>Ga0209919_1000024_pt1 | contig 99281 bp, 95 predicted proteins | sample SalPon2A_C_D2_MG_FD_185721 | JGI IMG/M metagenome (GOLD analysis project Ga0209919, IMG submission 185721) | Soil microbial communities from South San Francisco under conditions of wetland restoration - Salt Pond MetaG R2A_C_D2_MG (SPAdes)... | ecosystem: Environmental > Terrestrial > Soil >... | reverse complement strand
GGCCCGGACACCGGATCATGGTGCAGATCCAGTCGAGCTGGTTCCCGCTGTACGACCGGAACCCCCAGACCTTCGTGAAGAACATCTTCTGGGCCAGGCCGGGCGACTACCGGAAGGCCACCATGCGGATCTACCACTCGCCGTCGGAAGCCACCTACCTCGACCTGCCGCTGGTGCGGAAGGCCGGCGGCTGAGGTCGGCGAGCCGGAGCTGCAGGGCGACGGCAAAGCTGGGCGGGCCGCCCGCCAGCTCTTAGATTCGTCCGGAGGGCCGCGGCGCGACGTGCGCCGCGGCCCCCGGAGCCGCCGACCCGCTTCCTCTCCCGCCACCCCGGAGACCGCCTGACCGTGTGCGGATTCGTCGTATTCCTGGGAGAGGCGGCTCCCGACACCGTCGCACGGCTGGACGAGGCCACCGCGTCCCTGACCCATCGCGGCCCGGACGACAGCGGCAAGTACCGGGACGAACGCGTCCTCATGGGCCACCGGCGGTTGTCGATCCTCGACCTGTCGGGCTCGGCCGCCCAGCCCATGGTCGACGCGGCCTCCGGCGCCGTGCTGGTCTACAACGGGGAGATCTACAACTACCGGGAGCTGAGGGCCGAGCTCGAGGGACTCGGGCACCGCTTCCGGAGCGACGGAGACAGCGAGGTGCTGCTCCAGGCCTTCCTCCGGTGGGGGCCGGACGCCTGCCGCCGTTTCAACGGGATGTGGGCGTTCGCCGTGTGGCTTCCCGGCCGAAGGCGCCTGTTCGTCGCCCGGGGCCGCTTCGGCATCAAGCCGCTGTACTACGCGTTCACGCGGGGCGGCGTGCTCCTCGCCTCGGAGCCCAAGGCCATCCTGGCCATGGTGCCGTCCCTCCGCGACCCGGACCTCGGGGTCCTGGGCGCCTACCTGGCAGGGGGACGGGCGCATTTCGGGGGACGGACCTACTACCGGGGCATCCGCAGCTTCCCCGCCGCGCACCACGCCTGGCTGAAGCCCGGCGATCGTCGGCTCGTCGTCACGCGGTACTGGGACTACCCGGACTTCGACGGCGGCGGCTCCTCGATCGAGGGCTCGATCGAGGAGTTCGGAGGGCTCCTGGACAGCGCCGTGGGGCTCCGCCTCCGGAGCGACGTCGAGGTCGGCTACCTGGTCTCCGGGGGGGCCGATTCCTCGGCCATCCTGGCCTCCGTGGCGAAGCGACGCGAGCCCGTGGGACACTGCTTCACCTCCACCTACGGCGACGAGGGTCGCGGGGAGGCTGCCTGGGCGGGGCGCGCCACGCGGGCGGTCGGCGAGCCGCTGATCGAGGCCCCGTCCCTCCGGGAAGGCTGGCTGGAGACGCTCTCGAAGGTCTCCTGGCACCTGGACTGCCCCACCGACCACACCCACGCCTTTCCCCGCTGGGCGCTCCTCCGGACCGTGGCGGAGGCCGGCGTAACCGTCGTGCTGGAGGGCCAGGGCGCGGACGAGGAGCTCGCGGGCTATGCCGGCTACGCGGGGCGGCTCCTGGCCGAGCTGCTCCGGGGCCTGCCGGGCGGCGGGGCCCGATCGTGCCGCGCGCGCCTGGCGCTCGGCGCGCCGGTGGTCCGTGCCGGCGTGATGGGTTTCGGCTGGCGGGTGCTGGCCAGCCGGGTTCTCCGAAGCCTGCTCCCGGACGTGAACCCCCCCTACCGGAGACGGCGGGGCGTGGAAGGCATCCTCGACCCCGTGCTGCGCCGCGCCCTTCGGGAGACGGCGCCGGACGCGGGAGATCCGGCTCGAGGCTTCGGATCGGGAGGCATGGCCTGGAGCGTGCCGCGCCGCGTCGGGACGGGCCCCCGAGGTGCGGCGAGCGGAAGCCGGGCCGACGCGGCCGTCCACGCCCTGCTGCGCAGGGACCACGCGGCCGGGTCGCTCCCCAGCCTCCTCCAGCTAGGCGACGCCGTCAGCATGGCGCACTCGGTGGAGTCTCGCCTCCCCTTCCTGGACCATCGCCTGGTGGAGTGGTGCTTCAGACTGCCGCCTACGCTCCTGTACCGGAACGGCGAGACGAAGTGGCCCGTGCGCGGATACCTGCGACGGGGTCCGCTCGCACCTCTGGCCGACCGCCCTCGCAAGGGGGCCTTTCCCACTCCACTCCTGCGCTGGATCGCCGACGAGGGCGGCCGGGACGTCGAGGACCTGGTCACAGGCCGGGGTGCCCGCATCACCGAATACTGCGACCGCGGCGGCATCCTCGAACTGTTCGCCATGGCCCGCCGGGGCGAGCCGACGGTGAGCCACCACCTGTTCCGCCTGGTGTTCGCCGAGCTGTGGCTGCGGAGCTGCGTGACAGCCTGAGGCGGTAAGTCCCGACCGGGGCGGGAGCTTCGGCGGGACAGTCCGCACATCTTTTCCGTTTTCTGCACTGCGTGACGGACCCACCGGGCCGGTGACGGGGTGTGTACAACCCTACAAGCCATTGTAGGCATGAGCGATACACAGACAGGCGCGCCGCACCGTACACATCTTGCCCTTCCCCGGCCCGGGTCCGGGCGAGGCCCGGCCGACAGGCGATACGGGCACTCAAACCCGCAAGGGGAAGAACATGAAAAGAATCGCTACAGCGTTGTTCGCATCCGTGCTGGCCCTGGTGCTGACGGCCGCGCCGAACCCGGTGCACGCCCAGGGGCTGGCCGTCGGCGTCGAGGGCGGCGCTTCCTTCGCCGATCTGCACGTATCCGGGGCCGCCACGCAGCTCGGCCACCGCACCGGCTACCGGGTGGCGGGCGTCCTTCGCTTCGGATTCGCCGGCCCGTTCGGCCTCGAGACCGGCGTGGGGCTCGTCCAGAAGGGCGCCGTGGCCACGCCCGCTCAGACCGGGCTCACCTCGAACGTGGACTTCAACCTGAACTACGTCGAGATCCCCCTGCTCCTCACCCTCGGGATCCCGACCGGCCCCTTCCCGCTCCACCCCAGGGTGTTCGCAGGTCCTCAGGTGGGCTTCCGCAGCACCTGCAGCCTGTCCGGGACCATCTCCGGCGTGTCGGCCTCGGTCGACTGCGGCGGCGGGTCGCTGGGCACGTCGAGCTTCGACACGAACAGCACCGACTTCGGCCTGGTGTTCGGCGGCGGCCTGGACTTCCCGCTGGCCGGCCCGCTGGCCTTCACGGTGGACGGCCGCTACGACCTGGGCCTGAGCGACATCAACCCGTCGGGGAGCACCTCCACCACTTCGACCAAGAACCGCAGCTTCCTGATCTCGGGTGGCGTGCTGCTGCACCTCCCGTGACGCGTCGAGGCCGGCACGACGGGGCGCCCTAGCGGCGCGCCGCGGCCTCCAGGATGGGCGAAGGGCCCGCTTCGGCGGGCCCTTCGTGCATCGCGGGCCCCGTCATCGACTACGATCGTAGCCGCGCCCCCGTGTCGTGTACGATCGTAGGCGTACTGGCCTCCGGGGCCACCCCGCCGTCGAAGCACGGCGCCATCCTCCCGCTCTCGACAGAGACTCGCGACTTCCTGCACATCCTGTCGGAACGGGCCGTGCCGCGCGGAGGCTTGGCATGCACCATAAAACATTGCGATATAGTTACTTGCTGCCGATCGGCGCGCGCAGGAACAAGACTTGCTTTTCCGTGCGTGGAACAATGCGGCGCGTCCGCCGTGGCACCCGGTGACACGGCTCCGGACGTGGATCCGCTGGCTGTCGAACCCCTCCCGATCCACTCAACCCGAAGAGGTGCACCATGAAGCGACTCGCTACCGGAATTCTGTCCGTCGTGCTGACTTTGGCCCTGTCGGCCGCCGGCCGGCCCGCCCACGCCCAGGGCCTGGCCCTCGGCGTCGAGGGCGGCGTCAACTTCGCGAGGGTCCACGTGAACCCGGACCTCACGGGCTCCGACATCAGCAACCGTACCGGCGTGAGGATCGCCGGCGTGCTCCGCTACGACTTCGCCGGCCCCTTCGGGCTGCAGACGGGCGTGGCGTGGAGCCAGAAGGGCGCCAAGGTCGCCGACACCTCCGGCTCCGGGCTGGTTGAGAAGGTGAAGCTCGACTACTTCCAGGTGCCGCTGTTCCTGACGCTGACGATCCCGACCGGGCCGTCCCCGGTCCACCCGCGACTGTTCGCCGGCCCCCAGGTGGGCATCCAGAGCCGGTGCAACATCTCGGCGACGGACGGCACGACGACGGTCTCGGCGGCCTGCGACTCTCCGGACCTCGGCGAGGGCGGGCTCATGACCAAGAAGACCACGTTCGGCCTCGCGTTCGGCGGCGGCCTGGATTTCGATACGGGCGGCCCGGTGGCCATCACGGTGGACGGGCGCTACGAGCTCGGGCTCACCGACATCAACGACTCGGGCGTGTCCACCGACCCGTCGATCAAGAACCGCTCCTTCTCGATCTCGGGCGGTCTGCTGGTGAAGGTGCCGTGACCCTGTGAGGCACCGAACCGGGCGCGGCGCACCGCCGCGTCACCGGCAGCAGGATGCGCGAAGGGCCCGCCGAGGCGGGCCCTTCGTCGTTGGGGGTGAGAAGAGGGCTCGGTGAGCGCCCTCACAGCCCAACATACATTTCCGGGCCGGTCCAACCTACATTTCCGGAATGTGGAAAACTCCGTCCAACGTAGATTTCCGTTTTCGCGTCTAAGCGAAGATGGGGGCGGCATTCGGCTGGTGGGGTGCTGGATCTTGGTGCCCTTGACTTGCCCCCGTACTATGCCCTCCAGGCGGGCGCGTCGTACCACGCTGCCGAGGCCCGACCATGTTGACTCTTACACGATGAGCTGATGGCGAACACCAGGCAGGGCCGCGGGCCCCATATCGGATTTGACGAGAGTCAGGAAGTCGAGTTCAATCAGACCTGGGTCGAGGACGCGATGAAGGATGTCGTCGCGTTCGCGAATACCGACGGTGGAACGCTCTATGTTGGCGTCGACAAGCATGGACACATCGTTCCGGGAATGGATGTATCGGATGCATGCCAGCAGTAGATCGTATCGAAGATTCGCAACCACCTGGGTATTCTTCCCTCGGTCCGCGTTGAGGAGCGCGATGGCCATCAATTTCTGGCAGTAGCGGTGGGTCGGGCACATGGACGAACGGTGGTTCTCCGGGGAAAGCCCTGGCGCCGTAGCGGAACGAGTAGTTACGAGTTGCCGCAAGAAGAGTGGGCGAGGTTCCCGTTGGAGCCAACAGGGAGATCCTGGGATGCCTTGCCCGTGGATATGTCGATACAGGAGGCGATCGATCCGGCCAGGCTTCACGCCTTTATCCGGTCCGCACATGCTCGCGAGCATCCGCGGCTGTCGTCCGGGGTGCGTGAGAGTGACCCTGTAGAGGTAACCCTCGAGAAGCTGGGCCTCCTTCGCGAAGGGCGGCCGACGAATGCAGCGCTTCTGCTCATCGGCATGGATCCTCAGCGTCTTTGCCCGCGTGCGCGGATTCGGGTCTTCTACTTCAGAGATATCAGCGACTTCGACGAATACCCTGAGTGCACTGGTACGATCGGCGAGCAGATCGACGCCGTGATGCGCACGATCGCCGTCGCGAATCCCGCCCGGATCACCTTTCCGGCCAGCTCCGCTGGTGAGGATCTCGTCGAGCGGACCAAGAGACACGAATCCGTCGCGTATCCGGACCTGGCGCTCAGGGAAGCGATCACCAACGCCCTTGTGCACCGCGACTACACAGTTGTCGGTTCAGAGGTAGAGGTGAAGATCTACTCGGATCGGTTGGTAATCCAGAACCCAGGCCGTTTGATGCCGGGCCTGACAACCGACGAGCTGAGACAGGATCCACATCCTTCTCGTCGGCGGAATCCACTCATCGCAGAGATCGCGGGCCTGGATTACTGGATTGAGCGCGCAGGAACCGACACAACACGCATGATCAAGCTGTGCGAAGATGAGGGGCTTCCCACGCCCGAGTTTGAGGATCGGTCGAGCGGGTTTACGGTGACGTTCTATCGAGATCCTTGGACATGGGAGATCCTTGCCGGTGTCGGATTGAAGGAGCGTCAGGTGAAGGGTGTCATGCACGTCAAAGTGCATGGAGAGATTGGGGTTACTGGGTATCAAGAGGTTGCTCAAGTCTCCAAGAGTACTGCCGTGCGAGATCTTCGGGATTTAGAGGGGCGAGGGATCCTAGATAAGCACGGTGCGGGCCCGTGCACTCATTACATTCTCGGCAAGGTGCCAAAGGTGCCATAAGGGTGTCTCTCAGGTGCCATCGGTGCCGTAGACGCCCCCTTTCGCGATTGGGTGTCATGCGCCTCACGAGGGTGTCCTCACGGTACCAACGGCGTCATCACACAGCATATCTTGTGACGTCCAGGCGACAAACGGGGAAGAGGTGGTTTGTGAGCGGGGCTCCAACCCCGCCACCGGCCCAGAGGCCCCTGCGCGGGACGGCCGCACCGGGGCACCGTCGCAGCGAGACCGCGCCGCCCTCGCTGCAGGTGCTGGTGGCCAGACGATAGGCCATTCCGAAGACCCGGCGGATCACCAGTCTTGAGGAGCCGGCCTCGCGGGGCGTGTCCAGGAGGAGGCTCCGCCACCTGGCCCGCGAGCTCCGTGAAGCCGCCGACGCCATGTCGCCGTGACCCGGAGCGGCGCCGAAGTCGGCCTTCCCGTGCCCCCTCTGGAGGCCGCACGTGGAGATCGTTCCCGCAGCTATGGCTTGATGACCACAGCTGTTTATGGCCCTATCTTGGGCTGTGAGCCGCGATCGACTGGCGGTCAGGACGCCGCAGGATGGCGTACATTTCCAAATAGCGCAGAATACCAAAGCGCGTAAGGACCTGCCGTGGCAGACCATTATGCGCTCCGGAAATCTAACGTGGACCAGATGGAAATCTGACCTGGACCGAAATGCCGATCTATGTCGGGCCCCGAGGGAGCGCCTCCCCTAGTGGATCGCGTTCACCAGGCTGAAGATCGGCAGGTACATGGCCACGATCATGCCGCCGACGATCGTGCCGAGGACGACGATCATGGCCGGCTCGAGCGCCTTGAGCAGCGACTCGACCGCGACGTCGACCTCGTCGTCGTAGAAGTCGGCCACCTTGGAGAGCATGCCGTCCAGGTCGCCGGTCTCCTCGCCCACGTGGATCATCTGGGTGACCATGGGCGGGAATACGTCGGTCTCCTTGAGCGGCTCGGCGATGGAGCGGCCGCCGGCGATCGAGGCGCGGCTGGTCATCACGGCGTCGTGGATGACCCGGTTGCCCGAGGTCTTGGCCGTGATCTCGAGGCCCTCCAGGATGCTGACGCCCGAGGAGAGCAGCGTGCTCAGCGTGCGCGTGAAGCGCGCCACCGCGGCCTTGCGCGCCAGGGTGCCCAGGATAGGGATCCGGAGCAGGGACCGATCGAAGATGAGCCGGCCGCCCGGCGTCTTGACCCAGCGCTGGAACGCGAAGCCCGCCAGGATCAGCCCGGCCAGGACGAAGATGCCATAGTGCTGCAGCGCCTGCGACATGGCGATCACGATCCGCGTCGGCAGGGGCAGCGTGGCGTTGAAGCTCGCGAACATGGTCTGGAAGGTCGGGATCACGAACAGCAGCAGGATCGCGATCGCCGCGATGGCCACCACCATGACCACGGCCGGGTAGATCATGGCACCCTTCACCTTGCGGGCCAGGGCGTCGTTCTTCTCCAGGAAGGTGGCCAGCCGCAGGAGGATCGTGTCCAGGATCCCCCCCGCCTCGCCGGCCTCGACCATGTTCACGTACAGGCCCGAGAAGATGGCCTCGTGCTCGCGGAGCGCGTCGGCCAGGGTGTGGCCGGACTCCACGTCGTAGAGGATCTCCTGGATCGTCTTCTTGAGGACCTTGTTCTCGGTCTGCTGCTGCAGGATGTCCAGGGCCTGCACGAGCGGGAGCCCCGCGTTCACCATGGTGGCGAACTGCCGGGTGAACAGCACAAGGTCGCGGGTCTTGACCCCGCTCCCGAACGTGAAGGAGATCTCCTTGGGCTTCTCCCGGATGGTGATCGGGATGAGCTTCTGCTTGCGCAAGTAGGAGACGACGTCATCCCTCGAGGGCAGCTCCACCGAGTCGCGGTGGATCTCGCCTGCGACGGTCCTCGCGCTGTAGTTCCAGGTCGCCATGACTTCTCACCTCCTGTGGAGCGCCGGCTCGCGGCCGGCTCTTTGCTCCATGTTCGGGGCGGATGCTACCGTCACGGGTGCCCCCGCCCACGCCACTCTAGACCACCCTAGCGCCCGGCGGCCGCTCCCGCACCGGAGCCCACCGGGCCGCCCACCATGCGCTGTAGCTCCGCCGGGTCGCTGCTCACGCGGAGCGCCTCGTCCAGGTCGATCTCCCGCTGCACGTACAGCGAGTACAGACTGTCGTTCAGCGTCTGCATCCCGTGCTTCTTGCCCGACTGCAGCGCCGAGTAGATCTGGTGGACCTTGTCCTCGCGGACCAGGGCCCGAATGGCGGGCGTGGCCACCATGATCTCGCAGGCCAGCACCCGGCCCGGCTTTCCGGCGCGAGGGAGCAGCGTCTGGGTGACCACGCCCTCGAGCACGAAGGCGAGCTGCGCCCGCACCTGGGACTGCTGGTGGGACGGGAACACGTCGATGATGCGGTTGATGGTCTCGGCGCAGGAGTTCGTGTGCAGCGTGGCGAAGGCCAGGTGCCCGGTCTCCGCGATGGTGAGGGCGGCCTGGATCGTCTCCAGGTCGCGCATCTCGCCGATGAGGATCACGTCGGGGTCCTGCCGCAGCACGTACTTGAGGGCCGAGGGGAAGCTGGGCGTGTCCGCCCCCACCTCGCGCTGGTTCACGATGCAGCCCTTGTGGCGGTGCACGAACTCGATCGGGTCCTCGATCGTGATGATGTGGCCGCGCCGCTCGCGGTTCACCTTGTCGATCATCGAGGCGAGGGTCGTGGACTTACCGGAGCCCGTCGGTCCCGTCACCAGCACGAGCCCGCGGGGCTTCTCGGCCAGGCGCCCCACCATGGGTGGCAGGCCCAGCTCCTCCAGGCTCAAGATCTTGAAGGGGATCGTGCGCAGGGCCATGGCCACGGTGCCCCGCTGCCGGAACACGTTGCCCCGGAAACGCGACAGGTTCTCGACCGCGAAGGAGAAGTCGAGCTCGTCCTCGCGCTCGAAGCGCTTCTTCTGCTCGTCGGTGAGGACCGAGTAAGCCACGACCTGCGTATCACGCGGCCCGAGAACGACGTCCACCGACCCCTCCACGAGCTTGCCGTCCACGCGGAACTTGGGCTTCTCTCCGGCCGTGATGTGCAGGTCGGAGGCTCCGCGCTCCAGCATCTCTTCGAGAAGGGCGCGCAGGTCGATCGGCTGCCGCTCGTCCATGGTCTTCCTGTGGTGGGGGGTGCCGGGGCGCCCGGGGAGGGGCTCGGCGCGCGAGCCGCCCTAGGCCGCCGTCTCCTTGATGACTTCCTCGAGCGTGGTGATACCACGCTTGACTTTCAACATTCCGTCCTGGCGCAGGGTGAGCATGCCGCTGTCGACGGCCTCCGACTTGAGGTCGTCCGCCGACACCCCCTGCAGCACCATGCGCCGCAGGGTGCGCGTCATCGGCATGACCTCGTACAGCCCCTGCCGGCCCGAATAACCCGAGGAGTCGCACGCGTCACACCCCTCGCCCTTGTACAGCGTCATGCCGTCCAGGCTGCCCGGCTTGAGGCCCGCGGCCTCGAGGTACTCGGGCGGGTAGTGCGCCTCGGCCTTGCAGTTGTTGCAGATCTTCCGAACCAGCCGCTGCGCGGTGATCACGTTGACGGCCGAGGCGACGTTGAAGGGCTCCACGCCCATGTCGACCAGTCGCGTGATCGTCGACGCCGCGTCGTTGGTGTGCAGCGTCGACAGCACCAGGTGGCCGGTGAGGGCCGCCTTGATGGCGATGCCGCCCGTCTCGAGGTCCCGGATCTCCCCCACCATGATGATGTTGGGATCCTGGCGCAGGAACGCGCGCAGGGCCGCCGCGAAGTCGAGGCCGATGTCCGAGCGCACCTGCACCTGGTTGATGCCGTGCAGGTTGTACTCGACCGGGTCCTCGGCCGTCATGATGTTGACGGCCGCGTCGTTGATCTTGTGCAGGGCGCTGTACAGCGTGGTCGTCTTACCCGAGCCCGTCGGCCCGGTGACCAGGACCATCCCGTACGGATTCATGATCGCCGAGAGGAAGTCCTGCTCGGCCTTGGGCTCCATCCCGAACTTCTCGAGGTCCAGGGTGAGGTTCCCCTTGTCCAGGATGCGGAGCACGATCTTCTCGCCGTGGATGACCGGCAGGGTCGAGACGCGGAAGTCGATGACCCGGCTGCCGATCTTCATCTTGATGCGGCCGTCCTGGGGGACGCGCCGCTCGGCGATGTTGAGGTCCGCGAGGATCTTGACGCGCGAGGTGAGCGCCGCCCTCATACGGCGCGGCGGCTTCATGATCTCGTGCAGGGCGCCGTCGATCCGGTAGCGGACCCGAACCTCCCGCTCGTAAGGCTCGATGTGGATGTCGGAGGCCCCGCGGCGCACGGCGTCGGTGAGGACGCCGTTGATGAGCCGCACGACCGGGGCGTCGTCGACCTGCGCCCGGAGCTGGCTGGCGCTGAGGTCCTCGTCGTTTTCTTCCTCGACGAGCTCGACCTCCTGCTCTTCGAGCTCCTCGAGCAGGTTGCCGAGCCGGGCGGTGGTGATGTCGTAGTGGCGCTCGATCGCCTGGCGCAGGGAGTATTCGCCCGCCACCACCGGCTCGATGTCGAAGCGGGTAATGAACTTGAGGTCGTCCACCACGTTGAGGTCCGTCGGATCCGCCATCGCCACCGTGAGCGTGCGGCCCACGCGGCGCAGAGGAAACACCAGGTGCTTGCTGGCGAACTCGGCCGGGACGAGCCGCAGGATCTTCGGGTCGACCTCGATCTCGGTCAGGTCGACGGCCTCGACCTGGAACTGGCGGCTCAGGACCTCGGTGAGCTGCATCTCGCTCACGTAGCCCATGGCCACGACGCAGTACCCGAGCCGCGTGCCGTTGCGGCTCTGCTCGAGCAGCGCCTGCTCCAGCTGCTCGGGGGTCAGGAGTTCCTCCTGGAGCAGAAGCTCGCCGATGCGCTTCTCGCCGGGCGAGATGTCGGGCCTCTGGAGGACGCCGTGGGTGCTCATTGGAGTGTGAGGCAGCCTCGGAAAGCGGAATCGCGACGCCAAATCGGCGTTATAAGCTAGACGTGGGGCCGCATACCGTCAAGAATGGTGCCGGCGCGTTCGCGGAGCCTCCGCGGGGGCACTCGGAGGCGCGGACGGCTGTGTAAGATACTGTTTTGTAACGCCTTAGCGGACCAGGACGAGATCCTTGATGATGTCGAATCGCGCCGGCCCGATTCCGGGCACTTTGCGAAGCTTCTGGACATCTTTGAAGGGTCCCTCACGATCGCGCATGCGCACGATGCGGCGGGCGATGGCGGGTCCGACGCCCGGAAGCCGCCGCAGCTGTTCCTCGGTCGCCACGTTGAGATCGAGACGGGGTCGGTCGGAGTCCCCGCTCCCGTCGGGGCCCCCGAGCCGCGGAGCTGAACCCTGGAGCGAGCCATCTTTGGTACGCTCCCGCGCGGCCCGATCCGCCTCCGGCGGGCGCTCGAAATAGGGGAGCGAGTGATCCAGAAGGTAGGGCAGGATCCTGTTCACGCGCTTGGCTCCCAGTCCAGGGACCCGGGACAGGTCTTCCGGGCGGGCGAACCCGCCACGGCGCTCGCGCTCCCTCACGATGCGGCGCGCCGTAGCCGGACCCACGCCCGGGAGCCGCTCGAGCTCCTCGGGGGGCGCCCGGTTGATGTCGATCCGTTCCCCCGGCGCCAGGGGCGTGGCGGCCCGCCGCGAGCGGGCCAGGTTCCGACCGACCCCGGCGCGCACGCGCTCGAGGGACGGCTGTCCCGCTGCACCATTCCGGCCCGAATCGCTTCGCTCATCGCGTGCCTCCCAGCTGAACGTCGCGGGGCCCGGACCGAGTCCCGCCCGGACCGCCCCGCCCAGGACGAGGAGCACGGTCCCCAGCAGCAGGGCCCGCCTCTCCGGGCGGTTCATCTCGAACATCGGCGTCTTCCTCCGACTCGGAGGAAGAGGCTATCGGGACGGTGTCATCCGACTATCAACAGGGAACGAGCTAGAAGCTGAAGGTGAGCTCCGCCCAGGCGGCCACGGGCCGGCCGCCCATGCGGGCCGGGCGGAAGCTCATGCGGAGCACCTTCTGCTGGAGGCGGTGGTTGAACGCGTCGTCGACGGTGGGCGGAGACAGGACCACGGGCGCTCTCGGGCGTCCCAGGGAGTCCACCCGCACGTGCACCGTCACGCTGGTCCCGCGCACCGCGGGAGGGGGGTCCCAGGCCGGGTAGAGAGAGCGCGGCTCGGGCGGCTGCAGGCGGACCGCCTCGCCGGGCGGAGCGCCTCCCCCGCCGGGCGGCATCCCCGCGGCCGGCTTGACGAGGCTGACGGCGACGGCCGGCCCGCCGTCCGAGCGGGGCGCCACCACCCGCGGCAGGTCCCGGACGGCGATCGGCGGAGGCGGCGACGGTATGCGCACGGGCTCGGTCGAGGGCAGGCGAACCACCCGCATGGCGTCACGGGGGGCGAGCCGGGGCGCGGCCGCCCGGAAAGGATCCGCGGCCGCCCGGCCGGCCGGCGCGGCCCGCCAGGCCAGGAAGACCCCGGCATGGACCAGGACGGAGCCGACCATGCCCCACGCCAGGAAACGGCGGAAGCGCCGGTCGTTCCGCTCCGTGGCCAGCTCGTACGAAGGTCGCACCCTCGAGATCCCCCTCCGGGGCTCCTGTCTTGTGGCTCCGGTCCCCTCCTGTTGTAGCGGGCCCGGGACCCGAGGTTCCTCCGGGTTCCCGGCGGCGCCTCCATCTCCTTGCCCCTCCGCCTCGCAGGCCGGCAGATTGGCCCACCATGAGAGCCATCGTGAAAGCCGCCCCCGAGCCGGGGCTCGAGATTCGGGATGTCGAGCGTCCGACCCTCCCGGCGAACGCGGTGCGCATCCGCGTGCGCCGGGCTGGCATCTGCGGAACGGACCTGCACATCTACCAGTGGGACCCCTGGTCCCGGAACCGCATCCATCCCCCCCTCGTCCTGGGCCACGAATTCATGGGCGAGGTGGTGGAGCTGGGGACGCTGGTCTCCAACGTGGCGGTCGGGGACCGGGTGTCGGCCGAGGGCCACATCGTATGCGGGCACTGTGAGCTGTGCCGTACGGGGAACGGGCACGTGTGCCGGGACACGTCCATCATCGGGGTCGATCGAGACGGGGCGTTCGCGGAGGAGGTGGTCATGCCGGCCACCAACCTCATCCCGATCCCCGACTCCATCTCCGACGACCACGCGGCGGTGTTCGACCCGCTGGGGAACGCCTTCCACACGGTCCTGCACGACGACGTGGCCGGGAAGACGGTGGCCATCGTGGGCTGCGGCCCCATCGGCCTGTTCGCCGTCGGGGTGGCGCGGGCGGCCGGGGCGGCCCGGGTGGTGGCCATCGAGCCGGCCGCCGACCGCCTGGAGATCGCCCGGCGCATGGGCGCCGACGACGTGATCGATCCCGGCGAGGTCGACCCGGTGGAGGCCGTCCGGGAGCTGACCCACGGCTACGGCGCGGACGTGGTGTGCGAGATGAGCGGGAGCCCCGCCGGGATCCGGGCGGGCCTGAAGCTGTGCCGCAATGCCGGCAGCGTGCGTCTCCTGGGGCTCCCCAAGGACGACGTGGAGCTCGACCTGGCCGCGGACGTCATCTTCAAGGGGCTCGACATCTACGGCGTCGTGGGTCGACGCATGTACCGGACGTGGATCCAGATGCGGAACTTCCTGGCCGCCGGGCTCCTGGACATCGACCCCGTCCTCACCCACCGCCTGCCGATGGAGCGGTTCGAGGAGGGGATCCGCGCCATGGAGAGCGGCGCGGCCGCCAAGGTCGTCCTCGAGATCACATGAGGAGGGCCGCGGCCGCCGCCCTCGTTCCCCTGGCGATCGGCTGCGGGCTGCTGGCGGCCGGCTGCGGCGAGGGCACCCCCACGAAGGGCCCGGCCCGGGTCACGTGGGTGGCCTACCCCGAGACCGTCGTCGTCGGCAAGGCCTTCCCGTTCGAGATCGCCGGGCCGGTGGGTCCCAGCACCTGCGCCCGCCTCGACACCAGCGCGGTGACGGTCTCCGACTCGGGCATCGTGGTCTCCGCGCGCCGCTCCGTGTTCCACTCCTTCCTGTGCTCGCCCACCCGGGTGAGCTTCTACGTGCCCCGACCCCTGCGGGTCGAGCGGGCCGGCCTGTATCCAGTGTTCACGCCCGAGAGGGCGGCCCTGGGCACGCTGGTCGCGGTCGACTCGGGCGCGTTCTCGTCCCTGCGGACCATCGGCGAGGGCACGGTTCGGCGGGGCGGCGGCTGCCTCCTGTTCGGCCCGGGCTGGGCCTCCAACCAGCGGCCCTTCTCCCTGCACGGCGTCTCCGCCCGGATCGTGGCGCTGGCCGGCACGGACTCGGTGGTCCGCGTCGTGGGCGACCTGGCCGGCTTCGACCAGTGCGGCGGGCTCGGCTCCCGGCCCGTCATCGCCGCCGACTCCGCGTCCGTCACCGGACGCCTGGCCAGGGACTGGTACGCCGGCGGCTGATCCCGATCCGACCGTATGCGGTTCACATCACCCCGACACGGGCTCCGCACCGCTCCTTGCTAGTGGACCGGGGGGCCACTAACTCCGCACGGGCCCCGTTCGGGGTGGAGGCATACATGACGATGGACGATCATTCCGAGGACCGGACATGACAGGACGAGAAGAGCCGCCCGCGCAGGACGAGGACGACGAACCACACGCCCGGCCACAGCGCGAATCGGCGCCCGGCAGCGCCTACCGGACGGGATGGGTCTCGGTGCTCGCCGTGCTCGTGGGACTGTGCGCGGGCGGAGCGGCGTGGGTGCTGTACAGCCTCATCGGGCTGGTCACCAACTTCGTCTTCTACCAGCGGCTGGGCTTCGACCTCCCCACCCTGGCGCACCAGTCGCTGGGCCTGTGGATCCTGATCGTACCCTCCCTCGGCGGCCTGGTGGTGGGGCTCATGATCAAGTACGGCACCAGCCGGGTCCGGGGGCACGGCATCCCCGAGGCCATGGAGGCGGTGCTCGCCAACCGGAGCCGCATCGCGCCCCGGGTGGCGATCCTCAAGCCGCTGTCGGCCGCGGTGGCGATCGGGACGGGCGGGCCGTTCGGGGCCGAGGGCCCGATCATCCAGACGGGCGGGGCGCTGGGCTCGGTGATCGGCCAGCTCATCGACACGACCGCCGCCGAGCGCAAGGTCCTGCTGGCCTGCGGGGCCGGCGCGGGCATGGCGGCCGTGTTCGGGACCCCGATCGCCGGCATCATCCTGGCCATCGAGCTCCTCCTGTTCGAGTTCCGGTCCCGTTCGTTCATCCCGCTCGTCATCGCCACCACGCTGGCCACCGAGGTCCGCTACCACCTGCTGGGCAGGGGCCCGATCTTCCAGATGCAGCCCGCCCACTACGACGTGATCTCGGGGCTGCCCTTCTACCTGCTGCTTGGCCTGCTGTGCGGCCTGGTCGCCGTGGCGCTCACGGACGGCCTCTACCGGGTCGAGGACTTCTTCGAGAGCCTCTCCCTGGACGAGATGTGGTGGCCGGCGCTGGGCGGCCTGGTGCTGGGCGTGTGCGGCTACCTCATGCCGAGGGTGCTCGGCGTGGGCTACGACACGATCACAGAGATCCTGAACGGCCACTTCGCCCTCGGTCTGCTGGCCGCCCTGTTCCTCCTCAAGAGCATCGCCTTCCTGGTGTCGCTGGGCTCGGGGACCTCGGGTGGTCTGCTGGCCCCCACCTTCATGGTGGGCGCTTCGCTGGGCGGCGCCTTCGCCCTGACGGTGAACGCGGTCGTTCCCGGAGCGCACCTGGATCCGGGGGCGTACGCTCTGGTGGGGATGGCCGCCGTGTTCGCATCGGCCGCGCGGGCCACCTTCACCCTGTTCGTGTTCGCGTTCGAAATCACGCGGGACTTCAACTCCATCCTGCCCCTGATGCTGGTGTGCGTGATCGCCGACGCGGTATCGATCAAGCTCATGAAGCAGACGATCCTGACGCGAAAGCTCGCCCGCCGCGGCCTGACCGTTCCGCAGGAGTTCGAGGTCGACGCGTTGCAGCAGGTGACCGTAGGCGAGATGATGGACCGCGAGCCCCCGACCGTGCCGGCATCCATGAAGCTGTCGGACCTGGCCGACCGGCTGGCCGACCAGGACCCCGAGCTGTCGCGGCACGAGGGGCTGCCGGTGCTGGACGCCGCCGGCCGGCTGGTCGGCATCATCACGCACGGGGACGTGCTCCGGCAGCTCGAGCAGGGGGCCGGCCGGGACATGGACGTGCTCTCGGCCGGCACCCTCGATCCGGTGGTGGCGTATCCCGACGAGCTCGTGCACGACGCGGTCCTCAAGATGCTGCACCACGACGTCGGGCGGCTGCCCGTGGTCGAACGCAAGGACCCGGGCCACCTGATCGGCTACCTGGGCCGCTCGGCCACGCTCGAGGCGCGGCTGCGGAGGCTGCAGGAGGAGAGGGAGCGGGAGCCGGGCTGGCTGCCCCTGTTCCGGCGGCGCGAGCACGGGTGACGGGAAGCACGGACGGGACGAGATGACATCTCGGCAGCGGGAGGAGGCATGGTGAACCAGGGACTCGAAACACGGCTGTCGTCGGAGCTCGACTCGATGCTCGAGCGGGGCACCCTCAAGCACCTGCAGGAGATCGAGGGGCGCCAGTCGGCCGTCGTGGAGCTGGAGGGATACGGCGAGGTCGTGAACCTTTGCTCCAACAACTACCTGGGGCTCTGCGACGAGCCCGAGGTCATGGACGCGATCGAGGCGGGCGTGGAGCGCTACGGCGCCGGCACCTCCTCGGTGCGCTTCATCTGCGGCACCTTCACGATCCACCGCGAGCTGGAGGAGGCGCTGGCCGAGTTCATGGGCACCGAGGCGTCGGTCACCTACACCTCGTGCTGGAACGCCAACGAGGGCCTGTTCGCCCCGCTCCTCTCCGAGGAGGACGTGCTCATCTCGGACGAGCTCAACCACGCCTCGATCATCGACGGCATCCGGCTGTGCAAGGCCAGGCGGGCCATCTATGCCCACATGGAAATGGACTCGCTCCGGGAGGCGCTGCGGGCCGCGGAGGACGCCCGCCACCGCCTCGTGGTGACCGACGGCGTGTTCAGCATGGAGGGGGAGATCGCGCCCCTGCCCGAGATCCGCGAGCTGTGCGACGAGCACGACGCGATCATGGTCATCGACGACTCGCACGCCACGGGCGTCCTCGGGGAGACCGGCCACGGCACGCCCGAGCACTACGGCATGCACGGCGAGATCGACATCGTCACCTCGACTTTGGGGAAGGCGCTGGGCGGCATGGCGGGCGGCTTCACGGCCTCGAGCGAAACGGTGGTCGAGTACCTGGTGCAGAACTCGCGCACCCAGCTGTTCACCAACGCCCTTCCGCCCCACTCGGCCTGCGGCGCCCTCGCGGCGGTGCGCCACCTGGAGGCCCATCCGGAGCTGGTCGCGAAGCTCCGGAGGAACACGGCCTACTTCCGCGAGAGGCTCCTCGAGATGGGGTACCGGCCCATCGAGGGAGACACCCCGATCGTGCCGATCATCATCGGCGATACGGCCGACGCGATCGCGCTCAGCCGGCGGCTCCTGGACCACGGCGCCTTCGTGATCGGGTTCGGCTTCCCGGTCGTACCCGAGGGTAAGGCCCGCATCCGCTGCCAGATCTCGGCCGGTCACGACACCGCGCACCTCGACACGGCCCTGGACGCCCTGCGGAAGGTGGGCACCGAGCTCGGGATCCTGTGATTGTCGCCTCGCGTTGACACCCGGACGGGGAGCCTCTAGGCTCCGGTCGTTCGGGGGCCGGGGCATGCCGGACCGGTGAAGCCGCGCGGGAGCAGCGGGTTGAGAGCGAACATGGCTGACGCATCCGGGTCGGGCCCGCGCGCCCGCCGCTTCGTGCGGCGGCCGGCCGCGGCCTTCCTGTTCGCCCTGTTCGTGGTGGCGAACCCGGCCTACTTCTGCCCCATCAACTGCCTGCTGCACCACAACGGGGACCACGCCGACCGCCATGGGCACTCCATCATGATGATGGGCGATGCGTGCCACCCGGGACCGCAGGTCACGCCCCAGCAGGCTCCATCGGGCCGTGAGCTGTCGCCGGCCGTCCCGGGCGTCGTGAGCGTCCTCCTGCCGATCACCACTCCGGCGGTCGGCCGCGACGATTCCGGCTCCCTGGCCGCGCCCCCCTCCACTCGCGCCGCACCGCCCCCACCTCCTCCCAGAGCCTGAGCCTCCGGGCGCCCCGCACGGGCGCCGCCCGCGACATCCGGCACCGTCAGGACCGAACGGCATGCCCGCCCCGGCCGGGACGCGCACACCGCGCGGGAATCCGTCACCGGACAGGCACAGGCACTGGCACACGGGAGGAACACCAGGTGGAACGACGAACCCACACGGGAACCGGGCGACGCCCGGCCGCGGCCGCCCTGGCCGGCATCCTCGGCCTGGGGCTCGCCCTCGGACCGAGCGGCCTGCGCGCCCAGCAGAGCGACACCACGAAGAGCACCGTCCAGGCCCTCGACCTGTCGGGGGGCGGAGGTGGCGACCAGAGCCTGGAGGACCTGACGGGAGAGAACGCGTTCCCGCTCCAGGTCACCGGCTTCGGGGTGGGCGACTACACCTACCACGGGCGCACCAGGGACAACACGTTCGCCGCCGGCAAACTGGCGGTGGCCATGTTCCGGGAGCTCGGCGACTCCTTCTGGTTCTTCGGCCAGCTCACCACCTCCCTCGATACCGAGGGCGGAGGGGGAAGTGGCGAGGTCCCCACGAACATCGAGATCGACAACCTGATCGTGAACTTCACGCCGCCGGGCGCCACCAACCTGAGCTTCAGCTTCGGGAAGTTCGACGCGCCGATCGGGTTCGAGCGGGACGACGAGCCCCTCAACCTCCAGCCCACCGAGAGCTTCAACTACAGCTACGGCCGGCCGGCCAAGATGGTGGGCCTCATCGGCCGCTGGAACCTGACTCCCTCGGTGGACCTGGCCGGCTGGGTCGCCAACGGATGGGACGCCCAGCTCTCCTCCAACCACGGCAAGACGCTGGGGCTCCGGCTCGGCACGCGACCCACCGGAAACACCAGCGTCGGGCTGTCGGGCCTGTACGGCCCCGAGGGTGACCAGGGTGCCACGTTCGACCGCTACCTCCTCACCTTCGACTACGCCATCCAGCCCACGCCCGACGTGATCGTGGCCGGGGAGGCCAACTGGGGCGGGGACCGGAGCGTGCTGGCCGATGGCTCGGACGCACGCTGGTACGGCGGTCTGCTGACGCTGTTCGGCCGCTTCACCGGTCACTTCGGGACGACCGTGCGGGGCGAGGTGTTCCGCGATCGGGACGGAGCGCGCACGGGCGTGGTACAGACGATGGAATCGCTCACGATCGCCCCCACCTACTTCCTGGGCACGGGACGCGAGGGCATCTTCGCCAACGTGGAGCACACGACCTTCCGCATCCCGCGCTTCCAGCTCCGCACGGGGCTGCGCTACAACCACTCCAACCAGCCCTTCTTCGAGACCAGCACGGGGCTGGACACGTGGAACATCGAGTACCTGGCCGAGCTGGTGGCCACCTTCTAGGCGCCCGGGGGAGACCCGCAGCGGCGCGACGCACGAGACGCGAGGAGCTCCATGAGCGGCATCTACAGCCTCCGAGACGCGGACCGGTCGGTGAAGCTGGCGGCCGTCCTGTTCATGCTGGTGCTGGGCTACGCCTACATCTTCGCCTTCTTCATGGTGAAGCAGTACGCGGGGCTCACGCCGGCGGACGTGGCCACCACCTACGTGCCCCGGAAGATCGAAGCCTCCAGCCTGCCGCAGCGGTCGAGCAGCACCACGCAGGCGCTCGACCTGTCCGCCATGAAGCAGGAGCACCACCGGGTCGACACGCAGCTCCTCATCCAGGACAGCCACATCCACATCATGATCTACGCGATGATCGCGGCCCTCCAGACGCTGGTCATCCTGGGGCTGGGCTGGTCGGCCGGCTTCCGCGACCTGGTCATCCTGCTCGCGTTCGGCTCCGGGTCGCTGGACTTCGCCGGACAGTGGCTGATGAAGGCCGGCATCGGGGGCTTCGCCTGGCTGACGATCGCCTCGGGCTGGCTCATGACCCTCGTGTACGTCGTCGTGCTGATCGGAACTTTGAGAGCCGTGTTCGGAAATAAGACGAAGCGGGACGCCGCGGCCGGCGCCTGAGGCGTCCCGCACGAAACTCCACGCAGAGCGCGAGAGGTCGATGCCATGAGCCATGCGAAGCGATCGAGAGCCGGCGAACGGGGACGGCGGATTCGGCGGCTGGCGGGGGCGGCGACGCTCGCCGTCCTGTTGCCGCTGGTGGCCGGGGCGGCCGAGCATATCACCCCGACGGTGGTCCTGCGGAAGCAGGCGGACGTGATCCGCTCCACCCTGCCCGACGCGACCCATTTTTTCCTCAAGACGGTGCAGATCGGCCGCCGGGACCTGAGCGCCATCGAGCAGACGGCCGACTTCAAGCCCGAGGATCCCAGGGTCAAGTTCTACTACGGCCAGAACGGGTCGGGGAGCCTGGTCGGCGTGGTGCTGTTCCCGCAGGTCAACACCCAGCACGGCCCGTTCGAGGTCGGCCTCACGCTCGGTCCGGACGGCACGATCCGGGACGTGGCGCCCACCAAGGCCACAGTCGAGACCAAGCCGTGGGTCGAGAAGGCCGTGGGCACGGGCTTCCTGGACGACTTCAGGGGGCTGTCGGCGGGCCAGCAGCCCGACCGGGCGCGCAAGGCCCTGCGCTCGGCCGACATCGGCGACATGCCGACCTTCGCCGGCGAGGAGCTCGCCGAGGCGGTCGAGCACGGCCTGGCGCTCTACCAGGTCCTGTACGCGGGCTCCGCGTCCGGGTCGGCGAACTGAGGAGCCGTTGAAGCCGGATCGAACGGGCGCCGCCCCGGTTCGCGTCGCGGTCCTGCTGCTCGCGCTGGTCGTGGCGGGAGCCGCGGGCTGGGCGCTGGGGCGGGCCGGCGGGCGGAGCGCCGGGCCCGGAGGCGCGGCGACGGAGGCCGGTCCGGGAAGCGCCACCATGGACGCCCGGTCGGCCGCAAGCCTCGAGGACCTCGGCCCGGCGCCCCACTACACGCTCACCGATCAGAACGGCCGTCGCGTGGACTCGGACTCCCTCCTCGGGAAGGTGCGCGTCGTCACCTTCCTGTTCCCCTACTGCCGCACCTACTGCCCGCTGGTGGCGGCCCACCTGCGCGGTCTCCAGTCCGAGCTGGAGAGCGCCGGCCTGGCCGACCGGGTCCAGACGGTGGCGTTCAACGTCGACCCGGCCGGTGCCGACCGGACCCGCATGCGGAGCTTCCTGCGCCAGTATGGCTGGGAGCCCTCCGGGCGGGCCATGGAGTACCTGACCGGCACCCCGACCGAGATCCGTCGGGTGGTCACGGGCGGCTACCACGTCGACTACCGGCGGGTCGAGGAGGGCGGCGAGGGCCCCGGGGGCGCGGGGGCGGCCGGGGACACGACTGGTGCGCTCGCGCCACAGCCGGAGGTGCTGAACCCGCTTGCCGACAGCGCCGCCGTGACGTACGACGTGGTGCACAACGACGCGCTCGAGCTGGTGGACCCGCAGGGGAGAATCCGCCGGTACTACGGGGAGGCGGACCGCGTCTCCGACGAGCGGCTCGTCTCGGACATCCGGGCCCTGCTCGGCGGAGGGGAGCGCTGACCGGTCTCGCACCGCCCTTGCATGGCATCGTCACCGAACGAACGTTCGCGCTCCCCGAGCGCGAATCACCACGGCCGGCCGCCCGGGTGGGGCCGGATCCTACCCAGCATTCGGAGCGAGGACAGAACTCATGGCCGCCACGGACGCACCCGCGACGACCCGACGCCCCACCCTCGAGGATCTGAATCTGTCGACGGGCAAAAGGGCACGCCTGTACGACATGCTCTACCACCACGGCGTGGGCAACGGGACGCTGCTCTGCCTGCCCATCGACCATGGCCTCGAGCACGGCCCGCGCGACTTCCTGGTCAACCCGGCGGCCGCCGACCCGGCGTTCCAGTTCGAGCTCGCCATCCAGGGCGGCTACAACGCCATCGCCTGCCAGATCGGGTTCGCCGAGAGGTACTTTCCGCGCTTCGCGGGGCGGGTGCCGCTCATCCTGAAGATCAACGGTAAGACGAACATTCCCTCCGACGCGGACGCGCACTCGCCCGTGACCGCCTCGGTCGAGGACGCGGTGCGGCTCGGGGCGCACGCCATCGGCTACACGATGTACGTGGGCTCGCCGCAGCAGTCCCGTCACTTCGAGGACTTCCGGAGGGTCCGCCAGGACGCGGAGCGCTACGGGATCCCGATCGTCATGTGGGCCTACCCGCGCGGCTCGGCCGTGGAAGAGAAGGGCGGGCGCGACTGCCTGTACGCGGTGGATTACGCAGCGCGCGTAGCGATGGAGCTCGGGGCGGACGTCGTCAAGCTCAACGTGCCCGAGAAGAGCGACAAGGACGCCGACATGCCGGCGAAGTACCGGGAGCTGGAGTGGGACTACGCCGAGGGCGCCGCCCGGGTCACCCGCTCGGCGCAGAACACGCTCGTCCTGTTCTCGGGCGGTAGCAAGGTGAGCGACGAGGACCTCCTCGAGAAGGGACGGCTGGTCATGGAGGGCGGGGCCACGGGCCTCATCTTCGGCCGCAACATGTGGCAGCGGCCCATGGACGAGGCCCTGGCCGTCACCCGCAAGGTCAAGGCGATGTTCGAGGACTACGGTGTCTGAGAACTCCGCCGGCGGCACGCACCGCCGCCCCATGCCCCAGGGGGTCGTGATCGCCCCCTCCATCCTGGCGGCCGACTACGTCCGCCTGGGCGAGCAGGTGGCCGAGGCCGAGGAGGCGGGCGCCCGTTGGTTCCAGGTGGACGTGATGGACGGCCACTTCGTCCCCAACCTCAGCATCGGCCTCCCGGTGCTCGAGTCGTTGCGGCCGGTGACCGACGCCTTCCTGGACGTCCACCTCATGATCGACAACCCGGAGGGATTCCTGGAGCCCTTCGCGCGGGCGGGCGCCGACCTCATCACGGTCCACCAGGAGGTGTGCCCCCACCTGCACCGCGAGGTGCACGAGATCCGGCGCCTGGGGTGCAGGGCCGGGGTGGCCATCGACCCCTCCACCCCCGCCGAGATGCTGTCGGAGATCCTCCCCTTCGTGGACCTGGTGCTGGTCATGACCGTGAATCCCGGGTTCGGCGGTCAATCCTTCATCCACGCCGCTCTGCGCAAGGTGAAACGCGTGCGTGAGATGGCGGCCCGCTACTCGCTCAGGGGCCTGCGCGTGCAGGTGGACGGCGGCGTCGACCCCGAGACCGCGGCCCTGTCGGTGGACGCGGGCGCCGACGTGCTGGTCGCCGGCTCCTCGGTGTTCCGGGGGCCGGGCACGATCGCCGAGAACTACCGGGCCCTGCGGCGCGCCGTGGCGGTCGAGGTTTGAGCGCCCCCCCCGGCGGCGAGGCCGCCGAAGTCGTCGAGGGTGCCCAGACGACCGAGCCTGCCGAAGGAGCGCCCTCCCCCGCGTCGCCGGATCGCCGCTACCCGGAAGCGCCGGCCCGCCGGGCCGGCGCGCTGAGCCTGGATCCGGACGAACTGCGCCGCTACGTCCGTCACCTCTCGATCCCCGATGTCGGCGAGGAGGGCCAGCGGCGGCTCAAGGCCGCGCGCGTGCTGCTGGTGGGGGCCGGGGGGCTCGGCTCCCCGGCCGCCCTCTACCTGGCGGCCGCCGGGATCGGCACCCTCGGCCTGGTCGACTTCGACCAGGTCGACGTCACCAACCTCCACCGGCAGGTGCTGTACGGCACCGCCGCGGTCGGCCGGCCGAAGCTGGACTCGGCCCGCGCGCGCCTGGCCGACCTCAACCCGGAGGTGCGGGTCGAGACGTTCCAGACCCGGCTCGACAGCGGGAACGCGCTCGAGCTCCTGGAGGGGTGGGACGTGGTCGTGGACGGAAGCGACAACTTCCCCACCCGCTACCTGGTGAACGACGCCTGCGTCCTCCTCGGAATCCCGGACGTGTGGGGCGCCATCTTCCGCTTCGAGGGCCAGGCCTCCGTGTTCGGCGTCCCGGGCGGTCCCTGCTACCGGTGCGTGTTCCCCGAGCCGCCTCCGCCGGGCTCGGTGCCGAGCTGCGCCGAGGCGGGCGTGCTGGGCGTGCTCCCGGGGATCGTGGGGATGATCCAGGCGACCGAGGCCATCAAGCTCGTGCTGGGGCTGGGACGGACCCTGGCGGGGCGCCTGCTCCTGATCGACGCTCTCGAGATGCGGTTCCGGGACCTCTCGGTCCCGGCCGACCCGCGCTGCCCCGTGTGCGGAGAGCATCCCACGGTGACCGAGCTCATCGACTACGAGGCGTTCTGCGGCGGCCCGGAGGAGACGGGGCTCGCGCCGGCGGGCGGCGCGGAAGCGGCCGGCGCGGCCGGTTCGGGCGGGAGCGCCGGGCCGGGGGTGCCCCCGGTCATCTCGGTGCGCGAGCTGAGCGCGCGCCTGGAGGGCCCGGAGCCCCCCGCGCTCCTGGACGTGCGCGAACCGTTCGAGTGGGGGATCTGCAACCTGGAGACCCGGGGCGCGCGCCTCCTGCCGCTGGCCGAGCTGCCCGGCGCCCTGGACTCGCTGGACCCCGACCGCGAGCTGGTGGTGTACTGCCACACCGGCAACCGGAGCGGCCTCGCCGTGCGCTTCCTGCGCCAGGCGGGCTTCGAGCGGGCCCGCAACCTGGCGGGCGGCATCCAGGCCTGGGCCGAGCAGATCGACCCGGGCATGCCGACGTACTGAGGGGGATGGGCGGAGCGTGAGGAGCGAGCGGCCGTGAAGATCGTGTCGCTGCTGGCCAGCGCTACCGAGATCGTCTGCGACCTGGGGCTGGAGGACGCCCTGGTCGGGATCTCGCACGAGTGCGACTGGCCGCCCCGGGTCCTGGACCGCCCCCGGGTGAGTCGCACCCGCTTCGACCCCTCCGGGCTCTCTTCGGCCGCCATCGACGCGGCCGTGCGCCGCGCCATGGCCGAGCACGGCAGCGTGTACGAGGTCGACGGCGAGCGGCTGGCCGAGCTGGAGCCCGACCTGATCCTCACCCAGGCGGTGTGCGAGGTGTGCGCCGTGCCCACGCCGGGGGTGCGGGAGGTGGTTCGGGAGCGCGGGCTGGACGCGGAGGTCCTCTCCCTGGACGCCCACACCCTGGAGGAGATCCTGGACTCGATCGTCCTTGTGGGCGAGGTGGCCGGGGTGCCGGACCGGGCCGGCCGGCTGGGCGCGGAGCTCGCCGAGCGGCTGGACGATGTCCGCGCCGCGGTGGCCGGCGCGCCTCCCCTGCGCACCCTGGCGATCGAGTGGTTGGCTCCGCCCTTCGAGCCCGGCCACTGGGTGCCCGGGATGGTCCGGATGGCCGGGGGCGTGAACCTGGCCGGGGAGGAGGGAGCGCCCTCGCGCCAGGTGACATGGGAAGAGCTGGCGGGGCTCGACCCCGACGCGCTGGTCGTCATGCCGTGCGGGTACGGGCTGGAGGCCTCGCGCCGCGAGGCGGACGAGCACGCCGACCGGCTCCTGGCCGTCGCTCCCCGGGCGATCGCGGAGGGTCGCGCCTTCGTGGTGGACGGCTCCTCGTACTTCAACCGCTCGGGGCCGCGGACCGCGACGGGGGTCGAGATCCTGGCCGGCCTCCTGCATCCCGAGCGCATCGACGCACCGCCGGAGGGCACGGCGGCGCGGTGGGGGCCGGCGGAGGCAGAGCGCGGCTGACGGCCTCGGCTCCGCGCAGCCGAGCGCCCGACGCGGCCAGGACGACGCCGTTACAGGTTGAGCGCGGGGCCGAGCTCGGCGCCCAGGAGCGCGTCCCGCACCGACGTGGCCACCTCGATCGCCACCGCCCGCTTGGCCTCGTCCGTGGCCCCGCCCAGGTGGGGCGTCGTCACCAGATTGGGAGCCTCCCGCAGCGGGCTCCCCGCCGGCAGCGGCTCCTCGGCGAACACGTCGAGCCCGGCCCCGGCCAACCGGCCCTCGATCAACGCCCGGGCCACCGCCCGCTCGTCCACGACCCCGCCCCGGGAGGCGTTCACGAGGAAGGCGCCCGGCTTCATGCGCGCCAGCTCGGCCTCCCCGAGCATCCCGTCGGTCTCCGCGGTGAGCGGCACGTGGAAGCTCACTACGTCGGCCCGCTCCAGGAGCGCCCGAAACTCCAGGAACTCGGCGCCGATCTCCTCCATGCGATGCGGCGTGAGATAGGGATCGCAGGCCAGGAGGCCCATGCCGAAGGCGCGCCCCACGGCGAGGACGGCCGATCCTATGCGGCCGGCCCCCACCACGCCCAGGGCGCGTCCGTGGAGCTGGGAGCCCCGTAGCGCCTTCCGGTCCCACTCCCCCGCCCTCACGCTCCGGTCCGCCCGCGCGATGTGGCGGGCGGCCGCCAGGAGCAGGCCGAAGGTGAGCTCGGCGGTCGAACAGGTGTTTCCGCTCGGGGCGTTCATGACGGCGACGCCGCGCCGCGCCGCCGCCCCGAGGTCGATGTTGTCCACCCCCACGCCGGCTCGGCCCACCACGCGGAGGGCCGGCGCCGCCCGGAGCAGCACCTCGTCCACCGTGGTGCCGCCGCGCACGATGAGGCCGGCGGCGCGTTCGAGTGCCTCGAAGAGCACCTCGCGGCCGCCCGGCGACACGTCGACGACCTCGAGCCCCGGTTCGGCGTCGAGGACCGCCACCCCCTCGGGCTCGAGCGCCTCGGCGAGGACGACCCGGAGACGGTCGCCCGGCGAGTCGGCCGCGGGGATGCTCAGCGGGACAGCTCCTCCTGGAGGACCCGGTCGAGGGTGCCCAGGAGCTCCTCCAGCTCCGCCGGCGTGTGGTCCCCCATGTGCCCGATCCGGATCGTGCTCGGCGCCAGCTTGCCGTAGCCGGACCCGATCACCCACCCGTGCCGGCGCAGCGCCGCGACCAGGTCGGGCCCGACCAGCCGCTCGGGCAGCCGGACCGCGGTCACGGTCGGGGAGCGGTAGCCCTCGGGCGCCAGCACCTCGAAGTCCAGGCCTGTCCGGGTGGCCAGCGCCCCCGTCCAGGCGTGGGCGCGCCGCGCCATGGCCGCGTGTCTCTCGAGCCGGGCCTCGAGCCCCTCGGCGTCGATCCGCTGGAGCTGGCGGGCCAGAGCGTAGAACAGGGTCAGGGCCGGCGTGTTGGGCGTCTGGTGCTGACGCGCGCGGCGCTCGAAGTCGAGGAGGTCGAAGTAATAGCTGCGCGGGCTCACCTCGGCCGCGCGCTCCAGGGCCCGCCCGGAAGCCACCCCGAAAGCGAGGCCCGGGGGGAGGGCGAGCGCCTTCTGGGAGCCGGTGAGCATGAAGTCCAGCCCCCACTCGTCGAAGCGGACCTCGGTCCCGGCCACCGAGGAGACGCCGTCCACGGCCACAAGGAGGTCGTCGTGCCCGCGCACGACCTCGGCCAGCCGGGCTACCGGGTTGAGGACGCCGGTCGAGGTCTCCGAGTGCACCACCGTGACCAGGTCGTAGCGCCCCGGCGCCTCCGCGAGCTTCTCGGCGACCCGGTCGGGGAGATTGGGAGAGCCCCACTCCACCTCCAGCCGGTCGGCCGGACGGCCGGTGAGCGCCGCGATGTCGTGGAAGCGGCCGCTGAACGCCCCGCACACCAGGCACAGGATCCGCCGCCGGCTGAGGTTGGTCACCGCCGCCTCCATGAGCCCGGTGGCCGAGGAGGTCGACACGTACACGGGGCGGTCGGTGCCGAACAGGCGGCCCAGGCCGGGCTGCAGGCCGGCCATGAGCACCTTCATGGCCGAGCCGCGGTGCGCGATCACGGGCCGAGCCTGCGCCTCCAGCACCTCCGGCCGCACCTCCGTGGGCCCCGGCAGGAAGAAGCGGCCGTACGCGAGCTCGCCGCCCCCCGGTCGGTGGCTCATCCGGACCTCCCGCTCCGTTCTCCCCGGCGGCGAGCCACGGTGAGCCCGTCCCGTACCGGTACGATCACCGCGTCGAAGCGTTCGTCCCCGGCCAGCCGCTCGTTGAAGGTGCGAATGGCGATGGTGGATGGGTCCTGGTCGGACGGGTCCGCCACCCGGCCGCGCCACAGCGTGTTGTCCGCCACCAGGAGCCCGCCGGGACCCAGGAGGCCGGTGGCCTCCTGTAGGTAGAAGGGGTAGCTCTCCTTGTCGGCGTCGATGAACACGAGGTCGAAGGAGGCGCGCCCGGCCAGGTCCTCCAGCGTCTCGCGCGCGTCCCCCAGACGCACCTCCGCGCGTCCCTCCTCGCCGGCCCGCGCCATGGCCTGGCGCGCCAGCTCGGCGTGGGCCGGCTCCCGCTCGAGCGTGACGAGTCGGGCATCGGAGGGGAGGAGCGACAGGAGCCACAGCCCCGAGTAGCCGCCCAGCGTCCCGATCTCGAGGAGCCGCCGCGCCCCGGCGGTCGCGGCGAGGAGGGCGAGGAGGCGTCCCTCGAGGGCGGAGACGTGGATGAGGGGCAACTCCCTCCGGTCGAGCTCGTCCCGGATCCAGCGCATCGTGTCGGTCTCGGGCGCGTGCAGCGCCTCGATGTAGTTCGCGCAGCGCTCGAGCGTCGCTTCATCCATGCGTGCCATGTCCTTCCCTGTCGAGTCCGTTCGAACCGTGCTCAGCCGTCCGCGCGCGCCGGCGACCGGGCCTCGCCGCAGGCGCGCCGCGCCGCCCGGAGCCACACGCGCACCCGGGCCGGGCGCCCGGCGCGTGGATCCTCTCGCTCGGATCGCACCAGCGCCGTGACCCTCTCCTGCGGCGTTCGTGCCAGCGCGCAGACGCCGCGCACGCCCCCCCGCCACAGCGCCGCCGCGTTGCGCGTGCCGATACCGCGGAGCGAGGCGAGCCGGGCGGCCCGGACCAGCGCTCCCGCGCGGCCCGGGGGCAGGCCTGCGCGGCGGCTCACCGCGGCGGAGTCGGTCTCCGCCAGCGCCCGAGCCCCCCCGAGGCCGGCCGCCTCGAGGTGCCGGATCTCGGCCGGGCTCGCGCCCGGCAGGTCGGCGAGCCGCGGCGCCGAAGAATCCACCGTCCACCGGTCGAGGCCGACCTGCACGGCGGCGCAGAACAGGAGGGCGAGGACGACGGCCACGGGCGCCCGACCCGGACGGAGGCGGGTCGCCGGACGCTCGGGCGCCGCCTGGCGCTCCGCCGCGGCCGAGTCCGGCGGCCCCGCGCTCCACCCCGGCACGGCCACGCCCAGGTTGGCGAGCGCGTGGTAGATGACGAAGCAGTCGAGGGCGAACACCGGGAAGCCCAGGAAGCCGGGCAGCGGCATCTCGAACAGCTTGAGCCGCTCGAGGCCCGGCACCGTGTAGATCCAGCGGGCGCCGGCGAGGCGGTTGTAGCCCTCCCACAGGAGGCCGATGCCGGCGCCGCCGGCCAGCAGGCGGACGATCCGCGTCCAGCTCCCCCTCGCCAGGTCGCCGAGCAGCGAGCTGCCCGGGTCCCGGGCGTGGTTGAAGGGCTCGAGAAGGAGGGTCGAGGCGCCCCAGATGAGGGGGAAGAAGGCGTCGGGCCAGCGCACGGCGAGGAGGACGAAGGCGGCCCCGAGGAGGAGGCAGACGGCGTAGTGCCGGCGTCGGACCCGGAAGCGGGGCCGGCTCCAGCCCCGCGCCAGCCCGACCTCGTCCATCCAGCGCTGCGCCAGGTAGATGGCGGGGAGCACGGTGGCGAAGGCCGCGAAGGTCCCGGCCCAGCGCGGCGGGAGGGCGGCCGGGACGAACACGTAGTACCAGTCCGCCATCCTCAGGTTGAGGAGCTCGAACAGGTACCAGGTGGGTCCGGACCAGAACCACAGCGACAGCGCGAAGCGGGGCCGGCCCGCCAGAAGCGCGCTCCCCGTCCTCAGCGCCAGGCCGCCGTCCAGCAGGAGGAGGGTCGGGTACCAGGCGAACTGGAAGAACCAGTCGCGGAGCGGCTGCGCCCCGCGCGCGGCGAGGAGGATGGCGACGAACAGCGCCGCCGCGCCGAGGCCCGCCTCCAGGGCGCCCCGGCGTCGGCCCGTCCCGCGCTCCGTTCCCGCCCCCTCGTCCGATCTCGTCCCGGCCTCCCCGCTCGAGCCTCCGGCGCCTCCCGGCACGGCAGCATACGATGCCGGCGGCGGCGGCGAAAACGGGGCGTTCGGGTTGACGACATCGCGCGCTCGGGCGAGTTTGACCGCTCGCGGCACGGGAAGGGGTTCCGGGCCGCCACGCCCCGCTCCGGGAGACGGCCGAGACCGATGCGCTACGTGACCATGACCGCGATCGCGCCCGAGGAGGTCCTCGCGCGCGCCCGGCATTTCTTCGCCCGCAACACGCAGCTGGAGCTGGTCGAGGAGCGGGAGGACGAGCTCGTGTTCCAGGGCGAGATCGGGCGTGCCGTCCTTCGAGTGGACCGCGAGCACGGCCGCACCAACGTCCGCGTGGAGACCGACCGGGTGGCGGGACTCGACGTCACCGACATCGCCAAGCGCTTCCTGTACACGCTCCGGGTCGAGGGACAGAAAGTATGACCGCCGACGCGAAGGCCCATCGCGACCGCTCGGCCGGACAGGGCTGGCGGGAGAGCAGCTCCGAGGAGACCGTGACCCTCCGGCTCATCATGCCGGACCACTGGCTCGAGCAGGTGACCGAGCTCCCGCTCGGCACGTCCGTCCAGGAGGCCAAGCGACTCGGGCTCCGCGACCTCCTGCAGCGCGACACGGACCGTCCCGGCGACTTCTACGTGGAGTACGCGGAGCGGCGGGTGCCGGACGAGTCCATCACGCTGGCCGAGCTCGGCGCGCAGGACGGCGAGATCCTCTCCATCCGGGCCTACGACCTGGGCCACTACCCGAGGTTCGCGGGCTAGAGCGGCCACACGCGGCGGAAGGCGGGTCGGTCCGTCGGTGCGATCCGGCGGCGGGGCCCGCTCCCTCCCCGCCCCGCCGGTTCAGTCCGACCCGCCCGAAGCGAACCCACGGTCCGACCCGTCCGTGGCTCTCCCTCCGCCTTGCTCGATCCTCAGCCGGACCACGTACTCCACGCCCATGTGGTCCTCGGTGACGGCGTAGAGGGCCTCTCCCCGAAACACCGGCACGGGGAAGTGCCGCTGGAGCGCTGCGGGCGGACGCACGCGGCCCAGGTAGCGCCCCCCGGGCCCGAACACGTCGAGCTCGCGCACGCCGGTCGCCGTCCGGTCGTGGGCGTACGGGACCACCCACAGGTCGCCCCTCCCGTCGACCCACAGGTCGTCGAACCGCGGGTAGTCGTCCGGGATCCGCGAGCGGTCCACGTGCCCGGTCATGCCCATCCTCCGCATCCTGTGCTCGCTCGACCGCGCGGCCTCCTCCTTCGCCTGCCCGGGAATGCGCTCGGCGCGAGCGCTCCGCTCGATCACGCGGAGCGTGTCTCCAGCCAGCGTCCGCTCCACGACCCTGTAGCGATCGCTCGCTCCCGACCACAGGTGGCCGCGGCCATCGAGCCTCCATTCGAGGCGGGGCGAGAAGGGCGCGTCGACCTCGCCGCCGTAACGGGAGAACGGGAAGCTGTCCACGGGCGCGAAGGTCGAATCGAGGGCCAGCAGGACGCCCGGGACGTCCGGCGCGGCGCCGGCCCGCGCGGGGCGGTAGCGAGCCGGCTCCACCGGCCGGCCGGCGGGATCGAACCCGCCCGACCAGGGCACCGTCCACTTCGGGAGAGGGCGCTGATGGTCGTAAAGGAGCGCGCCCGAGGTATCGAACACCGACCAGCGCGCGTTGCCGTAGTCCACGACCAGGAGCCGCCCTCCATCCGGCGTGAGCGTGAGGCCGGCCGGCCAGCGAAGCTCTCCGGGGCCCCTGCCCTCGCGGCCGATCGCGCGCACGAAGCTCCCGTCGGGGCCGAACACCTTGACCTCTCCCGCCTGGCCGCCGGCCACGTAGATGCGTCCGGCCGAGTCCACGGCCAGGGCCCAGATGTCGCCGAGCTGGCTGGGGCCCGTGTCCGTGGCCGACCCGATGCGGAGCGTCTCGCGGAGCTTCCAGCCCTCGCCCGGCCTCCACGTCCCCCGCCCGGGGCTGCGCACGAGCACGGCTCCCGAGCGGAGCGTTTCGATCGTCCCGTGCCAGGAGCCGTCGCCGACGGCGGCGTCGCCGGCGCACGCCGCCAGGACGAGGAGTCCCCAGATCGAGAGCAGCGCGAGGCGTGCGGGCGGCGCGAACCGGGCGACGGCCGGCCGGCACGCGACCGCGTCGGACCGGAGCGAGAAGCGCATCAACGGCGCCGGGCGGCCGCCGCTCCCCTCGTCACTCGTCCGGGTGGCGCTGGAAGTAGCTCCGCGTCTCCCGGAACACGATCCCGGACAGGAGGAGCAACCCGATCAGGTTCGGGAACGCCATCAGGCCGTTCATGATGTCGGAGAGGAGCCACACGATCTGGATCGGCCGCGCGGCGGCCAGCGCGATGACCACCACGAACACGAGCCGGTAGGGCACCACGACCTTCTCGCCGAACAGGTACTCGAGGTTGCGCTCGCCGTAGTAGGACCAGCCCAGCATGGTGCTGAACGCGAACACGGCCAGGCTGAAGGCCACGACGTAGCCGCCCCACTCGCCCGGGAGGCCCGTGCGGAAGGCGTGCTGGGTGAGGTTGGCGCCGTTGAGGCCGGGCTCCTGCCACGCGCCGGTGGACAGGATCACGATGCCGGTGAAGGTGCACACCACGATCGTGTCGATGAACGTCTGGGTCATGGAGACGAGCGCCTGGCGCACGGGCTCGTCGGTCTGCGCGGCGGCCGCCGCGATGCCGCCCGTCCCCAGCCCCGACTCGTTGGAGAAGATCCCGCGCGCCACTCCGAAGCGCATGGCCTGGAGCACGGTGTAGCCCAGGACGCCGCCGGCGGCCGACACGGGGCTGAAGGCGCCCGCGAACACGAGGCCGAAGGCGTGGGTGACGCCGTGGCGGTTGATGAAGATGATGGTGCCGGCGCCGATCATGTAGGCGGCGATCATGATGGGCACGAACACACCCGTGAAGCGTCCGATCGACTTGATGCCCCCCAGGATGACGGCGGCGGCGAGGATCGCCACCACGATCCCGGTGACGACCGGCGGCACGTGGAAGGACTGGCGCACGGCGTCGGCCACGGCCTGGGACTGGACGCCGTTGCCGATCCCGAAGGCGGCGATCGAGGCGAACAGGGCGAAGGCGATCGACAGGACCTTCCCGAGCTTCCCCCAGCGGATCCCGTGCTCCAGGTAGTACATGGGGCCGCCGGCCTTCTCGCCCCGGGCGTCGGTCTCCCGGAAGTGGACGCCGAGCACGGCCTCCGAGTACTTGGTGGCCATGCCCACCAGGCCGGTGATCCACATCCAGAACAGGGCCCCGGGGCCGCCGGCGGAGATGGCGGTGGCGACCCCGACGATGTTCCCGGTGCCCACCGTGGCGGCCAGGGCCGTCATGAGCGCCTGGAAGTGGGAGATGTCCCCCTCGGCCCCCTCGTCCCGCCGCTTGACGAAGGCCAGCCACAGGGAATGCACGAGCTTGCGGAATTGCAGGCCGCGCAGGAGCAGGGTTAGATATAGGCCCGTTCCCACCAGCAGGATGATCAGGGGCAGACCCCACACCCAGTCCGAGATGGCCTGCAGGTGGGGGATCAAGCCGCCGGCGGACGCGCCCTGGAGGGCCGCGAGCAGGCCGAGCGGAACCGCCGCGATCTGGTGCATGGTCGTTGCGCTCGTCTCGGTCGAGGAGGGAACGGACGGGTCCGCGAACGGCTGATCGTTGAACAGGGTAGACCCCGGCCCGCGCGGACGTCAATACGATCCCGCGGCGCGACGAGTCACCCCCGAGGAGGGACGACGTGGAAGAGGAGCAGCGCGAGGCCGCCAGGAGGCTCGGGTACGGGCGCACGCCCGAGCTGGTGGAGGAGCTGGAGGCCGTGGCCCTCCGCGGAAATCCGGTCGCGGCCATCGCGGCGCGCGGCTCGGGCGCGGAGCTGCTCTACGCGCTCGCCGCCGCGGGCCGCTGCGACCCCGAGTCACCGGCCGTGCAGGGCCTCGTCCTGTGTCCGACCGAGGAGGCCGCCCTGCGCGCGGCCGCGGCCCTCCACGCGATGGGGCTCGGCGCCGAGCTCGAGGCGCTGGCCTGGCGGCCGTGGAGCGAGGCCTCGGACGGGGTCGGCGAGCGGGCCGAGCGCCCGTTCGCCCAGCTCGTCGCCGGCCGTCCGGTGGAGCTGCTCCCCGAGGTGCGCTCGGGCCGGCTCAAGCTCGGGGAGATCCGCCTGCTGGCCCTGGACGGCGTCAGCGCGCTCGAGAGCACGGGGCAGTGGGAGTCGGTCGAGGCCATCCTCGACACCCTTCCCGAGGGCGCCCAGAAGATCGCGGTCGACGACCACCTGTCCGAACGGCTCAAGTCGCTGGTGACCCACCAGCTCGGGCGCGGCAAGAAGTGGCCTCCAGAGCTGTTCGCGCCGGGCTCGGAGGGACGCCCCACCAGTCGGGGCGTCCTCCTGGCGGGGTCGGCGGCTTCGCTGGAGGGCCGGCTGGAGCGGCTGTCCGCCGGCCTGCGCGCGGCGGCCGAGGACCGCCAGGCGGAGTCGGCGGTGGTGCACTGCCCCGACGAGGACACGGCCTACCGCACGGCCTCCGGTCTGGCGGCGCGGGGCTTCGCCCTGGCGGACGAGCCGGGCGAGCCGGGCGTGGTGGTGGCGTGGGGTGACGAGGAGCCCGCCGGAGGCACGGCGGCGCTCCTGGGACTCCCCTCCGGCCTGCCCGATCTCCAGCGCCGCCTCGGAGCGGCCTCGGCCCGCATCGCGGTGGTGGACGACGGTGAGCTCCCCCAGCTCCGAATCCTGGCCAGGCGAGCCGGGTGGGCGGTGCGGGAGGTGTCCGAGCCTCCACCCGCCACGGCCCGCGACTCGATCGCCCGCGCCCGCGAGGCGATCCGGCGCCGCATCGAGGGGTTCGACGACGCGGCCGAGCTCCTGGTCCTCGAGCCGTTGCTCGACGAGCATGGCGCGGCGAGCGTGGCCGCCGCCCTCGGCGCGCTCCTCCGGGAGCGACAGGGCCCGACGCCCGCGGAGGACGAGGCCGCGGCCGGAGCGGCCGGCTACGGCTCGTCGGCCGCGGAGCCGCGCGGGGCCGCCGCGCCGAGCCGTGACGCGCGAGAGAGGCCGAGGGGCCGCCCCGGCACGGGAGCCCGGGAGCCCGGGACGCGGAGCTCCTGGTATCGGATCTACATCAACGCCGGCTCGAGGGACGGGGTGGGCCCCAACGACATCGTGGGCGCCATCACGGGCGAGACCGGCGCGGTCGGGGCGCAGATCGGCCAGATCGATGTCCGGAGCAGCTACACCCTGGTGGACGTCGACTCACAGGTGGCGGAGCAGGTCATGTCGGGCCTGTCGGGCGCCAGCATCAAGGGGCGGGAGGTGGTGGCGCGGCCCGACCGGGGCTCCTGAGAGGGCTCCCGGGGCGCTACCGGGCCCCGATGCGCGCGGGGGGCGGAGCCGCCCACGCGGTCCCGCCCCCCGGTTCACACGGGCCGTCGCGGCGGCCCGTCTGCGCCACCTCTGCTTAGTTGACGGAGTCCTTGAGGCCCTTGCCGGCCCGGAAGCTGACGGCGTTGCTGGCGGAGATACGGATCTTCTCGCCCGTCTGCGGATTACGACCCATGCGAGCCTTCCGCTTGCGAGTCTCGAACGTGCCGAAACCCGTGATCTGGACCTTCTTGCCGCGCTTGAGCGTCTTGGAGATGACGCCGCTGTCGGTGTCGAACAGCGCGTCGATGGCGCGTTGCGCATCGGCCTTGGTGAAGTTGGTGGCCTTGGCGAGGGCCTCGGTGAGCTCGGTCTTGTTCACGGTGACTCCTTTTGGTGAAGGTGACGAAAGCGCAGACGAGACGTGGCCTCTCACGTACCTCAGTGTATGAGCGACCTCCGGAGCCGTCAAGTGACGCGGATCCGTCGAAGTCGAGGCGCCGTCGGACATTTCCGGGGTCCACCCCCCCGGCGGGCGTCGGGCACCCCTTGGAATCGGTCCGGGCACCCACCCGGGGGATCGCTCCCCGAGCCCGCCGTGGACGGGGCTAGAGCGTGAGCAGGAAGCTCTTCCTGCGACGCGTCGGCTTCCTGACCGCCCTGCTCCTCGTGCTGCTGGCGGTGGGAACCGCCGGCTTCATGAGCTTTCCCGGCTGGAGCTTCTCCGACGCCCTGTACATGACCGTCACCACGATCACGGCGGTCGGCTACCAGGAGGTGCACCCGCTGAACGACGCGGGTCGAACCCTGGCCGGCATCCTGCTCGCCGGCGGCATCACGGGCATGGGGCTGTGGTTCGCGCTGCTGACATCGGCGATCGTCGAGATGGACCTGGCCCAGGCTTTCCGTTCGAGGAGGACCATGAAGAAGATCGGCGATCTCTCCGGCCACGTCGTCGTGTGCGGCGCCGGGCGCTCGGGACGCCAGGTGGTGCGTGAGCTGGCGGCGGCCCGGGTGCCGTACGTGGCGGTCGACCGGGACCCGCGGCGCGCCGAGCTCGTGCGCGAGATCGACCCCGACGCCCTGGTCCTCGAGGCCGACGCCACGCGCGACGAGACCCTCGAGCAGGCCGGCGTGCGCCGTGCCCGGGGGCTGATCACGGCCCTGAGCGCCGACACCGACAACCTGTTCGTGTGCCTGAGCGCGCGCTCCCTGTCGCCCTCGCTCACCATCGTGGCCCGAACCCTGGACGAGGAGGCCATGGGCAAGCTGTACCGGGCCGGAGCCGACCACTGCGTGAGCCCCAACATCACCGGGGGCGTTCGCATGGCCTCCATGCTCCTGCGGCCGCAGGTGGTGAGCTTCCTCGACGTCGTGATGGGCGAGGAGGAGCTGACGCTGCGCCTGGAGGAGGTGCGCGTGCCCGGGAGCTCCCCCCTGGCCGGGAAGAGCCTCTCGGAGGTCCGCATCCCGCAGAAGACGGGACTCATCATCATCGCGCTCTACCACGAGGCGGAGTCCGGAGAGCGGGAGCTGGTCTACAACCCCGGCTCCGAGGAGCGCATCCGCGAGCGCGACACGCTGATCGCGCTCGGCGAGCCCGACCGGATCGATCGACTCCGGCGCATGGCCGGCGCGTGACCGAGGAGCCGGACTCCGCAACCGGGCCCGGGGCCACCCCGGAACGGGATGCCGGGCCGGACAGGGCCGCCGGCTCGGAGGCCGAGCCGCGCGGCGGGTCGCGCCGGCGCCGTCCCTCCCTCGTGCGGCGGGCCCTCCAGCTGGCGGGCGGGCTGCTCGCGGTCCCGGTCGTGGGCGGCGTCATCGTGTACCTCACCTCCCCGAACGGCTCCGAGTACCGCCGCGCCTGGCCGGAACGCACCGCCTACATGCAGCTCCGCATCGACGCGGCCCGTGACGCCGGGCGCCCTCTCCGGATCCAGTACATGCCGGTCCCCCTGTCCCGGATCCCGCACGCCGTTCAGCGTGCCGTCCTCGTCGGCGAGGACGCGGGGTTCTACGGCCACGGGGCCTTCGACTGGTCGGAGCTGCGGGCGGCCGTCGAGCAGGCATGGCGGGAGGGGGAGTCGCCGCGAGGGGCGAGCACGATCACGCAGCAGCTGGCCCGGAATCTCTACCTCTCCCCGCGGCGCTCGCTGTGGCGGAAGATCCGGGAGGCCTTCATTGCCGTGCGGCTCGAGCACGCGCTCTCCAAGCGCCGGATCCTGGAGCTGTACCTGAACGTCATCGAGCTCGGACGCGGCGTGTTCGGGGTGGAGGCGGCCAGCGAGCACTACTTCGGCGAGACGGTGGACGCGCTCGGCGGGGACCAGGCGGTGCGGCTGGCAGCCACGATCCCCTCTCCGCTGCACGACAACCCGGCCACGGACACGCGCGAGTATCGCTGGAGGATCGGGCTCATCGGCCCGCGCGCGTTTCCGCCCGACACCGCCGCCGTCGACACGGGGGCCGCGGACCTCGGCGCGGACACCGCCGTCATGGACACCGCGGTGATGCCGCCGGACCTCCCCTCGGCCGGAACCCTCGCGGCCCCGGCGGACACGCTCACGCCCGACACGATCCCCGTCGACAGTCTCACGCCGGATCCGTCGCGGCCCGACACTCTGCGGCCGGACACGACGGCACCGGACACGGCGGGACGCGGGGTCGAAGGTACGCGCCGCCCTCGCAGCTAGTCGGCCGGATCTTCCCGGGTCGCTTCGCCGCCGGATTCGGGGCCGCCACCGGAAGCATCGCCGCCGGCCGAACCGGCCGCGTCGGCCTCCCCCGCTTCGCCCACGCCCATCCGGCGCTTGAGCTCCTCTAGCAGAGCGTCGGAGTGTCGCTGACGCTCGGCCGCCGCGACCTCCGGGGGGAGGTCGGCGCCGCCGGCCGGGCCACCACCGAGGTCGGCGTCCAGCTCCCGCTCGGCCCGCGTGAGACGCTCGGCATCCTCGACCTTCTCGGCGAGCCGGTCGAAGGTGCGGGACGGGCCCGACATGCCCTCGCGCAGGTCCTCGGACGTGCGCGCCGTGCGGCTGCGGATGGCGAGGGCGTCCCGCTGACCGATCGCCTCCCGAAAGCGCCGCGTGAGCTCGGCCGACTCGGCGCGGGTCTCGGCCAGCACCGCCGTCACGCCCTCGAGCTTCTTGCGGATCGTCGCGGCGGCCTCGGAGTCGGCGGGCGCGCGCTGGAGCTTGCGTTCCAGGGTGCGCGCCTCGTCCTCGAGACCCTTCACGCGGGCCCTGGCGTCGATGAGCTCCTCGCGCATGCCGGCCAGGATCCGGTCGATTTCATCCTCGCCGGGGCCGGGGCCCTTCTTCTCGAGCGCGTCGAGCGCACGCTCCAGCCGTTTCTTCATTCCCTCGAACATGACCCCATGAGTCTAACGCGATGGCGTCGGATCCGTCCACAGCTACCGCAGCTTGACATAGGGGGTAGGGGTATATTATCATGCGCCGTGTCGATAGGGGGGAGGGGTACTCGGGTAGACGACGATCGCCCCCCCAAGCGGAAGCGAGGCGGCACCGGACGGAAACGAGACCACGAGGTGCGAAATGCGCGGGACGACGGCCGAAAAGACCCCGGAAGCCACGGAAGCGCCCGCCCCGTGCGCCTGCGGGTGCGGAGCGCAGGAGGACGGCGCCGATCGTAAGGCGGCCGGCGTCGACCCCGCCATCAAGGAGAGCAACCTCATTCGGCTCCGCCGCATCGAGGGCCAGATCCGGGGTCTGCAGCGCATGGTCGAGGAGGAGCGCTACTGCGCCGACATTCTCACCCAGATCTCCTCGGTGCACGAGGCGCTGAGGGGCGTCGGGCGCGAGCTCATGCGGAACCACCTGGCCTACTGCGCCACCAACGCCATCCAGGCCGGCGGCGAGGAAGCGCGGGCCATGTACGACGAGATCGTGGACCTGATGTACAAGCACGCGCGGTAACCCCCGAGGGATAGAGCCGATGGACACGACGATGACCCCGACCCGGAAGCAGACCTTTCGCGTGGGCGGCATGCACTGCGCCGGCTGCAGCACGGCAGTCGAAAAGAAGCTGAACGGGCTGGAGGGCGTGGAGGCCGCGGTGAGCCTGGCCTCCGAGACGGCCACCGTCACCTTCCCCGAGACGCTGGGCTTCGAGGACCTCCGGAAGATCGTCGAGGACGCGGGCTACGAGCTGGAGGCTCCCCCGGAGACGGGCGAGGACCGGGCCGAGCGCGAGCGCCGCAGGCTCGAGCAGGGCCGCGAGAAGCTGGCCACGGCCCGTCGGCGGATGTGGATCGCCTGGGGGCTCACGGTCCCGGTCATGGCCTGGATGATCCCGGAGATGTTCTTCGGGGTCGCCTGGCCGACCCGGCTCGTCTTCGACCTGGGCATGGTGCTCCTCGCCCTGCCGGTCCTCCTCGGGCCCGGCCGGGACACGCTGAGGGGCGCGTGGCGCTCCGCCCGGGGGCTCGTGCCCAACATGGACGTGCTCATCGCCATGGGGAGCGGCGTGGCCGTGCTCACGGGCGTGGGAGCGGTCGCCCACGACCTGGGGGCGGGCTTCCCGATCATGGACTACGCCGGGATCGGCGCCATGATCATGGCCATTCATCTCACCGGTCGATTCGTCGAGACCAAGGCGCGCGGCCGGGCCTCCTCGGCCATCCAGAAGCTCCTGTCGCTGGAGGCCAGGTCGGCGCGCGTGGAGCGTGGCGGCTCCGAGGTCGAGGTGCCCATCTCCGAGCTCGGCGTGGGGGACGTGATGGTCGTGCGGCCGGGAGAGAAGATCCCGACCGACGGCGTGGTCGTGGACGGAGCGAGTGCCGTGGACGAGTCATTGGCCACCGGCGAGTCCATGCCCGTGGACAAGACGGTCGGCGACCGCGTGATCGGCGCCACGGTGAACCGGCAGGGGCTCCTCCGCGTGGAGGCGACCGACGTGGGCGAGAACACGTTCCTGTCGCAGGTCGTCCGCATGGTCGAGGAGGCGCAGGGCTCGAAGGTCCCGATCCAGGAGTTCGCCGACCGCGTCACGGCCATCTTCGTCCCGACGATCCTCGGAGTGGCGGCGGCGTCCTTCGTGGCGTGGCTCGTCTTCCCGGGCTTCTTCCGGTCGATCGCGGCGTGGGCGTCGAGCTTCCTCCCGTGGGTGCAGCCGGGACTGGGCACCCTGTCGCTGGCCCTGTTCGCGGCCGTCGCGGTGCTGGTCATCGCCTGCCCGTGCGCGCTGGGGCTGGCGACACCGACCGCCCTCATGGTGGGCACCGGAGTCGGGGCGGAGAACGGCATCCTCATCCGGGACGGGGCCGCCGTCCAGGTCCTGGAGGGCGCCGACTGCGTGGCGTTCGACAAGACGGGGACCCTGACCCGCGGCCAGCCGGTGGTGACGGACGTGAGGGCCGGCGGCGGCCGGAGCGACGAGGAGGTCCTGCGGTTGGCCGCGGCTCTCGAGCACGCCTCCGAGCACCCGCTCGGCGAGGCGATCGTGCGCGAGTCCCGGGACCGGGCACTGACCCTGCCCGCGATCGAGGCGTTCGAGGCCGTGACCGGCCGCGGTGTCCGGGGCCGGGTGGAGGGACGCGACGTGCTGGTCGGAAGCGCCCGCATGCTGGACGAGGAGGGGATCGACGCTTCGCCGCTCGCGGACGCCGCTCGCGAGCTCGAGAGCCGCGCCCACACGGTCGTGTTCGTGGCGGCCGGAGGCGAGGCCCTCGGCCTGCTGGCCATCGCCGACCCGATCAAGGAGACGTCCGCCGCCGCGGTGGCCGAGCTCCGGGAGCTGGGCCTGGAGCCGATCATGCTCACCGGCGACAACGAGCGCACCGCGGCGGCCGTGGCCGAGGCGGTGGGGATCACCCGGTTCCACGCCGGGCTCCTTCCCGACCAGAAGGTCGAGCTCCTGCGAAAGCTCCAGGACGAGGGACGCACGGTGGTCATGGTGGGGGACGGGATCAACGACGCGCCTTCGCTCAAGCAGGCGAACGTGGGGCTCGCCCTGGGCACCGGCACCGACATCGCGATCGAGGCGGCCGACATCACGCTGGTGCAGGGAGACCTGACCGCGGTGGTGCGGGCGGTGCGGCTGGCTCGGGCCACCTTCAGGAAGATCCGGCAGAACCTGTTCTGGGCTTACTTCTACAACACCATCGCCATCCCGGTGGCATTCCTCGGGCTCCTGCACCCGCTGATCGCCGAGGGAGCCATGGCCATGAGCTCGATCAACGTGGTGGCCAACGCCAACCGGCTCCGGAAGGCGGACATCTCGCCGCGGCTGGGGCGGGCGCGCGGCTGAGCGCGCCGTCCGTGGGCGTCGACCGGGCGCCAGCGCCCCGGATTCAGGTCCCGGTGGAGTCCGCCTTCTCCAGCAGATCCCGGTGCGCCTGGTAGTCCGGGCGCGAATCCAGGTTCGTCTCCTTGAACGCCGCCTGGTAGCGCTTCATGAAGCCGTCCGCCTTGCCGGTCCGACCCTCGGCCCGCGCCGCGCGCGAGGCCAGCAGGAGCCCCAGGAGGTCCTTCGGAGCGCGGGCCAGGATCGTGTCGGCCTCGGCCGCGGCACCGGGCGGGTTGCTGGCCGCCAGCTGCAGGAGCCCCACGTGGAAGCGCACGTCGGCGTCCACGTTCTCGGGCGCCACTCGCTGGTAGGCCTCGACCCCCATGTTGGCGAAGAAGGAGGCGCGCGGCGCGCCCTGCTGCTCCATCTCCATCGCACGATTGAACAGCCGGTCGGCCGCCTCCTTGGGCGGCATGTTCGCCAGCTCCTGGGCCGTGGGCATCGAGCCGCCCTCGCTGCCGTCCCCGGCCATGGGGGCGCCCCCGGCCGCGTCCTGGGACGGAGTGATGACGCCGCCGGTGATCGTCCCTTCGGCGCCACGGGGCGAGTTGTTGCGCTGCACGAGGAGGACGATGCCGACGGCGAACACCGCCAGGGCCAGGGCGGAGAGGATCCACGGGATGTAGGCGCCCAATCCCTTGCCGGGTCGGTCGGCCACGGGCGCCCCGCACTCGCCGCAGAACAGGTCTCCGGCCCGGACGCCCGCTCCGCAGTTGGGGCAGAACTGGTCCCCGCCCCGCGGCAGGGGCGTCCCGCAGCGGCCACAGAAGTTGCCCTCGCCGTCGGCACCGCAGCGCGGGCACTTCACGGTCGCCTCCCGTTCACCTTGCCGGCGAGCCCACGGGCGGCCATATCATGCACCCGTGGCCGAGGGAGGCCGGGATCCGAGGAGAGGGAGAAGGGAATGAAATCGCGGTTCATTGGCATAGCCATTGGTGTATGGTACATCGTCGCCCCGTTCGCTTGGCACTATTCGCCCGATCACCACCTCAACTGGTGGCTCGACATCGTCCTGGGTGCGGCCGTGCTCGTGCTCTCGGGCTCCTTCCTGGTCGGTTGGAGCCGGATCGCCGCATGGCTCATGATCTTCGTCGGCGCCTTCAGCATGTTCTCGCCGTTCATCTTCGGCTACCTGATGTGGTCCGATCCGTACTGGAACGACCTCGTGTTCGGCATCCTGACCGTGGGGACCGGCGTCGCGCTGGCGGGAGCGAGCATCGAGTACGGCGGTCGGACCGGCCACGCGGCCTGACGGGCGCTTCAGGCGCCATACTTGGCCAGGCGGCCCGCCCGGGCCAGGGCGAGGGCCAGCAGGTGCCGCGCACGGATCCGGCCGTACACGCCTCCGGCACACTCCGTCTCGCCGAAGTGGCGCGCGGACTCGGCCCGGCCCGGACCGCCCCACACGAGGAAGGGGACCGGCTGAGAGCCGTGACGCGCCAGCCGCGCCGGAGTGGAGTGGTCGCCGGTGACCACGACCACGCCGGGATCCGCGGCCAGCACGCGGGGCAGCGCGGCATCCACTTCCTCGATGACGGCGACCTTGCGGTCGAAGTCCCCGTCCTCGCCGGCCTTGTCCGTTCCCTTGACGTGGAGGAAGAGGAAGTCGTGCGCATCCCGGTTCGCCACGTAGGCGTCGACGAGGGCGTCCATGCCCTCCTCGATGGCCGCCGCTCCCATGCCCACCAGTCGGGCCACGCCCCGATACATCGGGTAGGCGGCCGCCGCGTAGGCACGCATCCGCGTGACGTCGGGAAAGCGGGGCCAGTGCGGCAGCGTGGCGAAGCCGCGCAGGAGGACGGCGTTGGCGGGGCTCTCGCCCGCCAGGGCGTCCCCGGCGGCGTCGAGCCAGGCCTTCACGACGCCCGCCGCCCGCTTCGAGGCCTCCGTCCGCGGCTCGGGATCGCCCGGAGGCACGCCCTCCCGGCCGGGATCGGTGTCCTCGAGGTCGGCCTCGAGTCGCTCCGGGAAGCGGAGGACGAGCAGGAAGCGATGCTCCTTGACGGGCCGCACGAAGACGCGGGCGCCCTCGACCTGGATCCCGTCGAGCTTCTCGCACAGCGGCCGGGCCGCCTCGGTGGAGATGCGGCCGGCGCGCCGGTCGGAGACACGGCCATCCTCGTCCATGGTGGCGAAGTTGCCGCGAGCCGCCACGTCGCCGGGCTGCAGGTCGAAGTCGACGCCCAGGGCCTCGAGCACGCCGCGGCCGATCCGGTAGCGAAGGGGGTCGTAGCCGAACAGCCCCAGGTGCCCGGGACCGCTCCCCGGCGCGATCCCGGGGGCCACCGGGTCGTGGAGGCCGCCGCCGCCCTCCCGGAGCATGCGGTCCAGGTTGGGGGTGCTGGCCGTCTCCAGCTCCGTCTTGCCGCCCGGCTCCATGGGCAGGCCGCCGAGCCCATCCATGACCAGGAGGAGGATCTTCGTCTCGGAGGGCTGCGCCAGCTCCGCCAGGTCCCGCAGTTCCATCGCTCTCCCCGTCCGGGTGATCGTCGCCCCGGCCCGCGATCCCGCGGCCGGAGCGCGTGCAAACTAGTCGCAATGACGGTGCCGGCCAACTCGGCGCCGCGTGCCGCACGGCACGGCAGAGTGCGGCGAGCGAGGATCGCGCATGGCCGCTGATCCGGCCCTCCGCCTGCAGGGCGTCGGCAAGCGCTTCGGGCGCACGTGGGCCCTGCGGTCCGTGGACCTGGAGGTGCAGCCGGGCCAGCTGGTGGCCCTCATCGGCCCCAACGGCGCCGGAAAGACTACCCTGCTCAAGGCGGTGGGCGGGCTGCACCGGGCCACGACCGGCACGACCGAGGTGCTGGGCTTCACGCTGCCCGAGGACGAGGACATGGTGCGCGTGCACAGCACCCTGCTCCCTCCGCACGGCTACCTGTACGAGCAGCTCACGGGACTCGAGAACCTGCGCTTCGCACGGCTCATGGCCGGCGTGCGCCCCTCGCGGCGGGAGCTCGACGCGGCGCTGGAGCGGGTGGACCTGGTCGAAGCGGGAGACGAGCGGGTGGGCGGCTATTCCTCGGGCATGAAGAAGCGCCTGGCCATCGCCCGTCTCCTGCTGCGGCCGGTCGAGCTGGTGCTCATGGACGAGCCGTACGCGAGCCTCGACGCCGGCGGCATCGACCTGGTGGACACGATCATCGGGGAGCTGCGGGGGTCGGGCGCCACCGTGCTGGTGGCCTCGCACCGCTGGGAGCGGGCCATCCGGGAGGCCGACCGCCTGGTGGTGATGGAGCGGGGCCGGATCACCTGGACGGGGACGCCCGGCGAGTGGATGGAGAAGCGGGAGGGTCCGGCCGACACGCGGCGAGGCCGTAGCGAGGCCCGCGGTGCGGACGAGGGCGATACGGGCACGGGAGGCTGACGTGGAGGTGTGGCTGCGGACGTGGGCCATCCTGTGGAAGGACATCCTCATCGAGGTGCGCACCAAGGGCACCTTCAACGCGATGGCCTTCTTCGCCGCCCTCATCCTGTTCATCTTCAGCTTCGCGATCGGCCCCGATTTCGACCTGCTGCGACGAATCGCCGCCGGCCTCCTGTGGGTGGGCATCACCTTCACGGGCCTGCTGGCGCTGGCGCGGACCTACCACAGCGAGGAGCTGGCCGGCGGCCTGGAGGCGCTGCTCCTCTACCCGGGCGAACCGCGGGCCATCTTCCTGGGCAAGCTGGTCGGCAACCTGGCCGTCCTCCTGCTGGTCGAGGTCATCCTGTATCCGGTGGCGGCCGTTCTCTTCCACATGGACCTGACGGGCAAGATCCTGCCCGTGGCCGGGATCGCCTTCCTGGGCACGCTGGGCTTCTCCGTGATCGGCACCTTCTACGCGGCGCTCACCCTGCACCTGCGGGCCCGCGAGGTCATGCTCCCCCTCCTCGTGCTCCCCCTGCTCGTCCCGGTCCTGCTCGGGGCCGTGAGCGCCACGGCCGCGCTGGTGGATCCTGCGGCAGCCGGGGGCGTAGCAGGTTGGGTGAGGTTGCTGATAGCGTTCGATGTGCTGTACTTTGTGGTCTGTACCTGGACCTTCCCCGTGCTCCTGGAACGGTGACCGAACTCACCGCCTCTCCCCGTCTCAAAGGCTGGCACCGCCTCCTGGCCTTCCTGGCCGTCGCCACGACCGTGGTCGGCAGCATCATCGGCCTGTTCGTGGTGCCGCCGGATGCCATGCAGGGCAACGTACAGCGGCTCATGTACCTGCACGTCCCCGCGGCGTGGCTGGCCTTCCTGGCCTTCTTCATCGTGTTCGTGATGGCCGTGCTCTACCTGATCCAACGCGACCCGCGCTGGGACATGATCGCGGCCGGCTCGGCGGAGATCGGCGTCCTGTTCACGGCCCTCACGCTGATCCTGGGCTCCCTGTGGGGAAAGCCGATCTGGGGGGTGTGGTGGACCTGGGATCCGCGGCTCACGACGACCGCGATCCTGCTGGTCATCTACGTGGGCTACCTGGCCGTCCGCTCCTTCGCGGCCGACCCGGAGCGCCGGGCGCGCTGGTCGGCGGTGGTGGGCATCGTCGGATTCGCGGACGTACCGATCGTCTACCTGTCGGTGACGTGGTGGCGCAGCCTGCACCAGCCACCCTCGAGCCCCATGAGCATGGCACCCTCCATGCTGTGGACTCTCATGCTCAACGTGGTGGCGTTCACCCTGCTGTTCGGATACCTGCTGGTGCGGAAGTACCAGGTGGCCGTCGCCGAGAGGGCCCTCGAGGACCGGGAGGCGATGCGCTGATGGCGTACCTGTGGGCGGGATACGTCCTCACCTGGGTCGCCATGGCGTGGTTCGCCTGGCGACTGGAGAGCCGGGCGCGCGACGCGGCCCGGCGCCTGAAGAAGTCACCGCGAGGCGAGGCGGAAACGCCCGACGCGCGATCGGAGAACGAAAGTGTCCGAGCATAAAGGCAGGCGGTCTGGGAAGAAGAAGCTGTGGGCGGGCCTGGGCCTGGTGGCCGTGGTCGCTGCCCTCGCGATGCTCATCGGAGGGGGGCTCAAGGACAACCTGGTCTACTTCCTGACCCCCACCGAGCTCGAGGCCCGGGGCGCGTCCGTCCAGGGTGAGGCCGTCCGGCTGGGCGGCCAGGTCAAGCCGGGGAGCGTTCACTGGAACGCGGATCACCACGACCTCCGTTTCGTGGTCACCGACGGCAAGACCCAGATCCCCGTACACAGCACCGGCTCTCCGCCCTCCATGTTCCAGGAGGGCATCGGCGTCGTCGTGGAGGGGAAGTTCGACTCGAACGGCACCTTCCAGAGCGACAACCTGATGGTCAAGCACTCGAACGAGTACCACCCCCCCACCAAGGGCGAGTCGCCGCGCGAAACGTTCAAGACGCTGATGCCGGGGAACGGCACCAGCGGCAGCAAGGACTGAGCGGGCGATGCTGAGTCTCCTGGGCTCGGCCGCCATCATCGCGGCCCTGCTCGGCGCGCTGATGTCCGTCGTCACCGGTTACTGGGGTGGCTTCAAGCAACGGCCCGCGGCCACCGAAGCCTCGCGCTACGGCATCTACTTCGTGTTCTTCTGCATGTCGGCCGCGGTGGCCGTCATGGAGATCGCCCTCCTCACGCACGACTTCAGCGTCTCGTACGTGGCCGAGGTCGGCAGCCGCTCGACGCCGACCTACTTCACGGCCATCTCGCTGTGGAGCAGCCTGAATGGGTCGATCCTGTTCTGGGGCTGGATCCTGGCCGCCTACGCGCTGCTCGTGACGTGGGTCACCCGGGACCGGCACCCCCGCTTCACGCCGTTCGTGAACGGGACGCTCATGGTCGTGGGCCTGTTCTTCTTCGGCCTGCTGGCCGGACCGGCCAACCCGTTCGGACACCTGTCGCCGGCGCCCGCCGACGGGCCGGGTCCGAACCCGCTGCTGCAAAACCATCCGCTCATGGGCCTCCACCCCCCGCTCCTCTACCTGGGGTACGTGGGCATGGCGGTCCCGTTCTCGTTCGGCATCGCGGCCCTCCTCTCCGGCAACATCACGGAGCGCTGGCTGCAGGCCACCCGGCGGTGGACGCTGGCCCCGTGGGCCTTCCTGTCGCTGGGGATCGTGGCCGGAGCGTGGTGGTCGTACGACGTGCTGGGCTGGGGTGGCTACTGGGCCTGGGACCCGGTGGAGAACGCGTCCTTCCTGCCGTGGCTGGTCGCCACGGCGTTCCTGCACTCGTCGATGGTGCAGGAACGGCGGGGGATGCTGAAAACGTGGAACCTGTCCCTCATCGTGGGGACGTTCATGCTCACCCTGTTCGGGACGTTCCTGACCCGCTCGGGCGTCCTCGATTCGGTGCACGCCTTCACGGAGGGCTCCGTGGGCCCGTTGCTCCTGGGCTTCGTGGCGCTCATCACGCTGGCCACTCTGGCCCTCATCGCCTGGCGCAGCGACCGGCTTCACGCCCCGGGCACCCTGGAGGGGACGGCCTCGCGTGAGACCGCCTTCATCCTGAACAACCTGCTGTTCGTGGCCCTCACCTTCACGATCCTCCTGGGCACGATCTTCCCGCTGCTCATGGAGGCGACCAAGGGACAGCGCATCAGCGTGGGTCCGCCCTACTTCGACATGGTCGTCGCCCCGATCGGTCTCCTGCTCCTGTTCCTGATGGGCGTGGGACCGCAGCTACCGTGGGGCGCGGTGACCTGGGAGCGAGTCGTGAAGCTCCTGTGGAAGCCGGCGACGGTGGGCGTGGTGGCCGCCGGGCTCATGGTGGCGCTCGGCATGCGGGCCATCTATCCCGTGATCACGGGCGGGCTCGGCGCCTTCACCCTGACGACCATCGTGGACGAATTCCGGAGAGGCATGGCGGCCCGCCGTCACATCTCCGGCGCGCGTGGCCCCGTGGCGCTGTGGGAGCTCCTCTCCAAGAACGGGCGCCGCTATGGCGGCTACGTGGTCCACACCGGGGTGGTGATCGTGATCGTGGCCCTCTCGGTCTCCCAGCACTACCGGACCGAGCGCGAGGTCACCCTCCACCGCGGCGAGCGCGCGAACCTGGGCAAGTACTCGATCGGCTTCGACCGGGTGTTCGCCCGCGAGGAGCCCCAGCGCGTGGTGGTGAGCAGTGAATTCCCCATCTACGTGGGGGACAAGCAGGTCGCCATCATGAGCCCCGCGCTCAAGTTCTACAACAGCTCGCAGCAGCCGGTGACGACGCCGGCCGTGCGCTCGACCCCGGCCGGGGACCTGTACCTGACACTGATGGCGTTCGACCGACAGAACGGCGAGAGCGCCACGGTCCGTGCCATCCTGAACCCCGGGGTCCCGTGGCTGTGGGTCGGTGGCCTCCTCGTCGGGATCGGGGCCATCTTCTCGATCCGATCGCGGCGAAAGCGGGGCCTGGGCGTCCGGCGGGGCGCGGTGGGCGCCGCGGGATCCCCGTCCGACGATGAACAGGAGGTCGTCGGGGCGTGAAGCGCTGGAAGGTCTGGCTCATGCTGGTCCTGGCTGCCGGTTTCCTCGGGTTGCTGGGCTTCGGCCTCACCCGGGATGCCCAGGTGCTCCCTTCGGCGATCATCGGCCAGGAGGCCCCGTCCTTCGACCTCGAGACGCTGACGGGCGACAGCCTCAGCCTGGCCAGCCTCGAGGGGCATGTCGTGATCCTGAACTTCTGGGCGTCGTGGTGCATCCCGTGCCGCGAGGAGCATCCGGTGCTCGAGATGGCCGCCGGCCACTACAAGGACCACGACGTCCGCATGCTGGGCGTCGTCTACCAGGACAACCGGGCCAACGCCAGGCAGTTCCTGGCCCGGAACGGTGGTACCTGGCCCAGCGTCCTGGACCCGAACAGCCAGGTGGCCATCGCCTACGGCGTGTACGGCGTGCCCGAGACCTTCTTCCTGGACCCCCACGGCCGGATCGTGAAGAAGCACGTGGGTCCCGTGCCCTGGGACTACCTGACGAGCACGGTGGACTCGCTGCTGGTGGCCAGCGGCAAGACGCCGGGCGGGGTCGAGGCGGCGGGGGCCGGGTCGCCGGCGGAGAGCGGCTCGCCATGAGCGCGCCGATCCACGCCCCCCGGATGGCCGCGCTGGTCGCGGCAGGAGCCCTGCTCGCGGCCGCTGGGACGCCCCTGACGGCCCAGGCCGTGGACACGGCCGCCGCCGCCCGCGCGGACACGGCCGTCACGGCGAGCGACGCCACGGCGGGCTTCGCCACGCCGCGCACCGCGGCGGACACCGGAGGCGGGGCCGGCCTCTCCGGAGCCGCTCTGGACGCCGAGACGGCGCAGGTGGCCGCCCAGCTCCGCTGCCCGGTGTGCCGGGGCCAGTCGGTGCTGGAGTCGACGGCCACCCTCTCCAAGGAGATCCAGGCCGAGATCAAGCAGCGGCTGGCGTCCGGCCAGAGCCCCGAGGCGGTCAAGTCCTACTTCGTGAGCCGCTACGGGGAATGGATCCTCCTCAAGCCCCCGACGCACGGCTTCAGCCTGCTGGTGTGGGTGCTGCCCGTGGCCCTCCTGGTCGGAGGCCTGGGCGTGGCGTGGCTGTGGATCCGGAGCCGAAGCGGGGAGGCCGACACCGACACCGGGGGAGGCCCGACCCCGGCGGATGGCCCGGCCGGGTCCGCGGAAGCCGGGCTCTCCGACGAGGAGCGCGGCTGGCTCGACCGCGCCATTCGTAACGACTGAGCCGAGGCCGGAAGGGCTCTCCGCCGGGCAGGAACATCGCGGCAGACGGCCTGTATCAAGCCCGCGTCGATAGAGGCCGGGCGGTGTCGCCCCGGAGGGCATAGCCGCCCCGAGGTGCGTTTCCGTTTCGGCAGAAGCCTGAACCCCAGGAGCCGGAGGCTCATGTTCTTCGAGTCGCGCGCTCTCGATTCGTTCGACCAGTACCTGCAGGACGTCGAGCGCTACCCCCTGATCGAAGACCCCATGGACGAGCGCGCCATCGCGCGCCGTGCGCGCAAGGGGGACCGGGCGGCCGCCGAGCGGCTCGTCACGGCCAACCTGCGCTTCGTCATCTCGTACGTGAAGAAGTATCAGGGCCGCGGCCTCAACCTGGCCGAGCTCGTATGCATCGGGAACGAAGGGCTCCTCAAGGCGGTCAAGAAGTTCGATCCCGACAAGGGCGTGAAGTTCATCTCCTACGCCGTGTGGTGGATCCGGCAGACCGTGCTGCAGGCCCTGGCCGAGCAGACCCGGTCCGTCCGCATCCCGCTCAACCAGAATTCCAACCTGGTCAAGCTCTCCCGCACCGAGACGGCGCTCACCCAGAAGCTGGGCCGCACGCCCACCGACCGGGAGATCGCCGAGGAGATGGAGGAGCCGGTGGAGACGGTGCGCGCCCTGCGGCGCGTGGCCTCGGCCGAGCTCAGCCTGGACGCCCCCCTCGACAAGTCCGACCGGGACAGCGCCTCCTTCGGGGAGCGCTTCGCGGGAATGGACGAGGAGGAGATCGAGGAGGACGTCGAGGCCCAGGCGCGGCGCGAGTTCCTGGAGCGGATGTTCGAGGAGTACCTGACCGAGCGTGAGCGGAAGATCCTGGTGCTCTACTACGGGCTGGACGACGGCGAGGAGATGACGCTGGAGCAGATCGGGGAGCTCCTGGGCGTCACGCGCGAGCGCATCCGCCAGATCCGGAACCGCGCGTTCGAGAAGCTGCGGCAGTCTCCCGACGGCCGGGCGCTGGAGGGCTTCTGGAGGGCCAGCGCCTGAGGCGCTGAGCCATAGAGCCAACTCAGCGCCTCACAGCGCGCAGCGGTCACCGCGGTTTAGCCGCCCGCAGTCCTATCACGGTCGGCACGGGATCCTCGAACTCGACGTAAAAGGTCGGACCTCGCGCGGCCGCCATAGCCTTGAACTTCTTCGCGGGAAGCAAATAGCTCTCCAGGTACCGGCAGTCTCGCATCGAATAGGCGTCCAACGTGCGCAGCGCCTTGTCGGTCTCCCCCTTCGCGAGGATGTAGAGGGTCGAATCGACGATCGCCGTGGCCACGGCCCACACAGGGGCCGACTGATCGACGACGGCGGGTGGTGGTCTACCTTCGATGAGCTCACCGCGGCAACGAAGGTGCTTTCCGTCCCATACAAAGAAGGGCCGGGCCCAGGGCAGCAAGACCGCCCAGAGAGTCCCGTTCGCCTGCTTTGACGCCATGGTCTGCCGGTAGAACCAGTTCAAACCACGAAATTCCTTTGGAACTCGTGCCGAATCCGTAACAGCGCCCGATTCGTCGACCTCGATCCAAAACGGCGCGCTGGCACCAATCGGGGTCACGATCGCAGTTCTTCCAAAGGGAACGACGTCCCGGACGGTCCGTCCACCCAGCGGTACCAGCTTCCGACGCGCTCCGTCTGGTGCGACGATCGCGAGTCGGTTCGCCACGGCATCGTTTAGCCACACTGCTCCGTCTGACCCAAAATCTAGATCAAGGACGTTGCCGATCTCGTCGGGCCCCTTCCCATTCCGGCCATACATCCATTGCAGCTTTCCATTACTTCGGTCGAAGGCGAGCAACCTATGATCGAGATAGTCGTAGACGTAAAGTCTGTCCCCGAACACTCCTAGGCGACGGGGCTGGCGAAAGAGCGTGTCCTGGACCTGGCCGCCGAGCACAAGCACGGTATCCCACCGTGACGACGCGACGCGGCGGCGGGCAGGTTCTTGTCGAGCCTTCGCAGCGACCTCCGCGCTGGAGGGAGCAGCGGTCTTAGAGGCCGCGCTCCGCCCCGCTTCGTCATGGCTGCCGCAACCAACGAGAGGGGCACTGGCAACAACCACGGCGGCGAGCGCCGAAGTCAGTCGGCTCACCGAGCCCGACGTGCCGCGACCGCCCGACATTACCGGTAATTCGGGCGGTTGGCAGAGAACCTCGAAGTGTGCCACATCGGGGCTACTGAGCTATCGAGTGGAATTGGAGGCACTCACACATGCACAGGTATTGGCCGGTACTTTCACAGTTTCCCGCGCAGGGATATGGGCAGGTTTCCTGCGCACAGAGCTTCCCCGAAAAAGTTGACCCCAGAGACGCGGAGGGTGCCCCTGGTGCGGCCAGGAGCAGGAGCGAGGTGAGCCCGGCGACAGACGGTAAGGAGCGTGCAGCTCGGTCTGGGGGGGGCAGCGGCAGGCTACCGCCCCACCCTGCTGTGCGCCCCTTCTTCGGCCGGCCGACTCGCGGCACCTTCGCGGCGGCAGGAGAAGCTAATCCATAGCCGGGCCCACCTCGGCGCTCCCGGCGGACTCGTCCTCCCCCCAGCCCCACGCCACCAGCACGAAGATCAGCGTCACGATCACGGCGCTCCCCACGCACCAGCGGCAGATGGCGTGGAGGATGAAGACCTCGGTCGAGGTGAGGTAGAGGCTGAAGGCGAACCCTCCCACGGCCAGGAGGGAGATCACGGTCCCGAGCCAGCGGCGGGCCGCCAGGGCGGGCTGGATCCCCACCAGGGCCGCCGTCAGCGTGAGGGCGTACCAGGCCACCCCCCACCCCGCCACCGGCTGGCCCAGGAAGAACGAGAAGCGCGATGCCTGCACGTACTCGCACGAGCCTCCCACCCCGCACACCAGGGCCCCGTAGAAGCCCATGTGGTAGAGAAGGAGGTACAGGGAGAGGAACAGCCCGATCAGGGCGAGCACGGCGACGGCCATGCGCCGCCGCAGGGCTCCCCGGCTCATCGGCGCCGACGCCGGCCCGCCGGCGCGCGTCGCTCCGACCTCACTTCGAGCTCGCGGCAGAGGGCTCGGCCGCCTGGATCAGCTTCTCCAGGGACCCGTAGCCGTAATCCGACGTCGAGACCCGCTTCCCATCGATGAACAGGGTCGGCGTCGCGTTCACCCCGAGCTGGATCCCGTAGTTCCTCGAGGCCATGATCTGCGGGATGAACTTCCGGTCCTGGTAGCACTTCTTCCACTGGCCCACGTCGGCGCCCGCCTGCCTGGCCAGGTCCTCGAAGTGGTTCTCCGGGTTACGGGAGGCCACCCAGGTGAGCTGGTTGGCGTACAGCAGGTCGTGCATGGCCCAGTAGTGCCCCTGGGCCCCGGCGCAGCGGGCGGCCAGGGCGCCCGGAATGGCATTGGTGTTCTGGCTGAGCGGGAAGTCGTACAGGGTCCAGCGCACCTTGCCGGTCTGCACGTAGTTCTGGCGTAGCGCCCGCCCCGTGAGCCGGGTGAACTCCGCGCAGTGCGGGCAGGTGTAGTCGGCGAACTCCACGAAGTGGACCGCGGCGTCGGCCGGGCCCTCGCTGACGCCGGCGCCCGAGTCGGCCGGGGCGTCGATCTGGGCCATGGAGATCGGAGGCGCCGACCCGCTCTCGGCGCCTCCGCGCCTGAGCGCCAGGAGCGCCACGATCCCCGCGACCACCACGACGGCGAGGCCGATGTAGAAGCCCTTGCCGGGTCCGCTTCCGCCACCCTTGCGACCGCCCTTTCTTCCCACCTTGTTTCCCTTTGCCACGCTCGTTCCTCCTGTCGTGCGTCGTCCGGTCGTCTAGTAGACGAACAGGATCGTGATCACGGCCGCCACCAGGAGGGCCAGCCCCGCGATGAGCACGAGCTGCAACCACTCCGGGATCCGGCGGCGGGGCATCGCCCCCACCTCCGCCAGCGACGGCAGGAGACGCTTACCCCACACCTCGCCGATTTCTCCAAGCGCCTCCCGCCACGCCTCTTCGTACGCGGCGTCGACGCGCCGCAGCATCCGCTTCCAATCCGAGATCGCGGTATCGAGTCCCTCGTCGCCCCCCTCCGGAGGGCCGGCCTCGAGCGTCTCGAGCCTCTCCGACAGCTCCCGCTGGCGTTCCTCGAGCTGCTGCAGGAGCGGCACGAGCCGCTCGAACGGACCCAGGAGCCCGAGCCGGATCTCCTCGCGAGCCTCCTCCGAGATGCGAAATCGGCTCCGCTGGCGCGAGGGGACTCGCTTGCCCTCCAGCTGGGGTGTCAGGGCGCGGTCGTAGGCTTCGGCCAGCCGCGCGGCGGCGTTCGTCACCGCCGCCCGCGTGTCCTCCTGGAGCTCTCCCGCGTCCATGGCGTCCACCGCGCGCCGCAGGGTGCGGGCGCCCGAGGCGGCGGACTTCCTCAGGAGAAGCGGGCCGAGCGCGATCTCTCCCAGCTCCAGATAGTGCGTCTCGAAGAAGGAGCGGCCCAGTCCCGCCCGGTCCATGGTCCGGGCGGGGACCCGGGCGGCCGCCTCCTCCGCCAGGCGCTGCAGCGCGTCCACCGTGAGCCGCAGGACGGGCATTTCAGCCGCCACCGGGGGCGCCACCTCGCGGCGCGCGAACATCTCGAGCTCGGGACCGCGACTCTCCGGCATGCCCCGCGCGGACCGAATGGTGGCCTGCACCTCTTCGGCGAACAGGTACAGGAGGCGAACCCGGTCGCCGCCGCGGCGAACCTCGACCGCGGGGCCGCGCCCGCCCGTGGCCTCCTCCCCGAGCTCCGTGGCCTCCTCCGCCGGCCACGGGATGGCGTGGTGCTCCGCGGCGCTCAGGAGGTGGAGGCCGCGTCGGGTGACCACCGCCAGCCACAGGCCGCGGACCTCGGCCTCCGCTATCCGGCCGACGGCCGCGGTGCCGGCGGTGCACACCACGCCCTCGCCGGTGAGGTCCGGGGGGAGGCGGCGGCGCTGGTCCGCCCGTCCGACGCTGCTCTCCACCGCCCGGGCCACGTCGTCCAGGGCGCGTCCGGCGCCCTGCAGCGCCACGGTCAGGCCACTGGAGAACACCATGAACAGGCCGGCCCGGCGCGAGGTCCAGAAGATGTCGCGGTAGGGGACCCGCAGGTCGCCGAGGACGAGCTCCGACTCACCGATGCCGACCTCCACGCCCCGCCGGGTACCGCCGGCGCGCGACCACAGGTCCAGGCGGAAGGCCGAATCCCTCACGACAGCAGCGTCTCCGCCACCGAGGCCACGTCCGAGAGATCCCCGAACACCACGTCCGCCCCGTGCTCCCGGAGGGAGCCGGCGTCGTGGCGCCCCGTGGCCACCGCCAGGGTGCGGAGCCCGGAGGCCCGGCCGCAGCGGATGTCCGCGGGCGTGTCGCCCACGACCCACACGTCGCGGTGCTCGAAGCGCAGGCCGCGCTCGGCGGCCCGGCGGAGTGCCACGGGGGGGAGCTCGTCCCGGTGCTCGGCGTCCGACCCGTACCCGCCGACCTCGAACGGGGCGTGCACGCCCGCGGCGGCCAGCTTGCGCCGCGCTCCCTCCTCCAGGTTTCCGGTCACCAGGCCCAGGGTCACGCCGGCCTCCCCCGCCAGCCGCTCCAGCAGCTCGATGACGCCCGGGTACGGATGGGCCCGGCCGTTCCGCGCCGCGAGCTCCTCGGCGAGGATCGCCAGGTAGGGACCCCACACCCGGCCCATGCGGGCGTCGATCCACGCGTCCTCCCGCCCCAGGGCGCGCAGCAGTCCCCGGACGATGGACGGGTCGGTGCGCCCGTGGAAGTCACAGCTGTCGATCGGCCCGGCCTCCCCGAACACACGCACCATGGCCCGGCCCAGGGCCGCGCGCCCCGCGCCGCCGGAGTCGACCAGCGTGCCGTCCACATCGAAGAGAACCAGACGTCTCACGTGCGTCTCACCGCCCGGGTGACGGCCTCGGCCAGCGCCTCCTCCGCCCGCAGCGCCAGCGGGAGCAGCTCGTGCAGCGGCCGGGGAGCCAGCCGCTCGCCGACCGCGCCCGTGGAGAGCGCGAACACCATGTCCCCGTCGAAGGGGGTCGCCGCCGGCCGCAGCCGCCGGATGAGCCCGTGCACGGCCTGCCGCGCCACCACCTGGAGGTCGGTGCGCCCCAGGGGGACGTCGGTGGCCACCACGCCGAGCGTGGTGTTCTCGCGCCCCAGTCGCTCCCCGAACCCTCCCGGCGCCGAGCCGTCCCGCAGGGTGCGGGCCGTATCCCTGTAACCCCCGCCCGGGGCGCGGCACCCCGCCACGATGGAGCCGTCCCCGTCGACCACGTCCCCGAAAGCGTTCACGGCCGCCAGGGCCGCCACCGTGCCCTCACGGCCCTCCGCGACCGCGCTCCCCACCCCGGAGGGCTCGGCGAACTCGGGGCCGGCCAGCTTGCCGACCGTGGCCCCGCAGCCGGCGCCGACCGGGCCCTCCTCGACCGGCTCCGGGCCAGCGGTCTCCACCGCCGCCCGGCCCATGGCCGGGCCCGGGCGCACGGAGGCGTCGCCCACGGCCAGGTCGTAGAGGACGGCCGCGGGCACGATCGGCACCCGCGCCGCCGCGGTTCGGAAGCCGCGCCCGTGCTCCTCGAGCCACGCCACGACCCCGTCCGCGGCCGCCAGCCCGAAGGCCGAGCCGCCGGTGAGCAGGAGGGCATCGCAGCACGGGACCACGTGCAGGGGCGAGAGGGCGTCCAGCTCCCGCGAGCCGGTGGCCAGGCCCCGGACCTCGACCACGGCCGTGAACGGCCCGAGGACGACCGTGCACCCCGTGCGAGCCGCGACGTCCTGCGCGTGGCCGACCTGGAGGCCCGCCACGGCGGTCAGGCTCCGGTTCGGGCTCACCCGCTCGCCGCCGCGCCGGCGGCCGCCCGAACCGCCTCCCCGAACCACTCGAACAGCCGCTGGCTGCCCCCCTCGGGGTCGGGCAGGCGGCGCTCCGGGTGCCACTGGACGGCGAGGACGGGCGCCCGGACCGCCGGCCGGTGGAGCTCGACGGCCCCGGCCGCGCGCACGCCCTCGAGGTAGCCGTGCTCCAGCCACACACGGCGACACGGGTGCTCCGCGGGTCCGTCGCTCCACGCGGCGGTGACGGCCACGAGCGGAGCTTCCGCCGGCGACCCGCCCCGGTCCGGGTCTCCCCTCACGCCCCTCCGTCCTCCGGGCCGTCCCCGGCCCGCTCCTCGAGCCAGCCGGCCAGCACCACCGGGTCGACGTTGCCCCCCGACAGCACGCATGCCACGTCGCCGTCCTCGGCCCAGGCGGGGTCGGCCGCGCCGCACAGGAGGGCGGCCACGGAGGCGGCCCCGCTCGGCTCCACGACCAGGTGCCGGTGGAAGCACCACAGGACCGCGTCCACCAGCGCCGCGTCGGGCACGGTCACCACCTCGTCGACCAGCTCCCGGATGTGGGCGAAGGTGAGGTCGCCGGGCCGGGGCGGCCGCAGGCCGTCGGCGATCGTGTCCACCCGCTCCAGGGCCACGGGCCGGCCCGCTTCGAGCGAGCGCCTCGTGTCGTCGGCCCCCTCCGGCTCGACCCCCACGATGCGGCACTCGGGGGCCAGCTCGCGCAGCACGACCGCGCAGCCGGACAGGAGCCCGCCGCCCCCGATCGGGACGAGCACGAGGCCGGGGTCCCCGGCCGCCTCCTCGCCGCGGGCCGCCGCCTCGTCGAGCTGGTCCCAGATCTCGAGCGCCGTGGTGCCCTGGCCGGCGATGATGTTCGGGTGGTCGAAGGGCGGCACCATGGTGGCGCCCTCCTGCTTCTCGATCTCGAGCGCCCGGGCCTCGCGGTCGGGCGCCGTGGTGCCGACCAGTTCGATCTTCGCGCCCAGGCGGCGGACGCCCTCCACCTTCACGCGCGGCGCGTCGACCGGCATGACGATGGTGGCCGGCACGCCGTAGGCGCGAGCCGCGTAGGCGACCCCCTGGGCGTGGTTGCCCGAGGAATACGCGACCAGGCCGGCGCCGCGCTGCTCGGGCGTGAGCAGGCTCACGAAGTTGTAGGCCCCGCGGACCTTGAAGGCTCCCGCGCGCTGCAGGCTCTCGCACTTGAGCCAGGCGGTGGACCCGTCGGGTAGCTCGCCGGGAAGGAGGGGGGTGCGCAGCGCCACCCCCTCGAGACGGGCCGCGGCGTCCTGCACCTGCCGCAGGCCGACGAGCTCCATCGACCGGATTCCGGCTTCCGGGCTCACGAGGGCTCCTCGGTGTCTGCCTCGGCCTCGACCTGCTCGGCCAGCTCGCGCACGGCCTCCGGGCCCTCGGCCACCTCCGTCTCGTCGTCCTCGTCACGCTCGACCACCCGGGCCACGTCGACCAGCTCGTCCCCCTTGTCCAGGCTGACGAGCCGCACCCCCTGGGTGTTGCGCCCGATGACGCGGATCTCGCGGGCGTGCTGACGGTTCACGACCCCGTTGCGGGTGACCAGCATGAGCTCGTCCTGGTCGGTGACCTCCTTGACGGCCACCACGTGCCCGGTCTTCCCGGTGAGGTGGAGGTTGATGAGTCCCTTCCCGCCCCGGTGCTGGGTCCGGTACTCGTCCACGTCCGTGCGCTTGCCCATGCCGCGGTCGGTCACGGTGAGCAGGGTGGCGCCGCGGCGGACGATGACCATGCCGACCACGTGGTCCGCGTCGGCCAGGTCCACGCCCTTCACCCCCTGCGTGGCCCGGCCGGTCTCTCGGATCTCCCTCTCGGCGAAGCGGATGGCCATGCCGTTCCGGGTGGCGAGGACGATGTCGTTGGAGCCGTCGGTCATCTGGACGTCGATGAGCCGGTCGCCCTCGACGATGTTGATGGCGTTGACGCCCGGCGCCCGCACGTTGGAGTAGGCGGCCAGGCTCGTCTTCTTCACCAGGCCGTTCCGGGTGGCGAACACCAGGTACTGGTCCTCGCGGAACTCGCGCACCGGCATCATCGAGGCGACGGTCTCGTCCTTGTCGATCGACAGAAGGTTGACGATCGGCCGGCCGCGCGCGGTGCGGGACGTCTGCGGGATCTCGTACACCTTGAGCCAGTAGGCGTGACCGCGGGCCGTGAAGAACATGAGGTAGTCGTGGGTCGAGGCCAGGAAGAGGTGCTCGACCCAGTCCTCGTCCTTGGTCCCCATGCCGGCCACCCCGCGGCCCCCGCGCCGCTGCTGGCGGTAGACGTCGGGTGCGAGCCGCTTCACGTAGCCCTGACGGCTCACCGTGATGACCATGGGCTCCTCGGCGATGAGGTCTTCCTCGGTGAAGTCGACCGCCACGTCGACCACGCTCGTCCGACGCTCGTCGCCGTACTTGTCGACCAGCGCACCGAGCTCGCCCTTGATGATGCTCATGCGCAGCTCGCGCGAGCCCAGGATGCCCTCCAGGCGCCCGATCTCGGCCCGGACCTCCTCGAGCTCGGCCTCCAGCTTCTCGATCTCGAGGCCCGTGAGGCGGGCGAGCCGCATGTCGAGGATCGCCTTCGACTGGACCTCGGTGAGCTCGAAGCGCTCGCGCAGGCGGACTCCCGCCTCGTCGGCGTCCGGAGCGGCCCGAATGATCTCGATCACCTCGTCGATGTTGTCGACGGCGATCTTGAGCCCCTCGAGGACGTGCTCCCGCGCCTTCGCGTTGCGGAGATCGTACTCGCTCCGGAGCACGACCACCTGGTGGCGATGGTCGATGAAGTGCTGGAGCATCTCCTTGAGGGACATGACCTTTGGAACGCCGTCCGTCAGCGCCAGCATGATCACGCCGAAGGTGGACTGCATCTGCGTCATCTTGAACAGCTTGTTGAGGACGATGCGGGGCGCAGCGTCCCTCTTGAGCTCGATGACCAACCGGATCCCGTCCCGGTCCGACTCGTCCCTCAGGTCGGAGATGTCCTGAACCCGCTTGTCGCGGACGAGCCCGGCGATCTGCTCGATGAGGCGGGTCTTGTTGACCATGAAAGGGATCTCGGAGATGACGATGCGCTCGCCGCCGCGCTCGCGCTCCTCGACTCGAGCCCGGGCGCGCATGACCACCCGGCCGCGGCCCGACTCGTACGCCTCGCGGATCCCGTCGGAGCCATAGATGAAGCCGCCGGTGGGGAAGTCGGGCCCCCGGACGTGCTGCATGAGGTCGTCCAGGCTGGCGTCCGGATCGTCGATCAGCGTTTCCAGCGCCCCCACCACCTCGCGCAGGTTGTGGGGAGGGATGTTGGTGGCCATTCCCACCGCGATCCCCGAGGAGCCGTTCACCAGGAGGTTGGGGAGCCGCGAGGGGAGGACGGTCGGCTCCTGGAGCCGGTCGTCGAAGTTGGGCGCGAAGGTCACCGTCTCCTTGTCGATGTCGGCCAGCATCTCCTGGGCGATGGAGGCCAGCCGCGCTTCGGTGTACCGGTAGGCCGCCGCGCTGTCGCCGTCGATGGAGCCGAAGTTCCCCTGCCCGTCCACGAGCGGGTAGCGGAGCGAGAACTCCTGGACCATCCGCACCAGCGAGTCGTACACGGCCGCGTCGCCGTGGGGGTGGTACTTGCCGAGCACGTCGCCCACCACGGTCGCGCTCTTCTTATAGGGCCGGTTGGGGGCCAGCCCCAGCTCCTGCATCGAGTAGAGGATGCGGCGGTGCACGGGCTTGAGGCCGTCCCGAACGTCCGGGAGGGCCCGCTGCACGATGACGCTCATCGAGTAGTCGATGAACGACTCGCGCATCTCCTCCTCGAGCAGACGGGGCTCGACGCGCTCGATGTTCTCGGGTGTGCTCATGTCACCTCAAGTGGCGTTGCCTGGTGCCGCGGAGTTCGGGCCCCCTCCATGCGCCCCGCCGGCGCGTGCTCTACTTGTACAAGTAGAGCGTGCCGGGGGCGCGGAGCGGCGGTCCGCCGGGGCCCGCTCATAGCCCACTAAATCTACAGGCTCGATACCCCGCAGGCGAACCTCTGAAACGGCTGCGGGGGCCGCCGGCCGAACGGCCGCGACCCCCGCGAAAACCTGCCTCCGGCGGGACTCTCCGCCCCCCGGAGATGCTCCCGGACCGGTCCCGCTCAGTCCTCGAACTCCCTGAGGATCATCTCGAGCTCCTCGCGGTGCCCGGTCTCGTCCACGATGATGTCCTCGAGACTCAGCCGCCGTCCGCGCCGTTGCCGCCCTCTCCGCCCCGATACTCGGGCGGCTGGTCCGCGCGCAGCGTCCGGTAGCGCTCCAGCAGCTCCCGCTGGCGCGAACGGTCCGGCATCACCCGGCCACGAATGATCACGGTCTCGGGCGCCGAGGAGAGCTCGAACGGGTCGCCCGACCACACCACCACGTCGGCCACCTTGCCGGGCTCCAGCGACCCGTAGCGGTCGTCGATCCCGAAGGCGCGGGCCGGCTCCAGCGTCACGGCGCGGAGGGCCGCGTCCCAGGGAAGGCCGAAGCGCACCGCATTGCCGGCGTCGAAAGCCAGGTTGCGGACGTTGTGAGCGTCGAAGGTGCTGATGATCACGGGCACACCGGCCTTCTGGAGGAGCGCCGCGTTGTCGAACCGGGCGCCCAGGTGCGAGAAGTCGGTGGGCGCGTCGGTGAGAGGGTCGAGCACGACCGGCACGTGGGCCCGGGCGAGCTCACCGGCCACTCTCCAGGCCTCCGCCCCGCCCGTGATCACGAGCCGGAGCCCGTAGTCGTTCGCGATACGGAGCACGGCCGAGATGTCGGAGGCCCGGTCCACGCTCACCACCAGCGGCATGGTGCCCGCCAGGACGGGCTGCAGCGCCTCCAGGTCCAGCCTCGATTCCACCAGCGACCGGGACGCCCCCCGGTCGAACGCGCCCTGGTGCTTTTTCCAGAACCTGGCGTCGTCCAGCGCCTCGCGCAGGCGCAGGGAGGCCTCGCCGCGGGCGCCCCCCACCGCGGAGGCCGCGCCGGCTCCGTAGCTGGCCATCATGGCCGCCCGCGGCTCGACCAGCATGGCCTCCACGGTCGCTCCCGCCAGATCGATCACGGCTCCCTGGCCCGAGATGAGCCCGCCGCGTGGCGCCGTGAGGGCGGTGGTCACGCCGCCCAGGCGGTTGATGGGTATGAGGGTGGAGGCCGGGTTGATCCCGTCCACCACGTCGAAGGCGGCGGTGACCGGGTCTTCGGACTGCAGGGCGAAGTCGCGCGTGGCGCCCACCGCGCCCACCTCGACCAGGCCCAGGGTGGTGGAGGCGTCCATGAGACCCGGCGTGACGACCTTGCCGGCGGCGTCGATCCGGCGCGCTCTCTCGGGCACGCGCACGTTCGTGCCCACGGCCACGATCTTCCCGTCCCGGATGAGCACCGTGGCGCCCTCCAGCCTGGGACCGGAGACCGGGTAGACGGTGCCGCCCGTGATGGCGATCGTCTGGGCGGCCGCTGGAGCCGGGGCGGCCAGGGCCGCGGCCATCAGGGCCGTGCCGGCCACCAGCGCCGTCGCGAGCCCGATGGCCCTGCCGGGCGTTCTCCTCGTCGTCGTCATCGGACCCCTCCCTTCGCTCCCTCGAACGTCGCCTCCGGCAGGATGCCGACCTCGAAGTCCGAGGTGGGCTGAAGCTCCTTTTGCTTGCGGTCGTAGATCAACGCGCCGTCGATGAAGACCTGGTCCGCGCGCGTGTAGACGCTGAACGGGTCGCCCGACCACACCGTCACGTCCGCGTTCTTGCCCTTCTCGAGCGTGCCCACCCGGTCCTGGATGCCCAGAGCCCAGGCCGGCTCGGCGGTGATCCAGCGCAGCGCCTCGTTCCGGCTCACCTCGATGCCGGCCTCACGGCCCGCGTACATGGCGCGAGCGGCGTTCTGGTTCATGAGCTGCACGCCCATGTCGTCGTCGGTGTGCAGGATGGCATGCACTCCGGCCTGGCTGACCAGGGCCAGGTTCTGCTCGATCCCGTCGAACGCCTCCATCTTGAAGCCCCACCAGTTGAACCACAGGGCGGCGCCGATCGAGTCGCGGGCCAGGATGTCGCGGATCTTGTACGCCTCCACGCCGTGGTGGAAGGCGCGGATGTGGAAGCCGAACTCGTGCGAGAGGTTGATCATCTGGACCATCTCGTCGGCCCGGTAGCAGTGGATCTGCGGGAACAGGTGGCCGCGCAGCACCTCGGCCAGCGTCTCCAGGCCCAGGTCGCGGGCGGGCGGGTCGCCCTTCCGGCCCCCCTCGATCCACGCGTCCCATTTCTCCCGGTAGGCCTTCGCCCTGATGAAGGCCTCCCGGTAGCCGGCCACGTTGCCCATGCGGGTGGAGGGGAAGCGGCCGCGGCTGCCGTACACGCGCTTGGGGTTCTCGCCGCACGCCATCTTGAGGGCCATGGGGGCGCCCGGGAACATCATGTCCTGGACGCTCCGCCCGGGCACCAGCTTCAGCGTGATCCCGCGTCCCCCGATCAGGTTGGCGCTGCCCGGCAGCACCTCGACCGTGGTCACGCCGGCCGCGAGGGCGCGCGTGAAGGAGGGGTCCTGGGGCCACACCGAGTGCTCCGCCCACACCTGCGGAGTGGTCGGGCTGGTGGCCTCGTTGCCGTCCGAGTGGGCCTGGACGCCCGGGTCCGGGTAGTCGCCCATGTGGGAGTGGACGTCGATGATCCCCGGGGTCACGTACCGGCCGCTCGCGTCGATCACCATCGCGCCGGCGGGGGCCGTCAGGCCCTTCCCCACGGCGACGATCTCGCCGTTCTCCAGGAGCACGTCGCCGCCCTGGATCGTCTGCCCCGTGGCGGTCATGACCGTGCCGCCCCTGATCAGGGTCGGCTTCGCGGGCAGGGGCCGGTAGGTGGAGCGCCACGCCCCGTTCGGCATCCCGTACAGCAGGTCGCGCGTGTCGGTAGTGTCGGTCCCCTCGGCCGCCACGGGGACCGTTCCCACCGCCGACGTGCCGCCCACGTCCCGCGCCTCGACGCCGACGGCGCCGGAAGGGTTCGCCGCGCCCGCGGTGGCGCACGCGGCCGCCAGCCAGGCGCAGCCCACCAGCAGGGCGGCGCGCGGGACGGCCGGGCTCGATGCTCGATTCCTCATGGGCTCTCCTCTCGAGTGATCGTTCCGGCCGGACCCCGATCGGCGCCGGCCCAAGGTATCGGCGCCCCCCGGGGGCGCCGTGCCGTGAAGGCGGCCTCAGGCGGCCACCCGGTAGTCCCTCAGCTCCTCGCGTCCGGTCGCGTCGAGCTCGGCCCGGATCTCCTGGCGGGCGCCGGGCGCCCCCACGGCCACCAGGACGTACGCGCCGGGCCACCGGCCGAGCTCGTCCGGAGACAGGACCGGGAGCCCGTGGATCTCCTGACCCAGCTTCCTGGGGTCCACGTCGATGAACGCGCACGGGGCGCGTCCCTGTCGGGCCAGCTCCACGGCCAGCGGCTTCCCCACCCGGCCCGCTCCCCACACCAGGAGGGCGCGGCCCTCGGGCAGCTCGCCGCGGACCAGGAAGTGCACCTTGCAGCGGCGGAACGCGTCGGGCGCGTACGCGCCGGAGACCCTGGACAGCCGCCCCGGGCGCACCCTCCAGCGGAGGAGCGTGTCGGGAACCACGTCGGCCCGCATCCCCGCCCGGTACAGCCGGAGCAGGAGGTCGTAGTCCTCCGGCCAGCCCTCGTCACGATAACCGCCCAGGGCCCGCAGCGCGGAGGCCCGGATCATCAGCGTAGGATGGGCGATCGGGCACTCCACGAACAGGTCCCGGAGGAGCGCCGCCGGTCCGGACAGGCCGTTGAGCCACGCCTGGTAACGGTGGTAGCCCATGCCGACCCGGGAGGAAGGGAAGAGCTCGACCCGCGTGCCGCACGCGGCCAGGCCCGGACGGCCCGACAGGAAGTCGGCCTGGCGCTCCAGCCTGGAGGGGAGCGCCACGTCGTCGGCGTCCATGCGCGCCAGCAGGGGGGCGCGGGCCGCGACCGCGGCGCTCCGGAGCGCCGCGACCAACCCCTCGCCGCCCCCGCTCCCGGCGGAGAGGACGCGCACGCGGGCGTCACGCTCCGACCACGCCTCCAGGAGGCCCGCCGTGCCGTCCGAGGAGCCGTCGTCCACGGCCACGACCTCGAAGTCGTCCAGCGTCTGCGCCTCGAGGCTGGCGGCGGCCTCGGGGAGCCAGGCCGCGGCGTCGCGGCAGGGCAGGAGAACCGAGACGCGCGGGCGGGCCGCGCCTCCGTCCCGGCGTGGCCCGCGGCCCTCGCTCAGCTCCCGGCCTTCCCCGCCTCGCCGGCCTTCGTGAGCTCGAGCGTGACCGGCCGGCCCTCGAACTCCTCCTTGACCAGCAGGTGGGGCGCCTCCTTCGTGACGTAGAACAGGATCTTCTGCCCCGCCTGGCCCGTCACTTCCACCGTGTAGACCTGGTAGGTGCCGGCCGGGACGGTCACGCTGTCCGCGCCCGTCACCTTCGCCGAGAGCTGCTGGACCCCCTGCCCCGCGGCGTAGATGGGGACCTGGAGGTCGAAGCCGTCCGCCAGCGGACTGGCGAGCACGATGGCCACCGAGGCGCTCCCGTCCAGCGTCCCGTCCGGAAGGTCGGTGTCGATCTTCTGCTCCCTGGTCTGTCCCTGCGGGGTGGGCAGCGTCGCCGTGCCGGTCACGTGGCCGGACGCGTAGTGGAGGTCCGTGGACGCGGGACCGCCCTGCTCGGCCGCCGAGATCGGGGTGAGGTCGCCCTGGAACACGTAGGTTCCCGTCTGGCTGCCCATGGGGGCCTGGAGCTTCTCCTCCAGTTTCCAGCTCCCGGCCTGGTCGCCCTCGCCGTAGGTCAGGGTGTAGCTCCCGAAGGACTTCCCCTGGACCATGAGCTCGTAGTCGAACGTGCCCGCGCGGGCCCGGGTGGCGTCCAGCTTCACCGCGGAGCGCTTCACCGCCAGGTCGGAGGGCTGCAGCGGCTTGCCCTCCACGTCCTGCAGGCGCACGGGGGCGATGGCCCTCAGCGTCTCGTACAGCTTGGCGGCGTCACCGACCACCACGATGTCCAGGCTGTCGGGGTGAAGGTACTCCCGGGCCACCCGCTGCACGTCGGCCGCAGTCACGGCCGCCACCCTGGAACGGTAGCTCTCCAGGTAGCCGATCCCGAGGCCGCGCAGGAGGACGTCCGCTACCTGCGAGGCCACCTGCTCGGGCGTCTCGATCGCGATCGGGAAGTGCCCGGTGAGGTAGTCCTCGGCCGTCTGGACCTCCGAGTCCGGCACCGTCTGCGTCCGCATGCGCCGGATCTGGTGCAGCATCTCGTTCACCGAGCTGTCTGTGACCGGCGTCCTCACCTCGGCCGTCGCCACGAAGTAGCCCCTGTCGCGGGGGCTCGTGATCTGGCTGTAGGCCCCGTACGTCCAGCCCTTCTGCTCGCGCAGGATGAGGAAGAGCCGGGCGTTGGCCCCGCCGCCCAGGATCCGGTTCATCACGTCGAGCGGGATCGCGTCGGGGTTGTCGGGCCGAATGGCCAGGTTCCCCATCCAGATCTCCGACTGCACCGAGCCGGGCCGGTTGATGAGGGTGATCGAGGTCGGGCCCGGCGCCGGCGGCGACGGCGAGGTGGCCCGGGCGGGCGCCGTGCCGCTCCAGGCGCCGAAGTACTGCTCGGCGGCCCGGCGCGCCGCCGCCAGGTCGATGTCGCCGGCGAACACCAGCAGAGCGCCCGACGGGACGTACCGCTCCGCATGGAACGCCTCGAGGTCCTTGCGCGTGATGGCCTTGACGCTGGCCGGCGTCTCCGCCCGGGCGTAGGGGTGGTCGCCGTACAACTCCTTCGAGAACTGGCGCCCGGCCAGGATCGAGGGCTGCGTGAGCTGGACCTGGAGCCCGGAGAGCTCGCGCTTGCGCATGGTCTCCAGCTGATCCGTCGGGAAGATCGGCTCGCGGACCACGTCCGCGAACACGTCGAGCACGGTGGGCAGGTGCCGCGTGAGCGTCGTGGCGGACACGTAGGTGAAGTCGTCGTCCGCCCCCTCGTTCAAGGAGGCGCCGACCCCCTCCACCGTTGACGCGATCTGGTCCGCGCTGCGCGTCTTCGTCCCCTTGTCGATGAGGGAGGCGGTCATGCTGGCCAGACCGGCCTCGCCCTTCGGATCGACCGTGCCGCCGGCCGGCAGGTAGAGCCGCACCGAGACGACCGGCTGCTCGTGGTTCTCGACGACCACCAGCTGGAGGCCGTTGGCGAGGGTGTCTCGCCCCACGGCCGGGAAGTGCACCGGCCTGGGCTGGAGGGGCGGCGGCGCCTTGGAGGGGAAGCCCTGCTGGGCCATGAGCCCGGCCGGGACCGCCAGGAGACCCGCCATCCCCAGGAGGAGCAGCGAGGCGAGGACCGGGGTTCGACGTGCGGCGTTCATCGGTCACCTCCCTTCGCCGGCAAGTCGAACACGACGCTCAGGTTGGCGCGCACGAAGTACTTGTCGATCACCCGCTTCAGGTCGTCCACCGTCACCGCCTCGTAGCGCGCCAGATCCCCGTTCACCTCCGAGAGGCTCGGCCGGAACAGCGCGTAGTGCTGCAGAGCTTCCGCCTTGCTGAGGTCCGTCTGCCGGCCCTCGACGAAGTCCGCCTCGAACGTGTTCTTGGCCTTCTGAAGCTCCGCCTCGGTGGGCGGGTCGGTCTTCAGACGCTGCACCTGGGCCTCCATGAGCGTCAGCAGGGAGTCGGCGCTCACGCCCTGGTTGGCGAGCGCGAAGCCGAAGAACAGGGAGGGGCCCACGCGCGAGGAGAGCGCGGCGGATGCCTGGAGGGCCGCGCCCGCGTCGTTGACCACGGCCCGGTACATCCGCGAGCTCTGCCCCTGCCCGAACAGCACGGCCAGGAGCGCGAGCGGGAAGTGGTCGGCCGAGGAGTCGGGCGGCACCCGGTAAGCCCAGATCACGGCCGGGACGTTGGCCTTGGTGTCCTGGACCGTGTCCATCCGGAAGCCGGCCGAGTAGTTGACCGTGCAACTCACCGCCGTCGGGGTCGCGGCCCTGGGGATGCCGCCGAAGTACTGCTGGATGAAGCCCTTCACCTGGGCGGGATCGAAGTCCCCGACGACCGTCAGGGTGGCATTGTCGGGCTGGTAGTAGGTGGCGTGGAACGCCTTCACGTCCTGGAGCGTGGCCGCCGTGACGTCGTGGATGGAGCCCGAGGGCGGGTGCGCGTAGCCGGGGCAGCCCATGCCCTCGTAGGGGATCGTGTACTGGGAGGCCAGGAAGGCCTTCGAGTAGGGCTGGTTGTTGATGCGCTGGCGCAGCTCCTCGGAGACCGTCTTCTGCTGGTTCTCCAGGTTGGTCTGGTTCACGGCCAGCGACCGCATGCGGTCCGCCTCCATCCACAGCGCCAGGTTCACCCGGTCGGCGGGGATGATCTCGAAGTAGTTGGTCCGGTCCTCGGTCGTCGAACCGTTGACCGAGCCGCCCACCGCCTCGATGCGGGTGAGGTGCTCGGTCTTCCCCACGTGCGCCGAGCCCTGGAACATCATGTGCTCGAACAGGTGCGCGAATCCGTAGCGCCCCGGGGTCTCGTTGCGCGCCCCCACGTGGTACCAGATGTCCACCGCCACGATGGGCGTGGAGTGGTCCTCGGAGAGGATCACCTGCAGCCCGTTGGGGAGGTCGTAGGTCTGGTACGGGACCGCGCCGGGAGCCGAGCCGCGGTCCGCGCCCTGCGCGCGGAGCGGCCCGGAGAGGGTCGCGGCCGCCAGCGCGGCGAGCGCCAGCGACGCCGATCTCCTCGCGACGTGGAGCTTCATGGTTCCTCCTGACGAGGCAGAGACGATACGTGGGGGCCTGGGCGACCCGTCAATGTAGTCGAACACTCTTTTCGAAACAGCCGGACGCGGCGAGCCGTTGAATCGGAGCGTACGGCCTCAGCCGGCGGCGCGGCTCTCCCGGTCGCGCGCGCCCTCGCCCCGCAGGTAGGCGCCCGTGAGGGAGTCGGGGGCGGCGGCGACCTGCTCGGGGGGGCCCTCGGCCACGATGCGGCCGCCCTCGGCGGCGGCGCCGGGGCCCAGGTCCAGGACCCAGTCCGCGCTCCGGATCACCTCCAGGTCGTGCTCGACGACCAGGACCGTGTGCCCCGCCGACACGAGCTCGTCCAGGACACGAACGAGCTGGCCGACCTCGCCCAGGCCGAGCCCCACCGTGGGCTCGTCCAGGATGTAGAGGCGTCGGCCCGAGCCGGAGGCCATCGCCAGCTCCCGGGCCACCTTGAGGCGCTGCGCCTCGCCGCCCGACAGCGTGGTGGCCGGCTGGCCCAGCCTCAGGTAGCCGAGACCGACGCGCTGCAGCTGCCACAGCGCCTCCCCCACGCGGTCCTGTCGCAGGAAGAAGCGGATGGCCTCATCCACGGTGAGCTGCAGGACGTCGTGGATGCTGAGGCCCCGGTACTCGACCTCGAGGATCTCGTCCCGGTAGCGCTTGCCTCCGCACGCCTCGCACAGCGTGGACACGTCGGCCATGAACACCATGTCGACCTGCTCCTCGCCGGCCCCCTTGCACACCTCGCAGCGCCCGCCCGTCACGTTGAAGCTGAAGTGCCCCGGCGTATAGCCGCGGCTGCGCGACAGCGGCTGCGCGGCGAACAGCTCGCGGATGGGGTCGAACGCCTTGATGTAGGTCACCGGGTTGGAGCGCGGCGTGCGTCCGATGGGGCTCTGGTCGACCAGCACGACGTCGTCCAGCGCCCTCGCCCCGACGAGCTGCTCGTAGCGACCCACCTCCTCGCCCAGGTGCTCCCTGGCGCTGGTCACGCCGTGCAGCTCCCGCTCGAGGGCGTGGAACAGGAGGTCGTGCACGAGGGTGGACTTGCCCGAGCCCGACACGCCGGTGACCACGGTGAGACGGCCGAGCGGGATGCGCGCGTCCAGGCCCTGGATGTTGTGCAGGGCGGCGCCGCGGAGCTCGAGCCAGCGCCCGCCGGGCTTTCGGCGCTTGCGGAGCGCGCGCTCCTCGCGGCCCGCGAGCAGCCGACCGGTGGTGGTGTCGGCCTCCAGCAGCCGGTCCCAGGAGCCCTCGAACACGACCCGGCCGCCGCGTTCCCCCGAGCCCGGCCCCAGCTCCACGATGCGGTCCGAGACGCGCAGGGCCTCGGGCTCGTGCTCGACCATGAGCACCGTGTTACCGCCGTCCCGAAGCCCCACGAGGACGTCCAGGAAGCGGTCCACGTCGTGGGGATGGAGGCCGATGGTGGGCTCGTCGAGCACGTACAGCGTCTCCACCAGCCGGCTCCCGAGGCAGCTGGCCAGCCGGATGCGCTGCATCTCGCCCCCGGACAGCGAGCGGGCCTGGCGGTCCAGGGTCAGGTAGCCGAGCCCCACCTGGTCCAGGAAGCGGAGCCGGTCGGAGAGCTCGGCCAGAATGCGCTCGGCCACGCGGCGCTCGAACGGCTCGAGCTCCAGCTCGGCCAGCCACGCCCGGAGCGCCTGGACCGTCAGGGCGGCGGCCTCCGCGATCGTCTTCCCGCCCACGCGGACGTGCAGGGCCTCGTCCCGGAGCCGGGCCCCGCCGCAGGCGAAGCAGCGCACCGGCCGCTGGTAGCCGCGCAGGAAGACCCGGATGTAGCGCTTGTACTTGTAACGCTCCCGGGAGCGCAGGAAGGGGAGGACGCCCTGGAAGTCCTCGCTCCCCTCGAGGAGCTCGCGCCGCGCCTCCTCCTCCAGCGCCTCGAACGGCACGTCGATCGGAATGCCCCGCTCGCGGGCGAACTCGCGCAGCCGCGACCGCTGGCGGTCGTAGCGCGGCTTGCTCCACGGGTCGAGGGCGCCGTCGGCCAGGGTCCGCGAAGGATCGGGCACGATGAGGTCCTCGTCGTACTCGAGCGTGGCCCCGAACCCGCGGCACTCGGGACACGCCCCGTGCGGGCTGTTGAAGCTGAACAGCGAGGGGCGCGGCTCGGGGAACTCGCGGCCGCACCCGGCGCAGCGGAAGGACTCGCTGAACGGGTGACGGGCCACCTCGCGGGAGGCGCCGGCCTCGTCCCGCTCGACCTCGAGCACCAGGGCGCTCTCCTCCCCCTCGGCGAAGGCGGCGGCCAGCGCGTCGGCCAGCCGCTCGCGGACCTCGGGGTCGACGACCAGCCGGTCCACGACGACCAGGAGCTCGTCGGCGGCGGCGAGGTCGAGGCCGGACGTCCGGTCGGCGGGCTCGGCGGCGTCGCCCACATCTGCGTCCGCCTCGTCGCCTTCCCCCCCTGCCCCCTCCTCCCCCGCTTCGAGATCGGGCAGGTAGAGCTCGACCCCGTCGGCGCGCACCCGCAGGTAGCCCTGGGCCTGGAGGTTGGAGACGGCGACCGCGTGGGTGATCTCCTCGGAGAGGACGAGCGGGAAAGCCACCTCGATGCGGGTGCCGGGCTCCAGGGCGAGGACCGCGTCCACGGCCGAGGCGACCGTGTCCGGGACGACCCGGATGCCGCACGCCGGGCACCAGGTCCGGCCCGAGCGCGCCCACAGGAGGCGCATGTAGTCGTACACCTCGGTCACCGTGCCTACCGTGGAGCGGCTGGTCTGTACCGTGTTGCGCTGGTCGATGGCGACCGAGGGGCTCACGCCCTCGAGCCGGTCCACCGCCGGCTTCTCCATCCGCTCCAGGAACTGCTTGGCGTACGTGGACAGCGACTCGATGTAGCGGCGCTGGCCCTCGGCGTAGATGGTGTCGAAGGCGAGGCTGGACTTCCCCGAGCCCGACGGACCCGTGAGCACGGTCAGGGCCCGGCGCGGGATCTCGAGGTCGATCCCCTTGAGGTTGTGCTGTCGCGCCCCGAGGACGCGGATCACGTCGGTCACGGAACCCTTCTGCGGTGGCGGGAGACGCCGCCCGAAGCGGCGCGCCCGGAGGTCACGGTGGTGGCGCAGTGGATGATACTCCACCGGGCGCCCGGGTTCACGCTCCGGGAACGCGAAATGCATTCCTGGAGGGCGTTGGAAAGCGCCGCGCGCGACAGCGCCGGCGCGCAGAGGAAGGGAGACACTGATGTGGACTCTACGACGAACCACTTGGATGGGGGCCGCGGCGGCCCTCGTGATCGGAACCCTGGGGCTGACGGGCTGCGCGACCGCGAGCGGTGGCGCCACGCCGTCCGTCCGCTCGACCGTGAACATCCCATCGACGCCCACGGTGCAGATCATCAACCATCGCCAGACGCCCATGCAGGTCAGCCTGTTCGGAAACGGGCAGTCGCAGTTCCTCGGGACCGTGCCCGTGGCGGACACGCTGAGGAGCCCGATCCCGGCGACCCTGCTGGCCACCAGCCGCGAGATCCGCCTGGTCACGAGCCCGTTGGGCGGAGGTCCGGCACGGGCCTCCGAGCGGGTGTACGTGGACTCGTCCGACCCGGTGATCCGGTGGACCCTGAACCCGATGGGGGCACCGGCTCCGATCGTGCTGTCCGCCCATTGAGCGCCCCGGTCCGGAGCGCCGCGACCCGCGTGGCCGCGGCGCTCCTGGTCCCGGCGGCCCTCATCCTGGCCGGCTGCGCCTCGGGAGGCGGCGGAAGCACGGGGGCCACGGCCGACGTGAGCCGGAACGCCGTGGCGGACTCCGCGCCCATGGTCCGGGTGATCAACGATCGGCAGACCCCGATGGACGTCCGCCTGGAGGGCGGGGGACAGACGAAGTTCCTGGGCACGGTGGCCGCCTTCGACACCCTGCGGGCGAACGTCCCCGAAACCCTGCTCGGCACGAGCCGCGAGATCCAGCTGCGGGCCACCCCGCTCGGGGGCGGCCGACCGTCCTATTCCGGACGCGTGTACCTGAGGCCGGGGGACGTCCTGGAGTGGACGATCACGCCGCTGTGAGGCTTTCGGAGGCGGGCGCCGGTCGCGCGGATGTGTCGAGAGCCGGGCGCGCCCACGCCTCCATTTGGAGCCCCGCGATCCGGGAGAGCTTGACAACGTATGTTACAACATGTATTCTCATCGCATGACGATGCGACTCCAGGACGAGATCAAGCAGTCCACGCCTTTCACCCGGCCGGAGGTCGAGGCGCTGCTCAGCGTGCTCCGCACCTCCGCGCTGCTGGACCACGCGCTCGGCCAGGCGCTGAAGCCGTTCGGCCTCACGCACACGCAATACAACGTGCTCCGCATCCTGCGGGGGGCGGGGAAGGACGGGCTGTGCGGCCGCGAGGTGGGCGAGCGGCTGGTGTCGCCGGTTCCGGACGTGTCCCGGCTGCTGGACCGGCTCTCCGAGGTGGGCCTGGTGGAGCGGCACCGGGATCCCGGGGACCGGCGTCACGTGCGCGCGACCCTCACGGCCGAGGGCGAGCGTACCCTGGAGCGGGCGACCCCCGCCCTGGAGGAGCTGCAGACGCGCTGGTTCGGTGACCTGGACCGGGACCGGCTCCGGGCGCTGATCCGGGCGCTGGGCGAGGTCCGCTCGGCGGGCTAGCCCGGGGCGCGGCGCCGGGCCGGACACAGCCGTCCGGGGCCGGCACCGTTTCTTTCAATGGTATGTATGTTGCAACATGCATGTTGTCACACGCAAATCGGGAGGGATAATCCTATGTCAGCACTGCACACACAGGATCCGGCGGTCCTCGCCATCGGGCTGTTCGCGGTCCGGCTCATCCTGGGGCTCGGACTGGCGGCCCATGGAGCCCAGAAGCTGTTCGGCTGGTTCGGCGGCTACGGCCTGGAGGGCACGGGCGGCTTCTTCGAGAGCCTGGGCTTCCGGCCCGGACGGGCGTTCGCGGCCCTCGCGGGCCTGGGCGAGCTGGGCGGCGGGCTGCTGACCGCGGCGGGCCTGCTGGGCCCGATCGGCCCGGCCATCATGATCCTGGTCATGCTCGTGGCCATGCTGGCCGTGCACCGGCCCAACGGCTTCTTCGCCTCCGACAACGGCATCGAGCTGCCGCTGCTGTTCGCCACCGGTGCCCTGGCGGTCGCCGTGGCCGGTCCGGGGGTGATCTCGCTGGACGCCCTGTTCGGGCTCGAGGCGCTGTGGGCGCCGGCGGTCGTGTGGATCTCGCTCGCGGCCGCGGTGGTCCTGGCGCTCGGCAACGTGGCCCTGCGGCGGCCGGACGAGGACGCCGGCCGGACGGCGGAAGCGTGAGCCTCCGGGTCCTGGGGATCCCGGGCAGCCTCCGGGGCGGCTCCTACAACCGCCGCCTGCTGGAGGCCGCCCGGGAGGTGGCCCCGGACGGCATCGTGGTCGAGATCTTCGACCTGGGCGGGATCCCGCTGTACGACGCGGACCTGGACACGGACGGGGTGCGGCCCGAGGCCGTGGAGCGCCTCAAGGCATCGATCGGGGCGGCGGACGCGGTGCTGTTCGCCACGCCCGAGTACAACCACTCCGTCCCGGGCGTGCTCAAGAACGCCATCGACTGGGCGTCGCGCCCCGCGGGGCGCTCGCCGCTCCGCGGGAAGCCGGTGGCCATGATGGGCGCCTCGCCCGGGACGATCGGGACGGCGCGAGCCCAGATGCACCTGGAGTCCGTGCTGCTGGCCACCCTGGCCCGGCCCCTGCCCCACCCGGGCGTGCTGGTGGGCGGGGCCGAGCAGAAGTTCGGCGAGACCGGACGGCTCGTCCACGAGTCGACGCGGCTCTTCCTGCGGAGCTTCCTGGAGGAGCTGTCGGCGTGGACGCGGAAGGTGGCCGCCGGACGGGACGCCACGCCGGAGAGCTCCGGCGACCCGCGCACGCAGGCCCGCGATCGGCAGGCGGTATTCGACGGGCGCATGGCCCACGAGCCCACCGCCGACCACCCCGCCGAGGAGCCGGTCGGCGCCGGCCGCGACTGAGGCCGCGCCGGCCTCTCCCGGGTGTGCGGCCCCGGCCCTAGTTCCCGGGCTTCAGGTGGCGGTCCATCCAGTCGATCCAGCGACGGTACACGTCCGTGGTGCGCACGATGTCGCCCGGGAAGTGCGAGTCGGCCGGGTAGGCCCAGAACTCCGTCTCCACCCCGTTGTCCCGGATGGCGTGGTACCACTCGAAGCTGTTGACCACCGGCACGTTGGGATCACCGATGTCGCCCATGACCAGCGTGGGCGCGGTGACGTTCCTCGCGGACTGGATGGGCGACTGGTCGCGCCAGATCTGCCAGTCCTTCTCCATCCACGGCGAGCCCCCGAAGAAGTACAGGTCGCCCTGCTGGTAGAAGGCGATCGTGTAGTCCATGACCCAGTCGGTGAGCGCGGCGCCGGCCACGGCCGCCTTCCACACCTGGTAGTGGCCGGTGAGCCACGTGGTCATGTAGCCGCCGTAGGACCAGCCCGACACGCCGATGCGGGTCGTGTCGACCACCCCGAGCCTCTCGACCGCCGCCAGCCCCGCCATCACGTCCTTGCCGGGGCCCTCGCCGGTGTCGCGGTAGATGGCGTGCTGGTAGGCGTCGCCCAGGTTGATGCTGCCGCGGTAGTTGGGCTCGAACACCAGGTAGCCGCGGGCGGCCAGGAGCTGGGGGAGAGGGGAGAAGCGCGCCGTCGAGGCGCCCTCCGGACCGCCGTGGACGACCAGGACGAGGGGGAGCTTCGTCCCCTTGTGGAAGTCGGGCGGATAGGTGAGGACCCCGTCCTCGTGGAAGCCGCCGGGTCCCGTCCACGCCACCGTGTCCACCCGCCCCAGGTGCAGGGAGTCGAGGAAGGCGTTGAAGTGGGTGAGCTGCCGGGGCTTCGCGCTCGGGGAGGCCAGGTAGTAGAGCTGGCCCGGCTGGCCGGCCGTGGTGCCGATGAAGGCCACCGCCCCGCCGTTCGAGACGCTGGCCCCGCGCGAGGGCTGCACGTCGCCCAGGTCCAGGACCCGGGCCGGCCCGTCGGCCGGCTTCTCCCACATCACCGAGCGACCGCCGAGCGCGCCGGCCATCAGGAAGGACTTCCCGTCCGGGAGCCACGCGAAGCCGCCGATGTCGCGGGCCATGTCGGCCGTGACGTCGCGCACCTTCCCGTCCCGGAGCACGTACACGGCGTTGCCGTTGTTCATGTCCCCGCCGCGGTTGCGCTGGAAGGCGAGCGCGCCCCCCTTCGGGGCGAACTTCGGCCCCCCGGCGCCCTCGCCCGCCAGCAGCGTGTCACCGGTCGTGCCGATGCGGACGGCGGCCGTGTCGGGCACCCCCACCGCCAGGGAGACCGCTCCGCCCGACGAGTCGGCCACCGCCGTGTCCACCCGGATCAGCGTCGAGCGATACGCGTTCCCGAACCACACGCCGGGATGCCGGACGACCAGGATCGACGCGCCATCCGGGCTCCAGGCGGGCGGGGCCGCCCCGCCCGGCACGGTCTGCAGGCTCCAGTTCCCCGAGGTGAGACGCTTCGCGGTTCCGCCGTCGGCCGGGATCATCCACAGGTGCCAGGGCTGCACGGCCTTGCGAACCTGGTAGTTGTTGAGCGTGACCTGGAAGGCGTCCTCGTGGTGCTTGACCGCCTTGGGGTCGGGCACAGTGTCCTGGGCGATGTAGGCGATCGAGCGGCCGTCGGGGCTCCAGGAGTAGGAGGAGATCCCGGTCTTCGAGTCGGTCAGCCGCATCGGGTCGCCGCCATCCATGTGCAGCACCCACACCTGCGACTCCTTGGTGGCCGAGTCCCGCGCCACGAAGGCCAGGCGGTCCCCGGAGGGCGACCAGCGGGGGGAGGACACGCCGTCGCGCCGGTAGGTGAGCGGCCGCATCGAGCCGGTGGCCGCGTCCACCAGGTCGAGCTCGCGGCGAGACTTGTCCTTCTCCCAGTCCTGCCGGCTCACCGTCACCGCGACCCTCCTCCCGTCGGGGCTGATCTCCGGGCTCCCCACCTGCACGATGCGGCGCACGTCGGTGAGCCGGAAGGTGGTGTGCGGACCCGCCGTGTCGGCCGAGGCGGTCGTGTCGACAAGGACGCGGGCGGCGGTGGGCCGCTCCACGGACCGGGACGCGGGGCCCGCCGCGCCCGGCCCGGCGGTCGCGTGCGGGGGCAGGGCCAGGACGAGGGCGAGCGCGGACAGGCTGACGACGTTCATGCTTCCTCCCGGGTTCCGCGGCCGGCTCCAGACATTCCATCTTCCCGCGGTCGAAGACCGGCCCAACCTCGCGCGCCGGCGGGAGGTCGGTCAAGTCCCCGCAGCGCGACGTGGCTCGTTTCGCGACTCCCGGGTATGTTCGGGGAGCTTCGCCCCCGCGGGGCGCGCCGACCGGCGCCCGTGTCCGGGGCGTCGACGAGAGAAGCACCGGCACCCACTCGATGAGGGCACTCTTCTAAGCGATGCAGACCAGCCCCGACGGCCCGTACCGCGAGGAGGACGCCCTCGGCAAGGCGTACGACGCCCGCCTCATGCGCCGTTTGCTGGCCTACGTGGGCCCCTACCGGAAGCAGGTGGTGGCGGCCGTGGCCATGCTGATCGCGGCCTCGGGGCTGGAGCTGGTGGGCCCGGGGATCACCAAGCTCGCCATCGACAACGCCTTCCCGAACCAGGACACCTCGCTCCTGGCCCTGCTGGCCGGCGCCTACGTGCTGTCGCTCGTCCTGTCCGCGGGGCTCTCCTACGCCAACACGATCCTGACCACGTGGATCGGCCAGTCCGTCATGAAGGACCTCCGGGGCCAGATCTTCTCGCACCTGCAGGGCCTGGACACCGCCTACTTCGACCGGAACCCGGTCGGGCGGCTCATGACCCGGGTGACCAGCGACGTCGAGGTGCTGAACGAGATGTTCACCTCGGGCGTGGTGACCATCTTCGGCGACGTGTTCACGCTCCTGTTCATCATGGCCGCCATGCTGATCATGGACTGGCGGCTGGCCCTGGTCACCTTCACCGTGCTGCCGCTGGTCACCGTGGCCGCGTGGCTGTTCCGGGTGCGCGTCCGCCAGGCGTACCGGGACATCCGCGTGCGGCTGGCCCGCATCAACGCCTTCCTGCAGGAGCGGATCAGCGGCATGTCCGTGGTCCAGCTCTTCCGGCAGGAGGAGCCCACCAGGGACCGATTCCGCGACATCAACGACGACTACCTGGAGGCGCACCTCCGGTCGATCACTTACTACGCCCTGTTCTTCCCGGTCATCTCCTTCCTGTCCTCGCTGGCCCTGGCCCTGATCATCTGGTACGGCGGGAGCGCGGCCCTCAGGGGCGCGGTCACGCTGGGGACGATCGCCGCCTTCCTGCAGTACGCGCAGCGCTTCTTCCGGCCCATCCAGGACCTGTCCGAGAAGTACAACGTCCTGCAGGGGGCGATGGCCAGCTCCGAGCGCATCTTCCGCCTCCTGGACGAGGAGCCGACGATCCGCGAACCGCAGGCCCCGGCCGTCCTCCCCACGCCGGTGCGCGGGCGCATCGCGTTCGAGGACGTGTGGTTCCGCTACCTGGAGCCGGACGAGGAGGCGCCGCCCACCCCGGGGGCGCTGGAGGGGGAAGGCCCGCGACGCGAGTGGGTGCTGGAGGGCGTCGACTTCACGGTCGAGCCCGGCCAGCGGGTGGCGATCGTGGGCCCCACCGGGGAGGGGAAGACCACGATCATCAACCTCCTGATGCGCTTCTACGAGCCCCAGAAGGGTCGGATCACGCTGGACGGGGTGGACGTGCGGGAGATCCCGCTGGCGACGCTGCGATCGCAGATGGGGCTCGTGCTCCAGGACATCTACCTGTTCTCGGGCTCGGCCGCGCACAACGTGCGGCTGGACCGCCCCGGGGTGACCGAGGAGCGCCTGGAGGCAGCGGCCCGCCGGGTGGGCGTCGAGCGCCACATCGAACGCCTCGAGGGAGGTTGGGACCGGCCTCTGGGCGAGCGAGGCAGCCACCTGAGCGTGGGGGAGCGCCAGCTCCTGAGCTTCGCGCGCGCCCTGGCCGGCGACCCGCCGATCCTCCTCCTGGACGAAGCGACCAGCTCGGTGGACTCGGAGATCGAGGCCCAGATCGAGGTGGCGCTCGAGGAGCTCATGGAGAACCGGACGAGCGTGGTGGTGGCGCACCGCCTGTCCACGATCCGGAACGCCGACGCCATCCTGGTCCTCCACCACGGCAAGATCCGGGAGGCCGGGACGCACGAGGAGCTGCTGGAGCGCGGCGGCCTGTACGCGCGGCTCCACCGGCTGCAGTTCGCCTCGGCGCAGACCACGGCGGCGTAGGGGGAGGCATGAACCCCGTCACCCTCGCGGCCCGCATCGACACCCGCTGGCTCCTGGTCGTCCTGATCACGGCGCTGGACATGTGGTCGGCCGGCCTCGTGCTGCGCTCCCGCGCCTCCCGGCGCGAGCGGCTCCTGTGGGCCGCGGTCATCGTGTTGTGCCCGATCATCGGGCTGATGATCTGGTTCGTGCTGGGTCCCAAGCCGATGCTGGTGCCCGGTCGGGATGGGGGCGACGGGAGCTGGCCCCGGCGCCAGGACGACGACGCGGACGACTGACGGAGGGGCGGCGGGGCCGACGAGGGGCAGCGGGCCGGCGGCCCGCGCTCAGCCCCCGCCGCGCTCCACGAGCCTCTCGATGAGGTCCGCCGTGCGCTCGGCCGCCCCCCGCCCTTCCTCGACGTAGGACCTCGCGGCGGCGCCCCGCCGCGCGCGCTCCGCCCCGTCCGACAGGAGCCGCGTCAGCACCTCGGCCGCCGTCGAGGGGCCGACCTCCAGCGCCCCGCCCCGCTCCAGGAGGTCGGCCGACTCGCGGCGCGCGTGCCGGCGCCCGAACAGGACCGGGATCCCGGCCGCGGCCGGCTCTACCACCGAGTGGAGCCCGTCCGTCCCGAGCCCGCCTCCCACGTAGGCCAGGTCCGCGAACGCATACAGCCCGGCCAGGAGGCCGACCCGGTCGATGACCAGGGGGGCGCGCCACGGAGCCTCGGTGTCCGGCTCCGCGTCCGCCGCGCCCTCCGCCCGCCCGGCCTCCGACCAGGTCCGCGGCCGCACGCCCAGGATCCGGAGGCTGGCCTCCGACAGGCGCTCCAGAGCGCCCCCGTCCGGTTCGTGCGGGGCCAGGACGAGGGCCACCGGCCGTCCGGCCGCCCGGGCCGCGGCCACCGCCGAGAGGAGGAGGGCCTCGTCGCGCGGCCACGTCGAGCCGCCCAGGAGCACCGGGCCGGGCCCGACGGCCCCGGCCGCCGGGCCCTCGAGCCCCAGCGCGGCCCGCAGGCGCGAGGCCTCCGAGCCGGGCTCGCGGGCCTCGCGCACCCGGGCCGCGGCCCGGTCGAAGGCACCATCCCCCGTGACCACGACCGCCCCGGGCCGGGCGCCGAGGAGGCGGAGGCGCGCGGCATCCTGCTCGGACACGGCGCCGGCCAGGTCGAGGCGGGCGTAGGTGCCGGCCAGGAGCTGGACCGCCGGCCAGTGGAGGCGGGAGCTGCGCGGACCCACGGTCCCGTTGACGAGGCCGAGCGGCACGCCCCGAACCGACGCCGAGGCCACGAGCCCGGGCCACAGGTCGGCCTTGGCGAACACGAGCGCCGAGGGACGCACCGCGTCCAGGGCGCGGCCCGTCTCGCGGAGCGTGTCGAGCGGGAGGGCCTCGGACACGTCTGGCGACAGGGAGGGCAGGGCCGCTTCGGCCGAGGGGGAGAACCAGGTGACGACGAGCTGGAGGTCGAGCCGCTCCCGGAGGCGCTCGACGGCGGGCGCCGCCCCGAGGAGCTCGCCCGCCGACGCGCCGTGCAGCCACACGGCCGGACGGGACGGGTCGCGACCGGCCCCCGCCCACGCCTCGAGCCGGGCCACGGCGCCACGGCGGGCGGCCACGCCCCGGGCCCGCTTGGGCGAGCCGAGGCCGGCCAGGGGGAGGAGGGCCCGCGACGCCTCCACGGCCAGGCTCCAGGCGCGGATCCCGGGGCCGGGCCCCGGGCGGCCGGGCTTCACGCGGCGCCTCCCGCGACCGACGGGTCTGGCTCGCGGCGCCGGACCGTCCCCATCTTGGGGCCATGCGCTTCCTGGGCAACAAGACCCGCCTCCTCCCCTTCCTGCTGGACAGCGTCGAGGCGCTGGGCATCGAGCCCGGCGTGGCCTGCGACCCGTTCGCGGGAACGGCGAGCGTGGGACGCGCCCTCAAGCTGCGCGGCTGGCGCGTGCACGCCGGCGACCTGCTGGCCTGCTCCTACGCGCTCCAGGTGGCGCGCGTGGAGCTGGACCGCACGCCCGGGTTTCGGGTGCCGGCCCGCCTGTCCTACTCGGCCCTCCTCGAGCGGCTCGAGGCCCTGGAGCCCCGGCACGGCTTCGTGACCGAGCACTACACGACGGCCGGGGAGGCCGGGGCGCGGCACGGGCGCATGTACTTCACTCCCGAGAACGCGCGCCGCATCGACGCGGTGCGGGAGAGGGTCGGGGCCTGGGGCGCGGCGGGGTACCTGGACGAGGCTCGCGAGCAGCTCCTGCTGGCCACCCTGATCGAGGCGGCCGACCGGGTGGCCAACACGACGGGCGTGTACGCCTCCTTCGTGAAGACCCTGCAGCCCAACGCCGTGAAGCCCCTGGAGCTCAGGGCGATCCGGTCCACGCCGGCGCGGAACGGCTCGGCCGGGTGCACGGCGTCGCGAGGCGCGGCCGCCGACCTGCTGGCCGAGCGCGGGAGCGTGGACCTGGTCTACCTGGACCCTCCCTACAACGAGCGCCAGTACCCCGCCTACTACCACATTCCCGAGCTGCTGGCGGAGGGGTGGGGGGAGGAGCCCGAGCTGCGCGGCAAGACGGGGCTCATCCCGGACGAGGACCGGCGCTCGGACTGGTGCCGGCGCCGGGAGTGCGAGGACGCGCTGCGGACGCTGCTGGAGGCGGCGGACGCCCGGCATCTCCTCCTCAGCTACAACGACGAGGGGCTCCTGGAGTCGGGGCGCATCGAATCGGCGCTGCGGGCATGGGGGGATCCGGACAGCTACGACTGCCTGGAGCGGCCCTACCGCCGCTACCGGAGCGACGGAGACGGGCCCAACCGGCGCTATGCCCGCGACCGGGTGCGCGAGCGGCTCCACTACGCGCGGGGGCGCTGAGAGCGCACCGCGGCGCTACGCCCCGTCCGGACCCTCCTCCGGGTCGGGGCCCCCGTCGAGCTCCTCGAGACCCGACTCCAGCTCCTCGAACAGCTCACGGTCACGCTCGAGCGCCTCGCGCACGATGCGGCGCGACTCGCGCTCGACCGGGTCCTCGATGGGGAGGAGGCGCTCGGTGAAACGGACCTCGAAATCGAACAGCAGGCGGCGCAGGTCACCCAGCCGCCCCAGGAGGAGGGGGGTGGCCCTGGTGAGCCGCCCCTCACGCTCCAGCCGCTGCACCAGCTCCGAGAAGCCGAGCAGGGCCCGGCGGACCCGGCTCTCCTCCGGCTGCGCTTCGTGCTCGATCTCGTCGTCCCTCACCGTGTCCTCCGGCCCGGGCGCTGGGCCCGGCCTCCCCGTTCTACACTTCCCAGCCCTGCGGAACCAGCATCATGGTCATGTTGCGGCCCTCGAGCCCCGAGCGGGACTGGACCTGGGCGATGTCGCCCAGCTGCTCGGTGATCCGATCGAGGAGCTCGATGCCCAGCTCCGGCCTGCGCAGCTCTCGGTACCGGAACATGATCGTGACCTTGACCTTGTTGCCCTGCTCGATGAACTCGCGGGCGTGGCGTGTCTTGAAGTCGAAGTCGTGGTCCTCGATCTTGGGCCGGAACTTGACCTCCTTGACCTCGACGGTGTGCTGGCGCTTCTTGGCCTCCTTCTCGGCCTTGGCCTGCTCGTACTTGAACCGCCCGTAGTCCATGAGCCGAACCACCGGCGGCCTCGCGTTGGGCGCCACCTCCACCATGTCCAGGTTCCGGTCCGCGGCCAGATCTCTCGCCTCGTCCAGGGAGACCACGCCGACCTGCTCCCCTTCCTCGTCCACCAGCCGCACCGGGCTCACCCGGATATCTTCGTTCACTCTGTGCTCGTTAGTGATGCTCCAACCTCCTTCTCGGGTAAACGGTCACGTCACGATGAGGACGCCCTGGGGCGGAAGGCCCCGGATCAGGCGTCCACGTCCTCCGGCTCCAGGAACGACACGTCCGGCGTCCTCAGCGCCCCGGCCATGAAGCCGAGCGCCAGGATGGCCACGCCGAACACGAGCAGGTTCCAGGGCTGGCGCGCCCAGTCGATGCCGGACGACAGCGCCAGCCACCCGCCGGCCACGATGAGCAACGACGGCCCCCATCCGGCCAGAGTGAGCAAGCCGCAGGCCGCCGCGGCCAGTCCCCCGGCCAGCGGCACCCAGGCGGGCGCGTACGAGTACAGTCCAGCCACCACGAGGGCCGCCCCGATCACGCTCGCGGCGTACCCGAAGCCGTCACGACTCATCCGATGCCTCTCTGCGTCCTGGGGCGGGCGCGGCTTGCCGCGCGCCGCCCTTTCGCTTCACTTGCTCGCCGGAGACTCCAGCGATTCGGATTGAGAAAGATAGATGACAGAGGCCGATCGAATCCAGTGCGTGCGCTGCGGGCGCGAGGACGCGCCCGCCCTTCCCTCGCCCCCGTTCCGGAACGACCTGGGGGAGCGGATCCGGCGGGAAATCTGCCGCACCTGCTGGGAGGAATGGAAGCAGCGCCAGATGCTGCTCATCAACCACTACGGCCTCAACCTGCAGGAGGCCGACGCGCGCCAGTTCCTGCTCGTCAACCTGCGCTCGTTCCTGTTCGGCGAGGGCCCCGACGGCGCTCCGATCGACACCTCGCAAGAGGGCGACGTCTCCTGGTAGCGCCCGGGATCGACAACCTGGCCCCCGGGATCAACCTTCTACCACCAGGTTGAGCAGACGATCCGGCACGTGCACCACGTGCCGGATGGACGCGCCTTCCACGTGCCGGCGCACGTTGTCATCCTCGAGGGCGGCCCGCTGGACCGCCTCCTGGCTGGCGCCCCGCTCCACCCGCACCGTGCCGCGCACCTTGCCGTTCACCTGCACCGGGATCTCGACCTGGGCGGCGTGCAGCTTGTCCGGATCGTAGGCGGGCCACACCTCGCGGGCGAGCTCGCCGCCGTTCGGCCGTGAGGCGAACAGCCGCTCCCCGTCCCCGGCCTTCTCCCACAGCTCCTCGCCCAGGTGGGGCACCACGGGCGCGGCCATGACCAGGAGCGGGCGCACCTCGTCCAGCGTGGGCGTGCGGCCGCCGGCACGCAGCTCGTTCAGGCACTCCATGAGGGCGGCGATGGCCGTGTTGTAGGAGAGGCGCTCGAAGTCGTCGGTCACCTGCCGGATGGTGCGGTGCACCTTGCGCTCGACCGCCGCGTCCGGGAAGCCCTCCGCCCCGGCCTCGATCGCCTCGTGCACGCTGTCCCACAGGCGGGCCAGGAAGCGCTCGATGCCCACGATCCCCTCGTCGCGGAAGTCGCCTCCCTCCTGGTAGGGCCCCAGGAACATGAGGTAGGCGCGGAATACGTCCGCCCCGTGCTGGTCCATGTAGGCGTCGGGCACGACCACGTTGCCGCGCGACTTGGACATCTTGGCCCCCTCCTTGATGAGGAGACCGTGCTTCCGGAAGCGCTCGTACGGCTCCTCGAAGGCCAGGAAGCCCGCGTCGTGGAGCACCATGGTCACGAAGCGCGAGTACAGGAGGTGGAGCACCGCGTGCTCCTCCCCCCCGATATACATGTCCACCGGGAGCCAGCGCTCCGTGCGCGCCTCGTCGAAGGCTCGGTCGGTGAAGTCGGTGCTCGGATAGCGCATGAAGTACCAGGCGCTGTCCAGGAAGGTGTCCGACACGTCCGTCTCGCGGCGCGCCTCCCCTCCGCACCTCGGGCAGCGGGTCCGGTAGAAGGACTCGACCCGCGCCAGGGGGGAGAGGCCCTCGTCGTCGGGGCGGAAGTGCTCCACCCACGGCAGCTCCACCGGCAGGTCCTCCTCCGGAACCGGCACCGTCCCGCAGGCGTCGCAGTAGATGATCGGGATGGGCGGGCCCCAGTAGCGCTGGCGCGAGATGCACCAGTCGTGGAGCCGGTACTGGACCCGGGGCTCGGCCCGGCTCTCGGCCGCCAGCCACTCGATGATGGCCATGGCGCCCTGGCCGGGGCGCAGGCCGCTGAACTTCCCCGAGTTCACCAGGCGGACGTCGCCCGTGTCGGCCAGCGCCTCCTGGCCCGCCTCGATGGCGACGTCGGCCGGGTCGTCCGCCGCCTCGGCCACCTCGCGCGGCGCCACCACCACCGGGATCGGCAGGCCGAACGCGCGCGCGAACTCGAAGTCGCGCTGGTCGTGGGCGGGCACCGCCATGATGGCGCCCGTGCCGTACTCCATGAGCACGTAGTCGGCGATCCACACCGGCACCTCCCGGCCCGTGGCGGGATTGCGGGCGGTGCCTCCCGTGAACACGCCCGTCTTGGCGCGGTCCGTCTTCTGGCGCTGCACGAGGTCGGTGGCCGCCACCTGCCGCCGGTAGGCCTCGACCTCGGCGCGGCGCTCGTCCGTGGTGAGGCGGTCGACGAGCGGGTGCTCGGGGGCCAGCACCATGAAGCTGGCCCCGAACACGGTGTCCGGCCGGGTCGTGAACACCTCGATGGCGGCGTCCTCCACGCCGGCCGGCCGGCCGGCCTCGCCGGCCACCTCGGCGCGGGTGGCCGGGGGCGAGCTCACCGGGAAGCGCAGCAGGGCGCCCTCGGAGCGGCCGATCCAGTTGCGCTGGGCCGTCTTGGTGGTCTCCGACCAGTCGATCCAGTCGAGGTCGTCCAGGAGCCGGCCGGCGTACTCGGTGATCCTGAAGAACCACTGGCTGAGGAACCGCGTGCCGACCGGGGTGCCGCAGCGCTCGCACGCCCCGGCGATCACCTGCTCGTTGGCGAGCACGGTCTTGCAGGAGGGGCACCAGTTGACCGGCGCCTCCTTCTTCTCGGCCAGTCCCGCCTCGTACAGCTGCAGGAAGATCCACTGCGTCCAGCGGTAGTAGCCCGGGTCGGTGGTGTCGACCGCGTGGGCCCAGTCGTACATGATCCCGGCCCGGTGGAGCTGGCGCGTGAAGTTCCGGATGTTGGACGGGATCAGCTCCATCGGGTGGGTGTCCACCTTGAGGGCGTAGTTCTCCGAGTGGATCCCGAATGCGTCGAAGCCGATGGGCTGGAAGACCTCGTCCCCGCGCAGCCGCCGGTAGCGGCCGTACAGGTCCGCCCCCGTGAAGGCGTACAGGTTGCCGACGTGCAGCCCCTCCGCGGACGGGTAGGGGTACATCATCAGGTTGTAGAACGGCCGCTCGGGCGCGTCGAGGTCGGGCTCGTCGGCCCGCTCCTCGCGCCAGCGGCGCTGCCACTTCTCCTCGATCTTCTGCGGATCGTACATCGATTCCCGTTCGGTCAAGCCTGTCTTCGCCCCGCGCTCACGCCGACCGCCGCCGCGAGCTGATCACGGCCGTGTCGAAGCCGGCCATGTGGAGCCCGCCGTGGAAGCGGGCGTGCTCGATCTTGAGGCACCGGTCCATCACCACCTTCATTCCCGCGTCCAGCGCGATTCGGGCCGCCTCGGGGCTCCAGATGCCGAGCTGCAGCCACAGCGTGCCGGCGCCCGCGGCCGCCGCCTCACGCGCCACCTCCGGACACGCCTCGGCGCGCCGGAACACGTCCACGATGTCGGGGACGACCGGGAGCGCCTCGAGGGACGGGACCACCTTCCGCCCCAGGATCTCCGTCTCGGCCGGGTTCACGAAATACACTTCGAGGTCCGATGCGGCCGAGCTGGTCAGGTAGGTGGCCACGAAGTGGCTGGCACGCTCGGGCTTCGAGGACACCCCCACCATGGCCACCGTGCGGGCGGCCCGGAGGATGGCGAGCCGCTCGCGGGCGGTGGGCTCCGTCCACCCCTCGACCGGGGTGTGGGCGATCATGGTCACGGGCGCCCTCCCGGCCCTCTCACGACGACGCCTCCAGCGCCCGGTCCAGGTCCCAGAGGATGTCGTCCACGTCCTCGAGGCCGACCGAGATGCGCACCATGTCCGGCGTGACCCCCGTCTTCAGCAGGTCCTCGTCGGAGAGCTGCTGGTGGGTGGTGGAGGCCGGGTGGATGACCAGGGTGCGGACGTCCCCGACGTTGGCCAGGTGGCTGATCATCGACAGGGACTCGATGAAGCGCGCCCCCGCCTCGCGGCCCCCGGCCACGCCGAAGGTGAAGATCCCGCCGCCCGGCCCCTTCGGCATGTAGCGGAGGGCCAGGTCGTGGTCGGGCGAACCCGGGAGCCCGGCGTAGCGCACCCACGCCACCCTGGGGTGCTCCGACAGCCACTCCGCCACCGCCCGGGCGCTCCGCACGTGCGCGTCCATGCGCACCGGCAGCGTCTCGAGCCCCTGCAGGAACATGAACGCGTTGAAGGGAGAGAGGCAGGCCCCGATGTCGCGGAGCTGCTCGGCGCGCAGCTTGGTGCAGAAGGCGTACTCGCCGAAGTTCCCCCACCAGCGCAGGTCCTTGTAGCTGGGGATCTCCTCGGTCAGGTGCGGGAAACGCCCCGAGTCCCACGGGAAGGTCCCCGACTCGACCACCACCCCGCCGATCGTGGTCCCGTTGCCGGCGATGTACTTGGTGGCCGAGTGCACCACGATGTCCGCGCCGTGCTCGATGGGCCGGCACAGGTACGGGCTGGCGAAGGTGTTGTCCACGACGAGCGGGAGGTCGTGCGCGTGCGCCACCTCGGCGAGGCCGGCCAGGTCGGACATGGTGCCCGACGGGTTCCCGATCGTCTCGGCGTACACGAGCTTCGTCTCCGGCCGCACCTGGCTCGCGAACGCCTCCGGATCGCGCCCGTCCACGAACGTGCAATCGATCCCCAGGCGACGCAGGGTGATGTTGAACTGGTTGTAGGTGCCGCCGTACAGGGCCGAGCTGGCCAGGATGTGGTCGCCCGCGTCGGCGAGGGCGGTCACGACCAGGAACTCGGCCGCCTGGCCGCTGGCCGCGGCCACGGCCCCGATCCCTCCCTCCAGGCTGGCCATGCGCTCCTCGAACGCCGACACGGTGGGGTTCGAGATGCGGGTGTAGATGTGGCCGTACTTCTGGAGGGCGAACAGGTCCGCGGCGTCCTTCGTGTCCTCGAACACGAAGGAGGTCGTCTGGTAGATCGGGACGTTGCGGGCGCCCGTGGCCGGGTCGGGGCGCGCGCCGGCGTGGATGGCCCGCGTGCGGAAGCCCCACGCCCGGTCTTCGGGGGCGCCGGAGCCCCCGGCCGCGCCGCCCGCCGGGGCGTCCGCGCCGCGCTCGCCTGTGTCGGATGGACCGCTCACCGCATCTCCTCGGAAGTCTCGCCCGGGTCGGGCCGAACGGGAACCGCCAACCTGCCGCCGGTCGGCGGAGGCTGCAAGCCGGGGCCGTGTCCCGGGGAGGGGGGCCTCACGCCGCGGCGTGCGCCGCCAGGAACCAGCCCACCGCGGCACCCGCGCAGGTGCCGGCCAGGTTGACCGCGTCGTTCCCCACCCACCGCACGCGCCGCTCCAGCGTGGCGCCGAGAAGGGAGTCGACCGTCATCCCCGTCGCTCCCGCCACCAGCGAGGCCAGGGCGGCGCGGGGCGCGGGTGGGCCGCCCAGGACGCCCCACAGGAGCCCGAGGGCGATCGCTCCGGCCAGCCCGGCCGCCGTCCCGGCCACGGACAGACCGCCCGAATGGCCGGGCGACACGCGCTCCCCGGTGGTGATGAGCCAGGTCGGCCCGGCCGCCGTGCGCCCGAGCTCCGAAGCCCAGGTGTCCGCGGTGGCCGCGGCCAGGGCGCCGGCCACGGCCCCCACCGCGGCCGCGACGCCGAAGGCGGCGGCCAGCAGCGCGGCCACCGAGGCCGCGGCCCCGTTGGCCAGCACCTGCCAGCCATTCCGGGGGGAGTGGCGGTGGGGCGCGTGGCGGCTCGCGGCGGGCGCCCGCACGTACGCGGACCGCGCTCGCCGGCGCCGCAGGCGCGTGAAGACCGACGAGGTCACGAAGAAGAACAGGAGGAGGCCGACGCCGGCCGGGCCGGCACCCCACCACACCGCCGCGCCCACCAGCGCCGCCACCGGGAGCGCCCGCCAGGTGAGCCACGCGCGGCGCCAGGCCAGCCCCAGGCTCCCCACCCCCACCACCAGGGCCGCCCCGTCGGCCGGGGTCACGCTTGCCGCCGCGCGGTGGGGGGCGTAGCCTTCCAACCGCCATGATCGAAGGCCCTTCCCGCGCCCCGACCCCGCTCGAAGAGATCAGCGCCTCGCCCCTCGTGGCCCTGGCGCTGCTGGAAGCCATGCGCTCGGCGGACACGCCGATCGAGACCCTCGAGGACGAGAACGTCCAGCGCAGCCTTCCGCGCCGCTTCGGCCTGAGCGACGTGGTCGAGGGCCAGATCCGCCGCTTCCGTGAGCTCACCGACCGGGGAGGCACGACGCACGCGCAGCAGCTGGCCGACCTGTTCGCGCTGGTGGACCGGCGCACCGACGCGCCGATCGTGTTCGGGCGGGCGGGGCGATGGCTGGTGGCTCACGAGGTGACGCGGGGCAAGGAGCGCGCCGGGGTGGCCCGCCTCCCGATCCCGGGGGCCATGCGGCGGCGCCTGGCCCTGCGCTCGGCGCGCAGCGTGGCGACCCTGGTGAGCCCCGGCTCGGTGGTCACCACCGAGCGCGACCCGATGGCCCTGTCGGTGGCCGGCTGCCTGCCCGCGTACGCGTGCGGGACCTCCACGGGATGCCAGCTCATCACCGCCGCGTTCGCGGCCGCGCTCGGCGCGTTCGACGTGGAGGAGGCCCGCGACGACCGGGACCCCGTGTCCCACCCGCTGTGCGAGTCGCGGGGCGACGCCGCCTGCATCTGGCGCGTGTCGGAGTGAGCCGCCGGCCGCGACGCTAGCCGCGGTCCCGAGAACCGCCGCCGGCATCGGCCCGGTCGGCGGGCTCCGCGGCCGGCTCCACGTGCACGGTCACGCCCGAGAAGCCCCCCTCCTCCTCCAGCAGTCGCTCCACCCGGTCCGCCACCTCGTGCGCCTCCCGCACGCCCGCCTCCGGGTCCACGTGGATGGTGAGCTCGGCGAACGCCTCGCCCGGCCGGCCGCGGGAGCGGATCCCCGACGCCTGGCGCACCCCGTCCTCCCGCGTCACCAGGGCCCGGATGCGGTCGGGGTGGACGGCGCGGCGGTCGACCAGGATCGGCACCGTGTCCCGGAGGATCTGGTAACCCGAGTAGGCGATGAGCACCACGACGACCAGGGCGAGCCACGCGTCCCCCTGCCGCCACCCCGAGGCGACCAGCGCCAGGCCGCCGAGCACGGCCGCCGTGATGAGCACGTCGGCCCCCGTGTGGCGCGCGTCCGCCTGGAGGATCTCGCTCCGCAGCTTCCGCCCCATGCGCTGCTCGGTGAGGGTGACCGCGACGTTGATGACCATGGTCCCTCCCAGGATCCAGAAGGTGCCCGCCTCCAGGTGCGGCGGCGGCGCGCCCGACAGGAGCCTGGAGATGGCGGAGCGGGCCACCTCGAAGCAGGTGATGGAGAGGAAGCTGACGATCGCCAGGGCACCCAGCGTCTCGAACTTGCCGTGGCCGTAAGGGTGCTCGGCGTCGGGGGGCGCGGCCGCGATCCACACGGCCATGAGGGCGACGACGTTGTTGAAGGCATCCAGACCCGAGTCGGCGGCGATCCCGAGCACCGCCATGGAGCCGGAGTGGAGGCCCGCCGCCAGCTTGGCCGCCACCACCACGAGGTTGGCGACCAGGATCCAGGCCAGGACGAGGTTCACCGTGCCGCGCCGGTCGCGCGGGTCCCCCCTGCCGGTGCCGTGCCGCGCGGCCGTGGCCGGGCGCCGGTGCTGGTCGGTGGCCGATCGGGCTGACGTCAGTCCGTCTCCTTGTCTCCGCGGCCGTCGAGGATCGCCACCACCCAGTCGGCGAACATCTCCGACGGCGAGCGCCGGCGGCGGCGGGTGGTGGACTCGTTCCTGTCGTACAGGCCCGGATAGCCCAGCCCCACCCACAATCCGAAGGCGAGGGCCAGCACCATGGGGGCGAGGATGAGGAAGACCTGTACCCGCTCGCTCATGGTCGTCGACCCCCGGTCCGGTGGTCGGGGCCAAGCACCCGCCCGATTCCTACTGGAATTGGCATGGGACTCCTCGTTCCGGCAAGGCGGCGGGTCCCGCCCGGAGCGCGCCGCGCGCCCCCCGGCTCACACTCCGCGCGTGGCCGGGTCCCAGATGAACTTGTGGATCTGGAGATTGAGGCGGGCCGGGAGCCCGTCCTCCAGCATCCACTCCGCGAGCTCGCGCGGTTCCATCTCCCCGAAGGAGGGAGACAGATGTAGTACGAACCGTCCCAGATCGCGTTCCTCGACCTGGCGCTTCGCCCACTCGTAGTCGGCCCGGTCGCGGACCACGAACTTGAGCTCGTCGCGGGATGGGTCGAGGCGCTGGAGGTTGGACCAGTCGTTGGACTCCGCCTCGCCGCTCCCCGGGCACTTGAGGTCCATGATCCTGACCACCGCCTCCGGGACCCGGTCCACCGGCACGCTGCCGCTGGTCTCGCACAGGACCGTGTAGCCCGCCTCCAGGAGCCGCGCCGCCAGCTCGCCGATGTCGTGCTGGAGGAGCGGCTCGCCGCCCGTGAGCTCGACCAGCCGGCAGCCGCCGCCCAGGCGCTCCACCTCCGCCACGACCCGGTCCACCGACAGATCCTCGCCCCCGTGGAAGGCGTAGGCCGTGTCGCACCAGGCGCAGCGCAGGTTGCAGCCGGTGGTGCGGACGAAGACGCAGGGCCGGCCCGCGTAGCTGGACTCGCCCTGGATGGACAGGAAGATCTCGGTGATGCGCATCGGAGGAGCTTACCCGGCGCCGCGGCCGGCGGTCCAAGAACGGAGGCTCCGGCTCACGGGCGGCGGCGGCGGCGCGTCCCCGCGGGGACGCGATGCGCGGCCGGCCCGGCGCGGCTGGACGCCCCGGCGAGCCGCGGCGCCGCCCTCAGGCCTGCGGCACCATCGGCAGCTCGCGGACCCGGGTCCCGGTGAGCGCGAACCAGGCGTTGGTGAGCGCCGGGGCCGCGGGCGGGAGGGCCGGCTCGCCCACCCCGCCCGGGTCCTCGCGGCTGTCCACGATGTGGACGTCGACCGCGGGCGCCTCGTCCATGCGGAGGAGCGGGTAGCCGCCGAAGTTCCCCTGCACCACGCTTCCCTCCCGGAGCGTGATGTTCCCGTACAGGGCGGCGGCGAGCCCCGCGATCACCGAGCCGGCGTATTGCGACTCGACGATGTTGGGGTGGACGACGATGCCGCAGTCGGCCACCACGGTCACCCGGTGCACGCGCGGCTGGCCGTTCTCGCTGGAGACCTCGGCGATCTCCGCCACCCGGCCGCCCTTGTCGCGCACGAGGGCGACGCCGCGGGCCCGGCCGGCCGGGAGCGGCTTCCCCCAGCCCGCCCGCTCGGCGGCCATCTCCAGCACGCGCTTCACGCGCGGCTCGCCGTCCAGGAGCGCGAGCCGGAACTCGACCGGGTCGCGCCCGGCGGCGTGGGCGAGCTCGTCGACGAAGCTCTCCATGACCCACGTGTTCTGGGAGGGGCCCACCGAGCGCCAGTAGCCGGTCGGCACCGGGATGCCCGAGTAGCGGTAGTCGACCCGGAGGTTGGGGATCGAGTAGGCGCTGTTCGCGATGCCGTCCACCGCGCTCCGGTTCACCTCGCCCGCGCGGCCGCGGCCGTCCTGCACCCCGATGGGCGGGGCGGCCACGCGCGCGTCGAGGGCCGACAGGCGCCCCTTCGCATCGACCGCGCCCTGCATGCGGTAGTGGCTGATGGGCCGGTACTCGTCGTGGCGCATGTCCTCCTCGCGCGTCCACACGAGCTGCACCGGCGCGCCGACCGCCTTGGCGGTCTCGACCGCGTCCCTCACGTAGTCGACGCTGCCGCGCCGGCCCCAGCCGCAGCCGACGAAGGTCACGTGCACGTCCACGTTCGACACGTCGAGGCCGGTGACGTCGGCCGCCACGCGCTGGGCGCCCTGCGGGTTCTGGGTGGAGGCCCACACCTCGCAGCGCCCCTTCTCGACCCGGGCCGTGGTCACCATCGGCTCCATGGTGGCGTGCGCCAGGTAGGGCGTCACGTAGCGGCCCCCGGCCCGGTGCGCGCCCGAGGAGAGCGCGCCGGCCACGTCGCCGTCGTTCCGCGCCACCGCGGCCTCCGGGCCCTCGAGGAGCCCGTCCAGCTCGGCGGCGATCGCCTTCGAGTCCTTCCCGAAGCCGCCGTCCTTCCAGGTGACCCGGAGCGCCTCCGCGCCCCGGAAGGCGGCCCACGTGTGGTCGGCGACCACGGCGAGCCCCGCCGAGATCGGCACCACCTTGCGGACGCCCGGCACCGCCATCGCCTTCGACGCGTCGAAGCTCCCCACCGAGTCGCCGAAGCGGGGCGGATGCACGACCGTGGCCTGCAGCATCCCCTCCACGCGCACGTCCGCCCCGTAGTCCGCCGTCCCCCGCACCTTGGCGGGCGTGTCGCGGCGGGCCGGGCTCGTGCCGATGAGGGTGAACGCGGAGGGACTCTTGAGCTTCGGGTCGGCCGGCACGGCGAGGCGGGCCGCCTCCTCGGCCAGCTCGCCGTAGCCCGCCGAGCGGCCCGAGCCGGCGTGGGTGACGCGGCCCTTCGAGGCGGCGCACTCGCCGGCCGGGACGCCCCAGCGCTTCGCGGCCGCCGCGACCAGCATGGCGCGGGCCGCCGCCCCGGCCTTCCGGAGGTGGAGCCACGCCCCGTTCCGGACGCTGGAGCTGCCGACCGTCGTCTGGCGGCCGTACTTGTGGGGGTCGGCCCCCGCCTGCTGGATGCGCACCGAGTCCCAGTCCGCGTCCAGTTCCTCGGCCACCAGCATGGGAAGCGCCGTGAGCACCCCCTGCCCCATCTCGGCCCGCGCCATCCAGATGGTGACGCCGCCGTCGGTGGCCACCTGCACGAAGGCGTTGAGGGCGGGGGCGTCCGCGTCGGCGCCGTCCCGGCCGGCACCGTCCCCGTCCGCGCCCCTCTCCCAGGCCCTCAGCCCGCGCGGGAAGGCGACGCCGAGCACGAGTCCGCCGCCCGCCATGGCGCCCAGCTTGACGAAGTCGCGCCGCTCGAGCTTGAAGACGCGGGTGGCATCCGCCACGACCTGGCGATCGATGTCGGGAACGAGGGGTCGGACCTCCGGTTCGCGCTCCATGGCCCTAGCCCTCCCTCGCGGCGCCGCCGGCCGCCCGGTGGATCGCCTTGCGGATCCGGTCGTAGGTCCCGCAGCGGCACAGGTTGCCGGACATGGCCTGGTCGATGTCGTCATCGGTGGGGGACGACGTGCGCGCCAGGAGCGCGGCCGCCGACATGATCTGGCCCGGCTGGCAGTAGCCGCACTGGGGGACTTCCTCCTCCACCCAGGCCTTCTGGACCGAGTGGGAGCCGTCGGCCGACAGCCCCTCGATCGTGACCACCTCGGCGCGGCCCACCGCCGACACCGGCGTCACGCAGGAGCGCACCGCGTTCCCGCCCATGTGGACGGTGCATGCGCCGCATTGCGACACCCCGCAGCCGTACTTGGTGCCCGTGAGGCCGAGGAGGTCGCGCAGCACCCAGAGGAGCGGCATGTCGGGGGGCGCGTCGACCTGGTGGGAGGATCCGTTGACGCGAAGCGTGAAGCGGGCCATGAGGCCTCCAGCGCTGGTAGCCGGCGTGCTTGCGGGGAGGGGGCGGCGATGCGTCGCTCCCATCGCCCGCCCTGCCCGTTCAGAATGGCCCGGAGCGTGGGGCTGGAGCAAGGGGAGGAGCGACCTCTTGACGTTCCCGACCGGAGCGCCCATCCTTGGTTCAGGATAAGCGCTAAGCTGAACTAACTCTGACCGGCGGGTTCAGGATGCGGGGACGCTACGTGGACCGGGTCTGGCAGTTCGACCCCACCCTGTACGCGCCCGCCCGATACCGCCGGGCATGCCGATACCGCGCGTTCGTGCCGGATCCTATCTCGGGACTCGACTTCCGAATGGACGCACGTCTCGCGGGCGTCGTGTCGGACGCCGAGAACGCCCTCCGGGACCTGAACGAGGCCGCCGCGCCGGCGCTGGCCCCCCTCGCCCGGCTCCTCCTCCGGACCGAGTCCATCGCTTCCTCCAGGGTCGAGGGGATGCAGATCGACGTGCGGCAGCTCGCTCGCGCCGAAGCGAAAGCGGAAGCCGGCGGTCGGGCATCAGCGACCGCCCTCGAGATCCTCGGCAACATCGACGCGATGGAGCTGGCCATCCACGGAGCGGCGGTCGCCGAGCGCTTCTCGGTCGACCGCATCCTGGAGATCCACGCCCGGCTCATGGAGCACGCGCCGCACTCGCACATCGCGGGCCGCCTCCGGACGACTCAGAACTGGATCGGGGGCAACGACTACAACCCGTGCGGCGCCGACTACGTCCCGCCCCCTCCCGAGGAAGTCGAGCCTCTCCTGGTCGACCTGTGCCGCGCCATCGACGACGAGGCCTTGCCGCCGCTGGTCCAGGCGGCGCTCGTTCACGCCCAGTTCGAGACCATCCATCCCTTCGGCGACGGCAACGGGCGGACGGGCCGCGCGCTCATCCACGTCGTGCTCCGTCGCCGGGGGATCTCGCCCGACTACGTCCCGCCGATCAGCGTGGTCCTCGCCTCCCAGAAGGACCGCTACATCGAGGGACTGGAGCAGTACCGGGAGGACGAGCTGGAGGCGTGGCTGGAGCGCTTCGTCGTGGCGGCGGCGCGGTCGGCGCGGCTCGCCGGCGCCTACCTCGAGGCCGTCGAGCGGCTCATGGAGCGCTGGCGCGAGAAGCTCGCGGCGGGCGCGAACCCCCGCTCGGACGCGGCCGCCTGGGCCGTGATCGACGTGCTTCCGGCGCACCCCATCATCACCGCGCCGCTAGCCGCCGCCGCCACCGGCCGGGCCAAATCGGCCGTGAGCCAGGCCGTCACCGAGCTCCAGGACGCCAGCGTGCTCCTCCCCCTCTCGAAGTCGCGCCGAAACCGCTCCTGGGAGGCCGACGGTCTCCTGGACCTGATGGCGAGTCTGGAGGCCGGCGAGCCGCCCACCGGCTGAATCGCCTCGGGGCCGCCGCCCGCCTCTCCACGCTCCACCGCCGAGGCCGCAACCATGACGCCCCGATGACGCGCCGCCCGAGATGGCTTCGGGAACGCGTCCCGGGCGGCATCCGGGACGACGCATGTCGCGAAGCTCGGAGGCCGCCATGGCGGATGCGGACGCGGGGCGCCGCGCGCCCATAGAGATCGGGCCGGGACCGGAGGGCCGCCTGGTCGTGAGGCTCCCCTACGATCCCGAGCTCGTGCGCCGGGTTCGGGGGATCGCCGGACGCCGCTGGCATCCCTCCGAGAAGCACTGGACGGTGCCGCGGGCGCCCGGGACGGTGGGGCGGCTCCTGGAGCTGTTCGAGGGCGAGGCCGTGGTGCTCGACCCCGGGCTGGGCGGCGCGGGCCCGGTGGCGGCCATGCCGGCCGGGGGCCGCGACGAAGAACCCACCGCCCCCTCGCCCGCTCGACCCGCGCCACCTCGGCCGCCCCCCGCCGACGAACGGCCCACACCGGGCCGGCCGACTTCCGGCTCGAAGCCCCGCCCCGAGCGCCGCCCCTACCGCTCGCGTCGGGCCGCCGACCCGCCGGGCCCCGCCGGCGCGCTCCTGGAGCGGACGCGCGAGGAGCTGAGGCTGCGGGGCTACAGCCCCAAGACCCGGCGGGCGTACGCCGGCCACGTGCGCCGCTTCCTGGAGTGGATGGCGACGGACGGCCGCGACGCCGGCGACCCGCGCCAGGACGACCTCCGCCGGCACGTGGCCCGCCTCCTGGAGCGGAAGGGCGTGTCCCACTCCTACGCCAACCAGTGCGTGAGCGCCCTCAAGTTCCTGTACGAGCACGTGCTCGAGCGTCCCATCGGAAGGCTCCGCCTGCCGCGGCCCAAGATCGAGCGCAAGCTCCCCGTCGTGCTCTCGCGCGAGGAGGTGAAGCGGATCTTCCGGGCCGTCCCCAACCGGAAGCACCGCGCCCTCCTCATGCTCGTCTACTCCTCGGGCCTCCGGGTGGGGGAGGTCGTGCGCCTCCGGCCCGACGACCTGGACACCGAACGCGGGCTCCTGCACGTGCGGCAGGGAAAGGGCCGGAAGGACCGCTACGTGATGCTGTCGGCCGTGGCCGTGGAGGCCGTCGAGGAGTACGTGCGCTTCTACGAGCCCACCCGGTGGCTCTTCCCCGGGGCGCGCCCGCGCCGCCACCTGCACGAGCGCTCGGTGCAGCACCTGTTCGCCCGCGCCTGCCGCAAGGCCGGGATCCGGAAGCACGCCACCGTGCACACGCTGCGGCACTCCTTCGCCACCCATCTTCTGGAAAAGGGCGTCAATCTCCGGTACATTCAGGAGCTTCTGGGCCACAAGAGCCCCAAGACCACCCAGGTCTACACACGCGTCGCCGAAGGAGACCTGGCACGGATACAGAGCCCCCTGGACGATCTCATGCGGGACGAGGGCGCCGAGTAGCGAAGGCCGCCCTCCCCGTCCTGCTGCTGGCCGCGACGAGCGCCCTGGCCTGCGCCGGAGAGCGCGGAGCCGCGCCCGGGGCCGCCGCCTGCGCCGCCCCCGATACCACGGCGACGGCGCACGTCGACCCCTCGCATCTCCGCGGCGTCTTCTCCCTCTCCATGCACGTGACCGCCGGCCGGCGGCCGGACTCCGTGGTCGAGGCGCGCCTGTGGCTCCGGCCGAGCGGGCGCGGCGACAGCCTCCCGAACGACCTGCCGTGGATCGTGGAGGGCCGGACGACCCTGGCCATCACCTCCGCGTCCCTCGCCACGGACGACCCCTCGGGCGCCCTCCTCACCTCGGACTCCGTCGCCCCGCGCCACGTGGTCGGCTTCTGGGACCCCAACGAGCGCTCGATCGCGCTCCTCCGCACGCGCGACCCGGGCGACGACACGACCCGCGTCCAGCGCGGCGTCGCCCTGCGGGTCCTGGACACGAGCGCGGACGGCTTCCGCGGCACCTGGCACACCGCGTTCTGGAGGCCGCCGCTGCCGTCGGGGTTCTTCTGCGCGCGGCGGGCGGGAGGAGAGTGACGATGGTGCCGCGGACGAGAATCCCGACCCATCCCGGCGTGATCCTGCTGAGGGAGTTTCTCGAGACCGTGGGGATCTCTCCGGCGAAGCTGGCTCGGCACCTGGGTGTACCGCGGAGCAAGGTGAGGGAGATCGTGAGCGGAACCAGCGCCGTCGAGGCCGACATGGCCTGGCTTCTGGCTGGCGCGTTCGGGACGAGCCCGGAGTTCTGGATCCGGCTCCAGAATGCCTACGACCTGGCCGTGAGTCGCCAGGCACGTACGGACGAGCGCCTCACCGGCAGGGTTTGACCCCCGCAGGGGGACACACGAGCTTTCAAACATGAAGATCGATCGCGAGGCCATGGCCGCTATCTGCCGGCGCAACGACATCGCGCGGCTGAGACTGTTCGGGTCGTTCGCCCGCGGCGAGGCGGACGACGGCAGCGACGTGGACCTCATCGCCGATTTCCTGCGTCCTAAGAGCCTGCTCGAGCTCGTGCGCATCCAGCGGGAATTCTCGGAGGTCTTGGGTCGCGATGTCGACCTCCTCACCGAGCGATCGCTCAGCCCGCATCTTCGGGAGCGGATCGTCCGGGACGCACAGGTCGTGTATGAGCGCGCCGCGTGACGACTCCGTCTATGTGGCGCACATCCGGGAAGCCATCCATCGCGTCCAGTCGTACATCCACGGGCTGACGAAGGAAGCGTTTCTCGAGACGCCTCTCGTGCAGGACGCCGTCATTCGACAGCTGCAGATCATCGGAGAGGCCGCGAAACGGCTGTCGTCCGACTACCGGACATGCACATCGGATATCCCGTGGTCGGACATCACGGGGATGCGAGAGAAGTTGGTGCACGACTACATGGGCGTGGATCTCGAGGCGGTGTGGGAGACGGTCACGCGAGATGTGCCTGAGCTGAGGGAGCGGCTGGGAGAGGCCGAGGAGTCGCAAGCTTGAGATAGGGAGCATCCCTCAAAGGCATCGCAAGCCAGCCCACCACGCCATCATCCCAGAGAGCGCGTCACGCCAACGAACGAGTTAGACGCCAGGTCCCCAAGACGGGGGTGATCGATGCCCGATTCGGAGGCGAGGTCCCGAACCGCTGCCGCGAGAGGCGCAGCTCAGGCCGACCCCCGCTCGGAGGGAGAGAGAGCCTCCGAATCGAGGCTGAAGAGCGAATCGCTTAGCGGGATAGAAGGCAGGGCCGCCGCTTGGAT
>Ga0209919_1000023_pt1 | contig 100112 bp, 87 predicted proteins | sample SalPon2A_C_D2_MG_FD_185721 | JGI IMG/M metagenome (GOLD analysis project Ga0209919, IMG submission 185721) | Soil microbial communities from South San Francisco under conditions of wetland restoration - Salt Pond MetaG R2A_C_D2_MG (SPAdes)... | ecosystem: Environmental > Terrestrial > Soil >... | reverse complement strand
TCGCCCGGCCCCGCGCACGGCGCGCGCCAGCCTGCACATCGCGCTGGAACTGGAGGAAGCAGGCATCTGCGACGACAAGCGGGCGCTGTGTCTGGTACAGCCCCAGGTGATCGACGAGTTCCTGCACCCCGTGCTGGACAAGACCAACGCTCCGGCGCCATTGGCCAAGGGCCTGCCGGCCTCCCCCGGCTCCGCTGTGGGGCAGGTGGTGTTCTTCGCCGAGCATGCGGTGGAGTTGGCCAACCAAGGCGTGAGTACCATCCTCATCCGCCATGAGACCTCGCCCGAGGACATCGACGGGCTCAAGGTGTCCGTCGGCATCGTCACGGCACACGGCGGGCTCACCTCCCACGCGGCCGTGGTGGCGCGGGGCATGGGCAAATGCTGCGTGGTGGGCGCGGGCGATCTCAGCATCAACTATCTGGTCAACGAGATGAACGTGGGCGACCAGGTGATCAAGCGGCTGGATTGGGTCAGCATCGACGGCACCACGGGCGAAATCTACAAGGGCCAACTGCCGCAGGTGCAGCCGACGCTGGAAGGCGGCATGGTCAAAGTGCTGGACTGGGCGGACAAGTACCGCAAGCTTGGCGTGTACGCGAACGCGGACACGCCCACGGACGCCCAGCACGCGGTGGAGAACGGGGCGGGCGGCATCGGCCTTTGCCGCACGGAGCACATGTTCTTCGAGATCGACCGCATCCCGCAGTTCCGCAAGATGATCCTGGCCAAGGACGAGGTGGGCCGGTCCGCCGCGCTGTCCGAGCTGCTGCCCTTGCAGCGCCGGGACTTCATGGAGATCTTCCGCGTGATGGACGGGCGACCGGTGACGATCCGCCTGCTGGACCCGCCGCTCAACGAGTTCCTGCCCAAGGGCATCCGCTCGCAGACCCGCATGGCGCGGACGATGGGCATTTCGGTGGAGGCCATCCAGGCGCGCGTGGAGGCGCTGGGCGAGAACAACCCGATGATGGGCCACCGGGGCTGCCGCTTGGCCGTGACCTACCCGGAAATCTACAACATGCAGGTGCGCGCCATCGTGGAGGCCGCCTGCATCGTCAAAAAGGAAGGCGTCGTCGTCCACCCCGAGATCATGGTGCCGCTGGTCAGCACCGCGCGCGAGCTGAGCGTGCTGCGTGGGGAGATCGAAGTGCTGGTCAAGGGCGTGATGGCCGAAATGAACGAAGAGCTGCCCATCCGCATCGGAACGATGATTGAAACGCCCCGCGCGGCGGTCGTCTCCCGCGCCATCGCGCTGCACGCGGACTTCTACTCCTTCGGTACCAACGACCTGACGCAGATGAGCTATGCCTTCTCGCGGGACGATGCCGGGGTGTTCCTACCGTTGTACCTGGAGCGGCATATCCTGGACGAGGACCCGTTCGTGGCGCTGGACCAACAGGGCACGGGACGCCTGGTGGAGATTGCCGTGAAGGAGGGCCGCGAGGTCAACCCGGAACTCAAGCTCGGCATCTGCGGCGAGCATGGGGGCGAGCCGACTTCGGTCAAGTTCTTTCACCGCGTCGGGCTGGACTATGTGAGCTGTTCGCCGTTTCGCGTGCCGGTGGCGCGGCTGGCCGCCGGCCAAGCCGCCGTGGAGGAGCGCCGCAACTGAGATGATCGCCCAATTCGCCCTGCTCTGGCGGTTCCTGCAGGCACAGCCCTGGACGCAGTATGTGGGGCTGGCGTCCTGGCACCTGATGCTGCTGCTGTTCGTGCTGGGCGTGCTCAGTGCGTTCGGGCTGCACTTCCTGGTGGGGCACATCTTCCGCTTCTACCGCCGCAAGGAGCGCCTCGCACGCTGGGTTGCGTGGCCCACGCTGCTGGTGTTCCTGGCCAGCGTGCAACTGCTGCTGGCGGCCTACCTGCTGGGCGTGCGCGCGCCAGAGCTGGTGCGGGCCAACCTGACCGCGGGAGTCACGACGGAGCTGGGGCGGCTGCTGCTGGCGCCGGCGTTCAAGAACCCCACCCTCGCCGCGCAATCGCCGGAAAGCGTTGCCAAGGCCGCCATCAACACGGCGCTGCGCTCCTCCTCGGAGCTGGAGTATCGCGACCAGCTCGTCGCGGAGCTGGTGCCGCCCTCGGAGCTGAAGCCCGTCGCGGGGAGCCCGTCCGGGCCGCGGGGGCCGGACGTGCTGGTGCAGATCGGCCTGCGCTGGGTCACCGAGCCCCACAGCGGCTGGCTGGGACCGGAGGTCAAGGCAAAGCCCAAGGCGAACGCACAGGAGGACTCGCCGTTCTTCCTGCCGGACTTCCTGTGGAGCCTGATCGACGAGCTGCCCGACGGCACGGTGCTGCCCCGCCTGGACTGGGAGCACGTGGCCGGCACGCGCTACGTGGAGACCGTGCTGCGCCCGCTGGCGGAGGAGTACCTGAGCTACCTGGCCGCCCTGATCGCTCTGGTCGTGGTGGTCGTGGACGGACTGTTCTTTCTGCTGATGGGGCGGCTCAAGCGCATCGGGAGGCCACGCCCGGCGAAGAAGCCCCCGGCACCCAAGACCACGCCCGCACCTGCCAAAGGCGCCAGTCCCGCGCCCCCCCCCAAGGCAGCAAGCCCCGCAGAAACCAAGTCAGCCCCGGACCAGCCTGCGGCGGAGGGTGCGAACGTCCCGGCCGTCAGCTCCGGCACGGCGTCCGCGACCCAGCAGGATGCTCCCCCTGCCGACGCGGACAAAGCCTCCGGGTGAGCCGCCCGGCTCAGCGGTACACGCCCGCCACGTAGCCCACGAAGTTGAGGGAGTCGCCCGGCTTCACGTCATCGCTGGTCGCATAATCCAGCGGCTCGAAGCGCCAGGCGTGGTGGCGGGCCACCTCGCCCAGCGCCGCCACGGCGCCGGCCGAGCAGGCGCAATGCCGGTGGTTGGCGACGCTTACCACGCGCTCGCCGTCACCGCTCGCAACCGCGTCGATGAAGGCGGGGTCGTTCTCCTCGCGCACCCAGCGCACGGCCTGCGGGCCCCGGCCCTGGGGCTCGAACCCATAAGCCGGCCCATAGTGCGTGAGGTCCGTGGAGGCCACGCCCACCGCGTTCAGCCCCGTGCGCTCCAGGTAGTCCGCCAGATACCGGCCCAGCGCCAAGGCCCCCAGTCCCGGTGGCGCGCGCAGAGGTAACAGCTCGGCACGGGGATACCTGTAGCGGGCGAAGGGAACCTGAAGCTCGGTGGAGTTGTCGGCGACATAGCGCTGGGGGGTCTCCCAGCGCACGGTGGTCTCGGCCTCCAATGCCCTCAGCTCGTCGCGGAAGCCCCCGTGGATGGGCATGGGGCCGAATGGCGTTTCCCACTCGCCCTCCACCATTGCCACCACGGGATCGCTTGGGCGCAGGTGCCCGCCCACGACGATCACCAATTCGACCGCCGGATCGGGCAGCAAGGCCTGGAACACGCGCGCGGCCAGCCGGCCGGAATACGCCCAGCCCGCATGGGGCACCACGCCCAGCCGCGCGGGCGGGAGGCCCTCCGGCAAGGGGCGTTCCCACCAGTCACGGATCTGGCGCTCGCAGGCGGCGGAGTCCGCCGGGTACCACGAGCCGGCAAAGTCCATCGCGCGCAGAGCCATCGCTCACCCCCGTTGGCGGGCTTTCTCCAGATAGGCGTCCGCACAGCGTCGGCTGCAGAAGAACAGCTCGCCGTCGGGCACCTTGCGCCGCACGGCCTCGCGGCTATCCACGTACACCCCGCAGTTGGGATCCTGCACCAGCCGCCCCAGACGGTCGTCCTCGAAGTGATTCTCCCGCGGCGGGCGGTGGGGACTTTCGAAGAGGCGCCGGAACATCATGTAGCCCAGGAAGCCCACTACGGCATAAAGCGCCAACCGGATCAGGCCCATGCCGGCACCTCCCGATTCGTGTCGGGGCCGGTGGTTGTGACCCCCGGCCCGAGGCGCGCCTCAGCCGCATAGCGCTTGCCCTGCCAACTGTCCTCCCGCTCCAGCAGCGCCAGGATGGCCTGCGTGGGCCCGAGCTTGTGGCGGGCCCAGTCCGGGGCCACCACCTCGTCCCAGCGCGAGGCCACGGCATTGAGCCGGTGCACCACCACCTCGGGCGCGAGGTGCTCCAGGAACACGCGCACGCGATCCGCGTAGGCAGGCAGATCGATGGGCGTGAAGCGGCCCTCACGGTGTAGCCGCTCCAGCGGCGTGCCCTGCAGCACATGCAGGTTGTGCAGCTTCACGCCGTGTACCCCAAGCTGGGAGAGCACGCGCGCCGTCCTCGCAACCTGCGCGTCCGTCTCGCCCGGCAGCCCGAACATCAGGTGCACACACACCTCCAGTTCCGGGAAGGCCTGCAACCGCTCCATCGCGCGCAGCGAGCAGGCGGCGTCGTGTCCGCGCGAAAGGAACGCCAGTTGCGCATCGTCCAGGGTCTGCACGCCCAGCTCAAGCCCCACATAGGTCTCCCGTGCCATGCGCGAAAGCAGGCGCAGCACGCGCTCGGGAAGGCAGTCCGGCCGCGTGCCGATGACGATGCCCGCCACGTCCGGCTCTGCCAGGGCCGCCTCGTACCATGCCTGGAGCTGCGTCATGCGCTCGAACGTGTTCGTGTAGGCCTGGAAGTACACCAGCAGCTTGTCCGCCCCATAACGCTCGCGGATGCGTGCGCCGTTGCGACGGATCTGCTCGCGCAGGGGCTGGCCGGCGGTGTCCTCATAGGCAGCCGAACCCCACTCGTCGCAGAAGGTGCACACTCGCATACCCCCACGGCCCGTGCGGTTGGGGCAAGTCTGCGCCACCGACACGCTAACCTTGTACACCTTGCACCCGAAGCGACGCCGGTAGTGCTTGCTGAGAGGGTGGTAACGCTGGGGGAATGAGGCTGCCCGGGTCATCGGCCTTGCACGGCGCACAGTGGCTTTGCTCGCGCGGGCGGCGCACGGTGCATACACCCACACGGAGCGCAGAGGCAGCCCGCTCGCGCACCTGACGGCCATCCCGGCCGTGGCGGCGGACAACCCCGCTAGTTGAGGAACTCGCGCTTCTTGAGCTCGCGCACGTAGGCGGCAACGTTGGGGTCCTTGGCCACCACGTCGTTGATCTCGTTGTCGAACGTGTCCGCGTCCTTCTCCAGGGACGTCAAATCCAGCTCGACTCCGTAGATCGCCCGCAGCTTGGACAGCAGCGAGTGCACCGCCTTGGGGTTGGGGATGGAGATGTAGTAGGGCACCGCCGCCCACAAGCTCAGCGTGCCCATCTCGTGCTGCCTGCAATAGTCCGTGAAGACGCCCACGATCCCGGTGGGACCCTCGTAGTTGGAGCGGCGCAGGCTGAACGTCTCCTCGATCCCGATATCGCTGGCAAAGCCGGTCACCTGCACGGGCAACGTGTAGAGCACGTCGGCCAGGTAGGCGCCCAGGGTCACCACGGTGCTGACGTTCTGATGCTGGGCAACGGCCACCAGGTTCGAGCAGTAGGTGCGCCAGCGCAAATTGGGCTCCACCCCAAGGAACAGGATCACGTCCTGGTCCGTGCCGGGCAGGTGCGCGTGGTAGAACTCATTGGTCTGCCAGTCGATGCGGCGCATGCGCCCATCGAGCAGCTTCACGGACGGCCGGTTCTCCGAGAACACGTAGAACTCTTCCGGATCCACCCGCGCGAAGCGCTCCGCGTCGAACGTCTTCACCAGCCGCCGTACGGCGTTGGTGGATGCGGAGCCCCCGTCGTTCCAGCCTTCGAACGCGGCGATCATCAGCGGGTTCTTCAGCTCCGGATGTTTTTCCCAGACGATGGCGTTGGTATCGCTTTGCATAGGGAAACGATCGGCGGAAGGTGAAGCGGTCGCGGACGGCCTGGTCCTTGGAGTTAGCCTAAGCCGAAGCCGGGGGAATGGCAAGGCTGCACGGCCGGCCCTCCGCGGGTGCAGAAGCGCCTGGGCGGCCCCTCTGCGGGTCAGGGACCGTGCGGGATCTGCGTCAGGAGCGTTGCTCGCGGGCGCCCGCGATGGCGGGCAGGTCATTCAGGGACTCGTACGCTTCGTACTTCTCACCCCCCACCGTGCCGATCGGCCGGAAGTTCTGGGCCGGCAGCTTCTCGATGACGCCGCCCTGCTTCAGGAAGCGGGCCAGGGCCGAGGAGATTTCCACCTGGGTGATCGCCGGGTTGCTCTTGCGGGTCATGGCGTCCTCCTTCGCTGGGTGCGGATGGATCCGCGGACGCGACGGCGGTCGAACGCTCGGCGCCGGTCGCGCCGTTCCATGCACACCGGCGGATTCACGGATCGTGCCGCCCGACACGCCTGCGCCGGGCTGCTTCCTCAAGTGCGGAATATGGCGTGTCGAGTCAATGCGTTACGGAACACGAAATTGCGCACAGGCCCAGCACTGGCGTGGTGCTGCCGCACCCCGCCAGATCGGCCCCTGTGGCCTGTAGCAGAGCCGCCACAGTCTGTCAGTAAAAGAGGCAATTTTGGATTTCCAGTGGGAGATCAACGGGATCGGGCCCCCGGATCTGTCAGCACCTGTGGGCAATGCGACACACTGCGAGCGGACGGCCAGACTGGACGCGGGAAAACCGGCGCATTGGCCCCGTCTGCCCAACAATGCGGCAGACGCGCTCCCGAAATGCTCCCATTCCGGCCACGCGGCAGCGCCGTACAGGCTATCGCGGCCAACGCAGCCCAGCCGCTTTTTGAAGAGCACTTCGGCCGTGGGGGCGGCGCCCCCACACCTCGCCAGGGAGCGAGGCTCCCTGCACCCTAACCGGGGATGGACCCGCGCCGGCCCTGGTTCAGATTCGTATCGGGGGTGCGGGGGCCCCTCGGCCCCCGCGTTGGAATGCTTGTGCTTTTCAAGCGGCCCAGCCGCTTGAAAGCCCGTTCCCAAACAGAACCTAACGCGGCCCGGCGACTCCCGGCCGATACAGGCGGGTCATCAACGCCTGCAGGGCGGCGGAATCGGCAAAGCGGTCCAGGTAGGCGATCATGGCGACCATGGGCACGCCCGTATCCGCCACTGCGTCCAGCGTGTCGCCCGTGATGCCGCCGATGGCGATCACCGGCAGCGGCGCGCGCCGTACCATCCCGCGCAACCGCTCCACGCCCTGCGGCGCGTGCTTCACAGCCTTGGTGCCGGTAGCGAAGATCGGACCGAAGCCGACCATCGCCGCGCCGTAGGCCACCGCGCGTTCCAGCTCCGCGTCGTCGTGGGTGGAGATGCCCACGTGCAAGGGAGCCTCGCGCACCGTCCGCGAGTCGTAGCGGTCCAGGTCCTCCTGCCCCAGGTGCGCACCCCAGGCGCCCAGGGAGACGGCCAACGCCAAATCGTCATTCACGATCAGGCGCGTGTCGGGATAGCGCCGCGGCCAGTCGGCCACCTCGGCCCGGTGCGGTTCGAGCGGCTCGTCCTTGAGGCGCAACTGCAGGTACGGCACGCGGGCCTCAAGCATCACGCGTGCGCGCTCGATGCTGCCCACAATGGCATACAGGTCGGCCATGGGTTCGCGGTGGCGGGTGTGGGGCGCTCAGTCCTGCGCGCGAATCTCGATGACATCCTCGCCGGCTGCGGGCCCGCGCGTGGCGTTGAAATGGCCCGGCGGGTAATGGCTCGGCAGCAGCTGCCCATAAATGACGCTGAACAGCCCGCGCACGACCCAGCGCACGGGCGACAGCAACAGCAGCAGACCGATCCCGTCGGATACGAAGCCGGGGGCGATCAGGAAGAACCCGCCCACCAGGATCAGCGCCATGTCCAGCAGCTCTTGCGTGGGCAGCTCCTGCTCGCGCAGCCTGCGGTGGATGCGCATCACGGCATGCAGCCCTGCCACCCGCACCATGGCGATGCCCAGCAGGGAGGAGCCGATGATCCACACCAGCGTCCAGCCGATGCCGATGTGGCCGCCCACCCACAACAGCACCGTCACCTCCAGCGCCACGAACGCGCTGGCCAGGGTGAAGAAGATCCATTTCAGCATGGCTTGTCCCTGCGGGATTGGCCTTCCGGCGCAGGATGCGCCGCGACTCCGCTCGGTCGCGCCCCGGTGCATCCGCATCCGCACGCACCTGCGCAACCGACCTTGCCGCCTGGGCCGGGACGCGCTACGTATTTTGGTTTAACGTCAGTAACGTACGTCCCGGTACCGGGTCAGTATCTCATTCGCGCGCGCACCCTTCAACGCATTCCGTTCACCATGGGCGACATCCAGATCGGCTTGTTCGGCCTGGGCGTGGTCGGCTCGGCCGTCGCATCCATCTTGCGCAACAACCAGGAGCTGATCCGGTCGCGGCTGGGAACCGGCGTACGCATCAAGCGCGCGGTGGTGGCGCACCCGGAAAAGACGCGCGACGTGCCGCTGGACGGCATCGAGATCTCGGCGGACCCGGCGAGCATCCTGGGCGATCCGGAGATCGACATCGTAGTGGAGCTGATCGGCGGCACGACGACGGCCCGCGATGTTGTGCTGGGCGCGCTGGATGCCGGCAAGCCGGTGGTCACGGCCAACAAGGCGCTGCTGGCCGAATGCGCCCGCGAGGTGTTCCAGAAGGTGTACGAGAAACAACTCGCCATCGGCATGGAGGCCTCCGTGGCCGGCGGCATCCCCGTGCTGCGTTCACTCAAGGAGGGGCTCTCCAGCGAGCGCATCCTGGAGATCTCGGGCATCGTCAACGGCACCTGCAACTACATCCTCTCCAAAATGACGGCCGAGGGCGCGGCTTTTGACGCGGTGCTGGCCGAGGCCCAGCGGCTGGGCTACGCGGAGGCGGACCCCACCTTCGACGTGGACGGCATCGACGCGGCGCACAAGATCGCGGTGCTGGTGAATCTGGCCTACGGGACGATGGTGCCCTATGCCGACGTCTACGTGGAGGGCATCCGCGGCATCACGCCCATGGATATCACGTATGCCGCGCAGCTCGGCTTCACCATCAAGCTGCTGGCCATCGGCAAGCTCAACAACGGGGAGGTGGAGGCGCGGGTGCATCCCACCCTGGTGGAGCAGGAGCATCTGCTGGCCTCGGTGAACGGCGTGTTCAATGCGGTGTTCCTCACCGGCGACAACGTGGACGCCACCATGTCCTACGGCCGGGGTGCGGGCGGCGGCCCCACCGGCAGCGCCGTGGTGAGCGACATCATCGACATCGCGCGCAACCTGCGCGCCGGCATCCGTAGCAAGATCCCCGCGCTGTCGGTGATTCGCGAGGCGCTGCGCGACGTGCCGGTGATGAAGATCGAGAAACTGGAATCCGAGTACTACCTGCGCTTCCAGGTGCTGGACCGCGTGGGCGTGCTGGCGGCAATCACGCGCGTGATGGGCGAGCACGACATCAGCATCCAGTCCATGATCCAGCCCGCGCGCTCCCGGCACCCGGACGAGCCCGTGCAGGTGATCCTGATCACCCACCGCGCCCGCGAGGCCGACGTGCGCCAGAGCCTGCGCGAGATCGAGCCCATGCCCTTCATCGCCGGGAAGACCCAGCTGATCCGCATCGAGCGCTTCGGGGGCTGAGAAGCAGACACAGATGGGAGGCGGGCCGGCAGGTCCGGGTCACCAGAGCAAAGCGCGGGACTTCATGCCGGCCAGGAAGGCATCGAAGCCCCAGCGCCGGCCGGCGCGGGTGAACATGCACACGATCGCCGCCACCCCCTGCATCAGGTAGAAGCCGAGCAGCACGTCGCCCTGGTAGTGCGTGAGGATGCCGCCCACCAGCGCCAGCAGGGCCGCGATAAAAGCGCCCGGCACGGTCAGCAGGCCGAAGGTGAGAGAGATGCCTGCCAGCAGTTGCAGCACTACCGTGACGCCCGTATAGGCCGCGGCATTGGGCAGCAAGGCCTGCTGGATGAAGTAGCGCACCCAGAACGACGGATGGTCCAGCGCGTGCTCGGCCAGCCGCGTCGTCACCACCTGCACCCAGTAGCCCGCGGCCCAGGGCCAGGGGGTCCAGATCAGGTGTGAGAGTGCCGTGCGCAGGATCCAGAACCCCACCACGATGCGCAGCAGCGCCACGCCGCGTTCGGCCTGATGGACTCCCATAAGCGCCGTCGTGCTGGTGGGTACGCAAGTGACCGCGGACCACAGCCGGTTGAACCGGCCGCTCGTCTGCGGCGTCAGAATTCAGTGGAGACCGGCGATGTGGATCGGATAGGGCCTCCGAAGCCGGCGCATTTCCCCTGTCCCGATTCGCTTCCGCCTCTTTATAACCGGCGGGAAGCTCGGTTGCAACAGGGTTTCCGGGCCACTACCCCGTGCGAAGGCCCCGGTGGCGCCTTTCCCGTCACTGCGGGCATTTTGCTGCGCGCGCCAAGCGCACTGTTTTCGCTGGGATAAATGGTTGCAACACACCGAATAGGGTGGTAATTTAATAGATCGGGGCGCTGTCAGAATTACCTGACCCGCGTCCTCGCTGCCCATGTGGGCGTGCGGAGAAATGCCGGACCGCGATTGCATGAAGCCACGGTCGGATCGGATCCTCGCCACGGCAGAAGCCAGGCACCCAGGACGTATCCGCAACCGTCTTCAACACCACTGCCGGCCACCCTTTTCCCGCAGTCGCCCGCTGATCGGTCGCATCATCATTCGTAGTTGTGACACACCCGCTGCTTCAAGGGAGCCGTCGGGCTGTTCCCCCATCCAGGAACGGCCACCAACGCCTATTCCCGAAAGGCTATGAAAGCTATCGCGACGACCAGCAAGAAGACTGTGAAGACCACCAAGCCTGTTACCAAGACCAAGGGTACCGTGCCCGCGCTGGCGGAGATTCCGCCCAGCGTCGAAGCGCTGGACCAGAGCAAAGTCATCAAGCAACTGATTGCCAATGGCAAGGAGAAGGGATTCCTAACGCTGGACGAGATCAACGATGCCCTGCCGCCGGGCGAATCCAACGCCGAGCAGCTGGATGAGATCTTCATGATCCTGTCCGAGATGAACATCGAAGTGATCGACAGTGCGGGGAACGTGAGCCTGGCCAAGGCCGCCGCGCCCTCCGAGGAGGAGGAGACCGAGGAGCTGGACCTGGAGCCCACCGCCGACACGCGCACGGACGATCCGGTGCGCATGTATCTGCGCGAGATGGGCTACATCAAGCTGCTCACGCGCGAAGAGGAAGTGGAAATCTCCAAGCGCATCGAGGACGGCCAGCGCGACATGATCGAAGTGCTTGCGCGCTCGCCCCTGGTGGCCCGCTACCTGCTCAACCTGGGCGCCAAGCTGCGCAACGGGAAGATCAAGGTGCAGGAGATCATCTCCGGCATGGACGAGGACGACAACGTCATCGAGGAAGAGGGCGTCGCCGTTTCCAAGGTGCTAGAGGCGCTGGACCGCGTGCAAGGCGCCTGGGACAAGCTGGAGAAGCTGCACAAGAAGAAGCGCCCGGCCGCCAAGGATGCCGAGACGGGCCGCAAGCTGCGCACGGAAATGGCCGAGGGCATCAAGAGCATCAACTTCAACTCGCGCCAGATCGACTCCATGTGCAGCGTGATGCTGCAGCACCGCGACAAGATCAACCACACCAGCCGGCAGCTCAGCCGCCACCAGAAGGAATTGGGTGGTGACGCGGACAAGATCGAGGCGCTGATCGAGCGGTGGCTGAACGCCAAGGACAACCGCTCGCGTGATGCGGCCACGCAGAAGATCGAGACCATCTCCGGCTACTCGCCGCGGGTCGCGCGCCGCTTCCTGGAAAAGGTGCGCATCGGCGAGAACCGCATCGCCAAGCTCATCGAGCAGACCGAGGTGAGCCGCGAGGAGTTCGAGAAGGAGATCGGCCAGCTCATCGCATCGGAACGCAAGGTGAAGCGGGCCAAGAGCCAGCTCACCGAGGCCAACCTGCGGCTGGTGATCAGCATCGCCAAGAAGTACACCAACCGCGGCCTGCAGTTCCTGGATCTGATCCAGGAGGGCAACATCGGCCTCATGAAGGCGGTGGACAAGTTCGAGTACCGCCGCGGCTACAAGTTCTCCACCTACGCCACGTGGTGGATTCGCCAGGCGATCACGCGCGCCATCGCCGATCAGGGCCGCACGATCCGTGTGCCCGTGCACATGATCGAGACGATGAACAAGCTGCTGCGCACCTCGCGGCAGCTTGTGCAGGAGCTGGGGCGCGAGCCCACGCCCGAGGAAATCGCCAAGATCCTCGACCTGCCGCTGGACAAGGTGCGCAAGGTGTTCCAGATCGCCAAGGAGCCGACGTCCCTGGAAACGCCCATCGGCGAGGAGGAGGATTCGCACCTGGGCGACTTCATTCCGGACCAGAAGATCGCTCTGCCGGACGACATGGCGATGAGCCAGAACCTGCACGAAACCACCCGGCAGGTGCTCAAGTCGCTCACCCCGCGCGAGGAGAAGGTGCTGCGCATGCGCTTCGGCATCGGTGAGCGCCGCGACCACACCCTGGAGGAGATCGGCCAGGACTTCGATGTGACCCGCGAGCGCATCCGCCAGATCGAAGCCAAGGCCCTGCGCAAGCTGCGCCACCCCACGCGCAGCAAACAGCTCCGCAGCTTCTACCAGTAATCGTTTCGCTGTACGGCGGCCGGCAGCCCTGCCGGCCGCCGCCTCTTCTCCCTCCCCCCAGTCCGTCCCCGAGCCCCCGGCACTAGCAGGCCCGCACCCGTCCGTTCGACACCGCGGCTGGCAATCCGTCAGGCGCTAATCTTCAGGTTTGCGGAGTAGCACGGTGCTGCCGCTGGTGGTTCCGACAACCTCGCGCAAGCGCTCCCGCCTTCTCATCCGGAAGGTAACGCGGACCCCTGTACCCGCTCCATATGGGGTCAAGGGGACCACGCTCCCTTGCGGGGGAGCCAGAGGGGGCAGCGCCCCCGCTGCGCCCAATATCCAAGCTGGTGCGCTGCTAGCGCAGCACCTCCACCGTGGCCAGGGATTTCTCGCCGTAGCCGCCGATCACATAGATGCGGCCGGCCACCACGGCCACACCGGCATCCTTGCGGGCGGTGGGCAGATCGGGACCGTCATGCCACCGGCCTGCCTCGGGATTGAAGACCTGCACCGAGTCCAGCGCCTTGCTGCCGAAGAAGCCGCTACCTTCGCCGCCGATCACGTAAATCTCGTGGTTTACCACCGCCGCCACGGCCCAGGCTCGGCCCGTGGGCATGTTGGCAAGACGGGCGGACTCCCAGTGGTCGTGGGCTGGGTCGTAGCGGAACACCTCGGAGCGGAAGTCCCCATTCTTGTCGAGGCCGCCAATCACATAGATGTAGTCCCCGACCGCGGCCGCCACGGCGCCCCCGCGTGGGGCGGGCATGGGGCTCAGCTCCGTCCAGGCGTCCTTGGCGGGGTCGTAGCGCAGGGCCTTGGCCAGGGGCACCGGCTGCACTTCCGCGGAGGTGGAGGGCTGGTCGGGAATCCGCAGCCCGCCGAAGGCATACACCTGCCCCTTGTACGCCACCGTCGTGGGCCGCCCCGCCAGCACCGGCAGTGGGGCGTTCATGACGCGATGCTGCTGCCAGTCCGCCGAAAAGTGCCACAGGGACGACTTCGCCGTGACCAGCAGGGTCACATCCGGCAGCGCCGCTGCGCTGAACTGGAACGGAAGCTGCGGCACCGTACTGGCCGGCAGCGCACTCGGATTCCAGGTACCCGCATCGGGGTCGAACACCGCCATGGTGCCCGCCGGGGCATAGACCGACTTGTCGCGGGGCGGCCCATACTGCCCACCAGCCCGTTCCCGCGCGTACTGGAAGGACTGATAGCCGCCGAACACGTGCACCTTGCCCTGCCGCACGACCACCCCGGGCGCGGCATCGGGCACCGGCATCGGCGTCGCCACTTCCCACTTGCCCTGGAGCTGGTACGTCAGGTCAGGCGCCAGGGTCACTTCAGTGTGCTGCAACGCGGTTTTCAGGGGCACCGACAGCGGCTCGTGCACGCCATCGTTGACGAATTCCAGGGTGTAGGCGCCCGGCCCGGGCAGTTGATAACGGCCAGGACCCTCGCCCAGCGTCTTGATCTCGCTGGCCGACGGGCCTTGCGCGGGGATCATCCCACTCGCACCACCAGCCAGGGAGCGCACTTGCAGCCGCACCTGTGTCTTCCGCGGAATGCCCTGCACGTCCACAATGTAGGGCGGCGCCGACTTCCACTCCGTCCAGACCTTGCGCAGTGAGGCTACCGCGTCGGGATTGTCCCCCGCAGCCTCCCAGCCTTTCAGGATCGTGTCCGCCTCGTCGAAGTGGCCCGCGACGATGGCCCCCTCCAGCTCGGGCTTGAGCACCTGCAGCTTGGTGGCGGCTAGCTGCTTCTCCAGGCCGCTGATGGTGATGTAGTCGCCACCGATAGACTGCCACGCTGCCAGCCGCCGCTGAGCCTGGTCGAACTCTCCCGCATCGATGAGGGCCAGGATGGTCTGGCTCTCGGCCACGGTCTCGCGCTCCTGCAGCTGATCCATGAGGGGATCGATCAGCACGGACGGCCCGCCCTGCTGTCGCCACAGGGTCAGCTCGATGCGGGCGCGCTCGAAGTCGCCCCGGTCGATCGCCTGGGCGATGTTCGCCTGCCGCTCCGCGGGGGTGGGCGGCTGCGGGATGCCCTCGCGCACGACGAGGAAAGACTTTTCGCGGCGGTTGCCGTTGACGTCCACCGCCGTTACATCGATCAGGTTCTCCCGGGCCGGCAGCGGCACTTGCGCGTTGACGACCACCACCATGTCGGGATGGATCGTCTCGGGCTTGCCGTTGATGCGCACCTCTCGGATGGGATGCGCGCCGATCACGACGAACGTCGCGGCGATGTGCTCCTGCCGCACGGTCTGCACCCGCGCCAGATCCGAGGTGAGGATCTGCACGGGCGCCTCCCCGCCCTGCTGCTGTGCCCACGCGCGCCCGGTCAGGCCCGGCCCCGCCGCCAGGAGCAGACCCAGCAGCACCGCCACGACCACTGCTTGCGCCCCACGGCCAGCGTGCAGGGCTCCTGCGCTCGGTTCAGGTGAACGCGGCGGCCTCATGGCCCCCCTTCGGGACTCGGCCGCAGCAGCAGGTTCCATTGCAGGAACGGGCGCGTCTCCTGCGGCTGCAGCTCGTAGCGCTGCCGGATCGGCGGCGCCTGCTGCTCGAAGGGCACCGCATCCTGCAGCGTGGCGCGGTCGCGTCGGGATTCGACGAGGTCCTTCTCGCTGACGATGCCGCTGCGCACCAGCGCCTGCTCGCCACGCAGGGATTTGGCCTGCGGCTGGTAGGCGGCGGGGGAGTCGAGATCGGCCAGTGCCAGCTCCTGGCGCACCTGGGGCGTCACCAGCGCCACGTTGGAGGCGGGCTTGTTGTTCACCACGGCCGCCATCAGATCCGGCGTCAGCTTGCGCTGCGGTCCTTCCAGGCCGGTCAGCTCCACGACGTGCTGCGTCTCCTGCACGACGACCAGTGTATCGCCCTGCGCCGTGACGGATGTGACGAATTCGGTGCCCTTCACGCCGATCACGGCCTGCGCCGTCTTGATGGCGAACTCGTGGCCCGCCTGTAGTTGCACAAGCTTGGCGCGGATGCGGCCGAACAGCAGCCGCAGCACACCCAGTTGTTCACGCTGCTTGAAGGGCTTCACCTGGAACGCGGCGTTGGCCCCGATGGTGAGCCGGGCGCCCTCCACCGTCTGCACCACCACGCGCGAGTTTCCGTGCACGACCACCACATCGCCATACACCACGACCACCGCAGGCTCGGCCTGGGTGTAGTCGAACTTACGGCCGCTGCGCACCAGGGTCATGCTCCCCTGCTCCACCGTGGCTTCGCCGTAGCGGGTGCGCGGGGCATCCTGCGCCCACGCTGGGCGGGCCATTGCGCCCAGAGCCAGCACCAGCGCCGACAGCAGGGCCGTCGCCACGAACCCGCAGAGCCGGGGGCCGACGCAATGAGGGGGGTGCCGGAGGGCCATCTCAACAGTCCGTCTTGAGGTAGGCGCAGGCCTTCTGCTCGCCCAGCAGACAGGCCTTGTGCCAGTCCGCGCAAGCCTCGCCCTTCCGGCCCGCGCGCTGCAGCAGGATGCCGCGATTGAGGTAGGCCCCCGCGAGGCTGGGGTTGAGCGCCAGCGCCCGCGTGTAGCTCTCGATGGCGCGGTCGGGGTGACCCAGCCGCGCCTCCGTCTCGGCGATGTAAACGTGCACGTCGGCCCGCTTCGGCGCCTTGCCACTGGCCTGGGTGTAGTCGGCCAGGGCGCCCGGGAAGTCGCCCTCCGCGAAGCGCACGTGACCCCGCTCCACCAGCAGGCCCGCCCGGCCCGGCACCAGCGCAAGGGCACGGCCGTAGGTGGCCAGCGCGGCTTGGTTCTGCCCCTCCCGCGCCTCGGCCTCCGCCAGGTGCGCGAGCAGTTCCACTCCACTCTGGCCGTGGGCCTGGGCCGCCCGGTAGTCCGCGATGGCAGCGGGATACTGCCCCAGGCGATAGTGGGCATCGCCACGGCGCGTGTGGGCCGGGCCATCCTTCGGCACCAGGGCGATCAGGCGGTCCAGGTCGGCAACGGCATCCTTGAACGCCCCCTGAAAATACAGCGCGTCCGCCCGGTGCCGCAGCGCCTCCCGGTCGTCGGGAAACAGCGCGAGTTGCCGCGCATAGTCCTGCGCGGCCATGCGCAGCTGCCCCAGGTTGTAGTGGGCATCGCCCAGCAGGCGGTTCGCCTCCGGATGCAGCCTGTCCAGGCTCACGACTCGCTCCAGCGCCTGGGCCGCCGGCGCATCCTCGCGCCGGTTGAGGTGCGCCTTGGCACTCAGCACCAGCAGGGGCACCTGCAGCGGACGGTCCGACCCCAGCGCCGGGGCCACGTCCGCGGTCACCCGTTTGTAGCGCTGCTGCTGAAAGTGCAGCAGCCCCCGCAGGTACGCGACCATTGGCGACGCGGGCGCCACCTGGGCCGCCTTGTCCAACAGGGCCAGCGCCGCCTGCGGGCGCTTCGCGCTCCAGTCCAGCAGGGCCTGGTTGTACAGCACGGCCGCGCGCTCGGGCAGGCGCCCGTCCGCCGCCGTGACCCGCTGCGGGCTGGCCAGCCGGGCAGCGCGCGCGAAGTCCCGCCGGGCCGCCTTGGTCTGACCCAGCCGCGCATGGGCCAGCGCGCGGTCGTTGTAGGCGGCTGCGTTCCTGGGATCGCGCCGGATCACCGCGTCCAGGTCCGCGATGGCCTGCCGGTAGCGGCGCAGGGTGTACCGGGAGGCGGCCCGGTTCAGGCGGATGCGGGTGTCGCCCGGCTTGAGCTTCAGTGCCCTGTCGTATGCCTTCAGCGCGCCCTGGTCGTCCCCCTGCAGAGCGCGCACCAGGCCCAGCCAGCCCTGGGCCGAGGCCGAGCGGGGCCGCGCCGACACGACCGCCTCCAGGTCCGCCTGGGCCGGCGCATATTGCTGCAGCGCCACGTGGGCCATGGCCCGGGCGTAGCGCGCGTCGACGTCATTGGGAGACTGCGCCAGGGCGGCGTCCAGCCTGGGGATGGCCTTGTCGTTGTAGCCGGCGCGTTGCAGGCTGATGCCGCCGCGCACCAGCGCCCGGGCATTGTGCGGGTCGGCCTCCGCCGCCCGCCCGTACCAGTAGGCGGCGCCCGCATAATCGTGCGTGGCGAAGGCCGCATCGGCCTTGGTCAGCGCCGGCTCCAACTGTGCCTGGGCCGCCCCGGCGGCTGCCCACAGGCACAGGGCGAGGGCCACCGCGAGCATCCGACCGAGCCGTACGGATCGCCGTCGCATCGCCTACCCCCTAAAGCTGCACACCGCAAACCAAGTGGCAGCGTCGTCCTGAGCCCTGCGCTCGCGGCATCGCCGGGCCGCCTCGCGGCCGGGACTGGATCGGCTGCGGGTCACGGGCGCCGGCCCCGTGCCAAGCCGCGCGGATCGACCGGTTATCAGCGTAGCTAACGAATAGCCGCCCTCGGAGCAATAGTCCATTTGCGGTATGCACGCCGCTTGCTCCCCCGGCGGGGCGATAGTACCTTGGTTTCTGCCGCTCCGCGCGGCAAAAGCCTTCATGCACAGGAACCGACGATGCGTGTCACGGTGAAGCTGTTCGCGATGCTCCGGGAGCATCTGGGGGACGAGATCGAGCTGGAGCTGGCCGAACCGGCCACGGCGGGCAGCCTGCTGGAACGCTTTGGCGAGGCCTACCCGCAGTTCCACAGCGCACTGGCGAGCCTGAAGGTGGCCGTGGACCAGACGTACGCGCGCAACGACGAACCCATCGCCCCCGGCCAGGAAGTGGCGATCATCCCCCCGGTGAGTGGAGGCTGAGCGATGCTGCACGAGATCGTCACGGAGCCCATCGACATGGGTGCCCTGGTGGCTCGCGTGGCTAGCCCCGGGGCGGGCGGCATCAGCGCGTTCCTGGGCGTGGTACGCGACAACTCCCTGGGCCGCAAGGTGCTGTACCTGCTCTACGAAGCCTACCCGCCCATGGCCCTCAAGGAGATGGAGCGCCTGGAGGCCGAGGTGCGCGAGCGCTGGGAGATCGAAGCCATCGCCATCACGCACAGGGTGGGGCGGCTGGAGATCGGTGAAGCCAGCGTGGGCATCGCCGTGTCCTCCCCGCACCGCCGCGAGGCCATCGAGGCCTGCCATTACGCCATCGACCGGCTCAAGCAGACCGTGCCCGTGTGGAAGAAGGAATACTGGGAAGGCGGCGAGGTCTGGATCGAGAACGCGCAGGGATCGACAATCACCCGTGCCCAATCCTGATGAGGCCATGAGCGCACTCCCTTTTCGCCTCGCGCACCGCCCGAAGGCGAGCCTGCTGCTGTGCGTGTTGATGCTGGTGCTGACTGGCTGCTCCACCCACGAGCAGGTGCTCTCAAGCGACCCCGACACGAAGCAGGAGGTGGCGATCCTCTCCGACCAGACGCCGCCGCAGCCCCCGGCCGACCCCGCCTTCGCGCACATCACGCCACTACAGGTGGAGGCGAGTCTGCGCGGCCTGATCGTGCGGCCTGGCGGGGTGATGGCCTTCATGCTGGGCGATCCGCAGCCGTTCCTCTCACCGGAGGAAGTGGCCTGGGCGCGGGATGCCATTGCGCCGCTGCTGCCCAAGCTGCGCCCCGATCAGCGGCTGCAGCTCAGCTTCCTGGAGCGCTTCAACCACTACCCGGTGGTGGTGCAGATATACGGGCAGGGCAAGAATCTCGTGTACCGCTTCACCAAGCTGTCCGCGAAGCCCCCCTCGCCCTCAGAACTGACCGGTGGCCTCAACAAGCCGCTCAACTACGTGACGCTGGACGTGCAGCCGGGTCAGAGCTACAGCTACGACCGCGCCGCCTACTACCTGCGCGATGCCATCCTCGGCAACCCGGAGCAGGCGCACAACATGACGGATACCCTGGCCGCGCTGGAGCAGGGCGCCAAGCAGCGCTCCATTCCCTACGACGAGCTGGAACCGGCCAAAGTCATCATCCACGCCCACCCGGACATCACGCCGCAGACGGTGCAGCTCTATCTGGACAAGCTGCAACTGGTGGAGCGGGCGCTGGCGCAGGGGCTGTTTTCACCGCAGGAGGCGGCCCAACGCAAGCAGATGCTGCTGAACGAGCTGCGGCCCCAGGCCGCCTCCGCCACCAAGCCGTAGGTTCGAGCTGAGAACCGGTCTTTGAGCGGCGAGGCCGTCAAAAACCAGAAGAATTCCAATGCGGGGGCCAAGGGCCCCCGCACCCCAATACGATCCTTGACGAAGGCCGGCGCGGTCCCACCCCCAAACAGGGTCCGGGAAGCCGAGCTCGGAAGGCCAGGATGCGGGTGTGGGATGAAGCGTGTCGGGCACTTCAGGTCCATGGGCTGGGCTGGGCCGGGCCGGCCCGGCCGCCCCTCAATCCGCGCAGCGCAGGTGCAGGGTGCCGAGGCGGGTGAAGTCCACGCGCACTTCGTCGCCTGGGGCCAGGGGAATGCTCCGCACGATGGAGCCGGTCATGAGCACCATGCCAGGCCGCAGCCAGCCGCCCTGTTCCGCCAGCTTGTTGGCCATGAAGGCCACGGAGCGCAGTGGATCGCCCAGCACCTCCACGCAGGTGGCCGAACCGCACACCTCTCCGTTGCGCGTAAGCACCATGCCCTCCGTGCGCAGGTCCAGCCCGGCCGGCGCGCTGAGCGGCCCGCCCAGCACGATGCCCCCGCTGAACGTGTTGCACACCAGCGTCTGCTGCAGGCTGCGGGCATTCTCACCGGTGCGGTAGTCCCCCAACTCCACCGCCGGCAGATAGCCCGCCACGGCCGCCAGCGCGTCCAGGGGTGTCACGCCGGGCCCCCGCAGCTCGCCGCGCAGCAGCACGGCCACCTCCGGCTCCAGAGTGGCCTTGAGGAAGCCTCCCAGCGCGATGGGCTCCGCCTCCGGGAACACGCGGGAGGCCAGCAGCGTGCCCAGCAGGGGTTCGCCCACGCCCGCCATCTCCTGCATGGCCTTGCTGGTGAGCGCAGCCTTGTAGCCCACGATGCGGTCGCCCCGGGCCACGTGGCGATCCATCAGGGCCGCCTGAATGCGGTAGGCCTCCGTCGCCGTCAGCGCCGGTGCGCGCTCCAGGATTTCCGGCACGGGCTCGGCAAGCGGCAGGCGCTCGTCCAGCCAATCGGCCAGCGCGGTGAGGTGGTCGTCCATCGGGGTTCCTCGGCATGCAGATGGGTGGGTCAGGCTGCGCGGCGCAGGGCCGCTGTGAGGGCGCCGGCGCCGATCAGCACGCTGCCGCCCACGCGATTGAGCATGCGCCGTGTGTGGGGGCGGGTCATGCGGCTGCGCATCCCGCCCACCAGCACGGCATAGAGCGCCGCGTTGACCCCCGCCAACACCAGAAACGTGGACCCCAGCAGCACGCCCTGAGGCAGCAGCGGCGCGTGCGGCACCAGGAACTGCGGTAGGAACGCCACGAAAAAGGCGATGCTCTTGGGGTTGAGCGCCGTGACCGTATAGGCGTGGGCCGTCATCCGCCAGTGGGAGCGCCCACTCCAACGAGCCTCCATGCCCTCCGCCCCCGGATCGCTGCGCCACATGCGCACGCCCAGGTACACCAAGTAGGCGGCCCCCACCCACTTGAACGCAGCGAACCACGCCGCGGACGCCGCCAGCAGCGCGCCCAGTCCCAGCAGGGAGAGCGTCAGCGCCGTGGCGTCCCCCGCCACCACGCCGGGCACGGTGCTCCAGGCGGAGCGGCGGCCCTCGGCCAGGGAGTAGCTCATCACCAGCAGCAGCGTGGGACCGGGGATGGCCAACAGCACCGATGCGGCAACGACGAAGGCCAACCAGTTCTGCAATGTCACGACGGAGCTCCCGTTGAAAGGCGAGATTGGGCCGCGCAGGGTCGCTCCACGCCGGGCCTGCCCGCAGGCCGCGCCGACCTTCTGCTTTGGCGCCGGCCTGTGCTAGGGTGCAGGCAAACCGGGGCGCATGGCCGCCCTGATCATACCGCGGAGAAGGCGCTTGGCAATGCCGGCCTACATCGTCGCCGAGGTGACGGTGAGCGACCCGGAGCGCTTCCGGGCCTACCAGGACTTGGCCCGGCCCGCTGTGGAGCGCTACGGGGGCACGTTCACTGCCTCCAGCACGGACGTGCGGCCCCTGGAGGGCGGCTGGCGACCGCAACGCATCGTAGTGGTGGGCTTCGAGAGCCTGGAGCGGTGCCGCGCGTTCTACGACTCCCCGGAATACCAGGCGGCCATCCAGGCCCGCATGGGCGCCGCCCAACTGCAGATCATCGCCGTGGAGGGGGTGGCCCGACCCGCCCCCGGCCCGAATCGTCACGCGTCATCGGAAGCGGAGGAAGCCATGCCGGCCTACATGATCGCCGAGATCGAAGTGACCAATCCCCAGCAGTACGAGGAATACAAGAAGTTCTCCCCCGGGGCCATCGCCAAGTATGGCGGGCGCTTCGTCGCGCGGGGCGGGCAGACGGTGGTGCTGGAGGGCGACTGGCACCCCAAGCGCGTGGTGATCGTGGAGTTCGATTCCCTGGAGCGCGCGCAGCAGTTCTACAACTCCCCGGAGTACAAGCAGGCCATCGCGGCCCGCACCGGCGCGGCCAACGCGCGAATGGTCGCGGTAGAAGGACTGTAACGGAGCCGACGCGGCACCCATGACCCCCAGCGACAAGCAGAGCATCGGTATCGTCGGTTGCGGCGCCATCGGGCGGGCCATCCTGCGCGCGGTGGAGGAGGGCCGGCTGGACGTGCCCGTGGCGGGCGTGACCAGCCGCACGGAGGCCACCGCCCGCGCCTTCCTGGCAACACTGCGCCGACCGCCGCCCTTCCTGGCACTCGACGCGCTGGTCGAGCAGGCTGGGTTGATCGTGGAGGCCTCCGGCGGCGCCACCGTGCCCGAGCTGGCGCGCAGCGCGTTCGCAGCCGGCAAAGACCTCATGGTCATCAGCACGGGCGCACTGCTGGAGCATCCGGAGCTGCTGGCGGAGGCGCGTCGGCGCAACTGCCGGCTGCTGCTGCCCTCCGGTGCCATTGCCGGGGTGGACGGCATCAAGTCCGCCTGCCAGGGGCACGTGGACCACGTCACCATCACCACCCGCAAGCCGCCCCGTGGGCTGGCCGGTGCGCCCTACCTGGTGGAGCACGGCATCGACATGGCCGCCATCACGGAGGAGACGGAAGTCTACCACGGGCCCGTGCGCGAGGCCTGCCGGGGCTTCCCGGCCAACGTGAACGTCTCCGCCACGGTGAGCCTGGCCGGGGTGGGCCCGGACCGTACGATGATCCGCATCCTGGCCGTGCCGGGCCTGGCGTTCAATTGCCACACCATCGAAGTGGCTGGGGAGTTCGGCACGCTGAAGGTGGAGATCACGAACATCCCCACGGAGAATCCCAAGACCGGGCGCCTCACGGCCATGTCCATCGTGCGCGCCATCGCCGATGCCATGGACCCTGTGCGCGTGGGCACCTGAGACGCCCCGCAAGCCCCTATCCCGCAGGCGACGCGAAGGAGCCTTCATGAAGCTGTCCAAACGCATGGTGGCCGTCATCACCGGTGGCGCGAGCGGCATCGGCCGGGCCATGGCCATCGATCTGGCCCGCTGCGGCCTGAACCTCGTGCTGGCGGACGTGGAAGCGACGCCGCTGGCCCGCACGGCCGAGGAGGTGGCCGCGCTGGGCGCAACCGTGCTGGCCGTGCCCACGGACGTCTCCGACCGCGGCTCCGTGCAGGCCCTGGCGGATGCGGCCTACGAGCGTTTCGAGGCGGTACACGTGCTCTGCAACAATGCCGGCGTGGCCATCGGCGGGCCACTGCAGGATGCACGGCACGAGGACTGGCAGTGGCTCATCGGCGTGAACCTGTGGGGCGTCATCCACGGCGTGGAAGCGTTCGTGCCGCGCATGATCGCCGGGGGCAAGCCCGGGCACATCGTCAACACGGCCTCCATGGCCGGCCTCATCGCCAGTGCGGGCCTGGGCATCTACAACACCACCAAGTACGCCGTGGTGGGGCTCTCGGAAACGCTGTCCAAGGACCTACGCGATACCAAGCTCGGCGTGTCCGTGCTGTGCCCGATGGGCGTGCAGACGCGCATTACGGAGAGCGAGCGCAACCGTCCGGAGGACCTTGGGGAAAAGCGCGCCGAGCGCGGCGCGCCCCAGTTGCTGGGCCGCTACCTGGCGCCGGAAGAGGTGAGCGCGATGGTCATGCAGGCCATCGAGCACGAGCGCCTGTACATTCCCACCCATTACGAAGGCCTCGAGTTCTGGGATCGCCGCGCCCAGCGCGTCCACGACGCCTTCCCCGGGCCCTCCGACGACCAGTAGTCCGTCAGGAGCCGATTTTCGGGTTTGCGGAGGAGGGAGGTGCTGCCTCCCACCTCCCTCCGGTAAGGGCCACGGGGCCCCTACACGAATGGGCCCAGGGGACTTGCTCCCTGGCAAAGGCCTTGGCGGCAAAGCCCCCAAGGCAGACCGGCCGTTCCAGCCACCGACTGGTGGCTCTCCCCACGCATGCGCGGCCGCCCGGCGTTGATCTTGGCCCGCGCTGCCGCTATGCTCGCCCCACCGAGGCGGAGCGGAGCCCGGCCGTGCGCGGTGGCGCGGGCCGCGGGGCTTCCCCGTCGTGTCCCTTCCCTGTGCGAGCCACCCTGCCATGCAGCCACTGGACGGAATCAAGGTGCTGGACCTCTCGCGTCTGGCCCCGGGCCCCTTCTGCACGATGATCCTGGGCGACCTGGGCGCGGACGTGCTGATGATCGAAGCCCCGCCGGGCGCCACGTCGGAGATTCATCGGCCCTGGGCCGAGGCCGATACGGGCCGCGAAGACGCATTCGACCCCCTGCGCCGCAACAAGCGCAGCCTCGTGCTGAACCTCAAGGAGGCGCGCGGCCGCGAGATTCTGCACCAGCTCGTGCGCGAGTCCGACGTGCTGGTGGAGGGCTTCCGGCCCGGCGTGATTGAGCGCCTGGGCTGCGACTACGAGACCCTGGCCCGCATTAACCCGCGCATCGTGCTGTGCTCCGTGAGCGGCTACGGGCAGACGGGGCCGTACGTGGATCAGGTGGGCCACGACATCAACTACATCTCCATCGGCGGCATGCTGGGCTTCGTGGGCTGGCCGGATTCGCCCCCCGCCATCCCCGGCAACATCGTGGCGGACTTCGCGGGCGGCGGCATGCACGCCGCCATGGCCATTCTGGCCGCCCTGGTGGGGCGGCAGGCCACGGGCCGTGGCCAGCACGTGGACATCGCCATGAGCGACGGCGTGTTGTACCTGCTGGCCACCTGGGCCAAGCAGGTGCTGGCCGGCGGGGACCCGCCCAAACGCGGTGAGTACTTCCTGAACGGGCAACTCCCGCTCTACAACGTGTACGAGTGCAAGGACGGCGGCTGGATCAGCGTGGGGAGCATCGAGACCAAGTTCTGGCGCAACCTGTGCCAGGCGATGGACGCCGAGCAGTATGTGGAGCGCGCCTTTGACCCCAGCGCCTTCGACGAGATCAAGGCCCACTTCAAGGCGCAGTTCAAGACGAAGACGCGCACGGAATGGATGGAGATTCTCTCCAAGGTAGAGATCTGCGCCGCCCCCGTGTACGACCTGCGCGAGGCCCTGGACGACCCCCACAACCGCGCCCGCGGCATGGTGGTGGAGGTGGAGCATCCGCAGTACGGCCCCGTGCGCCAGGTGGGCATCGGCCCCAAGTTCTCCGAGACCCCCGGCCAGGTGCGCAGCCTCTCCCCCCGTCTGGGCGAGCAGACGGACGCCGTGCTCGCCGGTCTGGGCTACTCCGCCGACGACATCGCGGCCCTGCGCGCGGACCGCATCGTGGCCTGAGGCGGGCCCGCCGCACCGGGCAAATTCTGCCCGGCGGCAAAGTGCGCGCGGGTTGTCTAACGGGGCCGGATTGGACGGCGCCTATCCGACCGCTCGGGTCGTGCTGAAACGCAACAAGACCCCCGTGGGGGCCAAAGGCCCCCACACCCCCGATACGGACCGTACCCAACACCAGCGCGGGCTCGCCCCCATAGCCGGGATGCTGCTCAAGACACGGATTACTGGGGCCGGTTCATCATGCTCAGGTAGCGCCGGGTGGTGGCGTCGCCGGGATTGATCTGCTCGGCGTGCTGGAAGGCCTGCAGGGCGGCGGAGCGGTTGCGGCTGGCCAGGTACACCACGCCCAGCAGGGTGTAGAGCTGCAGCCGCGTGGGTTCCCGCGAAATGGCGTGCTCCAGCACGCGCACGGCCCGGCGGTAGTCGCCCAGGTGGAAGTAGCACGAGGCCAGCCGCAGCAGCGTGGGGGCGTGGCGCGGGCGGGCCTTCTGGGCCGCGGCGAAGGCCAGCGCGGCGTCGTGGAAGTTACCCAGCGCATAGTTGATCTGTCCCAGCCAGAACTGGAAGTGGAAGCGCTGCGGGCTCAGCGTGGCGGCCGCCTGAAAGGCCTGGCGCGAGCGCGGGTACTGGCGCATCTGGTACAGGCTGCGGCCCAGCCAGTAGTGGTACTTGGGCGTCTTGGGCTGCAGGCGCACCGCCGCCTCGAACTCCCGCACGGAGCGATCCATCAGCCCCTTGTCGAACAGGTAGATGCCCATGCGGAAGGCCCGCGCGTGGTCGTTCTCCATGGGCATGCGCCGGGGCGGCAGCAGCACGGCGCCGCACGCGCCGCACTTCTTGCGATCCAGCGCGGCAGGATCGTCCACCATGTTGCGCTTTCGACACGACGGGCAAATGAGGATATATTGGGTGCGCACCACGGGCGGCTGGAAGCCCAGCGCCGGGTGCGGCGGCTCCAGTTGCCGGTCGTAATCGCGCCGGGCCTCCGGATTGCCCAGCACGCTGAAGGCCTCGTTGATGGCCTGCGCGTCGGCCTCGGTGCCGCCCAGATCCGGGTGGTTGCGGGCCGTCTTGAGCAGGGCGCGGTAAGCCCCCTGGATCACTGCCTGGGAGGCGTAGCGATCCACCTGGAGCACATCGTAATAGGTCTTCTGCCGGCCGTGGTTCATGGCGGGACCCGCCCCCGGGGACTGCCTGCGGTGTACGGCGTGCAGTGTAAACCGAATCGCCCCGGATCGTCCATGCTGCACAGAGACGAGCGCCCGGGCCGCACGCCGGCACCGCGAAGGGCCCCGCTTTCGGCCTCGGACATCAATCCGTACACCCAGTGGGTGCACGAGCACCCGCTCGTGCTGCTGGCCGAGCCCACACCGGCGGCCCTGCACGAGCGCCTGGCCGCGCGCAAGGGGCCGATCGTGGTGGATCTCGGCTGCGGCTCGGGCAACTTCCTGCTGGAGCGCGCGGGCCGCGAGCCCGGCACGCGCTTCGTGGGCTTCGAGCTGCGCTACAAGCGGCTGGTGAAGGCGGCGCGCAAGGTGGAGCGGGTCGACCTGGACAACGTGTGGTTCCTGCGCGAGACGGCGGAGCGCCTGGAGGCCTACTTCGCGCCGGGCAGCCTGCGGGCCTTGCACGTGAACTTCCCCGATCCCTGGCCGCGCCGCTCGGACTGGCGCCACCGCATGGTCAACGCGGCGCTGCTGCGCAGCCTGGAGCACCTGCTGGAGCCCGGGGGGCACTTCTTCCTGAAGACCGACCATTCGGGATATTTCTTGCATGTCCTCTCGCTGGTGCAGGATGTGCCAGGATTGCGCCTGGCGGCATTCAGCAACGATCATCATCGCCACGCGGCCAGTCGTGGCGAGGCACGCACGGAGTTCGAGCAGCTCTTTCACGCGCAGCGCAAACCCGTGTACAGCCTCGCCCTGCAGCGGCCCGCCGCCGGGTAGACCGCAGGCCCGACCTGGCCCGCACGATTCGGACCCGCCCCGTGCCGATCGCTCCGTCACCGCTTCCCGCTTCGTCCTCCCGCCCATTCCGGACGCTGAGCCGGGCCGTGCTGCTGGTAGCCGCGGCGCTGCTGCTGGCGCCCGCGGCCGGGCTGGCGCAGAAGGTGCCGCCCTCGCTGCTGCGGCAGGAGGCAGCGCTGAAGCTGCCCCAGGCCGCGGGGGCCGTGGCCATCAGCGCGGATGAATCCATGCTGGCCGCAGCCTTGCCGGCGGGCCGGGGCCGCTGGCGCGTGCAACTGTACGACCGCCCCAGCCACGGCAGGCTGGGCCTGATCGAGGCCAAGGTGGGCGCCGACCCGCGCCTGCGCTTCTCCCCCGTGAGCGACCTGCTGCTGGTGGCGGGCAGCGATGCGCTGCAGTTGTGGGAGCTGCCCATCGGGCCCATGGAGCCCAATAAGCCGCTCGGCCCCGAACACCGCCGCTGGGAGGTGAAGCTCTCTGAGCCGGCCGGCCAGGTGCGCTTCGGCACGCCGCCGGACATGGTGTACTGGAGCAAGGGCGCGGCGCTGTATCGCCGCAGCGTGCAGACGGGCGTGCCCTTCGACGGCAAGCCACTGTGGGAGCCATTGCACGACTCCCAACCGATCACGGACTTCGCCTTCGATCCCCAGAGCGCGCTGCTGGCACTGGTCTATCGCCAGAGCAAGGCCATCGGCCTGCTGGACCTGAACCACGCGCAACTGCTGCGCAGCCTGCAGGGGCACCGCTTCCCGGTGGTCGCGGCGCGCTTTTCCGATCAGCGGCCGCTGCTCTCCCTGGATGCCGGCAACGACCTGATCCAGTGGCAGAACAATGCGCAGCCCGTGGCCACGATGTTCCTGGATCAGGTTCCGTCGGACTTTCACGCAGCCGGCTTCACGGCGCTGGGCGATCACCACCTGCTGCTGGAAGCGCGGGATGGCCGCGCGCTGGCCATCGAGGAGCGCACCGCGCGGCCTGTGGCGGAACTGCGGGCGGACGGCCCGCAGCGCATCGCGGTCAGCCCCACCGGGCGCTACGTGCTGGCGGCGGAAGGTCAGATGCTGCGCATCTATGGCTTCGCCCAGCCCAGCTCGCCGCTGGCCTACGTGCGGCACCTGCGGCGGCTGAAGGCCTATGACATGGCGCAGAGCTACGTGCGCCTGATGGATGACCGCGGCATCTCTCCGCAACTTCGTGCGGACCTGCTCAACGAGGCCAGCCGCGAGCCTCCGGGCCAGGAGCTGCAGGCGGCCCTGGCGCGCATGAAGGAGGCCGTGCAGGAGAGCGACGCAGACCGCATCCGCTACTGGGCCGAGCAGGTGCTGAGCCTACAGCCGGGGCAGCCGGACGCCAGCGCCGCCCTGCGCGCCCTGCGCGAGCAGCAGGATGCGCGGACCCTGGACCAGGCCCGCGACGCCTACCAGGTGGGGCAGTACCGCGTGGCGATCTCGCTGCTCTCCAACCAGATCCAGGACGACAGCCGCTTCTATCCCGACGCGTTGGAGCTGATCCGGCAGGCCGAGGCCCGCCGCTCAGTGGAAACCGCGCTCATCCAGGCCCGCGAGAAGCTGAACCTGAGCGACTTCCCGGCCGCGGAGGCGCTGGTGCAGGAGGCGCTGCGCAAGGAGCCGGGAAACCGGGCCGCGCAGGCCCTGCAGGACGAGATCGACGACCGCTCCGGGGCCACCGAACGCCAAATCAAGGCGGCCTTGATCGGCCTCAGCATCGCCTCGCTGCTGGTGGGCTTCGTGGCTATGCGCTACCGGCGCCGGCTTGGCCCGCTGATGCGCAAACTGCGCCTGGACGAGCAGGATGAGCGATCGGGGCCGTTCGCCCGGGGCGCGGCACGGCCCCATGCCGAGCCGCACCGCGCGGCCGAGCCTCGCCAGCCCGAACCGGAGCGTCCACCGCCCCGGCCCCATGCCGCCACGGCGGCGCGCCGCAAGGTGATCGAGGCGCTCATCAAGGAGACGGACGAGCGCATCCAGCGCCTGCGCATGGCGGACCACTATGGGCAGCACACCGCGCGCCTGATGGAACTGGAAGCCGAGCTGAACGCCATCCAGCGCCGGCTGGTGGATCCCTCCGTCGAACTGGGGCCACTGCACAACCGTCTTCGCGCCATCGACGCCCAAGTGCGGAGCCTGCGCATCGAGCCCCGCCGCGGCCCGCAGCAGGAGGAGCGGCAGCGGCACGCCGGACAAGCGGGCACCGGGCAGGCGGCCCTACCGGGGGGCCAGAACGGCGAGCCGACGCACTACGAAGTGCTGGAGCTCACGCCAGAGGCCTCCCTGGAGCAGATCAAGGCCGCCTATCACAAGCTGCTCAAGCAGTATCACCCGGACCTGCACAACGCTTCCCAGTTCGCGTGGGTGCGGGCCGAATCCGAGCGCATGAGCCGCCGCATCGCCCTGGCCTACCAAGTGCTGAGCGACGACGCGGCCCGCGCGCGCTATGATCACGAACTGCGCAATCGCAAGGGACCTGGCCGATGATTCGTTCCATGACTGGCTTTGGCCAGGCAGAAACCTCCTCCGGCGGCTGGCGCTGCACGGCGGAACTGCGCTCGGTGAACGGGCGCTATCTCGATGTCCGCCTGCGGCTGCCGTCCGGGCTCACGCAACTGGAAGAGCCCCTGCGCAAGCAGATCAAGGCGGTCTGCGAGCGAGGCAAGATCGACGGCACCATCAACCTTTCGGCCGAGGAGGGCGGCCGGCCCACGTTGGCCATCAACCGGCCGCTGCTGGAAGGCTATCGCGCCGTGTTGGACGAGATTGCGGAGGTGCTGGGCCAGCCCGTGCGCGTGACTCTGAGCGACCTGCTGGCCAACCGGGAACTGATCCAGCAGCAGTCCTGGGAGCAGCAGGCCGAACAGGTGCAGGCCCTCGTGCACGAGACCTTGCAGGCCGCCCTGGCCGGCCTGCTGACCATGCGCGAGACGGAGGGCAACGCGCTCAAGGCCACGCTGCTGGAGCATGCGGCCAACCTGGAGCGCATGGTGGACGAGGCCAAGCCGCTCACCGCCGATGTGCCCGCACAGTACGCGCGGCGCCTGCGGGAGAACCTGGCGCGACTTTCCGACGGCCCCATGCCCGCGGAGGATCGCATCCTGCAAGAGATTTCGCTGTTCGCCGACCGCTGCGACGTCACCGAGGAGTTCGCGCGGCTGTACACGCACCTGGAGCACCTGCGTCAACTGCTGGAGCAGGGCGGCCCGGTTGGGCGCAAGTTCGAGTTCCTGCTGCAGGAACTGAATCGCGAGACGAACACGCTGGGCACCAAGAGCAGCGAAGCGCAGGTGAGTGCGCTCATCGTGGAGATGAAGTCCGAGATCGAGAAGCTGCGCGAGCAGGTGCAGAACATCGAATAGCGGCGCGCAAGCAGGGCGGGCCATGACCCGGGGGCAACCGTTGCGCGCGGCGTTGATTTTGACGCAGGCGAAATGCAGGCAGGAGGCGTTCGACGTCCATGGCCAATCGAGTTTTCATCGTGTCCGGTCCCTCGGGAGTGGGCAAGTCGTCCATCATCCGCGAGGTGCTGGCGCGGCGGCCGAGCGTGCACACGACCGTCTCCACCACCACGCGGCCCCCGCGGCCCGGGGAGCAGGATGGCGTCGCCTACCATTTCGTGGACACGGCCACCTTTGAGCGCATGATAGCCGCGGGAGACTTCCTGGAGTGGGCGCGCAGCTACGACCACTACTACGGCACGGGGCTACACGAGATCGAACGCATCCACGTCGCAGGCTGCGATGCGCTGCTGGATATCGACACGCAGGGGGCCCTCACCATACAGGGCGCCTATACCGGAGCGGTGTACGTCTTCGTCAAGCCGCCCGACCTAGCCTCTCTGGAGGCCCGCCTGCGCGGCCGCGACACGGAAAGCGAGGCCGTGCTGCGCAAGCGCTTGGCGCGGGCGGAGCAGGAGATCAGTCACGCGGACCGCTACGACTATGTGGTGGTCAACCGTGTCGTGGACGACGCGGTGCGAGAGTTCCTCGCCATCATTGACCGGGAAAAGGAGCGTCCCGTGCCATTCGCCAAGATCGGCAACACCCCAACCATCTCCACAGACGCCGTCACCGCGGCGGCGGACAAGGCCACCCGCTACGCCTTGGAGCGCATCGACCGCGAGGTGCTGGTGCAGTCTCTGGAGGCCGAAGTGAAGACGGCCTTGCGCGGCGAGCTGGAAGGCCTCATCCGCGAGCGCCTGGAGCGCGTGCTGCGCAACGACCTGCCCCGGATCGTCAAAGAGGCCTACCGGCAGGCCGCCGAGCGCTAGCGCATCAGCCGCAGTAGCCCGGTCACGCCATGCCAAGCGGGAATCCTCGGCCGCTCCGGCCCCGGGCGATACCCCTGCCTGGCGTCTTCACACCGGCCGATGCTGCCATCCGGCGTCTGCGGCGTGCATTGCCGCGTGGATTCGCGTAAAATCGGGGAGCAGGCGTTCGCTCGTGGGCCTTGGGGGCTCACACGGAGGGGGCGCGTGCGTCCGGACGGCTGGGGAGCGAGGCGCCGTCCGCACCTCTGCGACGATCGTCCATGCTGCGCTTCGATGACCTGCAGGCCAAGGTGGCATCCTACATGCCGCCCGACGACGATCTGGAAGCGATCAGCCGCGCCTACGTCTACTCCGCCACGCTGCACCGCAACCGTTTCAACCACAACGGCGAGCTCGCCCTGCAGCACGCGCTGGAGGTGAGCAACATCCTGGCCGAGCTGCGCTTGGACCTGCGCTGCATCGTGGCCGGACTGCTGCACGACGCGCTGGAGGACGAGCTGGCGGAGCCGGGCGCCCTGCGCGCCGCGGTAGGCGAGGAGTCGGCGCGGCTGGTGGAAGAGATGTCCCGCCTCAGCCGGGCCGCCTTCCACGGCACGGAGGCCGCGCGGGCCGAGCACATGCGCCAGATGATCCTGGCCAGCACGCGCGACCTGCGCGTGATCCTGATCCTGCTGGCGGACCGCCTGCAACTGCTCCGCAATCCCGCGCAGATCCCGGACGAAGCGCAACACGCCCTGGCGCGAGAGACGCTGGCCATCTATGCGCCCATTGCGCACCGGCTGGGTATCCATACCTTCAAGGCGGAGCTGGAGGACCGCGCCTGGCGCATCCTGGAGCCCGCCGCCATGGCGGAGCTGCAGGCGCGCGTGGGTGCGCGTCTGGCCGAGCGCAGCGCGCGCATCGAGCAGATCAACGCCGAGCTGCGCGAGCTGCTGGAGGCCAACGGGATGAAGGGCGAGGTGCTGGGGCGCACCAAGCACTTGTACTCGATCCACCAGAAGATGCTGCGCGACCGCATCGACCTGGAGCGCGTCTACGACCTGCTGGCCTCGCGGATTATCGTGGATACGACCGAGGAGTGCTACCGGGTGCTGGGGCTGGTGCACGCCACCTACACGCCCATGCCCGGGCGCTTCAAGGATTACATCGCGCTTCCCAAGGACAACGGCTACCAGTCCCTGCACACGATCGTGTTCGGCAGCAGCGGGGACATCTTCGAGATCCAGATCCGCACCCGTGAGATGCACAGCCAGGCCGAGATGGGCATCGCGGCACACTTCATCTACAAGGACGGCGCCGCGCCGGACGAGAACGAGTTGGCATCGGTGAGCTGGTTCCGGCGCCTGCTGGAGCACCTGGAGCAGGGCCTCGACCCCTACGAATCCATGGAGTTGCTCCAGCGCGATCTGGCGCCCGAACAGCTATTCGTGTTCACGCCGCGTGGGGAGGTGATCAAGCTGCCACCCAACGCCACGGCGATCGACTTCGCTTACGGAATCCACTCCGAGGTGGGGCACCGCTGCGTGGGGGCCCGTATGGACGGGCGCATGGTTTCCATCCGCACGCCGCTCAAGAACGGCAGCGTGGTGGAAATCGTGACCGCCAAGACCCAGGAGCCCAAGGAGGACTGGCTCAAGTCCGCCGTCAGCTCCAAGGCTCTGGGGCATATCCGGCGCTACCTGAGCCGCAAGATGAAGGAGGAGGCCATCACCGCGGGGCAGGAGCACGTGCAGCGCGAGGCCAAGCCCTACGTGCGCAAGACGGAGGAGTTGTTCCGGCTGGAGCCCTTCCGCCAGTGGATGCAGCGCCACGGCTACCACAACCCGGACGACGTCTACGCCGCCGAAGGCTTCGGGCGCATCACCATCCACGATGTGCTGGAGCGCGTGCTGCCTCGCGCGGAGCCCGCGGCCAAGGCCCCGGCCGCACCCGCCAGGAGCGCGCGCAAGGAGGTCGCCAAGCCCCGGCAGGTGGTGACCATCGCCGGACTGGACAACATGATGATTCGGTTCGCCAAGTGCTGCACGCCGGTGCACGGGGACCCGGTGGTGGGCATCATCACACGCGGCCGCGGCGTTTCCATCCACCACCGAAACTGCCCCAACCTAGCGCGGCAGTTCATCCACGAAGAGCGGATGGTGGAAGTGGACTGGGCGGAGGATACCGCGCGCGGGCGTCCGGTAACGCTCGCCATCAGCACGCGCAGCTCGATGAAGGACCTGCTGGAATCGATCAGCTTTCTCGAGGCCGAAGGCACCCCCATCACCTCAGGCCGCATCGCCTCCCGCCACGGGGTCTATACTCAACACCTGACCCTGATGGTGAGCGACTCCAAGCAGCTCAAGCGCATCCTTCAGCGGCTGAACGCCATCGCGGGCATTCGTGCCGAGCGCGTGCTGGAGTCGGCGTAGGCGATCCGCATCGCATCGCCGTCGACGCTCTCCTGGTAGACTTCGCGCATCACCTCGACCACCACGATCTCCTCGATGGAGCGCGCCTTGTTCGACAGGATGTCGAAGGCCCGCGTCATCGGCACGTCGTGATCGATCAGTTGCTCCAACTGCTTCCCGATCCTGCGAACGGTTTGGCGGATCATAAGCATCTCCCTCATCAACGCGACTCCTCTCGTCCATGATTATGAGCCTCGGCCAGCCGCAGCCGGCCGGATGATAGACGTTGACGCCACCCTTTCATGCAGGATCGGGGCCACACGCCACAAAGCGGTGGCAGAGCTGCCTGGGGAGGGGTGAGGGAAAGTGTTGGGGCTGCGGTGCGCGACCCAGAACAGGCCGCGCCACGGAGTGTCCGGCGGAGCGGCCGGGAAAGCCGCCCTGCTGGGGCACTAGCTCTGCTTGAACTTGGAGAGGTCGACCACGAAGCGCTCGTGCGTGCCGTCGCCGATGGTGTCCTCGCCGTGGGTCACCTTGACCTCGAACAACAGCTTGCGGCGGTCGCGCTCCAGCAGCTTGCAGGCGATCTTCACGTCCTTGCCGATGGGCACGGCGGCGCGGTGCCAGATGTGCACCATGGTGCCCACCGTGCTCTCGTTGTCGTCCAGGTGGGGCTGAACCGATTCCAGACAGGTTTGCTCCATCAGTCCGATCATGGACGGCGTGGAGAGGACGCCCGGGCCGGGGCCCAGGTGCGCCACGCCCATGGCCGGCGTGGTGGTCACGGTCTTCTCATGGGCGATGCCCGGGGCCAGCGAATCCTTCATGGCGGGTGCGTGCTCCAGCGCTAGGGGTGGTTGCCCATGCCGAGTGCGGGGCAGGGGCCGAAGATCACGGTTTTTGCATTCCCCTTCAGCATCCGCAACGTGCCTCGGGGGGCCAGGGCCGGCGTGGCCGATCGTGCCAGCGCCACCACCCTACCCGATGTGACGCGGCCCGCGCCAGCGAAGGTGCGGGTGCAGGAGGGGGCTGCCTCCGGTGGCGGAGCCGGACGCCCCGGCACGTGGGAAAGGAGCCCACCCATGGAAGACAGAACCTTCGTCAATCGGCCGTTCCTGCGGGTGTACTTCGAGTGCTGCAGCGTGTACCAGCGCATCTATCGCGATCCGCACGGCCATGCCTACTCAGGCCGCTGCCCGCGCTGTCTGCGCCCGATCCGCTTCAAGGTGGGGCCCAACGGGACGCCCGCACGCGACTTCACCGTACGCTAGTGCGGTGTGCCGCAAGTAAGTTCAAGACTCGCCGGCATGTCTGGCACTGTCAGGGGCACCGCCCCTGACCACCCCGCCAAGAGCCCTTGGAACCCGTTTTCGCGGCAGTGGCTGGCTCGCCAGCCACTGCCGCCCAAACAGGGGGTTTGGGGGAACGTGTTCCCCCGAATTCTTCCCCGCATCTTTGGAACGCCGCACTAGACGGCGGTATTCCCGGCTGCGGCGGTGACCAGGGCCCGGAAGCGCTCGCCGCGCACCTTGTAGTTGGGGAACATATCGAAGCTGGCGCAGGCGGGGCTGAACAGCAGCACACCGCCCCCCGCCACGGCCTGGCGCGCCGCGGCGAACGCCGCCTCCAGGCTCTCGGCGCGCACCACTGGCGGTGTGGCCCGACCCAGGCGCGCGGCCGCCGCGGCCAGCTCCGCCGCAAGGCGCGGCGCCGTGGTGCCGATCAGCACCAGCCGGTGCAGCGTGGGATGCCGGCACAGCGCCTCGGCTAGCGGCGCGAAGTCCGCGTGCTTCTCCGAGCCCCCGGCGATGAGCGCCAGCGGCACGTCCTCGAAGGCCGAGAGCGCCCCCAGGGTGGCATCCGGCCGCGTGGCGTAGGAATCGTTGTAGCAGCGCACGCCATCCAGCTCCCCCACCGGCTCCAGGCGGTGCGGCAGACCGCCGAAAGCCGCGATGGCTGCGGCCGCCGCGTCCAGCTCCGCGCCCAGCGCCTCCGCCGCCAGAAAGGCCGCCGCGGCGTTCTCCAGGTTGAAGGCGCCCGGCAGCGCCAAGTGCTCCAGCGGCTCCAGCCGCTCCGACCGGCCGCCCCGGTAGCGGTACACGCGTCCGTCCGCCACGCCGATGCCGTCCGTGACCGGACCACCGCGGCTGAAGGCCAGCGCGCCCGGCAGGCGCGCTCCCACTACCTCGCAACTCCCGGCGCTGTCCGCGCAGTAGATGACGCGCTGGGCGACCGCCCCGGCCTCGTCCAGCCCTGCCAGCAGGCCTCGTTTGGCGGCGCGGTACTCGGTCACGTCGCGGTGCCAGTCCAGGTGCTCGCTGGTGGTGCGCAACACGACGGCCACTTCCGGCTTGCGTCCCTCCAGCCCCATAAGCTGGAAGCTGGACAGCTCCAGCACGGTCACCGTCTCGGGCGTCAGCTCGTCCAGCACGGCCAAGGGATTGAGCCCGATATTGCCCGCCGCGCGGCAGGGGACGCCGGCCCGCAGCAGCGCCGCCTCGATCAGGCTCACGGTGGTACCCTTGCCCAGCGTGCCGGTCACGCCCGCCACAGGGCCCGGGCAGGCCGCCAGGAACAGCGCCGTGGCGGAGGTGATCCGCGCTCCCGCAACCCGCGCGGCCGCCAGCGCGGGCTGATCCGGCCGCACGCCCGGGCTGCGCACCACGGTGCCGCAGGCCGCCAGCGCCGTGCGCCAGTCGCCCTCTCCGTGTACGGGCAGGTCGGCCAGCGCCGGGTCTTCGTCCGCCGCAGCGGGGGTCAGGGCGCGGTCGAACACAGCCAGTTCTTCCACGCCATGGGCCCGCAGGAAGCGCAGCGACGCCCGGCCCTCCACGCCGTAGCCCACGATGCCCACCGGCCGCGGCAGCTCCGCGACCAGTTCCGCCGCCGGGCGCACCGCCTGGCCGGAAGCCCGACTAAGCCGCCGCTGTCCTGGCATAGCCCTCCGCATCGGCTAGGCGCGCCACGGCAGGCCGCAACGCCTCCGGCACGAAGCCGGGCCTGGCGTGGATGTACTCGGGGTACAGGGTGAGGCGCTCGCGCAGGGTGTAGCCCACCTCCGCGCTGCGCCGGGCCAGCTCGGCGATCTGCGGCCAGGGCGCCTCGGGATTGATGTGGTCCGGCGTGACCGGCGAGACGCCGCCCCAGTCGTTGATGCCCGCCAGCAGCAGCAGCGGGTAGCTCTCCGGCGACAGATTGGGCGGTGCCTGCAGGTTCATCTCGCCCCCCAGCAGCAGCCGCGCCACGGCGATGGTGCGCAGCAGGTCGGTCAGGGGCGGGTCGGGCCAGTCCGCCATGGGAATGCCCGCCTTGGCGCGGAAGTTCTGTACGATTACCTCCTGGATGTGCCCGTAGCGTGCGTGCAGGTCACGCACGGTGAGCAGCGTCTGCACACGCTCGGCGGGCGTCTCGCCGATGCCGATCAGCAGGCCGGTGGTGAAGGGGAAGCGCAGCTCGCCCGCGAAGCGCAGGTTGGCGATGCGGGCGCCGGGCGCCTTGTCCGGGGCGTGTGCGTGGGGCATGCCGGGAGCCCGCAACCGGGGCGTGAGGTTCTCCAGCATGATGCCCATGCTGCCGCTGGTGCCGCGCAGCGCGGCCATCTCGCGGCGGCTCAGCGTGCCCGGGTTGGGGTGCGGCAGCAGTCCGGTCTCCGCCAGCACTGCGCGGCACATTTCCGCCAGGTAGCCGGTGGTGCTCTCGAAGCCCAGTCCGCGCAGCTCCGTCGCCACCTGCGCGAAGCGCACCTCAGGCTTGTCGCCCAGGCTGAACAGCGCCTCCTTGCAGCCCACCGCCGCCCCGGCCCGCGCGATGGCCAGTACCTCGTCGGGCGTCAGGTAGCGGGCGCCGGGCTGGCCGGGGTCGCGCTTGAAGGTGCAGTAGCCGCAGTCGTCGCGGCAGTAGGTGGTGAGCGGGATGAACACCTTGCGCGAGTAAGTCACCACGCGCCCCTTGTGCGCCTCGCGCAGCTCGGCGGCGGCCTGCATCAACTCCAGCAGGGCCGCGCCCTGGGCCCCAAGCAGTGCCGTGGCCTCCTCGGCCGTGAGGCCGCCCTGCTGGGCTCGGGTCAGCAGCTCGGTGGGCATGGCGGTCCGTGGCGACGATCGGTGGCGGGCAGCATCCGCAGATCTCTCGGATCACATCGATTCAGACGACCAGCAGACACCGCCGTCCGCCTGGATGCAAGCGGCGCTAACCCCGCAGCCGGCCGGCACACCCGCCTCAATCCTGCCGGATCGGGCGCCCGATGCGCCGCTCCACGATGCGCGTCACGGCCGAGGCATCGTCCTCGCCGTAGCCCGCCGCCAGGGCTTCCTCCAGCAGCCCACGCGCCGCGTCGTGGATGGGCGTGGGCACGCCCGTGCCCGCGAAGAAGGCCTTGGCGAGCTGGCTGTCCTTGTGCGCCAGCTTCAGCTTGAAGCGCGGCGAGAAGTCGCCCTTGATGATGGTGGGCACCTTGCGGTCGAAGTAGTTACCGAAGGCCATGCCCCCCCCGTTGCGCACCACCTCGTAGAAGGTCTGCAGGTTCACGCCGTTCTGTGCGCACAGCGCCAGGGCCTCGGCCACGGCGGCGTAGTTCACGGCACCCAGGGCGTTGTGCAGCAGCTTGACCTTGTTGGCCGTGGCGGCCGGGCCCACGTAGATGTACTTGCGGCCCGCCAGTTCCAGGTACGGCGTGATCCGATCCAGGTGCGCGCGCTGGCCGCCCAGCATGTAGAACACTTGCCCCGCCTCCGCCTGCGGCTTGGAGCCCAGCATGGGCCCCGTGAAGTGGTGGACGCCCTTGGCGCGCAGCTCGGCATCCAGCGCGTCCGTGAACTCCGGGCTGACCGTGGACAGGTCGCAGGTCACCGTGCCCGCGCGCAACACCGGCATCATGCCGGCCTCGCCCCGGAACACGGCATTCACCGCCGAGTCGTCGGGCAGGCAGGTCAGGATCACCTGGCAGCGCTCGGCCAGGGCGCGCGGGGATTCCGCCACTTCCACGTTGGCCTGCTTCGCCGCCTCGCGCATGGCCGCGGGGTTCGCATCGTAGACCAGCACGGACTTGCCCGACTTCGCCAGGTTCAGCGCCTGGGGCAGGCCCATCGTGCCCAGCCCAATGAAGCCCACCCGTTCCTCTGCGACCGGGGGCTTGCGGGCCGCCATGCGCCCCGTGATGCCGCGCATGGGCAGGGCTCGCTTGGCAGGCGCCCGCTTGGGCGCGGCGGCCCGGACGCTTGCCTTGGGCGCCGCCTTGGCCCCTGCTGTGCGCTTGGGTGCGGCTTTGGCCGTGGGGCGCTTGGCCGTCGTTGCCCGCTTGGGGGCCGCTTTCGTCACAGTGGCTCGCTTGGGTGCAGCTTTGGCGGCAGTGGCACGCTTGGCCGGGGGTTTTGCGGCACCGCGCTTGGCCGCCGTGGCACGCGCGACGGGCTTCGCGGCAGCCTTGGCAGGGGTGCCGCGCTTGGGCGCAGCCTTGGCGGCCTTAACAGCAGGGCCTTTGGGCGCCGCCTTGGTGGCTGTGGCCCGCTTCGGTGCCGCTTTGGCGGCAGAGACCCGCTTGGCCGCGGGTTTTGCAGCCCCGCGCTTGGCGGTCGTCGCACGCGCGGCGGGCTTCACGGCACCCTTGGCAGGGGTGCCGCGCTTGGGTGTCGTCTTGGCCGTGGCGCGCTTGGGTGCGGCCTTCGCGGCCGTCCGCTGGGTCGCCGCCTTGGCGGTGGCTCGTTTGGGCACCGCCTTGGCGATGGCGGGCTTGCGTGCTGGCGCAGCCTTGCTCGCTGCCGTCCGTTTCGCCGCCGGCTTGCGGGCAGGAGCGGCCTTGCTCGCCGTGCGCTTGGCTGCAGGCTTCGCCGCGGACTTGCGGGCCGCAGGTTTTCGGGCAGCCGGTTTGGCTGCGGCAGGCCGCGTCTTGCGGTCCGCATTGGTGCGGGCTTTCGAGTTGGTAGCCACGTCCGCTTCTCCTCAAGGTACGCAGGGTCCACTGTCCCGGCACCACCACGGGCACGCAGGACTAGCGGAACAGGTCCATCTCCGGGGCGCGGATGAGCGCCTGGCCGCCCGCGCCCGCGCTGGCCTGACCCTGAGGCCAGGGCCAGCCACGGATCACGGCCGCGGGCACGCGCCCGGTTTTGCCGCAGACGAGGTCCGCAGCGCAGGCCAGCTCGTCCGCCACGGCGATAATGGTCGCGTGCAGGGTGCGCCCATCCACGTCCGGCGATTCGCGATAGTCCACCAGCGGCGCCAGCCCGGCCACGCCCAGGGCCACCTGGGTGAGACCCACACGCCAGGGCCGCCCGAAGGTATCCGCCACGATCACGGCCACGTCCGCCCCCGTGCCCGCGCGCAGGGCCTCGCGCAGGGCACGCGCCGAACGGTCGGAGTCCTCCGGCAGCAGGATCGCCACCTCGCTGCCGTCGCCCGCGCCGGCGTTGGAGAGGTCCACACCAGCGTTGGCGCAGATAAAGCCATGGTGCGTCTCGGTGATCAGCACGCCCCGTTCCATGCGCACCACGCGGCGGCTCTCCCGCAGCACCAGCTCGATCAGCCGCGGGTCCTTGCCCCAGCGCTGGGCCCAGGTGCGGGCGTGGGGCGAGGGCTCCACGCCGGCCAGGGCCACCCGCGAGCCTTCGGCTTTGGAAACAACCTTCTGCGCAATCACCAGCACGTCGCCATCGGCCAGGACGGGCCCCCGATCGCGCAGGACAGCCAGCAGGAGGCCTCCCAGGTCGTCCCCGGGGTGAATCTCCGGCAGGCCCTCCACGGGATGGACGGTCACGGGTGCGGTCATGAAGCTCCGGCTCTCGGCGGGGCGCGCTCCCGCCATCCTAAGCATCGCGGGCCGGCCCCGCAACGGGACCCTTGCCCGGCTCGGTTGCCTGCCTCCCGGTGCGCCAGTATACTGCTCTTTCGGAACCCTGCGCTGCGGCGCGTGGGGGCCGGCGCCCGGGATGGCGCCGCCTCGCGGCGTCCGCGGCTCCGTCAGTTGCATTCCTAATGGGGTGAACGACTTATGGCAAGCGAAACGGTGGTCAACCTGACCGACGACACGTTCGATTCCGGCATCAAGTCCGGCCTGACCCTGGTGGATTTCTGGGCGGAGTGGTGCGCGCCCTGCAAGGCGCTCTCGCCCGCCATCGAGCAGCTCGCGGACGAATTCGGCGAGAAGCTGCGCGTGGCCAAGGTGGATATCGACTCCAACCCGGGCATCCCTGGCCGCTTCGGCATCCGCGGCATTCCCACCGTGATCCTGTTCAAGGACGGCACCCAGGTGGACATGTTCGTGGGCAACAGCCCGCAGAAAATCCGCGAGATGGTCGAGCGCGCCGTCTAGGCCCCTGCCGGGTGGGGCGGCGCTGCCCGCCTCTCGCGGCATCCGCCGGGCTGGCGTCGACCGGCCCCGGCGCAGGCCTCCTTCTCGCCCCCAGGGCGCGCCCGGTCTTGCACGCGGAGGGCCGGTCCGCCTGTGTACGGCCCGCGACCCGCACCCACCATGCACTCCCCTGACCCCAGCGATAGCGCCCCCGACGCACACGCGGACCAACCGACGTCGCACGAGCCGGCCACACCGCTTCAGAACTACGCCCTGCTGCTGGCGTACAATGGCAGCGGCTACCAGGGCTGGCAGATCCAGCCCCACGGGCCCAGCGTGCAGGGGGCGCTGGAGGACGCGCTGCACACGATCACCCGGCGCACAGTGAAGGTCTATGGCTCCGGCCGCACGGACGCCGGGGTGCACGCGCTGAACCAGGTGGCCAACGTCCGCCTGCCGCCGGGGCAGGACTTGCACAAGCTGCGCGCGAGCCTCAACGGATTGCTGGGGCCGAGCGTCTCCGTCAAGGCCGTGGTGCCGGTGGCCGAGCGCTTCCACGCGCGGCACAGCGCCCGCGGCAAACACTATCGCTACCAGCTCTTCAACCGGCCTTTTCCGCCCGTATTCGGGCGCCACCGCGCCTGGTGGATCAAGCTGCCGCTGGACGTGCCGGCCATGCGGGCGGCTGCGGCGCACCTGATCGGGGAGCACGACTTTTCGGCATTCCGCGCCAAGCAGTGCGCGGCACGGCATCCCGTGCGCACCCTGCATCGACTGGAACTGCTGGAGCGCGACTGGCCGGGCTGCACGCTCTCCATCGAGCTGGAGGCCAACGGCTTCCTGCAGCACATGGCCCGAATCGTGACGGGCACACTGGTGGAAGTGGGGCTAGGCAAGCTGCCCCCGGAGGCCGTGGAGCGCATCCTGGCCGGCCGGCAACGGGAGCAGGCCCCTGCCACCGCCCCTCCCGGCGGGCTGCACCTGCTGCGCGTGTACTACGACCTGGCGGAATTCCCGGAGCTGCGCGCCTTCACGGAAGCCTGAGACGCACGGCCTCGGCCCGCCTGCGGCTGCCTCCGACCGCCCCTGGGCCGACGGTTTACGTCGCCACCCGAGACGACTATGCTGGCCGTGGGGCGCATCCGCGCGGCTGCGGGCCCGGAGGTCCCGCGCCGGCGGCGCAAGGAGAGAGCATTCCATGGGCGATCGATTGATCCGCGGACACTTCCCGCAGCACGGGATCCGCTTTGCGGTGTGCCAGGCAGCGGAGACCTGCACAGAGGCTGTGCAGCGGCATCAGGCGGACTGGCTGGCCGCCTGGCTGCTCAGCGAGGCGCTCACCTGCGCCAGCCTGCTCAGCGTGATGCTCAAGGCGACGGAGAAGTACACGCTGCGCTGGATGTACCCGGGGCCCGTGGGCACCATCCTCGCCGATACGGACGAGCATGGGGAGGTGCGGGGCTTCCCGCAGCGCCTGCGGCTGCTGGAGGAGGTAACCACGCTGGCCGAGGCGATGGGCGGCGAGGGCCGCATCACGGCCACCACCAGCCTGCCCAACCGCGTGCTGCACACCGGCATCACACCGGGCGTGTTCCGCGACGTTCCGCGGGATATGGCGCACCTGCTGTCGCTGTCCTTCCAGGTGGAAAGCGCCATGTGCGTGGGGCTGATCATGCCGCCCGCCGAGCCGGTGACCGTGCAGTCCGCCCTGGGCGTGCTGCTGCAGCCCCTGCCGGGAGCCGACCTCGAGCGCTTCGAGGCGGTGCGCGCGGCCGTGGAGCAGCCGGACTTCCGCGCGTGGCTGGAGGAGGCGCCGCGGGCTCCGGAGACCGTGCTGGAGCGCGTCGGCCCGGCCGGCGATACCCCCCAGGTGCTGCAGGAGAGCACACCGCGCTTCCGCTGCCACTGCTCACGGGAGAAGGTGGCGTCCGTGCTGCGCATGTTCGATCCCGCGGAACTGCAGGATATGCTGGAGAGCGAGGGCCAGGCGGACGTAAATTGCCACTTCTGCGCCGCCACCTACCACTTCAGCCGCTCGGACCTGGAGACGATGCTCGGGCAGAGCCAGATCGGCCACGCCTGAGCCGCGGCCGCCGGGGGATGAGCCGACCGACCCGCTGGGCGCCCATCGCCCTCGCCTGGCTGCTGGTGCTGCTGGCAGCCGCCCTGACGGGGCAGGCCTTGTGGGCGGCGCAGTTGCAGATCGAGGCCCCGCGCTTCACCTTCGACCAAGCCACGCACACCTATACCTACGAGGACGGCCGCCTGACCCTGGGCGACCTTTCGCTCTTCGCCAGCCACATGGTCCTGAACACGGCCACCGGGGCCGTGCACGCCACGGGCTTCATCCGCGTGCAGACGCCGCAACTCTCCGGCATAGCCGAGGCGCTGGACCTGGACGCCAACACGCGCGTGGGCACGCTGCACGGCGCCAGCCTGCACCTCACGCAGGGCGGGCTGTACCTGCGGGCGGAATCGGTGGTGGTACAGCCGGATGGCGGGCTGGTGCTGCAAAGCTGCACGCTCACATCGTGCCCACCCGGGGTGCCGGGCGCCTGGCACATCGCCGCCAGCTCCGTACACCTGCGCTCCGAGGGGCTCGGCGTGGCCTGGAACCCACGCCTGTCGCTGGGCCCGGTGCCCATCCTGTGGCTGCCGGGCATCGCCTGGCCCACGGTCAATGAGCGGCGCAGCGGGCTGCTGATCCCCCAGTTGTCCAACGATTCCTCCAGCCTCAAGCGCTTCAACCTGGGCTGGCGCCTAAGCCTGCCGGTGTTTCTCAACCTGGGCTACGACCACGACCTGACCCTCACGCCGGAGGTCATCCAGAACCGGGGCACGGCGCTGGGCCTGGAGTACAACTACGCCTTCTGGCCGGATGAGCGGGGGCGCCTCACCCTGTGGGGCCTGAAGGAGCGCGACCCCCGCGATGCGGCGCAGGAGAACGTGCCCAGCGGCATCACGGCCTTGTCCAGCCAGCTCACGCGCTACCGGGCGGACTGGCTGCACAACCAGGGGCTGGGCGACGCCACGCGGCTGGTGCTGGGCTACCACGACTCCAGCGACGGGCAGGTGCGGCGGGAGTACGACGCCGTGACGGAGTACCGCCCCTACCGGACTTATCAGGCCAGCCTGACCACCCAGTGGCCCTGGGCCGATGCGGCGCTGACCTTCGAGCAGAACGCGGACTTCACCGACGAATCGGTCTTCGCGAGAGGCGCCGCCGCCACGGACCTCCGGCAGCGGCCGCAGCTTCTGCCGCGACTGACAACGCACCTGGGCGGGCGACCCCTGGGCGGCTTGCCTCTCGCGCTGGGCCTGAACCTGGGAGCCACGCGCTTCGAAGCGCCGGACGCGGTGAGCGGCCGGCTGTACGAGGCCAGTCCCACGCTGGCGCTGCCGCTGGCGCTGGGCGGGGCCTTCGAGTTGCGGTCCAGTTTCACGCGCCACCTCGTCTCGTACGCCGGGCTCACCCAGGGCAGCGGCAGCGGGGGCGCCACCCCGCTCGATGCGCAGTCCTTCGGCCAGACGGAGGGCCGCGTGGAGCTGCGCACGGCACTAGCGCGGGTCTACACGCCGGAGAGCGGGGCCTACGCGGCACTCAAGCACCGCATCGTGCCGCGCCTGATCTTCACGGACGTGCAGGACGTACCGCAGCCCTTCGCGGATCAGGTGTTGCGCGGCCGGGTGGCCGAGCGGCTGGTGACCCTGCGGCTGGACAACGACCTGCTGGGCCGCGGCCCCGATCCGGCCCTGCCCGCCGACGCGCCGCCGGGGACCCCGGCACCCCTCGCGCCGGTGACCGACCTGCTGCACGTGAACCTGATCCAGCGCTACAACCTGCTGCTGCGGCCGGACGCCCCCACGCTGCAGGGCCCGGCGCTCTCGCTGCGCCAGGAGACCGAGCCGGGGCAGCCGCTGCTGCCGCTGTTGCTGGAGGTTACGGCCCAGGGTTCGCAGTTCAGCGCCAACGCGTTGGTGAACTACCACCACCAGTTGCACCGCACCACCCAGATGGCGCTGGGCCTGCAGGGCATCACGGCGCCCGGCACCACGCTGGGCGTGGGCTACAGCTCCAACGAGTTCGCCTTCGTCACGCCGGACAACAAGGAGGTGGCCGCCGGCAACGCCTTCACCTTCAACGGGGCCATGGCCTGGACGGACAATTGGGGCATGGGCTTCTCGGGCCGCATCAACCTGGTGGACGGCACCCCGCCGCTGAACCGCCGCCTGGACCAGGGCGAGTTGTTTGTCGAATACCACCCGGTCTGCTACCGCGTGAGGGCGAGCTATACCGAGCAGGTAGCGACAACCCTGGAGGCCGGAGTGGCCACGTACTACCTGGACCGCCGCTTCAAGCTGTCATTCGACCTCACAGGATTGGTGGGCGGCGCCGCACCGCCGCCAAGCACCTCCACACCCTCCACCACGGCCGATGCCGATGCCTCCCCGCAGGCGCACTGCCGCAGCTAGCGCACTGGGCGTGCTGCTGGCCGCACTGGTGATGGCGGCCGGTGCGCGACCCGTCCGGGCGCAGTCCACCGCGCAGCCGGGCGTTGAGCAGCCAGCGGTGCCGGCGGCCGCACCGGTGGCCCCGGCGCCCGTGCCCCTACCCGCTGATCTGGGCCCGGAGGTGCCCGTGCCCACGCCCACGCCACTGCTGCCGGGGCAGCCCGACCCGCGGCGCGGGCTGCAGTTCGGACTCGGCCTGCCGGTGGTGGATCTGCACTCGGAGAAGCTGGGCGTGCACCTGCGGGGCGGCAAGCCCTCGCAGACGGGCGTGATGCTGCAGGTGGACGCGGTGCGCGATCCGTTCCGGCTGGGCTACGTGCGGCAGCTCTACCGCACGGACCTGCCCGCAGGCACCACGCTGGACGGGCAGGCCGTGGACGCGCTCAGCGTGGACAGCGACCAGCTCTGGGCCTTCCACGGCTTCCGCCTCTGGCACAGCCTGTACCTGGCCTATGGGCTGGGCTGGCAGCGGCGGCAGATCCGCCTGCTGGAGGCGGGCGTGGCGGTGCGCGGCCTCAGCGAATCGGGCTTTGTGGGCGGCTTGCAGGCGGACTGGGCCGTGGCGCTGCCCTTCTCGCTGCAACTGCGGCTGTTCGGGGATCTGCGGCCGGGGTTGGTGGAGTTGCGGGTGGCCACGCTGCAACTCGCCTTCATCGCGGCATTCTGAGCGGCAGGGAGTCAGCCGCCGTTGGAGCGTGGGCTGTCTTCCCGCGTCAACTCCAGGTCGTCCATCTGCTTCATCATGACGAGGAATTGCATGCCCACCGTCTCGTCCGCGAAGCGGCAGTGCACCTCGTACTTGGTCTCGAGCAGGTCCTCGTCGGCCAGCACCAGCGGGCATTCCACCACGGTGGCCTCCACAGAGAAGGCCTTGCCCAGCGTAATGCTGACCGTCTCGCCGATCTTGAAGGGAAAGTCCGAGTGTACCGAGATGCCCGAGACGGAGACGTCCACCACCTCGAAGCGCGGCTCCACTTTGATGAACACGTACTGGGATTTCAGGCGGAAACGCGGCCGGTCGCGGCGCTCCTCCCCCTGGGGCAGAGGCTGCACCTCGCCACGCGTCGTGCCCTCGCGGAGCAACGCCTCGTAGTCCTGCTTCCATTGCCAGCCGGCCATGGCCCCCTCTCCGTAGGCGCGGTTGAACTGAACCGGGCGGAGGCCAGTGCGGACGCTCAGGCCTTTCCCGCGCCGGGCGGATGGTGCAAGCTGACGGACGCTTGACGAATACCCTGTCGCGCTTTGACAGATTATGCAATCGGGGGCCCACTCCGGCGCCAACTGCCGCGCCCCGAGGACCCCGCTCCGACCGCAACCCGCACCCTGCCCCACGCATGAACCTGCTGATCCGTACCTGCAAATGCCACTGGGAGGCCGGCGAGAATCTGCACTGGGGCCGCGCCGCCGGGCGCCGGCCCTTCGCCCCGCCCGGCACCGCGCCGCAGTTCGCCCCGGACGTGCCTGTTGCGGCACAGCACCTGCGGCTGGAGCTGCACCTGGACTTCGACGCGCAGCGCGCCTGGGGCACCACCACGCACACGCTGGAGGTGCTCGCGCCCGAGGTGGTGCGGGTGGCCTTCGATGCGATCAGCCTGGAGGTGAGCCGGGTGCAGGTGAACGGCCGCAACGCCCCCTTCGTCAACGACGGCCGCAAGGTGACCGTGGAGTTGCCCCGCAAGCTCAAGCGCGGCCAGACCTGCGAGGTGCGCCTGCAGCACGCCGTGACGCGGCCCGTGGCGGGGTTGTACTTCACCGCGCCGGATGCGGCCTATCCCCAGCGCTTCCACACCGCCTGGAGCCAGGGGCAGGACGAGGACTCGCGCTACTACTTCCCCTGCCTCGACGCCCCACGCTTCAAGCAGACCTCCGAGGCGCTGCTGTACGTGCCGCAGGGGATGTTCGCGCTGTCCAACGGGGAGCGCATGGCGCACAAGGCGCGCGCAGGCGATGGTGAATCGCTGTGGCACTACCGCCTGGACATCCCATACTCCACCTACCTGTTCTCCATCGTGGCGGGGGACTTTGCCGAGCACCGCGAGCGCGGCCGGGGCGCCCACGCGCCGGAGGTGCGCTGGTACGTGCAGCGCGGCCGCGAGGCCGAGGGCCGCAATGCCTTCGGAAACACCGCGGAGATCGTGCGCTTCCTGGCGGACTTTACAGGCGTGCCCTACCCGGCAAAGGCATACACGCAGATCGCCGTGCCGGACTTCATCTTCGGGGGGATGGAGAACTTCACCGCCACCACCCAGACGGACCTGACCCTACACGACGAGCGCGCCCACCTGGATTTCTCGTCGGACGACCTGGTGGCCCACGAGGCCGCCCACACCTGGTTCGGCAACCTGGTGACGGCGCGGGAATGGGCCCATGCCTGGCTGCACGAGTCCTTCGCGACCTACCTGGAGTCGCTCTACACGCGGGACGCCAAGGGCGTGGACGAGTTCGACTACCAGGTGCTGCGCGACGCGGAGGCGTACTTCCACGAGGACGGGCAGTACCGGCGCCCGATCGTCACCCAGCGCTACGAGGCGCCCATCGACCTGTTCGATGCGCACCTGTATCCCGGCGGGGCCGTGCGCTTGCGCAACCTGCACGCGCTGCTGAGCGAGGATACCTTCCGTGCCACGCTGAAGCGCTACCTGGAGGCCCACCGCTACGGTGTGGCAGAGACGAACGATCTGGCCCGCGCCGTGGAGGCGGAGGCCGGCGCCAATTGGGATTGGTGGTTCGAGCAGTGGATTCACGCTGCGGGCTATCCCAGCCTGGAGATCACCTACGCCTGGGATGCCGACGAGCACTTGGCGCAGGTGACGATCCGCCAGACCGAGCCCCTCACCGATCCCCTGGGCGACCCCAAGGCCAAGCGCTGGTTCCGCCTGCCCAGCACGCTCGCGTTCCAGGTAGGCCGGCGCACAGAGCGCTTCCCGGTCACACTGGACGCGGAGTCGCATCGCTTCGTGTTCCGCTTGTCCGGTCGGCCCAGCATGGTGCTGTTCGATCCGGACTTCGAGTGCCCGGTCAAGCGCGTCAAGTTCGAGAAGCCGGAGGACCTGCTGCTGCACCAGTTGGAGCACGCCCCGCGCCCCATCGCCCGCATCGAGGCTGCCGTCGCACTGGCGGACAAGCCTTCCGCCAAGGCGGTGGCCGCGCTGGGGCGGCGCCTGCGCCGCGAGCCGTTCTGGGGCGTGCAGCAGCGCATCACCCGCACCCTGGGCAAGATCGGCGGCAGCGCAGCCCGCGATGCCCTGTTGGCCGCGCTGAACCTGCCGCACCCCAAGGCACGGCGGAAGGTGGTGGCCACCCTTGGGCACTTCAAGGACGACGAGGCCGTGACCACCGCCCTGCTGCGCAAGGCGCGCCGCGGCGATGCCTCGTACTACGTGGAGGCGGAGCTGGCGCGCGCGCTGGGGCGCTGCCGCGCGCCGGGGGCGAGCGGCGTGCTGACCGACTGGCTGGGCCGCGACTCCCACGTGGAGGTGATCCGCACCGGCGCGCTGGATGGGCTGGCGGAGCTGGGCGAGGCGGAGAGCTGGCCCACCGTGCTGGCGTACCTGCACTACGGCGCCCCCGCGCTGAGCCGCGCCGCCGCCATCCGCGCGACCGCGGAGCTGGCACTGCGGCATCCGCACCTGCGCAAGCCCGCGCTGGATGCGCTGGGGCAGGTGGCAGAGCACCGGGACAACCCGGCCGCCGCGTTCCGAGGCAAGATGGCTGCCCTGCGCGCCCTGGTGCGGCTGGGCGATCCGGACGGGCTGCCCATCCTGCAGCGCGTCGCCGCGAACGAAGTGGACGGCCGCCTCGTGCGCCACGCCCGGCTCTGCGCCCGCGACCTGCGCGAAGGCCTCTCCAAGCCCCAGGAGATGGAGACTCTGCGCACCGACCTGGATCAGATCGTCAAGGAAAACAAAGGCCTCCGTGATCGCGTGGGCGTACTCGAGCAGAAGGCCAAGGCCCCCGCGGCCAAGCGCACCCACCGCAAGCGGGGCTGAGCGGATTCCACAACGGGTTTCGTTGGGGGAACAAGTTCCCCCAAACCCCCTGGGCACAGGTTCCGTCAACGGCCGTGATACCGGTCACGGCAATCGCTGCCGTCCAGCTTCCGGTGCAAGGGGTGCAGGGAGCAAGGGTCCCTGCTGGGGGTTTCAGGAGGCAATGCCCGCTGATTGCAGTCATGCAGCCTTGGCCCAGCCTTCCGTTACTCCAGGCGCAGGGGCTCGATGCGGAAGTCGGGGCCGTCCAGCACGATGCGGTGGAACGCTGAGGGATCGTCGGGCCGGGGCCGTTGGGTGCTGCTGGCGCTGTTGACGACGGTGAGCGGCCCGTGGCGGCCGTTCATGGTGAGCACCCAGTTCTGGTGGATGTGCCCGTGCAGGTACAGCCGCACGGGGTGGGCCAACAGCCATTCGCGCACGGCGTCCTGGTTGGTCAGGTCGTGGCTGGCCCGATAGTGGTGCGGCGGCGGAAAGAACACCGGGTAGTGGTTGGCGATGATCACACGCGCACCCGTGGGCAGCCCGGCCAGCCACGCCTCGGTGGCCGCCAGGGTCTCCGGCGGCACTCGCCCGGCCGCGGAGCGCCAGGGGGCAGGCACCGCGCTGTCCCAGGTAACCAGCCACCAGTGCTCGGTGAGTTGCCGCGTGTGCAGCCTGCCCCGGCCCGTGAATTCCCCGAAGCGCGCCTCGAAGGCGCCCTGGCCCGGCGGCTCGGCCACGTACCGGTCATGGTTGCCGGGAATGATGGTGACCTGATCGGGGCCTCGGGCCAGCAAGGGCGCCAGCGCCTCGCGGGCCAGCGCGAACTCTTCCGGCGTGCCCAGTTGCGTCAGGTCGCCTGTGATCAGCAGGTGCTGCCACGGTTCGCGCTGCAGGCGCTCCACCAGCCGCCGCGCGCGCTCCGGTGGAAATTGCCGCCGGCGCCGCAGCACCAAGTTCAGCGCACCCAGCGCGCGCTTGGACAGGTACTGCCCCGGCCGCCTGGGCAGCCGATGGAAGTGCGGGTCCGAGATGTGCATCAAAACAAAGGGCATCTGAGAAGCGGACACAGGGCGGTCGATGGCTCGTCAGGGAAGGCCGGAATCTGCTATGCCGTGGATAACGGTAGCACCCACACGCCGGCCGTGACGAGGGGCAGGCCCTTCCCCGCTACCCACGCCTGGAGTCGTGAGCACCGATGGAAACCGCGCTGCAGATCAGCTTCTACGTGGTCGGCGGGGTGTTCCTGCTGGGCGTGCTGATGGTGCTGGTGCTCATCAAGGACGTCTTCTTCCACGGCCGCTTCAGCACCATCCTGCCCACCGTTCATCGTGTACCCACCACGGCGCTGGATGCCGCGCGCGCCACGCTGAAGGAGCTGCACGAGGCCCTGCGAGGCGCCCAGGGCGAGCGCGAGGACACCATCGCCTACGAGATCCGGCACCTGGAGCACCGCATCGAGGCGCTGGAGGACAAGACCTACACCGACCAGTCGGACTACTACGATACCGCCAAGGCCCGCGAGCGGGTCTGGCGCGAGTGGCGGGCCCTGCACGAGCAGGTCCGCCGCGCTGGCTTCCGCGAGCGCCGCCACCTGCGCGACCGCGTAGAGGAATTGCGCGAGCAGTACCGCAGGCTGGACCGCGAGGTGGGCGAGGAATACCATCGCGCCGTGGCCCGTGACACCCTCACGCTGGAGGAGTTGCGTACCGGCGGCGTGCTTGATCCCGAGGTGCTGCGGCCAGAGCCACCGCCCGGCACCGCCCAGGCCACTCCGGGAGCGACCGGTGCCACCGGGACGGAGGCCGGCGAAGGCGCCGAGGGCGCTCAGCCGGCTACGACGCGGCATCCCACGGGTCGCTCCGGCAAGTGGATGTCACCCCTGCCGCCGTACCCCCCCGCGGAGGGCGGCCTGCTGGGACAGGCCGACTTGGCGCGGCCGGAGGTGCAGAAGTCCGAACGCACCTACGTGGACCCCACGCTCAGCACAGCGGTGCTGCCCGGCGCCATGCTCTCCGGCGCGGACCTCAGCCGCAGCTCGTTTGCGGAGGTGGAATTCGTCGGTGTGCAGCGCTTCGTCAACTGCGGCTTCGTGGCCACGGACCTGCGCCGCATAGAGCTGCGGCAGGCCGAAGCGCCGCACCTGTTCCAGGACTGCGACCTGCGCGGCGCCTCCCTGGCCCAGGCACAGCTGGCCGGTGTGGTGTTCCGGCGCTGCAACCTCACCAGCACCCATTGGCGCAGCGCCCGGCTGGATCGCGTGAAGTTCGAGAGCTGCCGGATGGAGAACGTGCGTTGGGAGGGCGTGGACCTCAGCCGCACCGTGATGTCTGAGGACATGCTGGCGCACGCGGACTTCGCCTTCGTCTCCAAGCCACCCCTCAACATGCGTCCCGCGATGGAGTCCCCGCCGGAGCTGGAAGAGGCGCGCGTGGCGACCCCCGCGCCGCCCACCCAAGCGCAGGCGCAGCCCGGGATGCCCGCCGACACGGCCGCCACGCAGGCGTCCGCTGAAGCGCCAACCCCAGCCCCGCCAGCAGCCGAGGGCGAAGCGAACGGCACGTCTGCCGCCCAACGTGCCCCGCAGCCGGAGGCCGCCGGGGCCGAGCCGGCCCCCGATGCGGAGCCGACCCCGCGGGACGGTCCCCCGCCCGCTGCCGGGAATCGCGGCGAGGAGTAGCCTCCAAGCAGCCGTCGTGCGGCGCGGCGGTTGGCATTTGCAGCCCTGCCCGGTATTCTGGGAGCAATCGACCCTCGCCCATTCGAGTCCTCAGCCCCGATCCTCCGTTGCGACTCCCGATCCGATTGTTGTGTATGGTCGCGCTGATGGCGGCAGTGGCGCCGGCGCAGGTCTGGGCTCAGGCGGAGGGCAACGCGCCGATCTTCCGGCGCTTCAGCACGCCGCCCTCGCGCACGGAAACACGCCTGCTCATGTTCGAGGTGCCCGTGGCGCTGCGGCCGCAGACGGACCCCCAGGCCGAGGTGACCCAGAACCAGGGCATCGGCTTCCGCATCGCGGCCCTGCCCTTCAACCGGGTCTTCGGCACGGTGGGGATGGACTTCGCGCGGGTGCGCTGGACGCCCAGCGATCCAGGCGTGAGCAGCACGGAGGTGCGGACGCTGGACGCCAACCAGGAGGTCAACTTCTGGGTGGGGCACCACGTCATCGTCGGGTTCGGCATTGGCCTGGGCATCCTGGATTCGCTGGTGCAGAAGACAAACGGGCGCTTCGAGCACAACCTGGTACCGTACATCCCTGTGCGGCTGGGGGTGGATCTGTCGCTGTGGGACAAAGTCTTCGTGGGTCTGCGGGCTGTCGCGACGCCCTTCTTCGCAACGGGGGTGGAGGCGGGCCATTCGCGGCTGCTGCTGGAGGTGGGTTGGGCCTACTGACGCGCCGGCACGAACGCGCACCACACGGACGATCATGCTGATTCCCTTTCTGCCCTATCTGCTGGCCGTGGCGGGGCTGAGTGCCCTGCTGGCGCTGCCCCCGATGGTGGTGGACACGCCGGGCTGGGCTCTCGCCGCGCTCTTTGTGGCCCTGCCGCTGGTGGGCGCCATAGTCGGTGAGTTGCCCACACGCTGGCTGGGCGGCCGCTATGGCAGCAATCTGCGGCGGCGCATGCTGTTTCTGTCGGGTTGGCTGGCGCTGCTGGCGTTGGTGCCCATGGCCCCCGTGCTGCAGGCGCACCTGGGCTGGACAGGTGATGGCGAATCGGCGGCGCTGATGGTGCTGCTGCTCAACTATTGGGTGGGCGATGCGCTGGCGGTGAGCCCGCTCAATCCGCTGGACCATGCGGACCGCCCCGAGCAGTTGCGGCGCTTCGGGCATGCGCTGCGCATGCCGCTGCCGATCCTGCTGCTGATGCTGGCGGGGCTGGCGCTGCCCGTGCTCTCGGACGACCTGCTGATCGCACCGGCCGGCCAGTCCTGGATGTTGACGTGGCTGCGAGTGCTGGGCGGGTTGGGCACCCTGTTGCTGTTGGCCGCGGTGGCGGTGCCGGTGCTGATTCGCTTCTGCTGGGGGCTGCGCACCCTTCCGGAGGGCCCGGCCGCGCAGGCGATGCGCCAGGAGCTGGCCGCCAACGGCGTGTCCGTGGGCGCGGTGCTGGCTTGGCCGGACGAGCTGATGGGCCACGCCACGGCTGGGGTGATCGGGCTGCTGCCGCGCTTCCGCTACCTCATGATCAGCCCCTCCCTGATCGCCGCGCTGGACCCCACGGAGCTGCGGGCCGTCACGGCTCACGAGGCCGGCCACATCAAGCACCGCCACCTGTGGTACTTCCTGGTGGCCATCGCCGCCTTCATTCTGGTGATGCAGGTGCTGGCAACAGGGCTCTTCTGGGCGGGCCTGTTCACGGGCGGGCAGCCCCCCATGTGGCTGATCATCGCGCTGGAAGTGATGGCGCTGCTGGTGTTCTTCCGCTTCGGCGTGGGCTATGTGAGCCGCCACTTCGAGCGCCAGGCGGACAGCAACGCGCTGCGTCGGCTGGGGCCCCAGCCCTTCGAGCACGCCATCGCCAAGGTGGCCCTAATCAACGGCATTCCGCCGGAGCTGGACAACTGGCACCACTACGGCATCGGCCGACGCATCCGCTTCGCGCAAAGCGCCCATGCCGAGCCGAAGCGGCTGGTGCGGCACGACCGCAAGGTGACCCGTATCAAACTGGGGCTGATCGTGCTGCTGGTGGCCGGGCTGGGTGCCCAGGCCGCGGCTTCGAGCCCCGGCGCGATGAGCTGGCTCGGCGAGCGCTATCTGGCGCACCGCCTGAATGGCGACGCCGTGCCGACGCGCGCGGAGCTGCTGCCCTTGCAGTTCCTGGCCAGCCGGGCCGTGCAGCACGACGACACCGCCTCGGCCGAGCACTACTTCCGCCTCATCCTGCGCGTCACGCCCAAGGACCCGCAGGCGCTCAACAACCTGGCATGGGTGCTGGTGACCCGACCTCAGGCGCGCCCGCAGGATCTGCGCGAGGGACTGCGGCTGGCCGAGCAGGCCTCGGAGACAGGCGATCAGGCCTACATCTGGGATACGCTGGCGGAATCCTACTATCGCCTGGGCCGCTACAACTCAGCCGTCGCCGCCGCCAGCAAGGCATTGCTGCTGGCCAAGGAGGGCACCGGGCGCGGGGACGTGCCGATCAGCTACTACCAGGAGCGGCTGGCCGCCTTCGCGCGGCACGGGCAGGGGGCGTAGCAACGGGGGGCCGCGCCGGCCGCACGGGCGCGGGACAGGGGAGAGCCTGGCCATGCTGGCCTTCAATCTGAGCGTGTTCTTCCGCAACCTGCGGGGCGAGGAGGTGGCCTTCTCCGCCCGGACGGGGCAGACGGAGCTGCACTTCGTTGGCGGCGTCGTGGCCCTGCAGGAACACACCGACCTTACGCAGCACCTCGCCGTCACGCTGGGCTCAGGCGACCTGCTACTGCGCATCGCCTTCGAGGAGCCCGAGGACGAGGAGGACGACCCGGAAGGCGCCAACGTGGTCGTGCGCCTGTTGCGCGAGAGCGGCGAGCGCGAGCTGCTGCTCGTGCAGACCACCTTCCGCTTCGGCGATGTCTCCCTCAAGCCCGCCAGCGACCTCGCCGCGCACCCGGGCGAGGAGCCGCCGCCGGACGACGGCGACCAGCCGGCGTAGCGGCCGGTCTTATGCCAGTTGGACTGAATCCAGACACAACGGCCGTGCGCCCTTCGAGACGCGCTTCGCGCTCCTCAGGAACGCGGTGGAGAGCCCACCTGCCCGGCTACCAAGCCTTGCGGGCGAGGTAGTGCAGCGCCAGCGAGCCCGCCAGCACGTAGGTGAGCCAGTGGTGCAGGTGCCGCGCGAAGGCCCAGGCCTGCACGCCGTAGGCGATCAGCACCAGTCCCGTCAGGATCAGCAGCGCCGCCGAGATGGCCTGCCCCTCCCCGGAGAGCGGCAACAACCGCAGCCGTCGCAGCCAACGCCGGTTGGCGCGGATGTGATCCCACGCGTAGAGCGGGAACATCACCAGGAACAGCAGGCCCAGCCAGTAGTGCACCAGCGACACACCGCGCGCGAGATCCTTCGTGAGGCCCAGCGGGCCCCCGAAGCCCACCAGCAAACCCGTGACGGTGAGGGCGGCAATCAGGCTGACGACGATCTTTCGCACGGGCGCAGTCTTTCCGAAGGGGTGGGCGGATGCGGGAACGTGTGGAATCGCTCGACGACCGTGGCGCTCAGGCCACCTTGTCGGGCCACTCGCACTCAGCCGCGATGACGCAGTGAGCGCAGTCCGGCTTGCGCGCCTTGCACACGTAGCGGCCGTGCAGGATCAGGTAGTGGTGCGCGTGGTGCAGGTGGCGCTTGGGCACGATGCGCAGCAGGCCCTCCTCCACCTCACGCACGGTCTTGCCCGGCGCCAAGCCCGTGCGATTGCCCAGCCGAAACACGTGGGTGTCCACGGCGATAGTAGGGTGCCCGAAGGCCACGTTGAGGATCACATTGGCCGTCTTGCGGCCCACCCCCGGCAGCGCCTCCAGCGCCTCGCGGTGCGGCGGGACCTCGCCACCGTGGCGCTCCAGCAACAGGCGGCAGGTGGCGATGATGTTGCGGGCCTTGGTGGGCGCCAGGCCGATGGTGCGGATGTGGGAGAGCAGGCCCGCCTCGCCCAGCTTCAGCAGGGCGTCCGGCGTGCCATAGCGCGGAAACAGGTTAGCCGTGGCGGCATTGACCGACTTGTCCGTGGCCTGCGCACTGAGGATCACGGCCACCAGCAGCTCGAAGGGGGAGCGGTAGACCAACTCCGAGCGCGGCTCGGGTCCCGTGGCCGCCAGCTTGTCGAAGAGGCGCGCGGCCTTGGCCCGGGTCACTTGGCGCTCTGCGGCTCTTCCAGGAAGGCGTGGTGGATAGCCTTGAGGCCCACCTCCGCGTCCTCCTCCTTGATGACGCAGGAGATGTTGATCTCCGAGGCGCCCTGCGAAATCATCTCGATGTTCACGCCCGCCTCGCCGAGGCTGGTAAACATGCGCCCAGCGGTGCCCTGAGCGTACTTCATGCCCTCGCCCACCATGGCCAGGATGGCCCGGCCGGGGGTGATGTCCACCTGACCCAGCTCCTGCAGCGAGGCCATGGCCTTCTCCAACTCCTCGCGGCGATCCACCGTGAAGGACAGGCTCACCTCGGAGGTGGCGATGAGATCCACCACGACCCCGTTCTCCGCCAGCACCTCGAACACCCGCGCCATGAAGCCGTAGGCGTTGTACATGCGGTTGGAGGTGATGGTGAAGATGGTGATGCCCTTCTTCGCCGTCACCGCGGTGACCCGCTGGGGCAGCGCCCCGGCCTTGTTGCGGGGCAGGATCACGGTGCCCGGGGCCTCCGGGCGGAACGTGTTCTTGATGCGGATGGGCACCTCCGCCGCCACCACGCGCTCCATCGTGAACGGGTGCAGCACCTCCGAGCCGAAGTAGGTCAGCTCGCTGGCCTCCGTGGGCGAGATGCTTGGCAGCACGCGCGCCGTGGGCACGCGGCGGGGATCGGCCGTGAACACGCCGTCCACCTCCTTCCACACTTGCATCTCCTCCACCTTCTTGCGGCCCAGGCCCGCGGAGATCAACGCCGCGGTGAAGTCCGTGTAGCCCCGCCCCACCGCCCGCAGCAGGCCGCCCGGCACCATGCCGAAGAAGCCGGTCACCACGGGCACCTCGTGGTCCTTGGGCGCGCACTGCATGGCCAGCCGCTCCTGCAGGCGCCGGAAGAAGCCCGGGGTCACCTCCGCCTCCTCCTCCGGCACTACATGCGTGAGGTCCACGAACACCGTGGGCACCGCGCGGTCGCGCAGCACGGACGAGAGCAGGAACGCGCTGAAGCGCTCGCCTGTGGCCATCAGGATGTCCTGGGAGCGAGGGGAAAGCTCGCGGATCACCTGGATCGCATCCAGGAAGCTGTGCAGCCAGATCAGCTCCGTCTCGATCCAGCGCTCCACCTCCTCGCGCAGTTCCAGCGAGGCGATGGCCTCGCTCACGGCCCGGCGATGGTTGGCCTCCAGCTTCTCCAGCGGCACCTCAAAGGGCACGCCCTGCACGGCCAACTCACCCGCCTCCAGCAGCAGGTTGGTGGTGCCCTCGGACTTCACCGTGCTGCTCATGGCCGAGACGACCGCGATCACCTCGTGTTCCTTGCGCGCGTGCTGGATGATCTCCGCCACGTTGCGCATGCGCTCACCGGTGCCCACGCTGGTGCCACCAAACTTCTGTACGATCATGCCCATGGATGGTCCTTGCTCTCTCGGCCCCACCAGTCCCCTAAACTGCAATTCTTGACCGATTTTCAGCCTCTTGTACACCTTTTGGCCCCACTTTGGGGCCAATACCGCGTCGCTCTGCACTACTTGACTCATTGAACTATCTTGGTACATTGGTACCAATACTGACGATTCGCATCGGTACGACCCCTTTGGTGGAGCGGAAATATGGCTCAGGCAGCGATGCAAACCCCGGCGCAAGCGCCGGACGGGCCCGTGGTGGAGCGGGTGCAGACGGGCGTTCGGCTGGAGAAGCGCATGCTCAAGGTGCTGAAAGGCCTCGCCGAGTACCTGGACATCACGCTGGGCGACCTGCTGGAGGGCGTGGTGCTGCACGCCTTTGCCGGACGCGCACCGTTCAGCGAGGGCACGCGGGCCCGCATCCGGGAGCTGCAGGGGGTCTACGGGATGGACTACGGCGTAAAGGCTGCCCACCGCATGCGCGAGGCCGCGGGTGAGCCGCCGGACCCCGCCGAATCGCCCGCGCTGGGCTGGGACGACCTCAGCGACGCCGGGGTGGCCCACGCCTTCGCCAGCGGGGCGCTGGTCGGGGCGGAGTTCCACCATGCCCACCATGTGCGCGTGGCCTGGGTGCTGCTGCGGGAGCACGGCCCGGCCGAGGCCTTGCCGCTGATGCGGGCGGGCATCCACCGCATCGCGCAGGCGCATGGCCACCCGGGGCTGTACCACGAGACCATCACCGCGGCGTACCTGCACCTGATTCACGCAAGTGCGCAGGCGGAGCCGGGTCTGGGCTGGGAACTCTTCCGCGAGCGCCACCCTGCGCTGTTCCAGTGGCCCTCGGCCCTGCTCGCCGAGCACTACAGTCCGGAGCGGCTGAACGACCCCGACGCCCGCGCCAACTTTCTGCTCCCCGACCGCGCCCCGCTGCCGTAGAGGCGAACGCGGGACGAGGTCATCCGGGGCTCCCAAACAGCCAAAAAAGTCCGTTGTGGGGGCCAAAGGCCCCCACAACCCCAGCACATGGGGTCCAGGCTGGTAGCGCTCCCTTGGGGCCAACTGCCCTTCCAAGTCCAAGCTGTGTCTAAACAGACGTCGCTATAGGCTTCCGCGCGCTTCGAGACGCGGCGGTCGTTCTGCGAGGTTCTTCAGACACAGCCTAATCGGACGGCCTGTCGCCGGCCGGATCGGGCTCGCCCAGAATGCGCTCGGGGTGCTTGATGCTCTGGCGCAGCCACTTGGCGTAGAGGGCCTGCTGGCGCTCCGGACTGAGGGCAAAGCGCTCGGGCCGGGGGTCGTCGGCCGCAAGGCGCGTGATGGCTTGGCGCGCCTGATAGGCGCTGATGGCAACGGCCACGGACAGGTTGAGACTTTCCACGAATCCCAGCATGTCGATGCGGAAGGCGCCGTCGGCAAGCGCCAGCACCTCGTCCGAGACCCCCAGGTGCTCGTTGCCGAAGACCAGCGCCGAGCGGCGGCTCCAGTCCAGCGCGGGCAGGGATGTGGCTCCGCCGGCGCTCAGGTGGCTGGCGTAGACGGTATAGCCCGCGGCCTTAAGGCTCTGCAGGCAGTCCGCGGTGGTGGGCGCCTCCTGCAGCGAGAGCCAGCGGTCTGCGCTGATGCTGATGCCGCGCGAGAGCTGCAGGCGCTCGCCGGGCTGCACCAGGTGCGCATCCTGGAACGAGAAGGCATCCAGCGAGCGCAGGGCGGCGCTGAGGTTGTGGGGGTCGATCATGCGTTCGAATACGAACGCCACGTGATCGCTGCGGCCGGCCAGCACCGTGCGCATGCGCCGGCGCCGGGCGTCGGTGAGCAGCGGCTCCAGGCGGGCGATCACTTCCGCGTCGGACAGGGGCATGGGCGGGCCTCGACGGAAACGCTCAGGCGCGCGTCCAGCCGGTGCGAGGGTGGTGGGACGGAACGACGGCCGGGGGCACCCGCGGTCAACTCGCCAGGGCCAGGAACTCCGGCCCTTCGGCCAGGGCGTGCAGCCGCGCGATGAGGGTCGGCTCGTCGTTCACCTCCAGCAACGTGCGGCGGACCTGCTTGGCGAGCTGGAAGCCCCGCAGGTAGCCCGCCAAGTGCCTGCGAATCTCGATGAGTGCCTGGCGCTCGGGCTTGCTTTCGCGCATGAGGTGGTAGTGGCGGATCATCACCTGCACACGCTCGGCCACGGTCGGGTGGCGCTGGCCCGCATCGGCCAGGAAGACCCACGGGTTGCCGATGGCGGCGCGGCCGATCATGAAGCCGTCCAGGTCGCCCAGGCGGCGCAGGCCATCCGCATGGTCCTGCACGTCCCCATTGCCCAGTACGGGCACCGAGAGGTGCCGCTTCAGCTCGTGGATGGGCGCCCAGTCCGCCTCTCCGCGGAACGCCTGGTTGTACGTGCGGCCATGAATGGTGATCAGCGAGGCGCCGGCATCCACCAGCGATGAGGCGAACGGGACAAGCTGCTCCGCGTTGCTCCAGCCCAGCCGGGTCTTCACCGAGACCTCGATGCGGCAGGCGTTGGCGATGGCCTCCACCACGCGGCAGGCTTGATTGACATCGCGCATCAAGCCGCTACCATGTTGAGAATGAACGATTTTCCTGGCCGGACAGCCCATGTTGATGTCCACTCCGGCCACCCCCTGCTGCTCCAGAATCAGGGCCGCCTCTCGAAAGGCTTCGGGGCTGTTGCCGAACAACTGCACGAAATAGGGATGTTCCTCCGGCACAAAGGCCAGCCGCTGACGCAGGCGCTCGCTGCGCAAGAAGCCGTCCGCGCTGGTAAACTCGCTGAACAACACCACGTCCGGCGCGAAGTTGCGCACGAGGCGCCGATAAGCGCTGTCCGTAACGCCGTCCATGGGCGCCAGGCACACAATGGGTCGGGGCATTTCCGCCCAGGGGCGCGGGGCTTGGGTCATGACCGTCTTGGGTTGCGGGGCCGGAGCACGCGCTAAGGGGCGCGTGAGTCTATGAACATCCTCATCATCGACGAAAACGAGATCGTCCGGCGCCATTTGTTCTGGGCGCTGCGCAAGGGGCATGCCCTGCACGAGGCGGTGAGCCGGGAGGAAGCGCAGAACATCCTCCAGCGGCTGGCCCCGGACGTCATCCTGATGGAACTGCTCGAGGAGCGCGACGCGGACGAATCCGCGGCCGTGGCCATGGTGGAGCGCTTGCTGGCCGAGCCCGCGCCTCCCTCCATCATTATCATCACGCGCTCCGATCGCAAAGAGGTGGCTGCCCATCTGCTGGAGATGGGCGTGGCGGACGTCTTCACCAAGCCCTTCGATCCCGAGGAGCTGCAGGTCGTGCTCAAGCGCGTGGAGCGCCTGCGCGAGCTGCGGCCGCTGCTGGGCCGGCACGAAGCCGGCAGCGACGGCGCCCGCCCGCGGCCCCCGCCGCTGGATCACGCGCAGCGGGTGGAGCTGGGCATCGTGGGGGTAGACCGGCGCATCAAGCAGATTCTGGAGCAGATTCGGCGCATCGCGCCCACGCCGGTCTCGGTGCTCATCATGGGCGAGACGGGCACCGGCAAGGAGATCTTTGCCCAGGCCGTGCACACCCTGAGCGACCGTCGCCAGCAGCGCATGGTGCCCCTCAACTGCGCTGTGCTCAGTGACACGCTGGTGGAAGACGAGCTGTTCGGGCACGAGAAGGGCGCCTTCACCGGGGCCGTTGAGCGGCGCAAGGGCAAGTTCGAATACGCCAACAAGGGCTCGCTGTTCCTGGACGAGATCGGGGAGATGAGCCCACGCCTGCAGGCCAAGTTCCTGCGGGTGGTGCAGGAGCGCACCTTCGAGCGCCTGGGGGGCAACACGCCCATCGAGACGGACTTCCGCCTGATCTCCGCCACCCATCGCGACCTGCCGGAGATGGTGCAGGAAGGCACGTTCCGCGAGGACCTCATGTTCCGCGTGAACGTCGTCTCGTTCCACATCCCACCCCTGCGGGACCGGCGCGGGGACGTGAAGCTGCTAGGCGAGCACTTCCTGACCGAATTCGCCAAGGTCTTCGGCCGCACGGAGCCCATGCGCTTCTCGCGCGAGGTGATCCACTTCATGTACGACTATCCGTGGCCAGGCAACGTGCGCGAGCTGCGCCACTTCGTGGAGCGGGCGGTGGCACTGGCGGACGGCCGCACGATCGGCACGGAGGCCCTGCCGGAGAGCTTCACGCCCACGGTCACCGGCGAACCTCTGGCCTCGGACAAGGGGCACTACGACAAGCTGGTCAAGAAGTACAAGCGCCAGCTCGTCATGGAAGCCCTGCAGAGCACTGGCAACAACAAGGTGCAGACCGCCCAGCTGCTGGGCATCAGCAAGTCCTACCTCTTCAAGCTCATCAAGCAGCTCTCCGTCCCGGCGTAGATGCTGTCTGGGAAATAGGTCTGCAAGTGGCCGGGCTGCCTGCAGCCCACAAGAAATCCAGTGCGGGGGCCGAGGGCCTTCGCTCTCCCAATCCGGCCCTGACCAGAGCCGACGCGGTGCCACGCGCAAACAGAGTCCACGGAACCTCACTCCCTGGTGGAGCGTGGGGCGCAGCCCTGCACACCCGCAGCCTATTCGCACAGGCCCTGGTAGAGCGTCAGCCCTAAACTTCAGGATGGACACCTCCAAGGGGGCTCCACCCCCTTGGAACCCCCGCAAGGGAGCAAGCCCCCTTGACCTCATTTGGGGGGGTGCAGGGGCCTTCGGCCCCTGCCGGAACGTGGAGGGGCGGACGCGGCCGAGCGCTCGCGCGAAACCGCCGGCAGCACCGGAGGCAGCGCCTTCCTCCTCCGCAAACCCCAATATTAAGCCTTGGCGCACCACTAGGGCAGGAAGCGCCGCGCGTGCTCCGGAGGCAGAGTGCCGCGCCATTCCAGCGGGCCCAGGCCGAGGTGCTCGCGGTGCGTGGCGACCCAGTTGTACACTGCGTCGCGCAGGGGCCGGGGTACCGCCCGCAGGGCGACCAGCGCATGCCAGGGCCAGGGCAGCCTCGCCCACACGCGCAGGATCGCCTCCGAGCGCAGGGCCAGCCCACATGCGTCCAGCAGCACCGCCGTCACCGGCTGCGCCGTCAGGGCCGGCGGCAGCACGCGGCGCGCCGTCTCCCCCTGCAGCGGCGCGAAGCGCAGCGCGCCCACGCCGCGCGGAGCATCCAGCAGTGCCACCCGGTGCACGACCCGGCGACACAAACCTCAGTGGTCATCGAAGAACAGCACGGGGCCGGCGGCGAGCAGCCCGGCGCGGGCCGCCTCGGCGGCGTCGGCCGGGGGCGGTGTCATGGCGGATCGGGCGGTGTGCCGCCGCCGCTAGTCGCGCTCTGCGGGAATGGAGCCCTGGAGGAAGTCGATGATCTGCTGCATGGGCGTACCGGGACCGAACAGCTCGCTCACGCCCTGCTCCTTCAGCGTGCGGGCGTCCTCCTTGGGAATGATCCCGCCGCCGAAGAGCAACACGTCGTCCAGCCCGTGCTCGCGCATCTGGGCCAGCACTTGGGTGAACGCCGTCATGTGCGCGCCAGAGAGGGAGCTGAGCCCGATGGCGTCCACATCCTCCTGGATGGCCGCCTGCACGATGGCCGCCGGGGTCTGACGCAGGCCGGTGTAGATCACCTCCATGCCCGCATCGCGCAGGGCGGAGGCGATCACGTGAATGCCGCGGTCGTGGCCGTCCAGGCCGGGCTTGGCCAGCAGGACGCGCAGCTTGCGGTGGGGTATGGTCGGTTGCGTCGCGCTCATCGTTTTCGATCGCTCTCGGACACGGGCCGCGGGTTGGTGCGCTGCGGCCCTGCGCCCATCCTTCCATAAGGCGCCGGCGTTGTCACCGCCTCCCGGGCCTGACGGCGGTCGCGGTGGCTCTCCGGGCTGTGTCGCGCGTCCGCCGGCACGCCCGGGCCCGCGCCGGTGCGCGCCAGGTGCCGGCGTCCAATGCGCTTCTCCATCAGCAACGAGCTGTGGTAGTGGCCCCATTTCAACGCATACTCGCTGAAGAAGCCCGCCCGCACGAAGCCGAAGCGCAGGTGCAGCGCCACCGACGCCCGGTTGGGCGGCACGATGGCAGCGTAGGCCCGGTGCAGCCGCTCACCGGCCAGGGCCTCGAAGAGCGCCCGGTACAGCCGGGTGCCCAGACCGCGCCGCGTGTGCCCGGGCGCCAGAAAGATCGTCGTCTCCACCGTCTCGCGATAGGCCGATAAGGGGAGAAACGGGACGCTGCTGGCGTAGCCGAACAGGCGCCCATCCTCCTCCGCCACGAACAACCGGTACGGCCCGCGCTCGGCGAACTGCGCGAACCAGGGGCGGCGCGCCTCCTCGGTGAGTGACTGCTCGGCGAAGACCGCCGCGGTGTGCAGCACGTAGTGGTTGTAGATGGCTGTGAGCGCGGATAGGTCGCCCGGCTCTGCGCTGCGGATGCGCATGGAATGTCTCGGGGATGGATGCACGCCAGGAACCGACGCACAGCATAGGTCCACGCTCATTCTAGCTCACCCCACAGTGCGCGCCTATATGCACCGCGCCGAGGCATCGCGATGGCTGAGCGAATGAGCAATGGCACGGGCGTCCTCGCCCTCGTGCCTGGGCTTCGGCGGGCGGGCCAGAGGCCCGCCCACCGGGCATTGGCGGGGTGACGCGGGGTGCGGTGCGCGCCCCTTTGCATGGCGGGAGCGCCCGGCGTATCCTCGTGCGGGGAGGGCGCACCGTCGCGTCCCCACCCGCTGCGCACCGCGCCGACCGGCGCCCTTGACCAGCCTTCCGGGCCCGCCGCACGCCATGTTCGACCGACGCCTGCTCGCCAACTTCGACTGGACGCTGCTGCTGCTGGCGCTGACGATCTCGCTGATCGGCGTGGCCGGCATCTACTCGGCGTCCAAGGGCTACCCGGGGCATCCCCACTTCTGGCTGCGCCAGCTCTACTGGATCGGGCTGGGTCTGGTGCTGGGATTCCTGGTGCTGCTGGTGGACTTCCGCACGATCGGCCAGTGGTCGTATCTCTTCCACGGCGGGGTGTGCCTGACGCTGATCGTGCTGCTGGTGGTGGGGGCGGGCGATGGCCAGGTGGACCGCTGGTTCAACATCGGTCCCATTACCATCCAGCCCTCCGAGTTCGCCAAGTTCACCACGATTCTCGCTATCGCGTACTACCTGCGGGATGGCCGGCACGTGGGCAACGTGGGCTGGCGCGGGCTGGTGGTGCCGTTGGGGCTGGTCGCGGTGCCCTTCCTGCTGATCGTCAATCAGCCCGACCTGGGCACGGCGCTGATGCTGCCGGCGATCTTCCTGCCGATCATCGTGCTGGCCGGCCTGCGCCTGCGGCTGTTGATGTACCTGGGCATCGTGGCCCTGCTGGCAATCTTCGGGCTGGTGGCCTCGTTCAAGCTGGGCTACTACCGCGTGGACGACGCCCTGGTGCACAGTCTGAAGCGCCAGGGCTACGCAGCGCCGCAGATGGAGGCGCTGGCGCAGTTCAAGGGCCAGCAGTTCTACCTGCCCAGCACCCTGCGTGCGCGGCTCAATTCCAACCCGTTCCTGTTCGGCGAAACGGAACTGCAGGACGCCGTGGTGGAGCGGGGCTTCCGCCCGTTCATCTCCTACGTGCTGCGCTCCTACCAGCAGAAGCGCCTGCTCACGTTCATCAACCCGGAGAAGGACCCGCTGGGAGCGGGCTACCACGTCATTCAATCGCGCGTCGCCATCGGCAGCGGGGGCTTCCTCGGCAAGGGCTTCGGCCACAGCACGCAGGGCTCCCTGAACTTCCTGCCTGCCCGGCACACGGACTTCATCTTCTCCATCTTTGCGGAGGAGTGGGGCTTCCTGGGCGCGGTGGCGCTGCTGGCGCTCTACACGATGCTGATCCTGCGCGCGATCTCCGTGGTGTTCCAGACCCACGACCGCTTCAGCGCCTTCGTGACCATGGGCGTGACCACCATGATCGGCATGCAGGTGCTGATCAACATCGGCATGGCCGCCGGGCTGCTGCCCGTGGTGGGCGTGCCGCTGCCGTTCTTCAGCTACGGCGGCTCCTCCATGATCACGATGATGGTCGGCATCTCCATCCTGCTCAATATCCGCATGCGCCGCTTCCTGTGGAGCTAGCGGCTCCTCACAGCAGGCTGTAGGGGTCCACGTCCACCGCCACGCGCTCCTTGGCGCCCACCTTGAAGGCGGGGTCGTCCAGCACCGCCCGCAGCACGCGGTGGATGGGCGCCACGGACGCCGCGCGCAGCAGGATCATCCAGCGCCAGCGCCCGGCCAGGCGCTGGATCGGTGCTTCGGCCGCGCCCAGCACCCGCACATCCCCCCGACCCTGCGCAGCGTGACGCAACCCGCGCGCAAGCTGCCCAGCCAAACGCTCGGCCGCACCCTGCTGCGGCGAGCTGGCCCACACCAGCGCCTGGCTGGAATAGGGCGGGCTGCCGCTGGCCTCGCGGATAGTGGCCTCCTCCGCGGCAAAGGCGCGCGTATCGTGCGACTGCACGTGCACCAGACTGTAGTGCTCCGGACTGTAGGTCTGGATCAGCACGCGACCCGGCCGCTCCCCGCGCCCGGCGCGCCCGGCCATCTGGGTGAGGATCTGGAACGTGCGCTCCGGCGCCCGGAAGTCCGCGATGTTGAGCGAGACGTCCGCCAGCACGGCCCCCACCAGCGTGATGAAGGGGAAGTCGTGCCCCTTGCTGAGCACCTGGGTGCCGATGATGATGTCGTAACGGCGTTCGCGGATGGCGTCCATCATCCGCTCCAGTTCGCCGCGCCGGCGTAGCGTGTCGCTGTCCATGCGCAGCACGCGGGCGCTGGGGAACATCACGCCCACGTCCTGCTCGATGCGCTCCGTGCCCATGCCCACCACCGCGAGCGCCTCGGCATCGCAGGCCGGGCAGCGCTCCGGCATGGGCCGGCTGTAGTCGCAGCGGTGGCACAGCAGCCGGTTGTCGGATCGGTGGTAGGTCAGCGAGATACTGCACTGCTCGCACAGCACCACCTCGCCGCAGGCACCGCAGCGCGCCAGACTGGCAAAGCCTCGCCGGTTGAGGAAGAGGATCGCCTGCTCCCCGCGCGCCAGGGTCTCGCGCAGCGCCTCCACCAGCGGCACGGTGAAGAAGGCGCAGCCGGCCTGCCGCGGCATGGTGCGCAAGTCCAGCATCTGCACCGGCGGCAGCGGACGCGCCTCCACGCGGCTGGCCAGGTGCAGGCGCGTGAGCTTGCCCAGCGCCACGTTGCGCAGGGACTCCATGGAAGGCGTGGCGCTGCCCAGCACCACCACGGCCCCGCTGCGCGAGGCGCGCAGCATGGCGGCGTCGCGGCCATGGTAGCGGGGGCTCTCGTCCTGTTTGTACGAGCCGTCGTGCTCCTCGTCCACCACCACCAGCCCCAGGTCTTCCAGGGGCGCGAACACGGCGCTGCGGGCCCCGATCACGATGCGCGCGCGGCCCTCGCGCACGCGGCTCCACTCGTCGAAGCGCTCGCCCTCGCCCATGCCGCTGTGCAGCACGGCCACGTCGTCCCCGAAGCGCGAGCGGAAGCGGTTCACCATGGTGGCGGTGAGCGCGATCTCCGGCACCAGCAGCAGGCAGCTCTTGCCCAGCGCCCGGGCCTCGCGCACGGCGTGCAAATAGACCTCGGTCTTGCCGCTGCCGGTCACGCCCTCCAGCAGGAAGCCCTGGTAGCCGCCGCCCCCGGCTGCGTCGTGGAGCGCCTCACGCAGGGCCGCGAAGGCCGCCGCCTGCTCCCCGTTGAGCGCCAGGAAGGGCTCCGCCGGGGGCGTCGCCGCGCCGGGCCGGCGTCGCAGCGTGCGATCCTCCACAGCCACCAGTCCCGCCTCGGCCAGTTGGCGCACCACCGCCCCCGGCTCGCTCATCAGCGCGCGCAGGTGGGCCATGGGCTGCGGGCCCTCCTCGCGCAACAGCCGCAGGATGCGCTCGCGGCGCGTCTCGCGCTTCACGTTGCGGCGGCCGAGGGGCTCCGGCACCGGCTCGCCGCTCAGGCGTACCCAGCGCTCGGTGCGCGGCTTGGCCTTGGTGCCGGCATACTCGTAGCTCAGCTCCAGCAGGCCGCCGGGCCGCACCTGCCGCCACAGCCAGCGCTCGTCCGCCGGGCCCTGGGCCAGGCGCGCCCACTGCCCGGCATCCCACGCCTCCAGCTCCAGCAGCGCCGCCCCCGCCTGCGCGGAGAGCCCGGCCAGCACCTCGGGCGGGGGTGGGCCCTCGCGCCAGCGGAAGTGCGTGCGGAAGCGCACGTTCATGCCCGACGGCAGCGCGGCCTCCAGCACCTCGCCCCAGCCGCAGAAGTAGTAGTCCGCCACCCAGCGAGTGAACTCCAGCAGCTCCGGCGAGAACAGCGCAGCGGCGCCCGTGCCCCGCTGGACGTCCTTCAGGCGAGCCTCCGGCAGTTCCGAATGCGCCTTGAGCCCCACCACCACCCCGGCGCGCACGCGGCTGCCGAAGGGCACGATGACGCGGCTGCCCGGCAGCACGCGCTCGGCCTCCGCCGGCGGCAGGCGGTAGTCGAACGTGCGCCGCAGGGGCACGTTGAGCGCCACCTCCGCGATCATGGGCATCTACCTGCGCGCAGGTGGGCAGACTGCCGGCAACAGGTGCTGGGCATGTAACCTTTTCGGCCCGACAGCAGTTTAAGATAGGTGTACCGTTGCTGTGTAGCGGCCCGTGCAGCCGGCTGCAAAGCGCAGGCGCCGAGCTTGCTCCCTTGGCGCCTGGTACCCCCAACGGCCCTGCACTTCCCCCCAGGGAGACATGACCGAGAAGTCCGAGAAAAAGACCGAATACCCCGCCCTGTTCGCCTCCAGCGAGGCCGGCACGCTGGCCTTTGAGCGAGGCTCGCTGGATGGGGAGATCGCCGCCGCTCTGGAGATCGTGCGACAGATCCGCGGCGACTACAAGCAGCATGCGGCCATCGTCGAGGGCCTGCGCGGCATCGAGGACAAGCTGGTGGAGCTGCGCGTCTCCAAGCTGGACGAGACCCAGGCGCGCGCGCAACTGGACGAGCTGATGCGCGTGCCCTTGGGCGAGCAGCACCTGCGTCTGGAGGCCTTCCGCAAGTCCAACACCCAGGCCAAGGTACGCTCCGAAGAGGAATACCTGGCCGCGGTGCGCAAGATGGTGCGCAACACGCTTAGCAACGCGGCGCTGCTGCTGCTGCACCACCCGGAAAATCCGGTGCTGACCAAGCTCATCGACGACCTGAAGGGGCTGGACCTTGAGGACTACAGGGCCCTGCGCGGGCACATGGCCGCCCTGGCCAAGAGCCACCAGCTCTGGCAGTACAACGAGAAGAAGAAGGCCTTCCTGGTGGAATGGCTCAAGCCCTTCCAGGGCCAGCTCGGCAAGCCCATCGAGGAGATGACCGAGGAGGAGTTCCAGGCCGCCCTGCACCAGGTGGAGCAACTCCGCACCACGCGCCTGGAAGAGATGACCCACCTGATGGTGGACTCCGACCGCGCCCCCTTCCGCGTTTACAACCGCACCATGAACCCGCTCGTCAACGGACGCGACGAGAGCTTCTGGGGCGGGGCGGAGCCGCGGGACGAGTTCATCGCGCTGCTCAACAGGCTTATCACGCGCTTCTGCTTCAACCTGGAAGACCGCTACCTGGTGTTCCGCAGCAAGGATGGCGGCTTCTGCTACCTCGTCGGCTTCTCGGACGAGGCCTTCGAGCAGGCCACCACCACCCAGGACGGCCGCTTGGCGCTCTATCCGCACCTCAAGGTGTTCGTGAAGAACAACGACGACCAGTACGCCGAGCTGACCATGGAGTTCTACAACCGCAACCCGCGGCTGTACTACAATGCCCTCAAGACCTCCGTCGTGCCCTTCCTGCGTGCCGCCGCGATCATGGTGGAGACCGAGCTGAGCCCTTCCATCAAGGGCGCCTTCGACATGTGGACGTAGGCGGGCCGCGGAACAGCGAACTACAGGCGGGGGACAGGGTTCCCCGCACCCCTCTATACGGAAACGACGCCGGCTTGCCATCGGCCCCGCCGCCGTGCGAAGCAGGTCTAGCCCGCGCTGCCCGGTGCGGGGCCGGCGCGGCGTCGGCCCCGGTGCGGGCTTGCCCTTCCGGCCTTCGCCATGCCCCGTCGCACCGCCGATCCCGCCGCCGAGATGGAGCGCTTCCGGGCGCGGGTGTACCGGCTGGTAGCGCTGATTCCGTCCGGGCGCGTGGCGACCTATGGGCAAATTTCCATCCTCGCGGGTCATCCCCGCCGGGCGCGGCACGTGGGCAATGCGCTCCGCCACGGCGCGCACCCGGAGCTGCCCTGGCACCGCGTCATCAACGCCCAGGGCCGCGTCTCGGCGCGGGCGGGCGAAAGCCGGCCCCGCGGCGACGAGCCGGTGGAGCGGCTACAGGAGCGCCTGCTCAAGGCCGAGGGCGTGGAGTTCCGTGGCGGCCGCGTGGACCTGGCCCGCTACGGCTGGCGGCCCGAGCAGGACGGCGCCCCGTTACGCCGCAAACCGCGGAAAAAACAGGAGCTGACCGGACCGTTGTGATCGTCCGAACCGGCAAGACTGACCGACCCATTCCGTGCAACGGGGGTGCGGGAGAGCGCTGCTCCCCCGCACCTCAACGAGAGCTGTTCCGCCCATGATTCGCTTTGCCGTGGAGGCCACGGACGGACCAGCGCGCGCCGGGCGGCTGGAGACGCCACGCGGGGTGGTGGAGACGCCGATCTTCATGCCGGTGGGCACGCTGGGCACCGTGAAGGCCATGACACCCGAGGAACTGGAGGCGGTGGGCGCGCAGATCGTGCTGGCGAACACCTACCACCTGCACCTGCGGCCGGGGGAGGAGGTGGTGCGACGACTGGGTGGGCTGCACCGCTTCATGCACTGGGAGCGCCCCATCCTCACGGACAGCGGTGGCTTCCAGGTGTTCTCCCTGGCCAAGCTGAGCCGCGTGAGCGAGGAGGGTGTGCGCTTCCAGAGTCACCTGGACGGCACGCCGCTGAGCCTCACGCCCGAGGGCGCCGTGGCCATCCAGGAGGCCCTGGGCTCGGACATCATGATGTGCCTGGATCACCTCACGGCCCTGCCGGCGGACGAGGCCACGCTGCGCGAGGCCTGCGCGCTCACGACCCGCTGGGCGGCGCGCTGCAAGGCCGCGCGGCGCTCGGAGCACGCGCTGTTCGGCATCGTGCAGGGGGGCGTGCTGCCGGCCTTGCGGCGCGAGAGCGCCGAGGGGCTGCGGACCATCGGCTTCGACGGCTACGCCATCGGGGGGCTCAGCGTGGGCGAGCCCCGCGCGGCCATGCACGAGACGGTCGCCGTGACGGCGCCGCTGCTGCCCGCGGACCAGCCGCGGTACCTGATGGGCGCGGGGGAGCCGGCGGACCTACTGTACGCCATCGGCCAGGGCGTGGACATGTTCGATTGCGTGCTGCCCACCCGCAACGCGCGCAACGGCACGCTCTACACCCGCCGCGGCAAGGTGAACATCAAGCAGGCGCGTTACCGGGAAGACCCGACGCCGCTGGAGGAGGGCTGCCCCTGCCCGGCCTGCCGCCACTACTCGCGCGGCTACCTCTCGCACCTGTACCGGTCCGGCGAGATCCTCTCCATGCGGCTCAACACCTGGCATAACCTGCGATTCTACCTGACCCTCGTGCGCGAGGCCCGGGCCGCCATCGGGGCTGGGCGCTATACCGCCTGGGGGCGGGACTTCCTGGCCGCGTTCGAGTCCGGGCCGGAGTGAGCAGCGCGGCCGGCGTTTGAATCGGTGGCGCGGGCGTCTCCGGCCGCGTGCCTGGAATGGGACGGTGCGGAGCGGGCCGGTAGGGCACTCCGACTGCGGGCCGCCAGCCCCCGCACACTTTGGGCTTGACGGGCCCTGGAGCCTCGGGTAGCGTTCGTGATTATTGTAGCAGTGGGAATCCACGCGGTGGCGATACCCCGCGCAGGATCACGATTGCAGGTCTACAGGAGCCGGTATGCGGCCGTTCGGGCAGCCCTTCTATTATTGGTGGTGCTTCGCTTTTGAGCGCCTGCCCGGTTAGGTAGACCCCAAACCAGGGCAGGACTCAATTGAGGGTCTGCCCTGTCGCTCCGACCGACGGGGAATCAAAACCGAGCCCCCCGGCCGGACGCGAGAGAGAAAGACTGGATCGAGCGAAAAAGGCTGTGGGGCTCTCTGCGAACCCCACAGCCTTTTTTTATGGGCACGGCCGGAGCCAAACCCCCTCACCCTGGGCACGAGGACGGGATCCATGATTATCCCAAAGGAGCGGCACTTGACTCCGGAACAGGAAGCAGAGCTGTCAGCGGTCACGGGCGAATTCGGCATCACGCTGCAGAAGATCGCGGGCGAGACCCGCTCGGTCTACGCCATGGTGGGCGACGAGCGCGACGAGCTGCTCGTCAAGCGCGTAGAGGGCCTGGACTACATCGACCGGGTGGACACGATCCAGAAGCCCTACAAGCTGATGGCCAAGGACTCCGAGCTGGGCCGGCATTCGGTGCGGCTCAACGGCCTCACCATCGGCAACGGGCACTTCACCGTGGTCGCGGGCCACTGCACGATCGACCCCAAGAACCCGGACTACTTCTACGAGACCGCGGCGGCCGTGAAGGAAGCCGGCGGGGACATCCTGCGCGGCGGCGTGTGGAAGCCCCGTACCAGCCCGCACTCGTTCCAGGGCGACCACCGCTCCATGGACATCCTGATCGAAGCCAAGGCCCGCACGGGCCTGCCTGTGGATACCGAGGTGATGGACTCCGAGCAGCTTGACCTGGCGCTGGAGGCCGGCGTGGATATGCTGCAGGTGGGCGCGCGCAACGCGCTCAACTACGGCCTGCTCAAGGAGATCGGCCGCAAGATCGCCGGGCGCCCCACCATCGTGCTGCTCAAGCGCGGCATGCACATGGGCAAGGTGGATGAGTTCATCCTGGCCGCGGAGTACGTGGTATCCGGCGGCAATCCCAACATCGTGCTCACGCCGCGCGGCACCGTGCCCACCATGGACGGCTTCCGCAACCATCCGGACGAGTCCATCACGGTGCTGCTCAAGGAGAAGACCTGGGCGCCCGTGCTGGTGGATCCGTCGCACTCCGTGGGCCGCTCCGCCTATGTGCCCTTCGCCGCCTGCGCCGCAGCAGCCTATGGGGCGGACGGGCTGATTGTGGAATCCCACGTGGCGCCCGTGAAGGGCATCGGCGACGACCCCAAGCAGGCGGTCACGCCCGAGGTGCTCTACAAGCTGATCCGCGACGCCCGCGCGATCCATGCCATGCAGAAGGAGCACGTGGCGCACATCATCGCCAACGCCTGACCGCCCCCGTCGGCGCACGCGGGGTCCAGCGCCGCCCGCTTCGCCCCGGGCACGGCCCCACTGTGCGCACAGCCGTGGACTGAGGGGGCACGGTATGCCCAGACCGCGCCCCTGTTCCGCGGGACGGCTACTGCTCCCAATTAGGCGTCGTTTGTCGCGTGCAGACATTGATGCGGGTGAACATATTCATGGCGCAAATGAACAGCACAAGCGCCGCACGCGAAGACTCGTCGTAGTACTGCTCCACCTCCCGCCAAAGCGAATCCGGCACGGAGTCGTATCGTGCCTTCAGTTCCGTCACAGCCTCGCATAAGAAGAGCGCCGATCGCTCGGCGGCAGTGAAGCGGTCCGATTCACGCCACGCTACAACCGCCAGGAGCCGCTCACGCATGTCGACGTCCTGATCTGCCGCGTTCATGGCTTGTCCGATGCAGAGCTCGCAATTGTTCATCTGGCCGACGCGCAGGCCGACAATATCGAGCGTGGTCTTGGCAATTCCGCTCTGAAAGATGGGGGCCATCATTGCCTGGATTCCAGCGTTCACCCCTTGAAGCACGAGTGCCGGGTTCTTCATTCTTGCTTGCATGCGTCGATTTCCTTCGAATGGATTTCAGGTGATCCTGCTGTGGCGGGACGCAAATCGTGGCCGTCTTGGGGGTGGCGTGCTGCCGCCAACCCGATCTGTCACATCGGCCCGCTGTGGGACGTCATTGCTTTGACGATCCGGAAACGCGGAGTGTGACCGATGGACGAAACAGACTTGTTGCTTCAACACTTCGAGGCCCATCGAGCGCATCTGCGAGCCGTTGCGTGTCGGATGCTTGACGATCGAGCTGACGCCGACGATGCCGTTCAGGAAACCTGGCTACGTCTAAGTCGAACCGATATCCGTGGCGTGGAGAATCTGCGCGGCTGGCTGACCAAAGTCGTCGCTCGCGTGTGTCTCGACATGCTGCGTTCGCGCAAGTCGCGGCGCTGGGAACCCTTGGATGAGCGCGCTCCGGCAGAGCCGGCGCGCAAGGGCACTCCCGAGGACGATGTCCTGATGGCCGATTCCATCGGCGCGGCACTGCTTGTCGTGTTGCAGAGGCTCCCACCGGCTGAGCGGGTCGCTTTCGTGCTGCACGACTTGTTCGACCTGCCATTCGAAGACATCGCTCCCATCGTCGGACGGACCCCGCCCGCCGCAAGACAGCTCGCCAGTCGGGCGAGACGCCGCGTGCGCGGGGTGACCCCGATTGGGGGTGCCGACCGCATCCGGCAGCGCGAGATCGTCGATGCCTTTTTGGCTGCCTCGCGCAGCGGCGACCTGGAAGGCCTCCTTGCCTTGCTCGCTCCGGATGTCGTGTTGCGAGCCGACCCCGCAGCACAACGCATGGGCGCGCCTTCGGAAGTCCGAGGCGCCCGGGTCACAGCGGCTTTCTTCAAAGGCCGCGCACTGGGTGCCGAGCCCGCCGTCGTCGCGGATGGTATCGGACTCATCGTAGCCCCAGGGGGGCGGCTGCGCATCGTCGTTCGACTGACCATCGCGGAAGGAAAAATCGCCAGGATCGATGCAATCGCCGAGGCCAAACATCTGGACCGGATCAAGCTGGCTGTCCTGGACGATTGACTCCTCACCGGATTGACGCTCCCCCCTTGGCGGGATGGATCCATTGCCGCTTTGCCGTTGCGACCTTGGCAGCTTGGTGTCTTTGCCAGAGCCGAAGTTGCAGGGGCCCCGCCTCTTCCGCGCCCCCGGAATTGCTGCCATCATGATGAAATGGACGATTTCGCGCGGGCCGCCATCGCGGTGGAGCACCTGACCAAGCGCTACGGGGACGTGGCCGCGGTGGACGACCTGACATTCTACGTCCAGCACGGCACCACCACCGGGCTGCTGGGCGGCAACGGCGCGGGCAAGACCACCACGCTCTCCATGCTGGTGGGGCTGCTGCTGCCCGACTCCGGCCGCATCCAGGTGCTGGGCGTGGACATGCTGCGCCACCGCTACCGCGCGCTGGGGCGCATGAACTACTCCTCGCCCTACGTGGACCTGCCCTTCCGCCTGACCGTTTGGGACAACCTGCGCGTCTATGCGGGGCTCTACGGCTTGGCCCGGCCCCGTGAGCGCATCTACGCGCTGGCGGAGGAGCTGACACTGGTGCCATTCCTCAAGCGGGCCTACGGGTCGCTTTCCGCCGGACAGAAGACGCGCGTGGCGCTGGCCAAGGCGCTGCTCAACGAGCCGGAGGTGTTGCTGATGGACGAGCCCACCGCCTCGCTCGATCCCGACATGGCGGACTACGTGCGCACCTACCTGAAGCGCTACCAGGCGCGCACGGGTGCGACCATGCTGCTGGCCTCCCACAACATGACGGAGGTGGAGCGCATCTGCGACGACGTGATCATCCTGCGCGAGGGCAAGAAGGTGGACCAGGGCGCGCCCCACGCGCTGATCGTGAAGCACGGCCGGCGGACGCTGGAGGACGTGTTCATCGACATCGCCCGCCGCCGCAGCCCGGAGGACGACGTGCCGGAGGCCGCCTCATGAGCGCCGCCGTGCCCGCCGCCTCGCCCGTGGTGCTGTCCGTGCGCCGCATCGGGGCCATGGTGATGCGCTACCTGTTCCTGCTGCGCAACTCCTGGCCGCGCGTGCTGGAGATGGTGTACTGGCCCACGGTGCAGCTCATCCTGTGGGGCTTCATCACGCGCTTCTTCGTGACGCACGACTCCTGGCTGGCCCAGGCCGCCGGCGTGCTGATCACCGCCGTGCTGCTGTGGGATGTGCTGTACCGCGGGCAGCTCGGCGTGTCGCTGATGTTCTTCGAGGAGATGTATGCGCGCAACCTGGGGCACCTGTTCGTGAGCCCCCTGCGGCCGTACGAGCTGGTGCTGTCCCTGCTCACGATGAGCCTGATCCGCACGCTGATCAGCTTCGGTGGGGCCTCCCTGCTGGCGATCCCGCTGTACCAGTTCTCCATCTACTCCCTGGGCTTTCCACTGCTGCTGTTCTTCTTCAACCTATTGGTGATGGGTTGGGCGCTGGGCCTGCTCATCGTGAGCCTGGTGATGCGCTACGGGCTGGGGGCCGAGAGCCTGGCCTGGGTCGCGATCTTCGCCATCGCGCCCTTCAGCGGCGTGTACTATCCCATCGCCACGCTGCCCGTGTGGCTGCAGCCGCTGGCCTGGTCGCTGCCCTCCAGCTACATCTTCGAGGGCATGCGCGCCATCGAGATCCATCACGTCGTGGAGTGGCACCTGCTGGGGGCCGCGGCGGGCCTCAACGCGGTGTACCTGGCGATCGCCGTGGGCGTGTTCCTGGTGGCATTCGGCTATGCGCGCCGCCACGGGTTGCTGCTCAACGTCGGCGAGTAGGCACACCGCCACCATCCCCCGACCCACGGTCATTGCGGCTGCGCATATCGCTTGTCGGGCTTGGCTTGGCGGGTATAAAATAGAATCTGTGTTCGGATTACAGCGTTAATCGTGCCAGGTCGCACGACCCTCGCCCCGCCGTGCTGGCCGGCGGCAGCCCGCCCCCCTTCCCCGGGTATGAAGGCGCACCATGGAACAGAGTCATTCCGCGCCGGAAATCAAGGAACTCCTCGGCATCGATCAAGTGACCCGCCGCCACCAGCGCCTGAAGCGCTGGATAGGCGGCGGCGGTGTGCTGTTGCTGGCCGTCGCCGCCGTGCTGGCATGGCGCCTGACCTCGCGCAGCGACGCGCCCCAGTATAAGACCGAGGCGGCCACCAAGGCGGACCTCGTCGTGCAGGTAACGGCCACGGGTAGCCTGGAGCCCATCACCCAGGTAGACGTGGGCTCGGAGCTGTCGGGCATCATCCGTACGCTCAGCGTGGACTACAACGACCGCGTCAAGGCCGGGCAGGTAATGGCAAGGCTGGATTCGGCCAAGCAGGAGGCGCAGGTGCAGCAGTCGATGGCGGCCCTGGAAGCCGCCCAGGCGCAGGTGCTGAATGCCAAGGCCACCGTGGAGCAGACCCACCTGCAACTGCAGCGGCTGCGGGAGCTGGCGCCCACCCAGTCCGTCTCCGCCCACGATCTGCAGGCGGCCGAGGCGGACTACAAGCGCGCCCTGGCCGTGCTGGCCGTGAACCAGGCGGACGTGGACAAGGCCAAGGCCAATCTCAACGCGGACCAGATCACGCTTTCCAAGATGGCGATCCGCGCCCCCATTGACGGCATCGTGCTGCGCCGCAACGTGGAGGTGGGCCAGACCGTCGCGGCCTCGCTGCAGGCGCCCGTGTTGTTCACGTTGGCGGACAACCTGCGCAAGATGCAGATCAGCGTGGCCGTGGACGAGGCGGACGTGGGCAAGGTGCAGAAGGGACAGTCGGCCGTCTTCACCGTGGATGCCTACCCGGACCGCTCCTTCTCCGCCACGGTAACCGAGGTGCGCTACGCGCCGCAGACCGTGGCCGGGGTGGTCACCTACGAGGCCCTGCTGGGCGTGGACAACAGCGACCTCCTGCTGCGCCCCGGCATGACGGCCACGGCCAACATCACCGTGTCCCGGCACGACGACGCGTTGTTGGTGCCCAACGCCGCGCTGCGTTTCACGCCGCCGCAGTCTGCCCAGAACAATGGCGGTTCGAGCTGGCTGCGCTCGCTGATGGGCCGGCGCCAGCACAGCTCGCCCCAGCCGGCCGCGGCGGAGGCCAAGGGCGCGCAGCGGGTCGTGTGGACCCTGCGCGACAACCGGCCCGTGGCCATCCCGGTCACCGTGGGCCAGACGGACGGCCGCGTGACCCAGGTGGTGCAGGGCGAGCTGAAGCCCGGCACACGGCTGCTGGTGGACCTGCTCCAGGCCAAGCCATGACGCCCGCCACGAGCGAAGCCGAGGCCGTCCCTACCGGTGTGCCGGGGGCGCCACTGCTGGAGCTGCGGGGTGTGACCAAGATCTATGGCACGGGGCAGGCCGAGGTGCAGGCACTGCGCGGGATCGACCTGTCCATCCGCGACGGGGAGTTCGTGGCCGTGATGGGCCCCAGCGGCTCGGGAAAGTCCACCGCCATGAACCTGCTGGGCTGCCTGGATGTGCCCACAGGGGGCGCCTACCTGTTCCGCGGGGTAGACGCGGGGCAGCTCAGCCAGGACCAGCGCGCGCTGCTGCGCCGCTACTTCCTGGGCTTCGTGTTCCAGGGCTACAACCTGCTCAACCGCACCTCCGCGCTGGAGAATGTGGAGCTGCCGCTGATCTACCGCGGCACGCCCCACGCCGAGCGCCGCGAGCGCGCCCATGCGGCGATGGCGGCCGTGGGCCTCACGGGCTGGGAGCATCACACGCCCGGCGAGCTTTCCGGCGGCCAGCAGCAGAGGGTCGCCATCGCCCGCGCCATCGTGACCGAGCCCAGCCTGCTGCTGGCGGACGAGCCCACGGGGAACCTGGATACCGCGCGCAGCCGGGAGATCATGGATCTGCTCAAGAGCTTCAACCGCGAGCGGCACCTCACCATCGTGATGGTTACCCACGAGGCGGACATCGCGGCATACGCCGAGCGCACCGTGCACTTCGTGGACGGCCGCATCGATTCCGATACGCTCAAGGAGCGCGTGGCCTGATGTTCCTGGAAACGCTGCTGCTGGCGGCGCGCGAGATCCGCCGCAACGTGCTGCGCTCGTCCCTCACCATCCTGGGGGTGGTGATCGGGGTAGCCGCCGTTATCACTATGGTCACGGTGGGCAACGGCGCCACGGCCCGCGTCACGTCCGACATTTCCTCCCTGGGTAGCAACCTGCTGATCGTGCGGCCGGGGCAGCACCGGCACGGGCCCGGCGGCACCAGTTCCGGCGCGGACCCCCTGCGCCAGCAGGACCTGGACGCCATCACCACCCAGGTTTCCGGGCTGGCCGCCGTGGCCCCGCTGGTCTCGCGAGGCGTGCAGGCCGTCTATGCGGACCAAAACTGGTCCACCAGCGTTTCCGGCACCACCGACGGCTTCTTCCAGGCCCGCAACTGGGGCCTGACGGAGGGCCGCCAATTTACCGAGGGTGAACTGCGCGGCGGCGCAGCCGTGTGCATCCTGGGCCAGACGGTGCGCAGCAAGCTCTTCGGCGCGCAGAATCCGCTGGGCGCCATGATCCGCCTGGAGAAGCTCTCCTGCCACGTGATCGGGCTGTTGGAATCGAAGGGCCAGTCGAGCTTCGGCACGGACATGGACGACCTGGTGCTGGTGCCCCTGCGCACCTTCCAGCGCCGCATCGCGGGCAATGTGGAAAACATCGGCACGCTCCTGGTCTCCGCGGAGAACTCCGTCTCCACCGAGAAGGTGCAGCGGGACATCGAGGCTCTGCTGCGTCAGCGCCGCCACATCGCGCCGGGCATGGATGACGACTTCTGGGTGATGGACATGAAGGAGATCGCCGCCACCGTCTCGGGCGCCACGCGCGTGCTCACGGGCCTGCTGGGCGCCGTGGCGGCGGTGAGCCTGCTGGTCGGTGGCATCGGCATCATGAACATCATGCTGGTCTCCGTGACGGAGCGCACGCGGGAGATCGGCACGCGCCTCGCCATCGGCGCGCTGGCGCGCGACGTGCTGCTGCAGTTCCTGGTGGAGGCCGTGGTGCTCTCCTCGCTGGGCGGTGTCGTGGGCATCCTGCTGGGGCTGGGTGGCGCAGCCCTGGGTGCGCATCTGCTCAAGGTGCCATTCGTGTTCAATCCCGGCATCGTCGCCATCGCCTTCGTCTTCTCTGCGGCGGTGGGTGTGGTCTTTGGCTACTTCCCGGCGCGCCAGGCCGCCCGCCTCAATCCTATCGAGGCCCTGCGCCACGAATAGCGGCGCGCCGGCTTTGGTCGGAGTCTGCATTGGGAGCGCGGGGGCCCGTGGTCCCCGCACTGGAATGCTTGTGGTTTCAAGCGGCCCCCCTGGAGATGCCGCATGGTATCGCGCCCACAGGACCACCCCGACGTTTCGCTGACCATCCGCCGCACGTTTCCCGCGGCGCGCGAGCGCGTGTTCCGGGCGTGGACGGACCCCGCCTTGCTGCGGCAGTGGTGCTGCCCGGTCGGCTTCACGGTGGCCGCGGCCGAAGTGGACCTGCGCACGGGGGGCCACTACCGCATTGCCATGCAGCCGCCGGACGCGGGCGAGCCCAGCATCGCCCATGGCACGTACCGGGAGGTCATGCCGCCCGAGCGCCTCGTCTGCACGTGGCAATGGGAAGGCGAAGAAACGGGCGAGACCCTGGTGACGGTGGAGTTTCACGGCTTGGGGGGCGAGACGGAGATCGTGCTGCTGCACGAACAGTTCCCTGCGCCGGATACCCGCGACCGGCACAACGAGGGCTGGATCTCGTGCCTGGAGCACCTTGCGCAGGCGCTGCCCAACCTGGCCTGAGCCGGCCACGGCCCGTATCGGCTTCGCACAGCACCCGCATCCGCTCCTGCGCCATGGCGGCTCGCCCATCCGGGCGGGCTCGTCGGGCACGGGCGCACCGCATCGGCTACCCCGCCTCCTCCCCCTCGTTGTTGGCCGCAAAGTTGCAATCCATTGCACCGGGATCCGTGCATGCGGGCGTCGTGCGGCTGACGCCATCGTGCGGCGAATCCCGCGGCCTCCGGGTCAAGGCCCATCAACCACACGGTCAAGCGTCTGCATGCAGGCGCAATGCACACCAAGCGGACGAGGCGAGATGGTGGAGCAGGCACACGACAAGGCGGTCGCCTTCTGGGGCGAGACGATGGCCGACGAGGAGCCATTGCGCGAAACGCGCTTCCCGCTGGTGGAGGTGCAGACCGCCATCGCCTGGCGGGTGATCGAGCCGTGCCTGCAGGGCACATTGCGCGTGCTCGATGCCGGGGCCGGGACGGGGCGCTACTCGCTGCCCATCGCCGCACAGGGGCACCACGTAACGCACCTGGATGTCTCGCCGGCGATGCTGCAACGGGCCATGGCCTCGGCGGCGCACGAGGGACTGGCCGAGATCGAGTTCCGCCAGGGGGACGTGTGCAACCTGTCCGCCTTCGCGGATCGCGCCTTCGACCTGACGCTGTGCCTGGACGCGCCCGTGTCCTACGCCTGGCCGCACCACGCGCGGGCGCTGGGGGAGGTCTGCCGCGTGACGGGCGAGCGCTTGGTGCTGATGGTCTCCAGTCGCAGCGGAGCGCTGCCGTTCATGATCGACTTCGACATGGCCGGGAGCTTCGTGCCGCCAGGGCAGGGCGAAGGGCACGATCCGTTCTTCCTGACGGAGAGCATCCTGCGCCACGGCGTGGAGCGCTTCCCGCCTGAGTTCGAGCCCTGGCTGCGCCGCGAGGGCAAGCTAACCCCGCCGGACTACGCCTTCACCGCGCCGGAGCTGACGGACCTGCTGGAGGCCGAGGGCTTCGCCGTGCAGCTCATCGGCGGACCGGGGGCCCTGGCGCGCAGCATCCGCCCGGAGAGCCTGGAGCGCATCCGCAGCGACCCGGCGCTCTTCGAGCGCTTTATCGGCTACAGCGTCGCCTTCGACTTCGACCCCTACAACGTCGGCCTCGGCGCCGTGAACCTGATGGTGGTGGCCCACCGCGTCGGCGAACCCGCCAGGCGCCGGCACGGCAAGCGTCGCCAGGCATAGTCCGATAAGCGGATTCGGGGATATACGTCTCCCTGTGCCCGCCGAGGGGCGGGCCCGGCGATGCGGGCTGGGTGTGTGGCCGGCGGGCCCTGATCGGCGCCGCGGCCTGCGCCGGGTTACTTGATGCCGATCAGACGCACTTCGAAGATCAGCGTCTTGCCGGCGAGCGGATGATTGCCGTCCAGCACGCCCTCTTCCGGCGTGACCTCGGCGACGTACCACACCTGCCCGCCCTGCTGGCCGTCCGACAGCGCGTCGCCCACCTTGGCATCCTGCGGGATGCGCTCGCGGGGGATGCGGATCACCAGTTCCTCGTTGCGCGGGCCATAGGCCTGATCGGGCGGAATCTCGACCGTTTTCTCCTGCCCCACCTCCATGCCCATCACGGCATCGCTCATGCCCGGGATGATGCGGTTGCTTCCCGCCTCGAACTCGAACGTGCCGCGTCCATCCGTGCTGTCAAAGACCGTTCCGTCCTCCAGTTTGCCGACGTATTCGATCTCGACTTGATCGCCCTGCTTTACGGCTTGTTCAATCGTCTGCTCAGTCATCGTGCCTCTGCTCAGTGTCCGGTACCGTGCCCGTCCGCATGCGTCCGGGACCGTTCGGGCCTCTACCCGTCGGTCCAGCGTCGCGTGTCTGAGCCTGGATTGATACCCCGTGAGCGCCAGAAATTCGATAATAGACTGAACTCACAGCATAAAATGATATTCCGTTGCGACACTGGGACGCGCCCGGCAACCTTCCGGGCCCATTCCCAGCAGGGGCCTGCCGGGCCGACCGTCGTTGCGAATTCATGTAATTAGCGAAAATTCGCTTGACACGTATTTTCGCTGTTGATTACACTCGCCGCGAGTGGCCCTTCCGGCTGGAGCGGGCCGACCCTACGCACCGCAACTGGAGACCCGGTCATGAACGCCACGGCCCGTACCCGCGACCGCGACCCGGCGCCCCAACCCATCGCCCCTGTCCCCGGCATGGAGCTGCCGGCGGCCGCCTGGACGTCCGACGCCCAGATCGTGCTGACACCCAAGGCCGCGGAGCTGCTGGTGGCGTTGCACCGGCACTTCGAGCCGGAGCGGCGCGCGCTGCTGGCGGCCCGACGGGAGCGGCAGGCCGCCTGGGACGGCGGCGAGCTGCCGGACTTTCCTCCCCGCGATACGGAGGCCGTGCGGGGCGGCTGGCGCGTGGCGCCGATCCCGGAGGATCTGCTCCGCCGCCGCGTGGAGATCACGGGACCCTGCAACTCGCCCAAGATGGTGATCAACATGCTCGGCCGCGCCGCGGATGGCATCCGCGCGGATACGGCCATGCTGGACTTCGAGGACGCGCTGATGCCCGCCTGGGGCAACCTGATGGCGGGGCAGCGCAACGTTCGCGCCGTGGCCGAGGGCCAGTTGGAGCACGAGGAGCCCGCCGGCGGCGGCAAGCCCCGGCGCGTGTACCGCCTGGACCCGGCGGACATGGCCCTGCCCATCGTGCGGCCGCGCGGCCTGCACCTGCTGGAGAGCAACTGCCGCGTGGATAGCGCGCCGGTCTCCGGGGCCCTGTTCGATCTGGCGCTGAGCTGTTTCCACAGCGCGGGGCGACTGCTGGAGCGGGGGCACACCCCGGCCTACTACCTGCCCAAATGCGAGGATGCCGCCGAGGCCCGCTGGTGGGATGCCGTGCTGGCGGCGCTGGAGGACGCGCTGGGCTTGGGCCGCGGGGCGCTCAAGGCCACGTTCCTCATCGAAACGCTGCCCGCCGCGCTGCAGATGGAGGAGATCCTCTTCGCCAGCCGCGATCACGCCGTGGGCCTGAACGTGGGCCGCTGGGACAAGATCTTCAGCGACATCAAAACGTTGCGCTTCCACGCGGACCGCATTCTGGCGGATCGGGCCAGCATCACCATGCAGCGACCGTGGATGGAGGCCTACGCCCGGCGCTGCGTGCAGATCAGCCACCAGCGCGGCGCGCTGGGCCTAGGCGGCATGGCCGCCTTCACACCGGGACGCACGCCGGCCGTGCGCGCCGCCCAGACGGAGAAGGTGCGCGCCGACAAGCGCACCGAGCACGACCTGGGCCACGACGGCTGCTGGGTGTCGCACCCCTACTTCATCGGGCCGGCACTGGAGCAGTTCCCCGAGCGCAACCAGCTGGGCGTGCTGCACCGCGAGGCGGAGCGCTATCCCGACCTGCTGCCCCAGGGCGGCGGACCCTACACACTGGCCGGGCTGCGCACCAATGTGCGCGTGGGCATCGGCTACCTGGAGGGCTGGCAGCGCGGCATCGGCTGCGTGGCCTGGGAAGACCTGATGGAGGACTTGGCCACGCTGGAGATCTCCCGCGCGCAGACCTGGCAGTGGTTGCACCACGGCGTGCGCCTGCAGGATGGCGACCGTGCCGGCCCGGCGGTCACCGAGGCGTTGGTGCGCCGTACCTTCGCCGAGGAGCTGGAGCGCATCGTGGGCCCCGAGTGCGCGGACCTGGCCGCGGCGCGGGGCGAATCGCCCGCGGCGGTGGCGGCCAGCTTCGAGCGCGCGGCGCGCGAGGCCGAGGCCATCTTCACGCGCAGCGAGCTGACGGACTTTCTCTACGAGGCTTCGCCGCCCGTGGCATGAGCGGCGCCCGCCCGAACCGGGGCGCGGCTTTCCGGCGACGCCCCCACGACCATCCGGAGATCCCATGGAACCACAGACCGACCCCCGGCCCAGCCGGCCCTCGCCCCTGGAGCCACCGCGCCGTCCCGAGCAGCCGCCCGAAAGCACGCCCACCCCCACGGCCAACGGCCGCGCGCACTGGGAGGCCCTCCGCGCGGAGCGCGCCCGGCCCGCGGAGACGCCCGAGGCACGCTTCCAGGAGTTTCGCTTCCCCACGGAGCACCCCAGCACCCTGCTGCGGCGGCTGCTGCGCGACGAGCCCTACGTGTTCGCGCCGGGGCTTTACAACGCGGGCGGCGTGAAGCTGGCAGCACACGCGGGCTTCAAGGCCGCCTACCTGAGCGGCTACTCCTATGCCGTGGAGGAACACGGCGTGACGGACGTGGGCGCCTTCAGCCGAAACGAGCTGGCCGAACAGGCCGCGCGCATGGTGCGCGCCTCCGCCTATTGGCAGCGCGAGCGCTACGTGACGGACGGTGAGCTGCGCGAGCCCCTGCCTCTGGTGATGGACATGGAAGACGGCCACGGCGGCTTCGGGCAGGTGCAGATGCTGATGCAGCAGATTGTGCCCACCGGTGTGGCTGCGGGTCACCTGGAGGATCAGGCGGAGCGCCGCTGCGGCCACCTGCCGGGCAAGATGCTGGTGCCGGTGGAAAAGCAGATCGAACGCCTGCTGGCCGCCCGCAGCGAGGCGGATCAGCTCGGCTGCGACGACTTCGTGCTCATCGCCCGCACGGACGCTGCCACCGCGCGCTACACGCCGGAGGGCCGGCCGGGGGGCATCGACCTGGCCATCGAGCGCACGCTGGCCTACGCCCGCGCGGAGATTCACAACCGTCGCGCCATCGACTTGGCTTGGTGCGAGTTCAAGGACCAGGACTGGGAGGCGATCTGCCACTGGGCCCGCGCCGTGCGCGCCGAGCACCCGGACCTGGAGTTGGCCATCAACCTGTCCTCGTCCTTCGACTGGACCAACCCGCGCTTCCTGCCCGTGTTCAGCATGGAGCAACTGGCCGAGGAGGGCTTCCGCTACCTGTTTATGACCCTGGCGGACAACCACGCCGGGCGCAACGGGAGCTGGGAGTTCTTCCGCGACATCCAGGCCCGGGGCACCGCCGCCTTCCCAGACCTGCAGGAACGCGAGGCGCGCTCCGGCACCCCCTCCAGGAGCCACAACGTGCTGGCCGGCACGCCCACCTACTTCACCGGCGGCACGGTGTTCGGCTCGCGCAGCTTCTCCTCGGGCGACGTGCGCGCCAGCGACGCCGCCCTGTCCGAGGTGGCGCCGTAACGGCGAACACCACCGCACCAGCAGTGCGGGGGAGCGCGGCTCCCCCGCACCCCCAAGACACCTCCTCAGAAATCGGCTTGGCGAAGGAAGCCCGACTCTTCGAGACGGGCTCCTCCGGAACCCTCCTCAGGGAATCGTGCTTCCCGCCGCGTTCCTGAGGAGTGAGCGCGGCGAACGTCTCGAAGGGCGCGGCGGCCTGACCGTTCTTTCAGCTACGCCAACAGCAGTGCGCACGCATGGTCAACACTACAGCGATGTGTCATTTCGAGCGCAGCGAGCAATCTGCTTGCGGCCGACACAGCACTGGGTGCCCTTGAACCATTCGGCTTGTCCCCACGCTCCAAGGGTGCTGAGATACCGGCGGCCCAACGCGGGACGCCCGCGTCCTTGTTCACCCGCCGGCGCCGGCTGCGCCGCCACGATTCGTGCGAGCGCAGATGGTCGCCATATCCGGACTGCAAGCCATTGTGCTGGGCCTCGTGCAGGGGCTCACCGAGTACATCCCCGTCAGCAGCACCGCGCACCTGCGCATCGTGCCGGCTCTGCTGGGCTGGGGCGACCCCGGTGCGGCGTTCTCCGCCGTGATCCAGCTCGGCACGCTGGTGGCCGTGCTGCTCTACTTCGCGCGCGATATCGGGCGCTTCACCGTGGCCGCGCTGGCCAGCTTGGTGAGCGCCGAGGCGCGCCGCTCGCCCGACGCGCGCATGGCCTGGGCCATCGCCGCGGGCAACCTGCCCATCGTGGTGCTGGGGCTGGGCTTCCGGCACGTCATCGAGACCGAGCTGCGCTCGCTGTACATCATCGGCACCATGCTGATCGTGATCGCGCTGGGCCTGTGGTGGGCGGAGCGCCGCGGCACCGGCGAGGCGCCCATGGAGGGCCTCACCTTCCGGCGCGTGATGGCAATCGGCGCCTTCCAGGCGCTGGCGCTGATCCCGGGCTCCTCGCGCTCCGGCTCCACCATTCTGGGGGGCCTGCTGCTGGGGCTGAAGCGGGCCGATGCGGCGCGCTTCTCGTTCCTGCTGGGGATTCCGGCGATCCTGGGAGCGGCGCTGCTGGAACTGCCGCACGTGCTGGCGGGGGTGCGCGCGGGCGAGCTGACCGGCACCTCGCTGGTGCTGGGCCTGCTCACGGCCTGCGTGGTGGGCTATGCCTCCATCGCCTTCCTGCTGCGCTACCTGGAGCGCCGCACCACGCTGCTGTTCATCGTGTACCGGCTGGGGCTGGCCGGGGTGGTGTTGGGCTTGGCGGCGTCCGGGGTGATCCGCTAGACTGTACGCATGAGCCTGGAACGCACCTGCTTCCTGTGCGGCAAGCCGGTCAGCATCCGCCGCCGCATGTCCGTCTTCTGCAGCGACCGCTGCGAGCTGCGCCACCGCGCCCTGGTGGGCGAGGCCCCGGCAGAGATGGTCTCGCGCAAAAACGCCAAGGCGCCAAGGGCGCAAGGACCGATGAGTTCCGGGAACCCCACGCCCTGGCGCTGACCCGCAAAACAGCCGCATACCCCAGCGGACCCGCCGAGAGGCCGTGCGCATCCACCGCTTCGTCGGCCGGGGATCGCGGGGGCTCCAGTTCCTTGTATTTCTCGGCTCGCATCCACGAGGCTCCGGCGGTTCCTGTTATTGGAAGTGCGCCGGGGTGGGCTCGCGAGCAATTCGGGGAAGGTCGCCAGATGCCGTCGCGGGGAGGGCCCCTGGCGGGCAGGAATCAGGGGAAAACCGTTCCCGCAGCGCCGACCAGCCCAGGCCCGAATCACGGCTTGATCGCAGCTTTCTCTCGAATGGGGAAATCGAGACTTGCCAGGCTATGGTACTTGCGCTGCTTCAGAAGGCCGAGCCTGCGCATTCCAAGGAACGTCAAGACCCTTGCGATGAGTTTGACTTGCCGCCACCGGTTCACTGTCGCGATGGTCGGCTGCACACTCCGGTCCGGCGCGTAATACACGACTTTCACTGCGCCAACCCCGTCGCATTCCTCGACCAGCGGAGTGCCCGCTCGTCCCGGCATTCCACCGGAGGTGCGGTTGAATTCGTCCGTGAGCAGCATATACTCCGCGATCGGCACCTTGTTCTTCATCAAGCGGTGGGCCGTGATCACAGACACGCCGGAAAGCTCCTCGAACTTCCGGACTTTGCGTAGCGTGACTTCACCACAATGCAGGACCGTCTTGATCGTCAAATCCCCAATCTGCGAACATCCTCCGCATTCACAAACCGCGTCCTTGACCATCTCCTGCTTGCGTTGCGCAAACGCCTGGAAGAATCCATTGACCTGATTGAGGGCGCTCTTGGCCACGGCGGGCAGGGTATGTTCCGTTGCCGGAGCATAGAACAAGGCAGCGTCACCCTCCAGCTTGTTCAAGATCAGAGGGTGTGCGGAGGCGTCAATGACGGAACTGAGCAGTTCCGACATGGCGGCTTCCGCATGGGCGAGACTCTGCTTCTGCCGATTCATGAATCGCGTATAGCCGCCAATGTCGGCCAGCACGATAACCGCTTGCTTTGTTGCCATCTCCGCCCTTTCTGGATGCCCACCAAGTGATGGCGCCGCCGCGTGCCTTATCCGAGTTTGCAGGGATCAGATATTCCTGGTCAGGTCTTTCCGGCTTTGCGCGAGACGGAGCCAGGCGCGACCATCCGCTAATCAAAGCGAATCACCTGGCGGGCGACGCGGTTGCCGGCGAAGACGTTCTCCACGCAGGTGTTGATGTCCTCGAGTCGGTACTCCTTGGTGACGATGCCGTCCAGGTCGATGCGGCCTTCCTCGAACAGGCGCACGTACTTGGGGATGTCCCACTGGAACTGCGCATCGCCGAAGAGCACGCCCTGCACCTTCTTGCGCCACATGGCCAGGGTGTAGGGATCGAACGGCACTTCCTCGAACGCGGAGGCGCCCACGCCCACCAGGCACATGGTGCCGCCTTTGCGCAGGGCGCGGAAGGCAATGGCGAGGGTTTCCATGGCCTGATCGAAGCCCACGAACTCGAACGTGAAGTCCGTGCCCATGCCCCAGGTGATGTCCATGATCTCGCGGATCACCTCATCCGGGTCGTGCTTGTTGAGCACGCCGTGGGTGGCGCCGAGCTTCTTGGCCATCTCCAGCTTTTCCGGATGCACGTCCACTGCGATGATCTTGCCCGCACCGCTCATGCGCGCGCCCTGGACGGCCGATAGCCCCAGTCCCCCGCAGCCCACGATGGTGACGGTCTCCCCCGGGCGGATGTGCACGGCGTTGGTGGCCGCGCCGAAGCCGGTGGTGAACCCGCAGCCCAGCAGGCACACCCGCTCCAGCCGGATGTAGTCCGGCACTTTGACCAGGGAGGCCTCGGGCACCACGGAGTACTCGCCCCAGGTGCTGACGAACAGGAAGCTGCTCACGTCCGTGCCGTCCAGACGGTGGTGGCGGGTGGTGCCGTCCAGCATGCGCCCTGTGCGCAGGTGCGCGCCCAGGTCGCACATGTTGGGCTGACCCGTGTGGCACCAACGGCACTTGCCGCAGGCCGGCAGGTACGTGAGGATCACGTGGTCGCCCTTGGCCACGGACGTCACGCCCTCGCCCACCTCCTCGATGATCCCCGCGCCCTCGTGCCCCAGCACCACCGGGAACGGCCGCGCCAGATCGCCCGTGACCACGTGCAGGTCGCTGTGGCACACGCCCGTGGCCACCATGCGCACCAGCACCTCGCCCGCCTGGGGCGGATCCAGCTCCAGCTCCTCGATCTTGAACGGCTGCTTCGGCCCTTCCAGCACGGCCGCTTTCATGCGCATGGGGTCACCTCTGCGGGTTGGAACATGGGGCTCGGGGCCGCAGCCCCTGCGATTCCGTCAGCCCGTCGCTGCGCGGCCCCAGGACGGCAGCGTGCGCGGGCGGTTCAGTCGAAGCGGATCACCTGCCGCGCCACGCGGTTTTCCGCCAGGATATTCTCGATGGCCGTATTGATGTCCTCCAGTCGCAGCTCCTTGGTGACCAGCCCGTCCAGGTCCAGCCGCCCTTCCTCGTACAGGCGCACGTAGCGGGGAATGTCCGTGCGGAACTGGGCATCGCCGAACAACACGCCCTGCATGGTGCGGCGATAGTGGGGGATGTCCCAGGGGCGGATCGGCACCTCCTGGATGTCGCTGGCGCCCACGCCGCAGATGGTCACCGTGCCCCCCTTGCGCGCGGAGTGGTAGACGATGGGCCAGGTCGTCTCCACCTGATCCCAGCCCACGAACTCGAACGTGTAGTCCGTGCCCACGCCCCAGGTGATGTCCATCACCTGCCGCACCACGTCGTCCGGGTCGCCCGCGTTGATGATGCCGTGGGTAGCGCCGAACTTCTTGGCCATCTCCAGCTTCTCGGGGTGCTTGTCCACCGCGATAATCTTGCCCGCGCCGCTGATGCGCGCGCCCTGGATGGCCGATAGCCCCAGCCCGCCGCAGCCCACCACGGTGGCCGTCTCGCCCGGGCGGATGTGCGCGGCGCTGGTGGCCGCCCCGAAGCCGGTGGTGAACCCACAGCCCAGCAGGCACAGGCGCTCCAGCGGCAGATAGTCCGGCACCACCACCACGGAGGCCTGGGGCACCACCGAGTACTCGGCCCAGGTGGAGACGAACAGGAAGTTGCTCAGGTCGCTGCCGTCCGCACGGTGCAGGCGCGACGTGCCGTCCAGCATGCGCCCGGTGCCGATGTGCTGGCCCAGGTCGCACATGTTGGGGTGGCCCGTGTGGCACCAGCGGCACTTACCGCAAGAGGGCAGGAAGGTCAGCACCACATGGTCGCCCGGCTTGCAGTCCGTCACGCCTTCGCCCACCTCCTGCACGATGCCGGCGCCCTCGTGCCCCAGCACGATGGGCAGCGGACGCCCGGAGCTGTCGCCGGTGTAGTAGTGCACGTCGCTGTGGCACACGCCCGTGGCCACCATCTTCACGAGCACCTCGCCCGCCTGGGGCGGGTCCAGCTCCACCTGCTCCACCGTGAGCGGCTGCCGCACGCCGGACAGCACCGCGGCTTTCATGCGCATGGTCGTCTTGCCTCTGCCAACGGATGGGGCGCCGCCGGGTGCGCCGGGGCCAGCGATAGCGCGAGCGGGCGCCGCTGCGGACCGGCCACACGCCGGCCCAGGCGATGGGCCCCGCTCAATCGTAGCGGATCACCTGCCGCGCCACCCTGTTGCCCGCGAGGATGTTCTCGAAGCAGGTGTTGATGTCTTCCAGCCGGAACTCCTTCGTGACCATCTCGTCCAGCTTGATCTGCCCTTGCTGGTACAGGTCGATGTATCGGGGAATGTCCGCCCGGAACTGCGCATCGCCAAACAGCACACCCTGGATCTTCTTGCGCCAGAGAGAGAAGTCGCGCGGGCCGATGGGCATGGTCTTCTTGTCCACCTTGCCCACGCCCACCATGAACATCGTGCCGCCCTTGCGCAGGCTCTCGTAGCAGACCTTCACCGTGTTGTCCGTCTGGTCGAAGCCCACGAACTCGAAGCTGTAGTCCACGCCCACGCCCCAGGTGATCTCCTGCACCTCCTTCACCACGTCTTCCCAATTGTGGCGGTTCTGGATGGTGTGCGTGGCGCCGAACTTCTTGGCCATGCCCAGCTTTTCCTCGTGCACGTCCACGGCGATGATCTTGCCCGCGCCGCTGAGGGCCGCGCCCTGCACCGCCGAGAGGCCCAGGCCGCCGCAGCCCACGATCATCACCGTGTCGCCCGGCTTGATGTGGGCCGCGTTGGTGGCCGCGCCGAAGCCGGTGGTGAAGCCGCAGCCCAGCAGGCACAGGCGCTCCAACGGCAGGTAGTCCGGCACCTTGAGCACGGAGGCCTCGGGCGAGATGGTGTACTCGCCGTAGGTGCTGACGAACAGGAAGCTGTTGATGTCCCGGCCGTCGCTGGCGCGATGGTGGCGATAGGTATCGTCCAGGTACTTGCCCGTGCGCAGCTTGGCCCCCAGGTCGCACAGGCTGGGGTGACCCGTGTGGCACCAGCGGCACTTGCCGCAGGAGGGCAGGAAGGTCAGCACCACGTGGTCGCCCGGCACCACCGACGTCACGCCCTCGCCCACCTGCTCCACGATCCCCGCCCCCTCGTGACCCAGGATGATCGGCTTCTCGCGAGGCACGTCGCCCGTGTAGTAGTGCACGTCGCTGTGGCACACGCCCGTGGCCACCAGCTTGATCAGCACCTCGCCGGCCTTGGGCGGGTCCAGCTCGATCTCCTCGATCACGAGCGGCTGGCGCACCTCATACAAGACGGCCGCTTTCATGCGCATGGCACGCACCTCCAGGCTAGGGATATTTCGCGATAGCGCAGCCTAGTGAATTCTCGGGCCCTGCGCAAGCGGGCGCGCTGGGCGGGTCTCGGCGAGGGGCACGCGGCTGCCGGGCGGCGGGGACTGCGGCCCACTCGCCCACCATCCGGTCGCGGGCGCAAGGAGCGGGTGGGCGAGGCCGGAGAAACCGTTCACGCTGCGAATCGCCACATGGCGCACACCTATCCGCATCGGAGCCCGATCATGCACAAGACCATCCAACCCGCGATTCTCTACTTCGGAACGCCCGTCGTGCTGGTGAGCACGCTGAACGAGGACGGAACGGCAAACCTCGCCCCCATGTCTTCGGCCTGGTGGCTTCAGGACCGCTGTCTGCTGGGCTTCGACCCCACGTCCCAGTCCCCCCGCAACCTGCTGCACAGCGGCCAGTGCGTGCTGAACCTGCCCTCCGCCGACCAGACCGCCCTGGTGAACCGGCTGGCCCTCACCACCGGCAGCGATCCAGTGCCGCCCCACAAGGCAATGCGAGGCTATCGCCACGACGGCGCCAAGTTCGAGGCGGCCGGAGCGACGCCCGTGCCCGGCGAGTGCGTGGCACCGCCGCGGGTCGCCGAATGCCCCGTGCAGCTTGAAGCGGAGCTGGAGCAATCATGGTCCCTGGCACCCCGCGGGCAAGGGGCGCAGACCCGCGCGGCGCCGCTGGCCATACAGGTGCGCATCGTGCGTGTGCACGTGGACGAGCACATCCTGCTGGCAGACGAGGCCGACCGAATCGACCCGGACCGCTGGCGGCCGCTCATCATGAGCTTCCAGCAGTTCTACGGCCTGGGACCGCGCCTCGGCGAGTCGCGGCTGGCCTCCGTTCCCGAGGCGTCGTACCGCCCCGGTCGGGCTATGGACGCAATGCGCAGCGCAACGCGGTAAAGCGCCGGGGAGCGCAACACCCGTTGGGCGTGGACGGTGGGTCGCGGAGCCGGGCGGCTGCGCGAGGGGCGCAGCTCAGGGCAGGCCAGCCGCGCGCAGCCACTGCCGCATCCGGGCCGCCTCGGGCGGTTGGTAGGGCTCGGAGTTGGCGAGCCAAGCCTGCACGGTGAAGTCGGGGTGCGAGCGCAATAGCCGGCGCGCAGCAGCCTTGGCCGCTGCGGCATCTCCGGACTTCTGTGCCAGCACCACCGCGTAGACCTGAGCATAGACCTGAGCGCCGTTGCGGGCCAACGAGACGTCCAGCACCTCCCGGGCATCGGCCAGATTACCCTGCCACAGATCGGCGATGGCCAGCACGTTCAGATACCACGCGGGATAGTACGGATGCAGCCGCACCGCGAGACGGATGAGGCGTTCCGCATCCTCGTAGTGGCCCACGTAGAGATCGCCCCAGGCCACGTTCGCCAGTACCTCGGCGTTGCCGCCACCCAACTCGATGGCCCGCCCCGCCTCCTGCTGAAAGGCGCCATAGTCGCGCAGGAACAGATGGGCGATCGCCGCCACCGCGTGTCCCTCGGGATCGCTGGGGTCCAGCGCCATGGCCTGCTCGGCCGCGTCGATCCCGGTCTGCAGGGATACGGCGCGATCCTCGCCGCAGGCGAAGTACACGTTGCGCAGCCGATGCCAGGCCAGTCCGACCCAGGCGCTGGAATAGCGCGGATCCAGGGCGATGGCGCGGCGATACAGCTTGCCCGTGCGCTCGTAACGGTCGCAGCTCTGGCCGCCCTGGTCCGCGTACCAGTAATCTTCGGCCTGCTGCTGCGCTTCGAAGGCGGCCAGATGGGTGGTGCGGCGGCGGCGCAATTCGGCCAGTTCCCCATCCAGCAGCTTGACCTGCATGGCCTGCGCAATGGCCTGCGTAATCCGGTCCTGCACGTGGAACAGATCGTCCGCCGGCACGTCGTATCGTTGCGCCCACAGGTGCACACCAGTGCGGGCATTGATGAGCTGGGCGTTGATGCGCAGGCGGTCTCCCTCCCGCTGCACGCTGCCCTCCAGCACGTAGTTGACGTGGAGCAGATTGCCCACCTCGCGCACGTCCACCGCCCGGCCCTTGAGCTTGAACACGGAGTTGCGGGCGATCACGAACAGGTTCTGGAGACGGGACAGGCCCGTGATCAGGGTCTCGGTGAATCCGTCGGCGATCCAGTCCTGGTCGGGACGTCCGCTGAGATTGTCGAACGGCAGCACGGCCAGGGAGGGCTTTTCCGGCAACGGCAGGTCCAGCGACCATGTCGGCGTCACGCCATTCCGCGTCACCAGCCCCAGCTTGGCGAGCGGCTGCGGCAGCACGCCCGCGGCCACCAGCCCCCCGACCATCGCCAGCACCGCCACCACGACCAACACCAGCGCGGCACGGCCCCGGCGCCACCCGCCAGCCCACCCGATCCGTCCGCGCAGGCTCGCCAACCAGCTCTGCTCCGGTGCGCCTCCGGCGCACACACGGTAGACCCCGACGGGCGTCGGGATGTTCTTGACGGCCTTTTCGCCCAGGAACGTGAACTGCAGCGGCGGACGGTGCTTGATGACGTCGAAGACGCTGCTGGAGATGTTGATGCCACCGGGCTCGGCCAGGGCTTCCAGGCGCGCGGCGATGTTCACGCCATCGCCATAGATGGCGCCGTTCGACACGAGCACGTCGCCCAGGTTCACGGCGATCCGGAACAGCATGCGCTCCTCCGGGGGCAGCCCGGCGTTGCGCTGGGCCATCGCCTCCTGGAACCGCACCGCGCAATCCACCGCCGCCACGACGCTGGGGAACTCCACCAGCACCGAATCGCCCGGCGCATTCACGAGCCGTCCCTGGAAGGCCTCGACATGGCCTTGTAGCACCTGCTGGCAGGCGTTGAGGGACTCCAGCGTCGCCTCGTCGTCGGCACTCATGAGGCGGCTGTAGGAAACCACGTCGCCATACAGGATGGCTGCCAACCGGCGCCGCACGCCATCGGATTCGGATTCGGTCATCGTCCTGGCCATCCACGAGAGATGCAGGGATACCCCCGCCACGCAACGCCGCCGCACCTGTGATTAGAATTGTGGGCAAACGTACTGAAATACGCAGGCGAATTACCGATTTAACGGCATCTGCTGGGCAGGGTTCCGCATTACCTGGGACAGGCGGAGGCCGGATCTGCCGGGGTGGGTGCAACGATGGCCATCGGGCGGGATGACGCTCACGGAGCCGGGCGGCCCCATGGGACACTGCGGCGCGGGACGGCTGGGCGCCCCGCGCTTTGATCGTGCCTGCGGTCGGATGGGGGGCTACTTCTTGACGACCTCTTCCAGCTCACCGGTGGCGTGCATTTCCGTCACGATGTCGCACCCGCCGACGAACTTGCCGTCCACGTAGACCTGGGGAATGGTCGGCCAGTTGGAGAATTCCTTGATGCCCTGGCGCAGTTCCGGATCTTCCAGCACGTTGCGCGTCTCGTACGCCACGCCCATCTCATCGAAGATCTCGATGGTGGCCGCGGAGAACCCGCACATGGGGGCCTGCGGCGTGCCCTTCATGTAGATCAGGATGCGGTTGTTGGCGACGTCCTGCGCGATGCGCTCCATCACATCGCCGGCCTGCGAGGGCGGCACCGTCCCCGCCTGCTCGGAACCGACGACCTTGAAGATGTTCTTGAACGATGACATGATCCCGGCGCTCCTCTGAGAGAAATTCCATTTCGGTAAATTCTCGACCCATTTTAGCGCGCCCGACAGCGGAAGCAAATCGGGGTCGATGGACGGCGGGTCCGGGTTCGCGCCGGCTGTCGCTTTGTGCCACCTGCGGTTTGAAAAAACCATTGAAATCAGCTAGCATTACGGGGCATCGGTGGAGACGTCCGTACCGTAAACGGACGTTTTGCTGAGAGCCGTACACCCCGCACCCGCGGGGTGTACACCGGCCGCCAGGGATGTGTGGCCGGGCCGCGGCAAGGGGAGGGGGAGCAGTATGCCGCGGCAAAGTGCAGTGCCGGCAAGGATGCCTCCGCGAACCCGAGCGACGAGTCCGCATCATGGAAGATCCGAAGGCACTACAGCGGCGCAGCCTGAGCGATCGCACGTGGGAAGAGCCCCCGGCCCTGCCCGGGGAGGCAGAGTTGCGCGCGCTGCGCGATGGGCTGGGCATCACGGAGGGGTTTGCCCGCCTGCTGGCCGCGCGGGGTCTGCACGACGTGGACGAGGCCCGCACCTATCTGCACCCGGAGGCCGCCCGGCTCCACGATCCACTCCTGATGCTGGGCATGCGCGAGGCGGTGCTGCGGATCGTCAAGGCCATCGAGAACTACGAGAAGGTGCTCGTCTTTGGCGACTACGACATGGACGGCACCGCCGGGGCCAGCATCTTCTATGGCTACCTGAAGCGCCTGGGTGCCCGGGTCAACTATTTCATTCCCAAGCGCCTGGCCGATGGCTACGGCTTCACGGAATCCTCGCTGCAGAAGATCGCGGAGTGGAAGGCCGACCTCGTCATCACGACCGATCACGGTTCCACGGATCTGGAAGCCCCGGAGCGCCTGCGCCGGCTGGGGATCGACCTGATCATCTCCGACCACCACCAGTTGGGCGCGGGTAAGCCCGATGCAGTGGCGCTGGTGAACCCGCAGCAGCCGGGCTGCCCGTATCCGTTCAAGGGTCTCGCCGCGGCGGGTGTGGCCTACAAGTTGATCTGCGCGCTGGACCAGCACCTCACCGAGCAGCACTTCTGGAGCGTGCGGGGCATCTGCCACACGTCGCCGGACTACTTCCTGGACCTGGTGGCACTGGCCACTGTGGCCGACATGGCGCCGCTGGTGGGCGAGAACCGCATCCTCGTCAAGCTGGGCCTGGACATCCTCAACACGCGCTTGCGGCCCGGTCTGAGCGGGCTTGTGAAGGAGTGCCGCATCCGCGGAACCATCACGCCGAGCGTGATTGCCTTCAAGATCGCGCCCAAGATCAACGCCCTGGGTCGCGTAGGCGATCCCCGCATGGGCATGCAGCTCCTGCTCTCGCACTCGTACACCGAGGCGCGCCGGTTGGCGCGGCACTTGGTGGACGTGAACCGGGAGCGCCAGGAGATCGAGCGCATCGTCTATGCCGACGCCAGCGTGCAGATGGAGGCCCTGACCGATCATCCGGCCCTGATCCTGGTGGGCGACCGCTGGCACCCGGGCGTGATCGGTTCCATCGCCACCCGCATCGCCTTCGAGAGCCGCCGGCCCACGTTGGTGCTAAGCCATCAGGAAGCACCGGAGGTCATCGGTTCGGCCCGCAGCAGCGAGAACTACAATGTGCTGGGCGTGCTGGAGGCCTGCCAGCAACTGCTGGAGCGCTTCGGGGGCCATCCCAGCGCCGCGGGCATGATGCTGCACCAGATGAACCTGCACGCGTTCACGAGCTTCTTCCGCGATGCAGCCGAACGCGATGCCCCCAGGGCTTGCGGCGGCTCGAAGGACCACGTCCGGATCGAAACCTGGATCGAAGCGGAAGACCTGACGCGGCAGTTCCTGGACGAGATCGCGCAGATGTCGCCCTTCGGCTACGGCAATCGCGAGCCGGTGGTGGGCGTACGCGGTTTCACCGTGCGCGACCCGGCCGTGGTCAACTCGCGCCACCTGCGCTTCAGCCTCGCCTGCGAGGGCGGCGCGGGGGTGGATGCCTTCGCCTGGGATCGCTCCGGGTGGGCGGTGCAGCCCTCAGCCCGCTACGACGTCGCCTTCATGCCGCAGGATGCCAGCGGCGATGGATCGCGCCCGCAGATCCGCGTGCTGGACCTCATCTACGCCGACTAGCCTTCCGGGAAGTGAAGCGAACCGCCCGCCGAGTCTACTGCTCGGCGGTGTGCGGCAGGTTCTGCACACCGGCACCGGGCTGGCCCATGGCCGTGGCGTGCGGCGGGACGCCCGGGCCCGGCGGCAGGGGCGACAGCACCTCGCCCGCCTCGCGGCCCAGCAGCGCATCGTACAAGCCCCCCATAAACTGGTCCTGCGCTGCCTGCAGCGTCTGGAAGCTGCGATCCGGATCGTTGATCAGCAGCGAAAACACGATGACGTCGTGCTTGAGCTGCAGGTAGCCGCTGATGTTGCTGACGCTGGCCAAGGTACCGGTCTTGGCCCGCAGCCGTCCGCGCATGCGCCAGGGGTAATTCCGGTATTCCAACGTGCCGTCCGTCAGCGCCACGCTGAGCGAGTTGATGAACTCGGGGCGCAGGGTGAAGTCCTGCCGCACGCGATTGAGCAGCCGTACCAGCAGCAGCGCACTGACGCGGTCCTGCCGGCTCAAGCCTGAGCCGTCCACCAGGTGCAGCTCGTCGGGAACTTCCGGGAACTCCTTGGCCAGCACGCGCCGCAGCACGGCCAGCCCGTCCTGGGTGGAGATGCCCTCGCGCTTCTGGCCCAGCCCCATCGTGCGCAGCAGCACCTCGGCGCCCAGATTGATGCTGTTCTTGTTCACGTCGATCAGCACGTCGCGGAGGGGCGGGGAGACCTGCGTGTAGAGCCGGTGTACGGGCATCGGTACCGGTCCGGAGCGCAGGGGCATGGCGCCCTGGATGCCCGCCTGGCGCAACGCGGCCACGAGTTGCTGGTAGAAGTGCACCCGGGGATGTTCCACCGCCGCGGCAAACTCGTAGGGCTTCTTGGCCGGCGCGAGCTGACCCTGGAACGTGAATGTGGCCGTATCACCCGTCCAATGCTGGTCCACGCGGATGGCCGGCTGCTCCTGATCGCCCGTGGCCAGGGCCGAGACGACGTGAAAGCCGGGCGTGCTGGTGAAGATGTCGAAGCCGGGCCGGTTGGGACGCGAAGCGATCAGGAACTGGATGACGTTCTTGTCCACGATGAACGGGCTTACCGGCGCGAACCAGGGCTCGCCCTTGGAGACATCGCCCCACGAGGCGGGGAACATCTCGTCATCGAAGAGTCGCCCGTCCAGGTAAATACCCCCATCCAGCCGCTTGACGCCCCGCGAACGCAGCACCCAGGCCGCCTGCTGCAGATCAGCGCTGGTCAGCGTGGGGTCCGCCCCTGCCCGCACCAGCAGCCCTTGACGGGGGGCACCCCCCGCGTCATCGTGTTCTTCGACCCCGAAGAAGCGCGTGCGCCAGTGAAAGTCCGGCGAGAGCACGCGCAGCGCGGCATAGGCGGTGACCAGCTTGGTGTTGGAGGCCGCGATCATCGGGCGGTGGATGTTGCGCTGGTACAGGTAGCCGCCCTCCCGCGAGGAATACAGCAGCAGCGCCAGCCGATCCGGATTGAGCCCGGCCTGCTGTAGCAGTGCATCCACGCGGGCCTGAAAGGCCTGCTGCACCGCCTTGGGCACGGGTGGGCTCGGCTTCGCACGCACCGCGGACGGCAACGCCATGACGCCCAAAAGTGCCCCCCACGTGGCCACGCGGCATACCCCGCACCAGCGGCCGCGCGGGAACAGTCGGCACCCGATGGCCCCCACGCGATGACGGATCATGACTGGCACTGAGCAACGCCCTCCTGGGTTGTCCCTGGAATCCACCTTACTGTTTCCCATATCGGGAAATCCAATCGGATTCAATCATTTCGCCGCCGCGGAGTGGCTGCTGCGGCGGGATTCACGCCTCTCCCGGGTGTGCTTCGTGCTCTCCAACGGGCGCCACCCGGACCCCACCAAGCGCGATGCCGTCGTCCCCGCGCCGGAGCGTCTGCGGCTGTGCGAGCTGGCCTGCGAGGCCGTGGCTGACCCCGCCCGCAGTTTCCTGGCAAAGCAGGCACACCTGGCCGGTGAGCGCTTGCGGCTCACGCCCCCTACTATGCAGATTTCGACCCTCGAGTTCGGGTTCGATCGCGCGGTGCGCACCGCGGAGCTGATTCCACTGTTGCGGGCCCAGGCGCCGGGCTACGCCGGACCCTTCCACTGGTGTGTGGGTTCGGACCTGGTCACGCGCATGGCCGACCCCCGCATCTTCGCTGAGGACGATCTGCGGGTGCTGGCCGCGAACCTGCACTACCACGTGCTGGAGCGCGAGGGCGCGCCCCTGCGGGATGCTTTGGCGCACCTGGAGGAGACCCGCGGGGTGCGCCTGGACTGCACAGCGCATCCAATGTCCGAGCCGCCGCCCTGGCTGGGAACGTTCCTTTCGCTCTCGTCCACGCGCATCCGCAACGCGGCCGAGGCCGGCGATCCCCTGGCGGGCATGCTGCCCGCACCCGCTGCGGAACAGGTGCTGGCCCACGGCTGGTACCGCGAGGGCGAGCCCGGCGCCCGCCTGGTGGCGCCCGACGGACGCGAGCTGGGGACGCGCTCGCGTCTGGACCTGCTGCTGGAGGCGCAGCAGGCCGCCGTGCAGCGGGCCGCCGCGGAACTGGCCGAAGCTCTGCTGGCCCGGCGCGGCCGCAAGGAGCCGCACACCCTGAGCTTGGTGGAAACCTCCACCGGCGGC
>Ga0209919_1000022_pt1 | contig 100310 bp, 82 predicted proteins | sample SalPon2A_C_D2_MG_FD_185721 | JGI IMG/M metagenome (GOLD analysis project Ga0209919, IMG submission 185721) | Soil microbial communities from South San Francisco under conditions of wetland restoration - Salt Pond MetaG R2A_C_D2_MG (SPAdes)... | ecosystem: Environmental > Terrestrial > Soil >... | reverse complement strand
GGTCGAGTCCACGGCCAGGGCGAGCGCGAGCTGGTCCTGGAGCGCCGACGGGGCGACGTGGATCCTCGGATCGAGCTTCACGCTCAGGGGCTGCGTGTAGTCTTCCCCGTTCGCGTGCAGGGTGGCCGTGTAGCGGCCGGGGAGGACCAGGGGCCCCTCCGGGTCCAGCGGCTCGCCCTCCTTCCACACCGCGGAAATCGAGTAGCCGTAGGCGAGCGCCTTCGGCCGCGGGTAGCGAAGGTCCCACACGAAGCGGTGCATTCCGGCACGCGTCGACAGGGGCCGGCCGCCGTACGGGGTGCCCGCGGCCACGCGCCGGCCGTCGGGCCCCAGCCAGCCCGTCTGGAAGTAGCGGGTGGCCGGGAGGTCCTCGGCCGTGTCCGCGCTCGAGAACCGCCGGACCACCCGGCCGGCCTCGTCCCGGATGGTGAGCGTGATGGGACCGGATGCCGCGCCGCCCAGCCAGTAGTCGAGGATGGCGCCCGAGGGTGGATTCTGGCCGAGCGGCGTGGAGGGCGGCCACGGCGTGTCGCGGTTCTCGTCGGCCCGCACCCGGAGCGCGGCCGGGGGCGCGAACAGCCGGGCGGGCTGCGAGGCCAGGTCGTCGCCCGCCTGCCGCAGGGGCGCCAGGTCGTCCAGGATCCAGATGCCCCGTCCCTGCGTGGCGGCCACCAGGTCTCCTTCGTGGACCAGGAGGTCCCGCACCCAGGCGGTCGGGAAGTCCAGGGAGAGGGACTGCCAGCTCGCGCCGTCGTCGAAAGAGACGTACAGGCCGCGGTCCGTGCCGGCGTACAGGAGCCCGGCCTTGTGGGGGTCGGCCCGTACCACGGTGGTGTACTCGTCCCGGGGGATGCCGGCGTCGATCCGGCTCCAGCTCCGGCCCCCGTCGGTCGTCTTCAGGAGGAGAGGCTCGAACCGGTCGATCCGGTGCAGGTCCACCGCCGCGTACGCCACGTCGCTGTCGGCGGGCGACAGCGCGATGGCGTTCACGCGGCCCCAGGCCGGGATCTGTTTCGGGGTGACGTCGCGCCAGTGCGCCCCGCCGTCCCGCGTGACCTGGACGAGCCCGTCATCCGTCCCCACCCAGATCGTACTCGCCGAGGTGGGCGAGGGGGCGATCGTGTAGATGACCCCGAACCCGCAGGCGCGCGCCGTAGCGAGGTCCGAATCCCGGCAGGCCTCGGCCGACGGGGCGCCCCCACCGCTCGCCTTCCCGCTGAGGTCGGGACTCACGACCTTCCAGTGGTCCCCGTCGTCGGAGGAACGGAAGAGGACCTGGGCGCCGAAGTACATGGCGTGGTCCACGGGCGAGAACTCGAGCGGGCTGATCCACGTGTAGCGGTACTTGACGCTGGTCGGCCGCGCCCCGTAGCTGGACACCGGCCACGGGGAGACCTCGGCCACCTGCCGCGTGATCTCGTCGAACCTCGACACGTGGCCGCCGAGCCCGCTCCCGAACACGACGTCCGGGTCCCCCGGCTTGGGCACCATGTAGTCGCGCTCGTCGCCGCCCACCGGGTGCCAGTCCCGGAGCTCGATGACGCCGTAGGGTCCGCGGCTGGCGATCTCGACCGTGCCGTTGTCCTGCTGTCCGCTGTAGATCCGGTAGGGGAAGCGCTGGTCGGCGGCCAGGTGGTAGAACTGGCCGGTGGGCTGGTTGTACCAGCTCGACCAGCTCGCGCCGCCGTTCACGGTGACGGCGGCGCCCTGGTCGGCTCCCGAGATCATGTGGTCGGGCGCCGCGGGGTCGATCCACATGAAGTGGTAGTCGTCCCCGCCGGGCGAGCCCTTGAAGATCGTGAAGTGGGCGCCGCCGTCGTCCGACCGGTGGATCGAGCGCCCCATGACGTAGACCACGCCCGGGTCGTTCGGTGCGACCGTGATCCGGCTGAAGTAGTCGTTGGCCAGCTCGGGGTCGTCGTTCACGAGCTTCCAGCTCTGGCCGCCGTCGTCGGAGCGGTAGAAGCCGTCGCCGCCGCCCGGGGCGATGACGGTGGCGTACAGCCGCTGCTCGCCGCTCCCCTGCGGCACGGCCAGGCCGATGCGGCCCAGCGGTCCCTTCGGCAGCCCGGTCCCCGGGAGGCGAGTCCAGGTCTCGCCCCCGTCCTCGCTCCTGTAGATGCCCGAGCCGGGCCCGGCCTGGGGGATGAAGTAGTCGAGGTAGGGATGGAGCCGCATCTGCCAGGCGGCCGCGTACACGACCGCGGGGCGCTCGGGATCGCGGGCCAGGTCCACCACGCCCGTGTTGTCGTCGATCTTCAGCACCTGCTTCCAGGTCCGGCCGCCGTCCCTGGTCAGGTAGATGCCGCGCTCGGGGTTGGGGCCGAACTCGTGCCCCAGGGCGCCGACCAGCACCCGGTCCGGGTTCTCCGGGTCCACGAGGATGCGGCCGATGTGCCGGGTGGCGTCCAGGCCCAGGTGCTTCCACGTCCTTCCGCCGTCGTCCGAGCGGTACACGCCGTTCCCGGCCATGGCGTCGTAGCGGATGGTGGGCTGCCCCGTGCCGACGTAGATCACGTCCGGATTCGAGGGCGCGATCGCCAGGGCGCCGACCGAGGAGGCCCGCTGGTGCTGCATGAGCCCCTGCCAGGTGCGGCCCGCGTCGGTGGTCTTCCACACGCCTCCCCCCGCCGAGCCGAAGTAGAACGTGTTCGGCTTCCCGGGCACGCCGGCCGCCACCGTCGCCCAGCCGGCCCGGTAGGGGCCCACCAGCCGCCAGCGCATGCCCGCGTACGCGGCGGGCGGCACCGAATCGGGGCGGGTGGCCCCGGACGCCGCGGTGGAGCGCGTGAGCGGCGCCGTGGCCCCCGGGGCCGGGGCGGCCGCGGACTGAAGGGCGAGCAGCGCGGCGAGCAGGCAGGCGAGGGACGTCATCGTGGGGACTCCGTGGTGGTGTTCGTGGCGTCGAAGGCCGGGGCGCCGATGGGCGGCAGGCCGGCCTTTCTGAGTCGTGCGTCGAGGGCCGGGAGCTCCGTCCGCAACAAGGCCTCCCAGCGCCCCCGGGCGCTTCGCAGGCCCGCCTCCTGGCGCGAAAACGCCTCGCGGGTCTGGGCCGGCGGCTCGCGGTCGGCGCTCTGCACCACCGTCTCCAGCGATGCGAGGCCGTCGGGCAAAGCCGCCGCGGCCGCCATCACCTGCCGGCGCAGGCGCCGGGCGGCGTCGGCCAGCCCGGCAGGCAGATCCCCGCGGGCCGCGAGTGGCGCGAGGCGGCCGGCCAGACGCCCGGCGTCGCGGGCGATCCCGGTCCGTTCGGTCAGGGCGTCCCGGACCGCGAGGGCCAGGGAGACCTGGTCCCGGAGCGCGGCCTCGGAGACGTGGACGCGAGGATCGAGCGCGACCTCGAGCGGGACCTCGACCGTGCGGCCGTCGGCGGTGAGCCGGACCCGGTACGTGCCCGGGACGGCCAGCGGGCCCTGCGGCTCCATCACCGTTCCCTTTCCGGCGATGGCCGCGATGCTGAAGTCGCGCGCCGCGAGAGGCGGCGGAGCCCAGCGCAGGTCCCACACGAACCGGTGATGGCCGGGCGCGGCACCGGGGATGTGGGAGCGCGGCAGCCAGTCGGAGGTGAAGTAGGTGGGAGCGGGAGGCGAGAAGGGCGCCTCACGGCTCGAGTAGCCGCGCACCGTGTCGCCCGCCGCGTCCAGGATCTCGATGCGGACCGGCCCGGAGGTCCCGGCCGGGAGCCAGTAGTCGAGGATGGCGCCCGCCGGCGGGTTCTCCCCCTGCGGGAATTCGGCGGGCAGGGGTGTGTCGTTGTTCTCGCTGCGTCGGAGCCGCCAGGCGCGGGCCGGGCGGTACAGGTGCGGCGCGGATCCCATCGTCTCCGGGGCCACCTGGCGCAGGAGGGAGAGGTCGTCCAGGATCCAGATCGAGCGTCCGTGCGTGGCCGCCACCAGGTCCCCGTGCGCCACGGCCAGGTCCCGGACCGCCACGGTCGGCAGGTTGAGCTGCAGCGACCGCCACCGCCCCCCGTCGTCGAAGGAGACGTACACGCCCTTCTCGGTGGCGGCGTACAGGAGGCCCCGCCGGACCGGATCGGCCCGCACGGCCCGCACGAACGCTCCATCCGGGATCCCGGATTCGATGCGCGTCCAGTGGGCGCCCAGGTCGCGGGTGCGGTAGATGTGGGGCGACAGGTCGTCGAGCCGGTGGCGGTCGATCGCCGCGTAGGCGGTCGCCGAGTCGAACGGCGACGCCTCGAGGACGCTCACCTTGCTCCATGGCCCGAGGTCCGGCGGCGTCACGTCCCGCCAGTGCGCACCGCCGTCCGTGGTGAGCTGGACCCGGCCGTCGTCCGTCCCCGCCCACACCAGGCCCTCGCGCACCGGGGAGGGGGCGATCGAGTATACGACCCCGTGTCCGCGGGCCGAGGCGTTGGCCGCCGACAGCGGCCCCCGCCCCGTGTCGGCCGGCGTCCCTCGGGCCGCCGCGGCGCCGGTCAGGTCCGGACTCGCCTCCTCCCAGTGCAGCCCCCCGTCCCGCGTCCTGAGCACCATCTGCGCGCCCAGGTAGAGGCTGTGCGGGTCGAGCGGGTCGAACACGATGGGCGATGTCCAGGTGAAGCGGAAGCGGCGCTCCGAGAAGGGCGTGTAGAAGCTCGCCGCCGGGGCCGGGGAGACGTCCTGGCTCTGGCCCGTGGAGCGGTCGAAGCGGTGCACGGTCCCGTACGTGTCCCCGGCGTAGGCCATCCCCGGGTGCAGCGGATCGGGCGCGATGTAGCCGGCCTCGCCGCCGCCGGCCGAGATCCAGTTCCGGAAGGTGATGCGGCCATAGTCGTCACGGCTGTCGATGACCACGTTCCCGGCGTCCTGCTGGGCCCCGTAGATCCGGTAGGGGAAGTGGTCGTCGACGCTGACGTGGTAGAACTGGGCCGTGGGCTGGTTGTACCAGCTCGACCAGGTGCGCCCGCCGTCCAGGCTCAGGGTGGCGCCCTGGTCGACGCCGGCGATCATGCGCCGCGGGTCGGTGGGGTCGATCCACAGGTAGTGGTAGTCGTCCCCGCCCGGCGATCCCTTGATGGACGTGAAGGTCTTCCCGCCGTCCGGGGACCGGTACAGCCCCACCTTGGGGAGGTAGACGACGTCCGGGTCCTTCGGGTCCAGGAACACGCGGCCGAAGTACCAGCCGCGCGCCGTGACGCGGGAGTCGGCACTGACGCGGCGCCAGGTCGACCCGCCGTCGTCCGAGCGGTACAATCCGCCCTCCCCGGGGGCGTCCACGATGGCGTAGACGCGCTCGCCGCCCGCCGCGACGGCCACCCCGATGCGGCCGACGCCCTCGGAGGGGAAGCCCCCGCCCATCACCTGCGTCCAGGTCTTTCCGCCGTCGGTGGAGCGGAACAGCCCGCTGCCGGAGCCCTCGACGGGCGGATACTGGCTCCAGGGGGGACGCTGCATGGCCCACAGGGCCGCGTACACGAGGTCGGGGTTCGAGGGATCGGCGGCCAGGTCGATCGCCCCCGCCTCCGGACCGCGGTAGAGCACCTTCGACCAGCTCTTCCCCCCGTCGGTCGTGCGGTACACGCCGCGATCCGGGTTCGGCCCGTAGGCGTGCCCCATGGCCGCGACCAGCGCAACCGCGGGGTCCCGCGGGTCGACGAGGATCTTCCCGATGTGCCGCGTGTCCTCGAGGCCGACGTGGGTCCAGTGCGCCCCGCCGTCGGTGGACCGGTACACGCCGTCTCCGTACGTCATGTCGGAGCGCATGTCGGCCTCGCCCGTGCCGACCCACAGCACGCTGGTGTCCGACGGGGCCACGGAGAGGGCGCCGATCGAGGGCGCCACCTGGCCGTCCGAGATCGGCTCCCAGGTGAGCCCTGCGTTGGTGGTCTTCCACACGCCCCCGTCCACGGCGCCGAAGTAGAAGGTGCGCGGGCTGGCCGGAATCCCCGCCGCCGCCAGCACACGGCCGGCCCGGAAGGGCCCGATCAGGCGCCATCGCATCCCCGCGTACGCCGAGGTCGGGATCGTGTCGACGGCGGCGCGTAAGCGTGCCGCGAGGGACGTGCCCGCCGCGATGGGGGCCGGCCGGGCCTGGAGGAGGACGGCCGTGCCGATGAGGCCGCCGAGGACGAGCGCCAGGGAAGCCGTCCGGCCTCGACCCGCCGCTCGGGAAGTTCGCACGCGCATCGCACCACTCCACCGCTATGGGAAGGCCCCTGCCGCGCCGGGGCACGCCAAGATGCGAGGGCCCGCCGGGCGCCGACAAGCGCCCTTCCGCCGCCACCCCCGAGCCTGCTGCGCCGGCCGCCTCCCGGGCGTGCGGGGCTGTACGGAGCGAGCGGCGCCACCCAGATTGGCTCCGCGGCCGTTCCCCCGACCGCCGCGGCCGTCTCCCGCTCCGTGCACTCGGGTCTCGTCGGGCCCGGCTCGGGTGCGGTGCCCCTGTTCGAGGGCCTCGAGACGCCCCACCGACGGACCGCCACCTCGCCCGCGGTGCGAGAGGAGGGGGCCGGTTGGCTCTCGCGCCTCGGGCTCGAGGGCCCGCCCGCCACCGCCTTCGTGCACACCGACTTCACCTGGGACTTCGGCTTCGCCCGGGTGAAGAGGTAGTTCGGACAGGTCGGCGGCCCCCGCCGGCCTTCGGCGCCGGCTCCGCAGGCCGGTGTAGCGTCCGCGCCACGGTCGGGCGTGCGACTCGCCCGGGTGACGCGCGGGATCTCTGCCACCCCCGGCCCGGCGCCGGACCGGGGACCGCGCCGCGGCGGCCTCCCCGGCGCCTTCCGCGGGCGCCCGGGATCACCCCCCTCCGCGGACGCAGTCGTGGCCGGGAACCTGCAAGGGTCGTGGGCGAGAGGCCGCGTCGCCGGATCCCGATAGAGACAGATCGCCTGCTGGAGGAATCGATGAGTGAGTTCGTGCGCTGGTTCGCCGATGTCGGTGCGGACGATGTCGGAAGCGTCGGAGGCAAGAACGCCTCCCTCGGAGAGATGATCCGGACGCTGTCGGAGAAGGGGATCCGGGTGCCGGACGGCTTCGCCGTGACGGCCGACGCCTACCGGTACTTCCTCGAGACGAACGACCTGGACGATCGCATCCGAGAGCACCTGGCGTCCTGGAAGGAGGGCCGGCACTCCCTCTCGCACACGGGCGAGTCGATCCGCTCGCTGATGCTCTCCGCGCACGTCCCGGACGACCTGGCCGAGGCGATCCGGGTGGCGTACAGCGAGCTGGGCGAGCGCTTCGGCGCGGAGGAGGTCGATGTCGCCGTGCGCTCCAGCGCCACCGCCGAGGACCTGCCGGACGCGAGCTTCGCCGGCGAGCACGAGACCTTCCTGAACATCTCCGGCGAGGAGGACCTCCTCGAGGCCACCCGCTCCTGCTTCGCCTCGCTGTTCACCGACCGCGCGATCAGCTACCGCGACCACCACGGCTTCGAGCACCTCGAGGTCGCGCTCTCGGTGGGCGTCCAGAAGATGGTCCGTGCCGACAAGGGCGGCGCCGGCGTGGCCTTCACGATCGACACGGAGACCGGGTTCCCCCACGCCGTCCTCATCAACGCGGCCTACGGCCTGGGCGAGGCGGTGGTGGCCGGCACGGTGACGCCCGACCAGTACGTGGTGTTCAAGCCGCTCCTCCAGAACCCGGACCGGATCCCGATCCTCAGCAAGGACCGGGGCACCAAGGAGCTCAAGATCGTCTACCGGGACCACGAGGGTCTGTCCAGCGCGCGCTCGGACGAGCGCACGCGCGTGGTCGAGACCTCCCTGGACGAGCGCTTCTCCTACGTGCTCTCGGACGACGAGATCCTCCAGCTGGCCCGCTGGGCGGTCCAGATCGAGGAGCACTACGGGCACCCGATGGACATCGAGTGGGCCAAGGACGGCGAGACGGACCAGCTGTTCTTCGTCCAGGCCCGCCCCGAGACCATCCACTCGCGCAACGGCAGCGGCGCGTTCCTGAACTACCGCCTCACGGAGGAGGCCGAGCCGCTCGTCACCGGGCTCGCCATCGGGAGCGCCGTGGCCACCGGGGAGGTCTACCGCATCGAGCGCGTCGAAGAGATCGACCGCTTCCCCGACGGCGGCATCCTGGTCACCCGCATGACCAACCCGGACTGGGTGCCGGCCATGCGGCGGGCCGCGGGCATCGTCACCGACCAGGGCGGTCGGACGTCCCACGCCGCTATCGTGAGCCGGGAGCTGGGCATCGCGGCGGTGATCGGCACGGGCGACGCCACCCGAACGCTCGAGGACAAACAGGCAGTGACCCTGTCCTGCGCCGAGGGGGACGAGGGCTTCGTCTACGACGGAACCCTCGAGTACGAGACGGAGGAGCTCGACCTCACGGACATCCCGGAGACCCGGACCCGGATCATGCTGAACATGGGGAGTCCGGCGGACGCCATGCACTGGTGGCGACTGCCCACGCGCGGCGTGGGACTGGCCCGCATGGAATACGTGATCAACAACGCCATCAAGATCCACCCGCTGGCGCTGGTCCACTTCGAGGACGTGGAGGATCCGGGCGCGCGGGCCCAGATCAACGAGCTCACGGCGGGCTACAAGGATCGCACCGAGTACTTCGTGGACCGACTGGCCTGGGGGATCGGCACGATCGCGGCGGTGCACTATCCCGACCCGGTCATCGTGCGCATGAGCGACTTCAAGACCAACGAGTACGCGGACCTGATCGGCGGCGCGCAGTTCGAGCCCACCGAGGCCAACCCGATGCTGGGCTGGCGTGGAGCGTCGCGCTATTACAGCGACGAGTACCGGGAGGGCTTCGCGCTCGAGTGCCGTGCCATCCACAAGGCGCGGGAGGAGATGGGGCTCACCAACGTGGTGGTGATGATCCCCTTCTGTCGCACGCTCGAGGAGGCGGACCGGGTGCTGGAGGTGCTGGCCGAGAACGGGCTCGAGCGCGGCAAGGACGGCCTCGAGGTCTACGTCATGGCCGAGATCCCCTCCAACGTGATCCTGGCCGAAGAGTTCGCCGAGCGCTTCGACGGCTTCTCGATCGGCTCCAACGACCTCACCCAACTCACCCTGGGCGTCGACCGGGACGCCGCCCGGCTGGCCTACCTGTTCGACGAGCGCAACGAGGCCGTCCAGCGCACCATCCGGGACCTGATCACCCGGGCCAAGAACGCGGGCTCGAAGGTGGGGATCTGCGGTCAGGCTCCCAGCGACCATCCCGAGTTCGCGGCGTTCCTGGTGGAGGCCGGGATCGACACGATCTCGCTCACGCCCGACAGCGTGCTGGGCACGCTCCGGCGGGTGGCCGAGATGGAGAAGGAGCTGGGCATCGAGCCCGGACGCGCGAACGGGGCGGGCAAGGCGGCGCGCTCCTCTGCCCTCGCCGAGCGTCCCGAAAGGGCTGCCGCGGCGCCGTCGTCGTGAGGAACGGGCCCGCGCGCGGCTCCGGCCGCGCGCGGAGCCCGCTCCGCGCCGCACAGCGAGTCCGCTTCCACCCATCTCGGCCCGCAGGACGCTCCCCGCGTGGGGATGTCCCCGGCGTGCAGTACCGTGTGTTCCCCCACGAGGACATCCGGAGTCTCCCTACAGCCCGGAGGGACGCGACGCCCCACTGTGCAACGCATCGAAGGAAGCGGCAGAACTCGCGCACGGGCGGCGGGCGCCCCACGGTCCGGTCGGAGGCCCCCATGACGGAATTCGGTTCGCGGTGGAACGGACGGGAGCCCAGCTGGGACGTGATGCTGCGCGAGCGTCAGGTGACGCGTCGGCTGGAGCGCGAGCGCCGTGTGTCGCCCCTCACTCCGGTGGAGGCGAAGGCCGTCCGGGAGGCCATCCGGGCTGTCCTGCGGGGGCCGGGCGCCCCCTCGGCCTACGGCATTCTCCGGCGCTTCGACCAGGGCGACGGCGCCTTCGACAGCCGCCACCTGGACCTCCTCCGCGAGGTCGAGCGGCAGGTGAGCGAGCGCCGCGGCGGCCGCGCCGGCACCGTGGCCGCCGAGCGGGCCGAAGACCTGGAGGTCGTCGGAGTCTGACTGGTGGCGTGAAATCGGGGTCCGGGCCCCCTACCTTCGGGGAGACCGCGAAGCGCTTCACGGACCCCGAGACGATGGATCGACCGACGACCCTTCCCCTCCTGGCCGACCTCCTGCGCGACCGGAGCCTGGTGGTCCTCACCGGCGCCGGGGTCAGCACCGAGTCCGGGATTCCCGACTATCGCGGCGCCGGCAAGCACGAGCGCGTCCCCATGCCGATCCGCTACCAGGAGTTCGTGCGGAGCCGCGAGGCCCGGAGCCGCTACTGGGCCAGGAGCGCGGTGGGCTGGCCGCGCATGTCGAGCGCCCGCCCCAATCCAGGACACCTCGCGCTGGCGCGGCTCGAGCGGGCTGGCGTCGTCCGCGGAATCATCACCCAGAACGTGGACGGGCTCCATCAGGCCGCCGGGAGCCGGCGGGTGGTCGAGCTCCACGGCACCCTGTCCCGCGTGCTGTGTCTGGAGTGCGGGGCGCCGGAGGCCCGCTCGGGGGTCCAGGACCGGCTCCGGGGGCTGAACCCGGGCCGGCTCCGACCCGACCGGGACGCCGAGCTCCGGCCGGACGGCGACGCGGAGCTCCGGCCCGACGGCGACGCCGACCCGGGCGGCGCCGACCTCCGCGCCTTCCATTTGCCCGGCTGCCGCCGCTGCGGGGGCGTCCTCAAGCCGGACGTCGTGTTCTTCGGCGAGAACGTGCCGCGCTCCACCGTGGAGCGGGCGTGGCGGCTGTTCGGGGAGGGCGAGGTCCTCCTGGTGGCCGGCTCCTCACTCACCGTCTACTCCGGCTACCGGTTCGTGCGCCGCGCCGCCGAGCAGGGGAAGCCCGTGGCCATCGTCAACGTGGGCGACACCCGGGGCGACCCGCTGGCCGAGGTCCGCGTGGACGGATGCACGGGGGAGGTGCTGCCGCGCCTTGCCGAGGCGCTCCTGGGCGCCGTCGGGGGTGACCGCCGGACCGCCTGAACGCCGGGCGGCCCGGCGCGGCGCCCGATGCACGAAGGCCCCGCCGCGGCGGGGCCTTCGCGTGTCCGGTGGTCCCGGCGCGCGCCCGCGCCGGCCCTTCGCCGCGCCCTCTCTCAGGCCGCGGGCGGCTCTCCGGCGGCCGCTTCCCGCCTCTGCCGCAGCTGGCTGTTCCGGATCCCGTACGTGAAGTAGAAGACCATGCCGAGCACGAACCAGATGAGCAGCCGCAGCCACGTCACCATCGGAAGGGACGCCATCAGGTAGAAGGCCGAGATGGCGCCCATGGGCGCCACGAACCATACCCACGGCGTCTTGAACGGCCGGGGGAGCTCCGGCTCCCTCACCCGCAGCACCATGATCCCGATCGACACGATCACGAAGGCCAGCAGCGTGCCGATCGACACCAGGCTGGCCGCGTCGCGCACGGGCAGGATGGCCGCGAAGAAGGCCACGACCGTGCCGGTCACGATCGAGGTGATCCACGGCGTCCGGTACTTCGGGTGGATCTTGTTCACGAACTGCGGCAGGAGCCCGTCGCGCGACATGGTCCAGAAGATCCGCGACTGCCCCATGAGCATGACCAGGATCACCGAGGAGAGTCCCGCGATGGCCCCCAGCTTGATGATGCCCGACATCCAGCCCAGCCCGGCGTGGTCGGCGGCCAGCGCGATCGGGTCCGGCACGTCGAGCTGCTTGTAGGGAACCACGCCCGTCGCCACCAGCGAGACCACGATGTAGAGGACCGTGCAGATGAGGAGGGAGCCGATGATGGCCTTGGGCATGTCCTTCTGTGGGTTCTTCGCCTCCTGCGCCGCCGTGGTGATCGCGTCGAAGCCGATGTAGGCGAAGAACACGATGCCGGCGCCCGCCATGATCCCGGTCCACCCGAACGCCTCGCGCGTGCCGGCGTTGGGCGGGATGAAGGGGTGCCAGTTGGCCGGGTTGATCGCGGCCACGGCCCCGCCGATGAACAGCAGCACCACGGCCACCTTGATGAACACGATGATGTTGTTGGCGGTGGCCGACTCGCGGATCCCGAGCACGAGCAGCGTGGTGACGCAGAAGATGATGAACACGGCCGGCAGGTTGAAGATGGCGGTGGCGTGGGGCAGGGCGGCCACGTTCACGCCGCCCTGCGTGAGGCTGTGAGCCAGGTCGGTACTCATCACCTGCCAGCCGTGCCCGGGGACCTCGATGAGGTGCGTGCCCCGCGCGGCCTGCACCTCGGGCGGGATGTAGATCCCGATCCCGTCCAGGAACGACACCACGTAGCCGGACCAGCCGATGGCCACGGTCACGGCGCCGAGCGCGTACTCGAGGATGAGGTCCCACCCGATGATCCAGGCGATGAGCTCGCCCAGGGTGGCGTAGCCGTAGGTGTAGGCGCTGCCCGCCATGGGGACGAGGGAGGCGAACTCCGAGTAGCACAGGGCCGCGAAGATCGAGGCCACGCCCGCCAGGATGAAGGAGAGGACGACGGCCGGACCGGCGTTCTGGGCCGCCACGGTGCCGGTCAGCACGAAGATGCCCGTGCCGATGATCGCGCCCACCCCGAGCAGGGTCAGGTTGAGCGCGCCCAGCGCCCTCCGGAGCGTCTTGTCGGTGAGCGCCTCTTCCTGGAGCTCCGTGACCGTCTTTCGACGAAACAGGTTCACGTGCGCCTCCACGGCTCGCCCCGGGCGAGCCCCTCGGGTGAGTCCCATCGACGTGTCCCGGGAGCTCCCCGAGGTGGGGACGGGCTACGTCGCGCCGAGCCCAAGGAAGGGAAAGGGACGGGCCGCCGCGCACAAGAGGCCGTCGCGGCGTCCCGTTCCGCGCCCCGCCCGGGGCGCGTCTACGAAGCCGAGAGCGCCTCGCGGGCCCTGTCCATGCCGGCCGCCACCTGTCGAAGCGTGCCGGCCAGGATCCGGATCTGCTCGGTGGCTTCGTCCCAGCTGCGTTGCTCGATGGCCTCCCGCACTCCCGGCAGCGTCTTGACGCCGTAGCCCGTGTAGAAGCCGGGCGCGTAGATCTGGTGGCGGAACCAGGGGCGCCGCGGAAGCCCGTCCTTCCGGGTCATGCTCTGCTCGAGCCCGCCCAGGATCGTGTTGAGCCGCGCCCGAACGGCCTCGGACGGCGCGCCGCCGTCCCGGCTGGCCGCGGCCAGGGCGCGGTCGTAGGCGGCGGCGCTCTGGTTCAGGGCGGCCACGGCGTTCTGGAGGGGCGAGAAGTCCAGGTACGGCACCCCGGCCTGACTGTCGGGCGCCACGTACGTCTCGCTGGGGTCGTGCGCCAGCCGGTAGGCGTCCGAGGCCACCCGTTCGTTGCGGCGGGCCGTGGCCTTCCGCGTCGAGTCGGCCAGCGCCATGACCTGGTCGGCGTAGCGGGCCACGTCCTTCGCGAACGGCGTCAGCGACAGGGGGAGCACCTGGGCGTCCGCCATGCGCAGGGTCAGCCGGCCCGCCGTCCGCGCCAGGGTGACGCCGTACGCGAAGGACGGGTCTCCGTAGCGGAGGTACCAGTCGAAGGAGTCGTAGGCGGAGTGGTAGATCCCGCCCCGGCTCTCGCCGCCGTAGCCCAGGTTGAGCGAGGCGATCCCCAGGTGCTGGAGGAAGGGCGAGTAGTCCGAGCCCGAGCCGAGGGGGGAAAGGGGCAGCCGCTCGGACTCGCCGCCGGAGCCCGACGCCTCGTCGTCGCCGCGGCCCTCCACGTCGCGCCGGGCCAGGGCCCGGGCCGCCACGCTCACCCCGGTCTCCGGGTCGGTCACCTCGCGCGCCACCTGGTTCACGAAGCGCACCAGCGTACCCGAGCCCCCCACGCCCAGGAAGCCCCGACCGTTGCTGTCCGAGTTGATGTAGAGGACCGCCTTCTTCTCGAGCTCGGCCGCGTGGTCCTCGACCCACTCCGTCGAGCCGAGGAGGGCCGGCTCCTCGCCGTCCCACGACAGGTAGACGATGGTGCGCCGCGGCCGCCAGCCTGTCCTCGCCAGCGCCCCCACCGCCTTCGCCTCCTCGAGCAGGGCCACCTGGCCGCTCAGCGGGTCCTCCGCCCCGAACACCCAGCCGTCCCGGTGGTTGCCTCGCAGCACCCACTCGTCGGGCCGCTCGGAGCCGGGCAGCATGCCGACCACGTCGTACGCGGTCGCCAGCTTCCAGTCGAAGGCGAGCTTCAGGTGCACCTTCGCCGGCCCCGGGCCGACGTGGTAGGTGATCGGGAGTCCCCCGCGCCAGCCCTCGGGAGCGACCGGACCGGCGAGCGCCGCCAGGAGCGGCTTCGCGTCGGCGTAGGAGACCGGCAGCACCGGGATCTTCATGATCGTGGGCGCCTCCTCCGGCGAGAGCCGCTTCGCGTCGGCCGTGGCTCCCACGCCGGGCGTGAGCGGGTCGCCCGGGTACAGCGGCATGTCCATGACCGAGCCGCGCTGGACTCCCTCGGGCGGGCGGAAGGGTCCGTCCGGCCACGTCTCGCCCTCGTGGTACCCGTCGTCCAGGGGGTCCGAGTAGAGGATGCAACCGATGGCGCCGTGCTCGGCGGCCACCTTGGGCTTGATGCCCCGCCACGAGCCCCCGTAGCGCGCGATGACGATCTTCCCCTTCACGTCGATCCCCATCCGCGCCAGGGCCTCGTAGTCGCGCGGAATGCCCTGGTTCACGTAGACGAGCTCCGACGTCACGTCCCCGTCGGCCGAGTAGGCGTTGTACGGCGGCAGCCGGTGCGCGTAGACGCTCGAGGTCGCGTCGCCCTTCACGGGTGGCTCCCGGAGGGAGGCCTGGAAGCGCGTGGGTGCCACCATCTCCAGCACCCGCTGCTTCGGCGTCGGGAACAGGACCTGGTATTCGTCGATCCGGGTCTGGAAGCCCCACGCCCGGAACAGCGAGTCCACGAACATCGCGTTGACCTTGCCGTGCGGGGAGCCGAGCTGGTTGGGCTCGGAGCTCATCCGCTTCAGCCACGCCCGCAGTTGGGCCGGGTCGAGCAGTGAGTCGAAGCGTGTCTCGAGGGTGCGCTGGCGCGCGGCGGCCTCGGAAGAGAAGCCCAGGAGCGCGGACGTATCGGACGCCGCGGACGCCGGGCGGGGCCCGCGGGACGCGCCGGTCCCCGAGGGGGCCAGCAGCATCAGCGGGAGGATGAGGGCCGGGAGCGCGGGGATCGCAGCGAGACGCATGGGTGCACGGGCCTCCGATCGAGGGTGGTCGTCGGGCTACGAAGGGAGGACAAGGTGGCGCGGAGGACCTCGCCCGGCAACGTGGGCGCGGAGCGGGCCCACCGGGCGCCGGGACGCCCCGGCGCCGGAGGCCGCATCGCGGCTCGGCCGCCGAACGGGACGCGCGCGTGCTGGCGGGCGGGCGCCGGGCCGCGCAGGTTGGGGCGCCGGGAGGAACCGATTTCGCCAGAAGACGCCATGCCCCCTCGCCGGAGCGGCCCCGTGACCCCTCCCACCCCCGGTACGTCGCCCCCCTCCCCGTCCCAGGTTCCCGCCGCCGGTCGGCTGCCGCGGCGCCTGGGCGCGTGGAGCGCCGGGGCCGTCCTGGTGGGCACGACGATCGGGAGCGGCATCTTCCGCGTGCCGAGCACCGCGGCCGCCGAGGTCGGGACCGCCGGAGCCCTGGCCCTGGTGTGGATCGCCGGCGCGGTGGTCGTGGTGTGCGGGGCGCTCACCCTGTCGGAGCTGTCGACCATGCTGCCCGAGTCGGGGGGCATGTACGTGTATCTGCGCGAGGGCTTCGGCCCGCTGCCGGCGTTCCTCTACGGCTGGGCCGACCTCGTGCTCACCAACCCCTCGGCCAACGGCGCCATCGCGGTCATCTTCGCCAGCTACCTGGGAGCCTTCCTGCCCCTCTCGGATCTCGGCGTCCGGGTGGTGGCCGCCGCCGCGATCCTGGGGGTGTCGTTGGCGAACATCCGCTCGGTCCGGTGGGGGGCCGGGCTCGAGAACGCGACCACGGCGGCCAAGGTCCTGGGCCTGCTCGGACTGGCGGGGCTCCTGTTCGCGTTCGGGAGTCGGGCCGGGGGCGGCGCCCTGTCGGCCCCCGCGCGCTTCGCGCCCACGAGGTGGGGCGGCTTCGGCGTGGCGTTGATCGCCGTCCTGTGGGCCTACGACGGCTGGGCCGACCTCGTCAAGATGGCGGGCGAGGTGCGGGAGCCGGGGCGTACCTTGCCCCGTGCCCTTTTGGGCGGCGCCCTCACGGTGGTGGTGATCTACCTGCTCGTGAACGCCGCCTACCTGTATGTCCTGCCGATGGGCCGCATGGCCGCGTCGAAGCTGGTGGCGGCCGACGCGGCCACGGTCGTGTTCGGTCGGGGCGGCGCCACCGTGGTCGCGGGCCTGGTGGCGCTGGCCACCTTCGGCTCCCTGAACGGCTCGACCATGACGGGGCCCCGAGTGTTCTGGGCCATGGCCGAGGACGGGCTCTTCTTCCGCCCCGTGGCGGCCGTGCATCCGCGGTGGCGCACCCCGTGGGTGGCGATCGGTGTGCTCGGCGCGCTGGCGATCGCCTTCGTGTCCTTCCGGACCTTCGAGCAGCTGGCCGACGCCTTCATCCTGGGCCTGTGGCCCTTCTATACCCTGGCCGTGTCCAGCGTCTTCGTGCTGCGCCGTCGTCGTCCGGACGCCCCGCGACCCTTCCGGACGCCCGGCTATCCCTGGGTGCCCCTGGTGTTCATTCTCGCCTCGCTGGGTCTGCTGGCCAACGCGGCCGTGCAGCGCCCGATCTCCACCCTCCTGAGCTTCGGACTCATCCTGACGGGCGTGCCGGCCTACTGGGTGTGGCGAGTCAGGGGAGGGGGGCTCCGCGGCGGGGGCGGGGGAGCGAGCGCCCCCCACGGAGGCGCCGGCTGATCGGCCGTGGACCCCACGCGCCGCCGGAGTCGATCGGCCGACGCTCCGGCCCCGGCTGGCGGCCGCCGGCCCGGCGTCACACCTTGAGGGAAGACCGCGCCCCTCCAGGCGACCCCGCTTCCCTCTTCCGACGGAGGCACGCATGAGCACCATGGCCGGCCGCAGCATGACCGAGCGTATGAGAGGCGCCGCCCTCCTGGACGTGCCCACGTACGAGGAGGTCGAGCACGACACCACCGCGACCGGACAGGCGGCGGGCGTCGTCGGCCTGGTGGCGGTGGCCAGCGCCATCGGCGCGATCGGCCATGGCGGCCTCGCCATCGGCTTCGGCCTCGTGTGGGCCTTCGTGGGCTGGCTGGTGTGGTCGGGCCTCTGCTATTTCATCGGGACCCGCCTGTTCGAGGGCCAGGCGACCTGGGGAGAGGTGCTGCGAACGGTGGGATTCGCGCAGGCTCCGGGCGTGCTCAACGTCGTCGGATTCATCCCGCTGCTGGGCGGGCTCGTGCGGTTGGCCGTGTTCTTCTGGCTCCTGGCGGCCGTGGTGATCGCTTTGCGCCAGGCCCTGGACATCTCCACGGGCAAGGCGGTCGCCACCGGGGTCATCGGGTGGCTGGTCATGGTCATCCCGATGATGCTGCTGGGCGCCATGGGAGCGTTCCTGGCGCACTAGGCGCCCGGCCGGCTCCGGCGGCACGGTGGCCGGAGGGGGCTCGTGTGGCTAGCTTTGGGAACGGGCAGGGAAGCCCGCCCCGGTCCGGGGCGGCGCGCTGCCCCGGATAGGCAGGGAGACGCGATGGAGACGCGCACCGCCTACTGCTCCGCGTGCGACCGCCCGGTGCCGGTCATCCTCGACCCGGCCGCCGAGGACGGCGTGCGCTTCTCCGCTGAGGACGCGAGCCGGATCATCTGCCTGGACTACGGCGTCCGCTGCACGGGCGCCCTGTGCCCGCTCTTCTCCGTGCGGGACGTCCCGCCCCTCGGCCGCAGCGGCGTGTTCCCGCCGGGCCCGGCGACGGACGGCTCCGGCCGCCGACCCGGACCGCGGGCCGACCGGCCACGGCGCCCCCGCTCCCCCGACCCCGACCCCCCGCGGCCCACCGCCTGAGCCGCCGGCACGCCGCCGGCCCCGGGCGCCAACCTCTCCGGTCCCTTCCACTTCCGCGTCGCTTCCAGGTCCCGGGAGCGACCTTGACGCCCAAATATATTACAAGTAGATTACGAACGTGATTGAGAGGAGATAGATATGGGTTCGTCGCGCAGCCCTCGAGAGCGGGTCTTCACCCTGTTCGGGGATTACCTCCTCCACCGTCCGGGCGCCGTCTGGGCCGGGAGCCTCATCGCGCTCCTCGAGCCGCTCGGGTTGACGGAGGGCGCGGCTCGCACGGCCCTGTCCCGCATGTCCTCCCGCGGCTGGCTCGTCTCGGAGCGGCGTGGCCGCAACGCCTTCTACACGCTCACCCGCAGGGGTCGGGAGCTCCTCGAGGAAGGCGAGGCACGCATCTACCGTCCCACCTGGGACCGGCCGTGGGACGGCACCTGGTGCCTGGTCCACTACTCGATCCCGGAGGAGGATCGCTCTCTGCGCGACAGCCTGCGCCTGCGTCTCTCCTGGCTGGGCTGCGGGTCGCTCGGGAACGGCCTGTGGATCACCCCCCACGACATCGTGGACCGCGTGCGCGGGATCGCGGAGACCCTCGCGATCGAGGAGGGGCTGGAGGTGTTTCGCACCGCCCGCGCCGCCATCGAGAGCCCCGAGGCCATCGTGGCCCGCTGCTGGGACCTGACCTCGGTGCACCGCGACTACCTGGCCTTCATCGACCGTCAGCTGCCGGGCCTGCGCCGCGCGCAGGCCGAGCTCCGGGCGGGCGAGCTGTCGGGGGAGCGGGCCTTCGTGCAGCGCTTCGACCTCGTGCACGAGTACCGGCAGTTCCCGTTCGAGGACCCCTATCTGCCCCGCCGGCTCCTGCCGGAGGACTGGGCCGGCGACTGCGCCGCCGGGCTGTTCCAGCGCCTCCACGACCTCCTCCAGGAGCCGGCGGAGTCCTTCGTGGACGGGGTCCTGGCCCGGGCGCAGGCGGAGACCGATTCGACCGTGACCGTGAGCACCCCCTGAGGCAGCGACCAGCGACCCGCACCATACCGGAGGCGGCACCATGTCCCACTTCGAGTCCAGACCGGCCGGGGCGTTCGACTTCCAGGACATCCTCTACGAGAAGAAGGACTGGGTGGCCCGGATCACGATCGACCGCCCGCACGCCTACAACGCCTACTCGACTCCGGCCCTGCGCGAGCTGGCCATGGCGTTCCAGGACGCGGCCTTCGACGACTCGGTGGCCGCGGTGGTCTACACGGGCTCCGGCACGGACGCCTTCTGCACGGGGGGCGACGTCAAGGAGTACGAGCGGCTCTACACCGACCGGCCGCGCGACTACTGGAAGTACATGCAGCTCTTCCGCGCCTACCTCGAGAGCATCCTGCGCTGCGGCAAGCCGGTCATCGCCCGCCTCAACGGCATGGCGGTGGGCGGCGGCAACGAGTCGCAGATGGCCTGCGACCTGGCCCTGATCGCCGAGCACGCGTGGATCGGGCAGGTGGGCACGCGCGTGGGGAGCGTGGCGGCCGGCGGGGCCACGCAGTGGCTCCCGATCCTGGTCGGGGACCGGCGCGCCCGGGAGATCCTCTACCTGAACGAGCGCATCGCGCCCCAGAAGGCGCTGGACTGGGGGCTCGTGAACCGGGTGGTCCCCTCGGTGGTTCGCGACGGCGCCTTCGTGAACGGCGCCACCCAGGAGGAGATCGAGAAGGCCAGGCGGGGCGAGGACGGCTACGGGCTCAGCCTGGAGGCGCTGGACCGGGCCGTGGACGAGGTGGTGGACAAGCTCCTGGACAAGTTCGCCGAGTGCACCCGCTTCACCAAGCTCCAGGTCAACGTGTGGAAGGAGATGGCCTGGAACCAGACGATCGGTGCCGCCGGGGACTGGCTGTCCGTCCACTACACGGGCTTCGAGCCGTGGGAGGGCATGCGGGCCTTCGTCGAGAAGCGTGCGCCCCGCTACCGGCACCTGCGCGAGCTGGCCGCGGCCGGCGGCTCCAGCGAGTTCGTGTGGGGACCCTACCGGCAAGGCTGTTCCGCCTGCGGCGCCGAGGGCATCCCGACCGGCTTCTCCTTCTGCGGCGCTTGCGGAGCGCCCCTGGACGAGGCGCACGCCAACGGGGGGCCGGCCGCCGGGACGGCGCACGCCGGCGCGCACCCGGCCGGCGGTGCGTCCGAAGGCGGGTCGTGAGGGGAGGGGGCGTCGGCGATGAGCACTCCGGTGGAGACGGGCTCGCGCGTCCGGTGCGAGCGGGATGGGGGGATCCTGCGCCTGGTCCTGGATCGGCCGCCTCTCAATGTGGCCGACGTGGCCATGCTCGAAGCCCTCGATGCGGCGCTGCGCTCCGAGGCGGCGTCGCCGGACACCCGCGTGGTGGTGCTGGCCGGGGCCGGACGGGCGTTCTGCGCCGGCGCGGACGTGGCGGACCACGTGCCGGCGCGCGCCCCGCAGATGATCCGCGTCTTCGGTCGTGTCATTCGTGGACTGCTGGATCTGGAGGTGCCGAGCGTTGCCGCGGTGCACGGGGCGGCGCTCGGCGGGGGCTGCGAGCTGGCGATGGCCTGTGACCTGGTGTGGGCGCGCGAGGACGCGCGCCTCGGTCAGCCGGAGGTCAGGGTGGGGGCCTTCCCGCCGGCGGCGGCCGCTCTCCTGCCGCGGCTGGTGGGGCCGCAGGCGGCCCTCGACCTGGTCCTCACCGGGCGCACGATCGGGGCCGAGGAAGCGCTGCGGATGGGGCTGGTGAGCCGCGTCCTCCCCGTGGACTCCTTCGAGGCCGAGGTCCGTTCGATGGCGGCCGAGCTGGCCGGGCTCAGCCGTCCCGTGCTGGGGGTGGCGCGCCGGGCCGTCCGCGAGGCGATCGGCCGGCCGCCGGGGACCGCCCTCGACCGCGCCGAGTCGCTGTACCTCGAGGATCTCCTCCCGCTCCGGGACGCGGCGGAGGGGGTGGCGGCGTTCATGGAGAAGCGCGAGCCGGCCTGGAGGGACGCGTGAGCCGGCCGGAAACCAGGGAATCGAGAGGTGTGCCGTGAGCATTCGAGACGGTACGGCGGGGGCCGCGGGCCTGGACCCGGGACGCGAGGCGCGCGAGGCCGCCATCCGGGAGCTCCTGCCGGGCTCCGGGGCGCCGCTCGGGGAGACCCTCGCGGCCGTCAGGGAGCTGGTCGAGGACACCACTTTCCCGACCGTGCACGCCTGGCGCCAGGAGGGCGGGAAGGTGCTCGGCCACTTCCAGGTCTACTTCCCGGAAGAGCTGGCGCACGCGGCCGGCATGCTCCCGGTCAAGATGCGGGGCGGCACGGTCGAGCGCCGCGAGGCGGACTCCCACTTCGGCTCCTACATCTGCTCGGTGCTGCGCACCACCCTGGAGCTGGCGCTCACGGGACGGCTGGTCCCCGACCTGTTCGTCACCCACCCGATCTGTGACGCCGCCAGGAACCTGGCCGGGATCTGGGCCCGCAACCTGGACGTCCCGGTGGAGATCCTCTACTTCCCGCAGAATCCGAACTCGGCCTTTTCGGCCGACTACCTGGCCAGCGAGTACCTGCGCGTCCTCGAGGACATCGAGGACGTGGCCGGACGCCGCGTGAGCACGGACGACCTCAGGGGCTCGATCCGGGTGTTCAACGAGAACCGGCGCCTCCTGCGCGCCCTGTACCGCATCAAGCGCGAGGAGCCGTGGAAGCTCCCGGTGGACGAGGCCTACGTGCTCATGGCGGTCGGGGGGATCATCCCGCGGGAGCAGCACAACGCGCTCCTCTCGGAGCTCCTGCCCCGCATCCAGGAGCGCGACGCCCGGCGTCAGGACCGCATGCGCGTGGTGTTCGAGGGCGGCTTCTGCGAGCAGCCTCCGCTCGACCTGCTCGGGGCCATCGCGGAGTTCTGCTACGTCGTGGACGACGACCTCATGATCGGCCTGCGCTGGATCCTGAGCGACGTGCCGCCGCATGCCGCCGATCCCCTGGCCGCGCTCGCCGGCGCCTACCTGGAGCAGTCCTCCTACAGCCCGGTGCAGCACGATCTCAGGAAGCCCAAGGAGAAGATGCTGCTGGAGCGCATCCGCGGCTCGGGGGCGGAGGCGGCCATCGTGGCCGCGGCCAAGATGTGCGAGCCCGGCCTGGACGAGCAGGTGGCCTACTCGAAGGCGCTGGAGGAGGAGGGCATCCCCTTCTTCCTCACGGAGTTCGAGGAGCAGATGAGGAACTTCAGCCACCTGCAGATCCAGCTCGAGACCTTCGTCGAGAACCACCTGCTGTTCGGGGAAACGGCGGCCACGGGAGGCCAGCGATGACCACGACCACCGACATCGTGGGCCGCGGCGCCCGCGAGGGCCGCCGCCTGTTCGAGGGGTGGTTCGACGAGCTCACCCGGACGGCGCAGGAGGGCCGGCCGGCCGCGTACGTGTTCGTCATGGGGAGCCTGTGCGAGATCCTCCGCACCTTCGACCTCCCGGCGGTGTTCCCGGAGATCCACTCGCTGCAGACCGCCGTGCGCCGCGTGGCGGACGAGTTCCTGAGCCAGGCCGAGGACGAGGGCTTCTCCCCGGACGTGTGCGGCTACGTGAAGGCGGACTACGCGCTCCAGCTCCGGGGCGGCGAGCACCCCATGGGGCGGATCCCGCCCCCCTCGATCGCGCTCCTCACCAACGCCTGCAACACCTACCTGAAGTGGGCGGAGATCTGGGAGCGCATGTACGGCACGCCGGTGTTCACCCTGGACGTGCCGGGCAGCCGCCGGCCGGTCAACATCGCCGGCATGGGCCCGTCGCCCGGGGACTCCGGCCCCGGCGCCCGAGCGGCGGACCCGGGCGGCTTCGCGCGCGACCTGCGTTACGTGGAGGGTCAGCTCCGGGAGATCATCGACGCGTGCGAGGAGGTCTCGGGGGTGGCGTTCGACATCGACCGGCTGCGGGAGGTCCTGCGCCTGACCAACGACATGGCCGCCAGCTGGCGCAGGCTCCTCCAGCTCAACCGCCACCGGCCCGCGGCGTTCGACGCCATGCTCGAGGGCACGATCTATCTGGGCGTGGCCAACGTTCTGCGCGGCACCGAGGAGGGCGCGGCGTACTTCCGCGACCTGGTGGAGGAGATGGAGCTGCGGACCCGGGAGGGGCTGGGCCCCCTGGGGGCGAAGGCGGAGGAGAAGCATCGCCTGGCCTTCGTGGGCGTGCCCTGCTACCCCATGTTCCGACGCTTCTACGAGCTGTTCTCGGAGTGGGGCGGCGTGTTCGTCGGCTCCACCTACACCTGGTTCGCCTCGGGCGGCCTGGACGAGGACTTCGAGTACGACCTCGACCGGCCCATCGAGAGCCTCGCCGAGGGGATTCTCCTCACCGTACGCCGGGCCATGGACAGCCTCATGTTTCAGGACCGTGCGCTCATCCAGGCCGTGGACGACTTCGGCCTCGACGGCGTGGTCTATCACCCGGTGAAGAGCTGCCGGACGGTGTCGACCGGCCTGGCCGCCAGCCGCCGCGCGGTGCTCGACGCGCGCGACGTCCTGTGCCTCTACATCGAGTCGGACATGATGGACAAGCGGGTCGTGTCCGAGGCCCAGCTCAAGAACCGCATCGACGCGTTCTTCGAGGGACTCGAGTCCCGGCGCCTACGGAGGGAAGCATGAGCTACGCGGCGGGCGTGGACGTCGGCTCCACGCAGACCAAGGCGGTGATCGTGGACCGGCACGCCGAGATCGTCGGCCGGAGCCTGATCTCCACGGGCGCCGACGTGGTGGCGGCCGCCCAGCGCGCCTACGACCTGGCGCTGGAGGAGGCGGGCGTCGAGGCCGGGCGGGTGGGGGGCGTGATCGGCACGGGCTACGGCCGCTACAAGGTGGAGTTCGGCGACACGCAGGTCACCGAGATCGTGTGCCACGCCCGCGGAGCGGCCAAGATGTTCCCGGGCACGCGCACCGTGCTCGACATGGGCGGCCAGGACACCAAGGCCATCCGCGTCCAGCCGGGCGGCGAGGTGATCGACTTCTGCATGAACGACAAGTGCGCCGCGGGGACCGGCCGCTTCCTGCAGTCGGCCGCCGCGGCGCTCGAGCTCCACCTGGACCAGCTCGGCCCCACGGCCCTGCGCGGCAAGAGGCCCGTGGAGATCACCACCACCTGCACCGTGTTCGCCGAGTCCGAGGTGCTCTCGTGGTTGAGCCGCGGCCGCAAGGTGGAGGACATCCTGGCGGGGGTGCACCACTCCATCGCCTCCCGCTCCTTCGGGCTGCTCAAGCGGGTGGGGATCGAAGACGAGATCACCTTCACGGGAGGTGTGACCCGCAACGCCGCCATGGTGGCCGTGCTGGAGGAGATCCTCGGATCGCGCCTCAACGTGAGCGAGGACTCGCACTACATGGGCGCCCTGGGCGCCGCCCTGTTCGCGAGGGAGCGGGCGTCGGGCGCCGCGACTCCGGCCGGCGCCGGGGGGGAGGTCGCATGAGCATCGCGGCGGGCGTCGACATCGGCTCGACCCACACCAAGGCCGCCCTGCTGGTGGACGGCCAGCTGGCGGGAACCGCCATCCGTCGCACCGGCTTCCGGCTGGAGGAGGCGGCGCGGGAGACGCTGGAGGAGGCGTGCTCGGTGGTGGCCGTGCGTCCGGAGGACATCGAGTACCTGACCACGACGGGCTACGGACGCAACCGGATCGCCGAGCGCGACCTCCAGGTGACCGACCTCACGGCCCAGGCGTGGGGCACGCGGCGCTTCTTCCCCGCCACCCGCACCGTGCTGGACGTGGGCGGTCAGACCATGAAGGCCCTTCGCCTGGACGACGTGGGGCGCGTGGTCTCCTTCCGGCTCAACGACAAGTGCGCGGCCGGCACGGGCGCCTTCCTGGAGAAGACGGCCCGCTACCTGGGCCATCCCGTCGAGGAGATCGGCGACGTGGCCGCCGACGCCGCGGAGGCCGTGCCGATCTCGGGCGTGTGCGCCGTGTTCGCCGAGTCCGAGGTCATCAACCACGTGAGCCAGGGTCGCCGAGCGCCCGAGATCTTGCGGGGCGCCATGGAGTCCCTGGTCGAGAAGTCCGTGCGCCTCATGAAGCGGGTCGGCCTCGAGCCCGAGTTCACCCTGGTGGGCGGCATCATGCGCTTCCCGACCATGGTCGAGGTGATGCGACGCGACCTGGCCCAGGACGTGAACGTCCCGGTCGGGGAGCTGGTCCAGTTCACCGGCGCCATCGGGGCCGCCGTCCTCTCGGCCTATCGGCTGGAGCAGGCGGGTGGGGCCCCCGCGGCGCGGATCGCCTGAGGCCGCCGTGGCCACCGCGAAGGCGGAGCGGCCGGCGCCCTGGGTCAAGCGCTTCGTGGCGACGCCCGACCGGGCCCGGGAGGCCGCCGAGGTCTACGAGCGGCTGGGACACGAGGTGCGCCTCGAGCCGGCCGCGGGAGAGGACCTCCCGGACGGCTGCGACGGCTGCGCCCTGGCGCTGGGCCTGTTCCAAACCGTGTACACCAGGAGCCTGACATGAGAGCCGCGGTGTTCCACGGGGCCGACCGGCCCCTCACCCTGGAGGAGGTGGCCCTTCCCGAGCCGGGACCGGACGACGTGGTCGTCCGCGTGGCGGCATGCGGGGTGTGCCACACCGACCTCCACTACATCGACCACGGAACGCCCACCTTCAAGAAGCCGCCGCTGATCCTGGGCCACGAGGTGGCCGGGACCGTCCACGCGGTCGGCCGGAACGTGGAGCGCTTCGAGCCGGGCGCGCGCGTGCTGCTTCCGGCGGTGCTGCCATGCGGCACGTGCCGCATGTGCCGCACGGGCCGGGAGAACATCTGCGAGAACGGCCTCATGCTCGGAAATCACATCGACGGGGGCTACGCCGAGTTCATCCGGGTGCCGGCCCGCGACGCCTTCCCGCTCCCGGAGGAGATCCCCCTGGTCGAGGGCTCGATCATCGCCGACGCGCTCACCACCCCCTACCACGCCGTGGTGAACCGGGGCCGCGTGATCCCGGGCGACGTGGTCGTGGTCGTGGGCTGCGGCGGGATCGGCCTCAACGTCGTGCAGATGGCGGCCGCCGTCGGGGCCCGCGTCGTGGCCGTGGACCTCAACCCGTCCAAGCTCGAGTGGGCCCGGAAGCTGGGGGCCGCGGAGACGCTGGAATCGGGCTCGACCGACCGGCCCGACCGCGCTCTGCGCGGGCTCACCGGCGGCGGCGCGGACGTGGCCTTCGAGGCGGTCGGCCACGCCGCCACCCAGGAGCTGGCCCTCGGCAGCCTGCGCAGCGGCGGGCGGCTGGTCCTGGTGGGCTACAGCCCGGAGACCATGGCCCTCAACGCCGGCCGGGTCATGTTCCGAGAGCTGGAGGTGATGGGCTCCCTGGGCTGCCGCCCGGTGGACTACCCCCGCGCCATCGAGCTGGCGCGGCAGGGGCGCGTGCGGGTGGTGGAGCTGGTGACGCACCGCTTCCCGCTCGAGGAGATCGACCGGGCCTTCGACGTCCTGCGCTCCGGCGAGGCCATCCGGGCCGTGGTGACGCCGGGGGCCGGGGCGGTGCCGGCGTGAGGGGGGCCGCGTGATGGGGCCGGGGGCGGCGGCCGGCGGGCCGCCGCGGGTCACGGACGCGCTGCGCGGCGAGCACGGCGCCCTGTACGCGCTGTTCGGGGCGGTCGGCGACCTCCTCGACGAGGCGCCGGAGGACGGCGACCGGGCCCGCCTCCTCGGCAGGCTCCTCGCCCCGGTGCTGGCCTCTCACGCCGGCCTCGAGGACGGCCTCCTCCTCCCCGCGCTCCAGGGCCAGGATCCCGGGCCCCTGGCCGCCATGGCGGAGGAGCACCGCGGCATCGAGTCGCTGCTCGAGCGCCTGGCCCGGGAGCGCGACGCCGGCCGCGTGCGCGACCTCCTCGAGGAGCTTCTGGACGCCGCGCGCGTCCATTTCGAGCGGGAGGAGGTGGCCGCGTTCCCGTTCGCCGAGGCGCACCTGGAGGACGGGGTCCTCCGCCGGCTCGGAAGCGAGTGGGCCGCCCGCCGTGGGGTGCGCACCGACTGAGCCGGCGTCCAGAGCCTCTTCCCGCGCTCGCGCCGGCGCCGCGGCGGAGCGTCGGACCGCGAGCCGGCGGGGCTCCGTAGACACGTCCTTCCTCTAGCCCGCACATTCCGTCCCGCCTAGCTTTCTTCGCCCCTGGGTCCGCCCCGTCGACCGGGCTCCTCGCGGAGGCCCGGTCCGGGGCCTCCCCGTGAAGCGAGGGTTGCATGAGGCCCACCGACGTATCGGATCCGCAGTACTTCCACCGCGTGGTGGATTGCCAGTGGGCGTGCCCCGCCCACACCAACGTCCCCGAGTACATCCGGCTCATCGCCGCCGGGCGCTACACCGAGGCGTACATGCTGAACCGGAAGTCGAACGTGTTTCCGGGGATCCTGGGCCGAACGTGCGACCGCCCGTGCGAGCCCGCCTGCCGGCGGACGCGCATCGACGGCGAGCCGGTGGCCATCTGCCGGCTGAAACGGGTGGCGGCGGACCTCAGGGGCGAAGTGGACGGTCTCCTCCCGGCGATCCCGGACGAGAAGAACGGGCGCCGGATCGCCTGCGTCGGGGCCGGGCCGGCCTCCCTCACGGTGGCCAACGACCTCCTGCCGCTGGGCTACCAGGTGACGATCTTCGAGAAGCTCCAGCGTCCCGGCGGGCTCATGTGGACGAACATCCCCGAGTTCCGCCTGCCCGGCCGCGTCCTGTGGGAGGAGATCGACCACATCCTGGACATGGGCGTGGACCTCCGGCTGGGCGCGCCGGTCCAGAGCCTGGCCGGGCTGCTCGAGGGCGACATGGGCGGGCCGTTCAAAGCCGTGTTCCTGGGCTCGGGCGCGCCCAAGGGCAAGGAGCTCGAGCTCCCGGGCCGCCACGACACGGACCGCATCCACATCGGAATCGAGTGGCTGGAGGCCGTGCGCTTCGGACACGTGGACACGGTCGGCGACCGGGTGCTGGTCATCGGGGTGGGCAACACGGCCATGGACTGCTGCCGCACGGCCATGCGTCTGGGCGCCTCCGACGTGAAGGTCATGGCGCGCAAGAGCCGCGAGCACTTCAAGGCCTCGCCGTGGGAGCTCGAGGATGCCGAGGGCGAGGGCGTGCAGATCGTGGAGAACCACGCCCCGTCGCGCTACCTGGTCGAGGACGGGAAGCTGGTGGGCATGGACTTCGAGCTCGCCACCTGGCACCCGGGTCCGGACGGCCGACTCAAGAAGGAGACGCACGGGAGCACGACGATCCCCTGCGACGAGGTCATCCTGGCCATCGGGCAGGACAACGCCTTCCCGTGGATCGAGCGGGACATCGGGATCGAGTTCGGCGAGTGGGACATGCCGGTCGTCGACCGCACCACTTTCCAGACCACCCGGCCGGGCGTGTTCGCCGGGGGGGACGCCGCCTGGGGTCCGGAGAACATCATCTGGGCCGTCGAGCACGGCCACCAGGCCGCGATCTCCATCCACTCCTATTGCGAGGGGCGCCCGCTCGACGAGCGCCCGTCCTACGGTCAGAACCTCATCAGCGAGAAGATGGGGCTGCACGAGTGGAGCTACTCGAACGACTACGACGAAGCGGAACGCGCCCGCATGCGCTACGCGGACCTGGAGCGCCGCCGCGCCCACCTGGACCTGGAGGCGGAGCTGGGGTTCGACTACGACCAGACGCTCCAGGAGGTCGAGCGCTGCCTGAACTGCGACGTCCAGACGTACTTCACGCGCGAGCTGTGCATCGAGTGTGACGCCTGCGTGGACGTGTGCCCGCTCTCCTGCCTGACGATCACGGCCGACGGCCCCGAGGTCGAGCTGCGGGGGCGGCTCACGGTGCCGGCCCTCAACCTGGACGAGCCGCTGTACGTCTCCGACGACCTGCCGCAGACCGGACGCCTCATGATCAAGGACGAGGATCTCTGCATCCACTGCGGCCTGTGCGCCGAGCGCTGCCCCACCGCCGCGTGGGACATGCGGCGCTCCGATCTCCTCATCCCGTACGCGGGGCTGGACGCCGGCGAGGCGCGGCCCGCGCGCGGGATGCCCGCGGAGGTGGCATGAGCGGGGTCAACGACCTGGCGCTCAAGATCGCCACCGTCAACGGCACCGGCTCGGCCAGCGCCAACGGCCTCCTCATGCAGTCGATCTTCCGCATGGGGATCCCGGTGACCGGCAAGAACGTGTTCCCCTCGAACATCCAGGGCCTGCCGACCTGGTACGAGATCCGGGTGAGCGGGGAAGGGTGGACGGCCCGCAGCCCCGAGTACGACCTCGTGGTGGCCATGAACCCCGCCACCTACGCGCGCGACATCGCGGAGGTCCAGCCGGGAGGCTGGGTGCTGCACGACAGCTCGTGGCCCCTGGCACGGGAGCTCCGGCGCGAGGACGTGACTTTCCTGGGGGTGCCGCTGGCCCGCATGGGCTCGGAGCACTTCCACGGCTCGCGCACCCTCATCCTCATGAAGAACGTGGGCTACGTGGGGGCGCTGGCCGCCCTCCTCGAGGTGGACCGGGACGTGGTGCGGAGTCTCCTCGAGGAGCGCTTCGGGGAGAAGAAGAGGGCGCTCCTGGACGCCAACTTCAAGGCGTTCGACCTGGGGTTCGAGTTCGCCCGGGAGCACTTCGAGCCCCCGCTCCCCATTCGCCTCTCGCCCATGGACGCCACCAGGGACTCGGTGCTCATCGACGGCAACACGGCGGCGGCCATCGGCTGCCTGTACGCGGGCGCCACGGTGGCCTCCTGGTATCCGATCACGCCCTCGACCTCGCTGGTGCAGGCGTTCGAGGCCTACGCCAACCGCTACCGGAAGGACCCGGAGACCGGAAAGCTCCGGGTGGCGGTGATCCAGGCCGAAGACGAGCTGGCGGCGGCCGGCATGGCGATCGGGGCGGGCTGGATGGGGGCGCGCTCGTTCACGTCCACCAGCGGAGCCGGCATCTCCCTCATGTCGGAGTTCATCGGCCTCGCCTACTACACCGAGATCCCGGTCGTCTTCTTCGACATCCAGAGGGTGGGGCCGTCCACGGGGATGCCGACCCGCACGCAGCAGGGCGACATCCTCATGGTGGCCTATGCCTCGCACGGGGACACCAAGCACATCGCGCTCTTCCCGGCCGACCCGAAGGAGTGCTTCGAGCTGGCGGTCGCGGCCTTCGACCTGGCCGAGCGCTTCCAGACGCCGGTGTTCGTGGTCTCCGACCTGGACATCGGCATGAACGACTGGGTCGTGCCCCGCTTCGAATGGGACGACGGCTACCGTCCCGACCGCGGCAAGGTGCTCACCGCCGGGGAGCTGGAGGCCGGGGCCGTGTTCCACCGGTACGAGGACGTGGATGGCGACGGGATCCCGTGGCGGACGCTGCCCGGCGTCCATCCGCGCGGCGCCTTCTTCACCCGGGGCTCGGGGCACGACCGGTACGCCCGTTACACCGAGGACGCCGGCCCGTACACGGACGTGGTGGACCGCCTGACCCGCAAACACGCCACGGCCGCCGCGCACGTGCCGGCGCCGGTCGTCGCGCGGAGGCCGGGCGCTTCCCTCGGCCTGGTGACGATCGGCGGCTGCGACGCGGCCTGCCGGGAGGCCGTCCACCACCTGGCGGAGCGCGGGGTGCCGCTCGACTACATGCGGATCAGGGCCTTTCCGTTCGGCGACGAGGTGGGGGCCTTCCTGCTCGAGCATCCGACGAACTTCATCGTCGAGCAGAACCGCGACGCCCAGCTCCATCACCTGCTCCTGGTCGAGACGGCGGTCACCAGGGACCGCCTGGCCTCCGTGCGGCGCTACGGCGGGCTGCCGCTCAGCGCGGTGCACGTGGTGGACGACGTGCTCGGGCTCCTGCGGGAGAGCGGCGGGAACGGCCATGGGGCGGCCGTGGCGGGAGCCGGGAGTGCCGCCGGGACCGCCTCGGGCGCGCGCGGTCCGAACGGCGGAGGGGGGGGCGGCCGCGCGGGAGGCCCCGGCGGCGAGGCGCGCCGCGGACGCGGCGCCGGACCGTCCCGGTCCGCGGGGCGGGACGATGGAGGTGGGTCGTGACCCACATCGAGAAGCCGCGGGTCCACCATCCCGCCCTCGAGCAGAACGAGCTCGGGCTCACCCGGCGCGACTACGAGGGCCGCATGTCGACCCTGTGCGCGGGGTGCGGCCACGACTCGGTCACCGCCGCGATCATCGAGACGTTCTGGAAGCTGTCGGTGCCCCCGCACCGGGTGGCCAAGCTGAGCGGGATCGGCTGCTCGGCCAAGACGCCCACCTACTTCGTCAAGGAGGCGCACGGCTTCAACGCGGTACACGGCCGCATGCCTTCCCTGGTCACCGGCGGGAACGCGGCCAACCGCGACCTCGTCTACATCGGGATCAGCGGCGACGGGGACTCCCTGTCCATCGGCCTCGGCCAGCTCTGTCACGCCATCCGCCGCAACGTGGACATGCTCTACGTGCTGGAGAACAACGGCGTGTACGGCCTCACCAAGGGGCAGTTCTCGGCGTCGGCCGACGTGGGCTCGGTGGCCAAGACGGGCGAGGTGAACCGGCAGCGCCCCATCGACCCGGTGCTCCTGGCCCTGTCGCTGGGAGCCAGCTTCGTGGCCCGCGGCTTCTCGGGCGACAAGGCGCAGCTCGTCCCCATCCTCGAGGCGGGGCTCAGGCACCGCGGCCTGGCCCTGGTCGACGTGATCTCCCCCTGCGTCACCTTCAACGACCACGAGGGCTCCACCAAGAGCTACCGCTACACGCGCGAGCACGAGGTGGAGGCCGTGGAGGCGGACTTCGTGCCGCTCCGGCGCGAGCTCACGGCCGAGTACGAGGCCGGCGACGTGCGCGAGGTGGCCATGCACGACGGGAGCGTGGTGCGCTTCCGGAAGGTGCCGGCCCACTATGATCCGACCGACCGGGACGCCGCCTACGCCTACGTTCGCGGGCGCCAGGAGGCGGGCGAGGTCCCGACCGGCCTCCTCCACCTCGACCCCACCGGCCAGGACATGCACCGGGCGCTCGGCACGGTCGAGACCCCCCTCGTCGACCTCCCGTTCGAGGCGCTGTGCCCCGGCCGCGACAAGCTGGCCGAGATCCTGGCGGCGTTCCGGTAAGGAGCCGCTCCACCCACGCGACCTCGCCCTCGCCCCTGGCGTGCGGGTCGCGGCCGGAGGGCGGCCGCCCCGCCGCCCTCGTTGAGGAGCCTCCCCACCCCCCGGAACGCCTCGAGCTCCTCGATTCCGAGCGTCTTGGTGTCCAGCGCGCCGCGGGCGTAGACGGTGTCGTTCCGGATCGTGGCCGCGAAGGGAGGCTCGTGCCAGTAGGCGGTGTCGGCCGGGACCACGTCCATGTGGGAGAGGAGCATCAGGGCCGGGCCGTTCCCCGTGCCCTTCAGCCTCGCCCACACGTTCCCGCGCCCGTCCGCCGAGACGGCCGTGTCGAACGGGATGCCCTCCTTCTCGAGGATGCGGGCGAAGAACCGCATCGTGCGGACCTCCTGGCCCGGCGGGTTCGTGGTGTTGATCCGCAGGTACTCGGTGGAGAGTCGCACGGCCTCGCGGGCCATGGCCGCCGTGTCCGGAGCCTGGGCCCGCAGGCTGCCGGGGGCGGACAGCGGCGGCGACAGGAGCAGCGCCAGGGCGACGAGCGTCGGGACGGCGGCCGGCCAGGGCCGGCGGCGCGGAGCGAAGGCGACCGGAGCGGGGGCGGCGGGGGCACGGCGCTTGAACACACCTCGGCGGCCGGGGTGATGGCGCGGTCCCGTCGGCGTCCTGCACGGTAGCGAGCGGGACGACCTCCGGCCACCTTGGCACGCCGGAACGCGTCTGCCGAGCGGGAGGAGACCATGCCCACCGTCGACATCGACGGCCGGACCATCGGATTCGAGGACACGGGAGGGGACGGTCCCACCGTCCTCCTCCTGCACGGGTTCCTCATGGACCGCTCCATGTTCGGACCCCAGGTCGTGGAGCTGGCGCCCGACTTCCGCTGCATCACCATGGACGAGCGCGGCTTCGGAGAGACGCCGGTCACGGGCCCCTTCACCTACTGGGACCTGGCCGACGACGCCGTGGGGCTCCTGGACGAGCTCGGCGTGGAACGCGCCGCCTTCGCCGGCATGTCGCAGGGCGGGTTCGTGGCCCTGCGCGCGGCGCTCCGCTACCCCGACCGCGTCCGGGCGCTGGTGCTCATCGCCACCGACGCCGATGTGGACGACGAGGAGACCCGCGGCGGCTACCGCCAGATGTTCGGAACCTGGCGCGAGCACGGGCCCATCGACTCGATCACGGACACGCTCGCCGACCTCATCCTGGGGGACGACCAGGCGTTGCGGCGCCATTGGATCGCGAAGTGGAAGGCGATCGACCCGGACGCCCTCGTGGAGCCGGTGGACTGCCTGCTGGACCGGCAGGCCGTCTCGGATCGCCTGGGCGAGATCCGCTGCCCCGCCCTGGTCGTGCACGGCGAGGACGACGTGTCGATCGACATCTCGCGCGCCGAGTCGATGGCGGATGCGCTCCCCGACTGCCGCGGCCTGGTGCGCGTGCCGGGCGCCATGCACGCCGCCTGCCTCAGCCACCCGGCGGTGGTCGACCCGCCCCTGCGAGCCTTCCTCGAGGCGGTCGTCCAGGAGGGCTGACGCGTCCGGCCGCCGCCCGGCGGCCTCCCCGAGCCTCTCCGTCCGTCGCGTCGAGAACCGGTCTCAGCGAGCCCGTATGCCATTCGTCGCGTGGGCGTTGCAGCCGGGACGCGGGCCCTCCCACTTCAGGGTGTAGCGGTGCCCGTTGGCAGGGCACCGGCTTCGGCGTCCGGTCGGCTTCCGGCCCGGGACGCCGGCACGCGGCGGCGGAGGTCCACGGTGGCACGAGCGGCCCGCTCCTTCAGACACCCTTCACCGGGCGAGATCCGCAGGGCCGGCTTCGAGGCCGAGGCGATCCCCGAGCTCGAGCTGCTTCACGCCCGAGCGCTGCGGCTCACGGGCGGAGACGCGATGCGTGCGGCCGACCTCGTCCAGGAGACCATGGTGCGCGCTTTCCGGTCCTGGGAGGGCTACGAGCGCGGTACCAACGTGGGCGCGTGGCTCATGACCATCCTCCGCAACACCTTCATCAGCGACTATCGTCGCCGCAAGCGCGCCCCCACGCCGGTCGAGCTCGACGAGCGAGCCGTGTCCGTGTTCAACCTGGTGAGCGACAGCGACCCGGAGGGCGAGTTCTTCCACCGGATCATCGATCGCGAGGTGATGCGGGCCATCGAGGCTCTCCCCGAGGCGTTCCGCGTCCCGCTCGTGCTCTCGGACCTGTACGGCCTCGACTACGCCGAGATCGGGGAGCGACTCGATATCCCCCTGGGGACGGTGAAGTCGCGCCTGCACCGGGCTCGCCGCCGGCTGCAGCACCGGCTGTACGATTACGCCCTGGAGATGGGGTACGTGAGCGGACCGGCCCCGAAGCATGGAGAGGCCCGCGCCGCGGCCACCGCCTGAGCCCGGGCCGCCGCCGCACCGGGCCACCCCCGCCACCAACCTCCGACCGTCCCCCGGTTGCTTTACCGCACTGTTACGAATCCTTTGCAGCGCCGTGGGGCGCGGCGGACATCGTGTGTCGTCGACACCACCACGTGTCCATCGCCCGGACGGAGGAGCCGTCCCGTGCGGTGCGATCCGCGACCCAGGAGAAGGATGACGATGAAGATCATGCGATGGTCCGCAGCGGGACTGGCGCTCTTGGTGGCCGCCGCGTCGATGCCCCGCTCCGCGAGCGCCCAGGACGTGAGCACCAGCGGGGTGGTGTACGCGCAGTGGCTCTACCAGCTCAAGCAGGACGCCGACAGCTCGCGCTACAACGCCTTCGACGTCACGCGGGCGTACGTCAACATCCGGGGCAAGTTCAAGGGCGGCGTGTCCACCCGGGTCACCGGCGACATCTACCGTGACGCCAACGGCTCGTACAACTACCGGCTCAAGTACGCCTACGTGGGCTTCACGCCCAAGAACAGTCCGGTGACTTTCCTGTTCGGCCAGGTGCAGACGCCGTGGTTGGACTGGAACGAGGGCATGTGGGGCTATCGGATGCAGGGCACCATGGCCCTCGACCGGAACCACTACCTCTCCTCGTCGGACATCGGCCTGGTGCTGGACGGGACGTTCCGGGACCACCTGTTCGACTTCTACGCGGGCGTGTACAACGGCGAGGGCTACCACGCCGGCGAGGGCGACAGGCACAAGGACGTGATGGCCCGCGCCTCGGTGCGCCTGCTCGAGAGCGACGACATGAGCGCCCGCGGCGGCCTGCGGCTCACGGCCGAGGGCCAGCTCGGCGCGCCCACCGGCGGCGGCCGGCGAAACCGGGCGATCGGCCAGATCTCCTACAAGTCCAAGCTGTTCACGCTGGCCACCGAGATCGCCGCGACGGCCGACAGCTCCACCTCCTCGGCCACGCCGGACGTCAAGGGCGTCGTGTCCAGCACCTTCGGCGTCCTCGACGTCCCGAACAGCGCCGTGTCGCTGATCGGTCGGGTGGACATCATCAACCCGAACAAGGACGTGAGCGGCGACAAGAAGACCAACTACATCTTCGGCCTCGCCTACCGGATCAGCCCCAACCTCCGGATCCTGGGCGACTGGGACTACACGCACTACGAGACGCCGCCGGCGGACTTCACGGCCGCCGCGGCTTCCTCTTCCAAGGCGCTGTTCCAGGCGGAGTTCACCTTCTGATCCCCTGATCCGCCCGGGCGGCGGCGGCACTTCAGGGCCGCGCCGTCCCCCGGCGGGGGCGCGCTCGGTCGGCACGCGGACCGTGGGGTCCCGCGTCGCCGGCCGTCGCGCATCGGGGCCCGGGGGCCTATGTCTCCGGCATGGTGAATCGACGGCCCGACGACGAGGCCCCGCGTGCCCGCTGTCCGTGGGCGGAGGGGGACGAGCTCCTCCGAGTCTACCACGATGTCGAATGGGGCGTGCCGCTCCGGGACGAGCGCGGCCTGTTCGAGCTCCTGGTTCTCGAGGGCTCCCAGGCCGGCCTGAGCTGGCTCACCATCCTGCGCAAGCGGGACGCCTACCGGGAGGCGTTCGGAGGCTTCGATCCCGAGAGGGTGTCCCGCTTCGGCTCATCCGATGTCGACCGGCTGGTCCGGAACCCGGACCTCGTCCGCCACCGGGGCAAGCTCGAGGCGGCCGTCGGCAACGCGCGCGCCACCCTGCGGCTCCGTGACAGCGACGGCGGCCTGGCGTCGCTGGTGTGGTCCTTCGTGGACGGGGCGCCGATCGACCACGGGTGGCGCGACTCCGCGCAAGTGCCGTCCTCGACCCCGCGCTCGGCCGCCCTGGCGGGGGCCCTGCGCCAGCGCGGCTTCGCCTTCGTGGGCCCCACCACCTGCTACTCGTTCATGCAGGCGGCCGGCCTCGTGAACGACCACGTGGCAGGCTGCTTTCGGCACGCCGAGGTGGGCAGGGGCTAGGCTCCCGGCTATGTTTCGGACCTACGGTGGAGCACGCTTCCGGGGCGATCGTTCGTGGTCGGCCCGCAAGCGAATCGGAAGGGAGGGGCCATGACCGTGACAGGGGCGCGGAGCCGAAGCGCGGGCACGGTGCGCGGGGCGCTCGTCGGGCTGGCCCTCGCCGGGGCGCTGGCGTGCCCCGTGCGGCCGGCCCGCGCGCAGGGAGTCACCGTCGGAGCCCTGCGACCGGGGGCGCGGGTGCGGGTGCTGGGACCGAACCTGGCCCAGCCGATCGTGGGGCGACTCACCGCGCTCGCCAACGACACCCTCGCCGTGCTCCCGGAGGGGGCCGCCTCGCCCACCAGGATCTCCCTCGAGGACCCGATCGAGGTGCAGGTCAGCCAGGGGGAGCACAGCCACCTGTGGCCCTGGGTGTGGAAGGGGGTCGTGGTGGGCAGCATCGTGGGATTCGTGGCGGGAACCCTGATCGCCAACCACGAGAGCCTGACCGGGAGCGGCATCACGCACGACATGGTCATCGGGACCGGCATCGGCGCCGGGGCCGGGGCGGTGACGGGAGGCGTGATCGGCGCGGTCCTGCCCTCGGAGCGGTGGAAGACCGTCTACCTGTCCTACCGGAAGACCGCCGGACGGTCCGGGTCGCTCCAGGTGGGCCTCCGCCTCCCCCTGTGAGGGTGGGCGCGGGCGCCGCCCCCACGGGCGCGCCGGGCGCGCCGGGGGCGGCGTCGCGGCCGCGGCCCGGCTCTCCGTACGTGGCCCGGGGATCGGCCTGCTGATAGGATGCACCCGCGCGGTCCGGGGCGCGGGCCGTGGAACGAAGACCGTGAGCAGCGGACGGGGCCTGGCCTTCCGAGCGCGAATCCCATGTCGATCAGCACTTCACAGCGCCGGGACGTGGACGACGCGGCGACGCCGTTGACGCGGGTGGCGGTTCCCGCGCCGGACGCGACGCCCGAGGCCTTTCTTTCCGCCTGCCCTTCGCCGCGCGGTTTCTGGCAGCGGGACGGGACCTGGAACGCCTGGAGCGGGAGCGTGATCGGGATCCGCGTGGGGGCGGGAGAGGGCCGCGGTCCCATCGCCGCGGTCGCCCGGGAGGTCTCGCTCCGGGTGGCGGGCGGGGCGGACGAGGACCCGCCGCCGCGCTTCCACGGCGGCTTCGCCTTCCACGCCGATCACCGGGCCGCGGGCGCGTGGTCCGACTTCCCGGCCGCCCGCTTCGACCTGCCGGCCGCCGAGCTCATCGGGGGAGTCGGGGCCGAGACCCGGCTCGTGGTCACCGTGCCCGGCTCGGGAGGCCCGGCCAGGGCGCGGGCGAGGCGCCGCGCCGAGGCGCTCGCCGGTCGCCTCGGCGCCGGTCCAGCGGAAGGCGCTCCCGGACGAGCGGATGCGGTCCGGGGCAGGAGCGAGCCCGTGTCGCGGGACACCTGGCGCCGGGGGGTCGAGGCCGCGCTCGAGGCGATCCGGGCCGGGCGCTTTCGCAAGGTGGTGCTCGCCCGGCCCCTGGACGTGGCGCTGGCCCGGATCCCGGACCCCGCCGCCCTGCTCCTCCGTCTGCGCCGCCGCGAGGAGGGGAGCTTCCCCTTCCTGTTCGAGCCGGTGCCGGGATCGGTCTTCTTCGGCGCCTCGCCCGAGCTGGTCGCGCTGCGCAGCGGGAACCGACTGCACGCCATGGCCGTGGCCGGAACCGCGCCGCGCTCCCCCGACGGCGCAGAGGACGAGCGCCTGGGGCGCGAGCTCCTGGACAGCGCCAAGGAGCGGACCGAGCACGCGATCGGCGTGAGGGACATGCGCGAGCGCCTGGCGGCCCTGGGCGGCGACCCCGAGGTGGACGAGCAGCCTCACCTCCTGCGCCTGCGCGGCATCCAGCACCTGCGCACGGACCTGTCCGTACGGGCCGGCCGCGGGCACGGTGTGCTCGACCTGCTCGAGGTCATGCACCCGACCGCGGCCGTGTCCGGCTACCCGCGCCAGCCCGCCGCCGCCTTCCTGCGCGAGCGGGAGAGCTTCGAGCGCGGCTGGTACGCCGGACCCGTGGGCTGGTTCGACGCCGCCGGCGAGGGAGCGTTCGCGCCGGCCCTGCGCTGCGCGCTGCTGCGCGGCGACCGGGCGCGACTGTTCGCGGGCGCCGGGCTGGTGGAAGGCTCGGACCCGGAGCGCGAGTGGGAGGAGACGGCCCTGAAGCTTCGACCCATGCTGGAGATCCTCGCCGGTGGTCCGGAGGCGTGAGGGCCGAGAACCGCAACACGGCGTGGTCCTCGGCGTTCGTGGACGAGCTGGCACGGGCGGGCGTCCGGCACGCCTGCGTGGCGCCGGGCTCGCGCTCCACCCCCCTCCTCCTCGCACTGGCCGCCGACGAGCGCCTACGCTGCCACGTGCACCTGGACGAGCGCAGCGCCGCCTTCTTCGCCCTCGGCCTGGGCAAGGCCACCGGCGTGCCGGCGGCGGTGGTCACCACCTCGGGGACGGCCGCGGCCAACCTGCTGCCGGCCGTGATGGAGGCGGACGCGAGCCGCGCGCCCCTCCTCCTGCTCACGGCGGACCGCCCGGCCCGGCTGCGAGGCACGGACGCCAACCAGACGGTGGACCAGCTCCTCCTGTTCGGGGGGCGGGTGCGGCTGTTCCACGAGGTGGCCGCGCCCGAGGCGGCCGACCGGCCGCTTCGGTACGTGCGGGCGTTGGCCGGTAGGGCGGTCGGCGCGGCGATCGGACCGCCGGCCGGCCCGGTGCACCTGGACTTCCCGTTCGAGAAACCCCTGGAGCCCACGTCGGTGGCGGGCGACGTGCCCGCTGACCTGTCGGGGCGGGCGCCCCTGGCGGCGGCGGGCCGTCCGGAGGGCCGGGCGTACACGGCCGTCACCCCGCCGTGCCTCCTCCCCGAGCCGGCGGCGCTCGAGGCGCTCGCCCGACGCCTGGCGGAGGCGGGGCGCGTGCTCCTGGTGTGCGGGCCGGCCCCGGATGCCCCGGCTGCGCTCCGGCTGGGTGGTCCGGCGCTCCGGCTGGCGGCCGTCGGCGGCTGGCCCCTGCTGGCCGATCCGCTGTCGGGGGCCCGGTTCGCCCCGGGCGCCGCGGGGGGGACGCTGGGGGCCTACGACCTGTTCCTGCGCTCGGCCCGGATCCGCGGCGCCCTGCGCCCCGACCTGGTCCTCCGACTGGGCCCGGCCCCGACATCGGCCGCCCTGTCCACGTACCTGGAGCAGCACGCGGACCGCGAGCAGGTCGTGGTCGACACCGGACCGTCCTGGGCGGACCACGCGGCCGCCGCCACCGTCCTGATGCGTGCCGAGCCCGCCGCGCTGGCCGCGCGCCTGGCGGACATCGTGGAGGGTGCCGCTGACGGGGGCGGCCCGGCCGACGGGTCGGCGGCCGTATGGCCGCCGACCGGATGGGCCGCGGCCTGGCGCGCGGCCGAGGCGGCGGCCCGCGAGGCGGCGCTCGCCGCTCTGGATGGGCGGGAGGGCGTGTTCGAGGGAGAGGTGCTCGCCGCGCTCGCCCGGGACCTTCCGACCGGCGCGCGGCTGTTCGTGGGGAGCAGCATGCCGGTCCGAGACCTCGACGCGTTCGGCGAGCCCCGCGACGGGACGCTGGTCGTGATCGGGAACCGCGGCGCCAGCGGCATCGACGGCTCGGTGAGCACCGCCCTGGGCCTGGCGGCCTCCGGCCCCGATGCGGGCGGGGCCGACGCGGCCGTCGGCCCGAAGACGGGCCCGCCCACGGTGGCCGCGCTCGGAGACCTGTCCCTGTACCACGACATGAACGGGCTGCTGGCCGCCGGGAAGGAGGGCCTGGACGTCGTGTTCGTGGTCATCCACAACGATGGCGGCGGCATCTTCCACATGCTCCCGATTCGGGAGCACGAGCCGTCGTTCACCCGCTTCTTCGCGACCCCGCACGGCCTGGATTTCGTCCACGCGGCGCGGCTGTATGGACTGGCCTACCGGGCGCTCGAGCCGGCGGGGACGGGCCAGGTGGCCGGGATGCTGCGGGAGGCGGTCGGAGCGGCGCTGGCGGCCGGCGGCGCCCACCTCGTGGTCGTGCGCTCCGATCGGCGACGGAACCACGAGCTCCACGAGCTGGCCGCCGCCGCGGCCGTCGGCGCGGCGGAGCGTGCGCTGGAGGGAGGGCGCCCCGGCCGCATGTCCGGTGGCGCGGGAGACCGCGGGCCCTAGCGAGCGCGGAACCGGGGGGACCGGAGCCCGGCACGACACGGCGAGGAACACCGCAGACCAGGGAGAGGAATCACCATGTCCGAGCTGTACTGGAAGTCGGAGGCGGAGTGGGAGCGCGTGAAGGCCTACGAGGACATCACCTACCACAAGTGGGGCGGCATCGCCCGCATCGCCTTCGACCGGCCCGAGGTGCGCAACGCCTTCCGCCCGGACACCCTGTTCGAGCTCCAGGAGGCCTTCAGGGACGCCAACGAGGACCCGTCCATCGGCGTGGTGTTGTTCACCGGGAACGGGCCGGCGGAGGACGGGGGCTGGGCGTTCTGCAGCGGGGGTGACCAGAAGGTCCGCGGCGACTCGGGCTACGTGGGCTCGGACGGCGTCCCCCGCCTCAACGTCCTCGAGCTGCAGCGCTTCATCCGCACGATGCCCAAGCCGGTCCTCTGCCTGGCGTCCGGCTACGCCATCGGCGGCGGCCACGTCCTGCACGTCATCTGCGACCTCACGATCGCCTCGGACCGGGCGATCTTCGGGCAGACGGGCCCGAAGGTGGGGAGCTTCGACGCCGGTTACGGGTCGGCGTTCCTGGCTCGCATCGTCGGGCAGAAGAAGGCGCGGGAGATCTGGTACCTGTGCCGGCAATACTCGGCCGAGGAGGCCCTGGACATGGGCCTGGTGAACGCGGTCGTCCCCCACGACGACCTGGAAGCCGAGGGAGTCCGCTGGGCGAAGGAGATCCTCTCCAAGAGCCCCATCGCCATCCGCTTCATCAAGGCGGCCATGAACGCGGACGTGGACGGCCAGACGGGACTCCAGGTGCTGGCCGGCGACGCGACCATGCTCTTCTACATGACCGAGGAGGGGCAGGAGGGGCGCAACGCCTTCGTGGAGAAGCGGAAGCCGGACTTCCGGCAGTATCCCTGGAGGCCGTGAGCGAGACCGGAGGCCCCCCGGCCCCCGGGGGAGCTCCGGGGCCCCGGGGCCCGTCGGCGGAGCGACGCGCGGTCCTGCGCGCCTGGACCATCGGCGCCCGGCTCCACACCCTGCCGGCGGCGGCCGCCCCGGTGTTCGTGGGCGGAGGGCTGGCTCGATGGGCGGGCCGCTTCGCGCCGGGCCCGTTCGTGGCCGCGCTGGTGGGGGCCCTCCTCATCCAGATCGCCACGAACTTCGCCAACGACTACCACGACTTCCACCGCGGGGCCGACACGGACGAGCGCGAGGGCTTCCTGCGGGTGACGCAGGCCGGCCTGGTCCGGCCCGAACGGGTTCGCCGCTGGATGATGCAGAGCTTCGGCCTCGCCCTCCTGCCGGGCCTCTACCTGGCCTGGGTGGCGGGCTGGCCCGTGGTGGCGGTCGGGCTGGCCTCGATCGCGGCCGGGATGGCCTACACGGGCGGGCCCTGGCCCCTGGCCTATCACGGTCTCGGGGAGCCCTTCGTGTTCGTGTTCTTCGGACTGGTGGCCGTGTCCGTCACCGAGTACGTGCAGACGCTGACCTTCGACCCCTCCTCGCTGGTGGCCGGGTGCGGCGTGGGAGCCCTGACCACGGCGATTCTCGTCGTGAACAACCTGCGTGACATCCCGACCGACAGACTCGCCGACAAGCACACGCTGGCCGTCCGGCTCGGCGAGGAGGGGAGCCGAAGGGAGTATGCCCTGTTCCTCCTGGTCGCTCTCGCCGCCCCCGTCGCGGGCGTGGCGCTGTTCGGCTGGCCGGCCTGGTCGCTCCTCGCGTCCGGGGCCAGTCTCCTGGGCCTGGCGCCGCTCCGCACCCTGCGGACGTTCGGCGCGCGCTCCGAGCTCAACGGCGCGCTGAGCAGCACCGGGCGCGTGGTCCTCGTCTACGGCCTGCTCCTCGGCGTCGGACTGGCCCTCTAGCGCCGGCACTATTGCAGGTTTTCGTGCGCGAGATTTCGGATGCGGGCCCGGCTCTTGCGAACATCGCTTCCGTCATGCCTGGCGCAGGCCTTGCGATGACGGGAATCGTTTCTATTGTGTAACAGCGCCAAAAGTGGATCTTTTCCGTGTGATTACGAGTCACTCCCGCAAAGAGGGGGGAGCATGAACATGCGTACGAAGTTCGGAATCGGGGTGCTAGCGGCCCTGCTGGCCGGCGCGCCGGCCATGGCGCGCGCCCAGGATGCCAGGTGGTCGATCGACCCGCGCGGCGGCCTGACCCTGCCGATCGGCAACCTGAAGAACATCGAGAAGCCGGGCTTCGCGGCCGGCATCGGGATCGCGTACTGGGTGATGCCCCGCGTGGCCGTCCGGGCGGACGTGGCCGCGGACGTGATGAGCTCCAAGGACCAGACGCACGCCGGGATCCTGGTCAACGACGTGCCGGACGTCAGCCTGTACAGCTACACGGGTGGCGTCGAGTTCCGCCTCACCCCGCCGGACCAGGAGCGCTGGGACGTGACCGTCAACGTCGGGGCCGGCGCGACCACCCTGGACACGAACTCAGCCACGGCGTTCGAGACCGCGTCGGGCGGGCTGCAGACCGATTTCACCAAGACCTACTTCAGCGGCGTCGGTCTGGTGAAGTTCGGCTACAAGGCCAGTGATATGGTCGACCTCTACCTGTCGGGCGGCGCCCGCCTCGTGAAGACCAAGAAGGCCGACACGGGCGTGTTCAGCGCGTTCAGCTCGAACCTGCCGAGCGCCGGCTTCGGCAGCGTCGTGACCTTCCCGATCCAGCTGGGCGTGCGCGCGAGCTTCTGAGCTGCCGCTCTCCGGACCGGAACGCGTAAGGGGCGCCCCGCGGGGCGCCCCTTCGCGCATCGGCCGGCGGACCGAGCCACGCCCCGCGTGGCATCCGCCTGCCGCCCGGCGTCCGCCGGTCGGCCTAGTCCCTCTTTCCCAGCGCCAGGAGCTGGAGCCTGGTGAGGATCATGTCCTCCAGCCGGCGGGTCGACGTGCAGTTGGTCTGGCTGGAGCTGAGGCCATGCTGCCGCGCCGTGGCGCTCACCAGGGTGATCACCTCGCTCTCCTTGGCCGCCACGTCGGCGGGGCGGACCTGGGTGGCCACGGTCATGGTGAGCTCGGCCTGGTCCGCCATGGAGCCGGTGATGGTCGAACCACAGTTCAGGAACAGGGAGAGCCGGTGGTCCCCCAGGCGGCGCGTGGCGGCGAAGTCGACGCTGCCCAGCACGCGCGCCTCTCCGTTGCGAACGTGGACCGGGATCGAGAGCGAATCGTAGACCTGCTCCAGGAAGGGCCATAGCTTCTGCGCCGGCTCCGCGATCGTGTCGACTTCGGCGGCGCCCTCGGTGGACCTCCGGAAGTTGAAGCGGCCGTTGGCCGTGTTGAGCTCCGCGACCATGTTGCTGCCGCTGTCGCCGACGCTCGAGACCTGGACCTGCCGGCTGGCGCAGGCGGTCGCCGCGAGGCCGAGGGCCAGCGTGGCGGCGAGCCAGAGGTGTCTGCCGAAGGGCAGGCGCCGCCGCGCGTGATCGAAGCTGTGGGTCCGGTCGCGGGAGGAAGGGATCATGGCAGGTCACCCGTCCGAGGTTGGAGGGATTCGCAATCCGAGGGACCTTGACATCATCCAGAGTATGATGCCCGATCCGGCGGGACAACGGCCCAGCGGGAGCGCGGCCGTGGAGCGGCGGGCCGCGGGCGGCGCCGCGACGCCCGATCCCCTCGCCCGGGCGGCGCGGCGCTGGCCCCACGCGGTCGCCCTGGACGGAGCGGGCGGCACGCGCGGCTACGGGGAGCTCGAGGCCGCCGCCGCCGGGCTCGCGGGGCTGCTCCGGGAGGCGGGGCTGTGCCCGGAGGGACGCGGCGGGCGAGGCCCGGGCCCGGTGGCTTTCCTCCTGCCGAGGGGTCCGGCCGCGGTGGTCTGCCTCCACGCCGCGCCCCGCACGGGTGCGGCCGCCGCGCCCCTGCACCCCGGCTGGACGGAGCCGGAGCTCGGCGCGTACCTGTCCCGGCTCCGACCCGCGGCGCTGGTGTGCGGCGCGGAGACGCGCGGGCGGGCCGAGGCCGTGTGCCCGTCCGGGACGGTGATCGTGCGGCTCGGGGACGGGTGGCCTCCGGCGGACGGTGCCGAGATCCTGCGCACGGGCCGACCCGGCGCGGGCGGCCCCGCTCCCACGGCCCGCCTCCACACCATCCTGGCCACGTCGGGATCCTCGGGTCGGCCCAAGGCGGCGGGGCTCACCCTCGAGAACCACCTGGCCTGCGCCGCCGCCACGGAGCGCCGCATGTTGCTGGGGCCCGCCGACCGATGGCTCGCCTCGCTGTCCCCGGCCCACGTGGGCGGCGTGGCGCTGGTGCTCCGGGCGGCGTGGACCGGTGCCGCCCTGGTGCTCCGGGAGGCCTTCGACGCCGGAGAGGTGGCGGCGCTCATGGAGGAGGGCCGCGTGACCCACGCATCGCTGGTCCCCACCATGCTCGCCCGGCTGCTGGAGGCGCGGTCGGGCAGGCCGGCCCCCCTCACCCTTCGTGGCATCCTCCTGGGGGGGGACGCGGCGGCCCCCGGGCGGGTGGCGGCGGCACAGGCGCTGGACTATCCCCTGTTTCCCACCTACGGACTCACCGAGGCGTCCTCGCAGGTGTCCACCGCGCGCCCCGAGGAGGCGCGGCGCTTCCCGGGCACGGTGGGCAGGCCCCTGGACGGGACCGAGGTGCGCATCGGGGCGGGGGACGAGATCCTGGTGCGGGGGCCGACGGTGATGGCGGGGTACGTGTGGGGCCCGGGGTCGGCCGGCGGATCGGAGGATGCGGAGCACGCCGGGCGCGCCGCCGCCGGCGAGGCGCACGAGCCGTGGCGAACCGCCGACGGGTGGCTGCGAACCGGGGACGCCGGCCGACTGGATGACGGGGGACGGTTGTGGGTGACGGGCCGGCTCTCCAACCGGATCGTGTCGGGCGGCGTCACCGTGGATCCCTCCGAGGTGGAGTCCGTCCTCCGCGACCACCCGGGGGTGCGGGAGGCGGCCGTCGTGGGGCTGCCCGACCCCGAATGGGGCGAGCGCGTGGTCGCCGCGGTCGTGCCGTCCGCGGCGCACGGCGGACCAGCCGACGGGGATCCGTCCGCGGCCGTTGGCGCCCTGGAGGCCGCGCTCGAGGCGCACTGCCGCGGACGGCTGGCGTCGGCCAAGCGGCCGCGCCGGTTGGCCGTGGTGGAGGGGCTACCCCGCAACCCCAACGGCAAGGTGGACCGGGCCGCCGTGCGGAGCCTGTTCGACTGAGGCGTCCGTGAACGGCCGGGTGCCGTGGGTCTTCCTCCCGGTCACGGCGCTCGCCCTCGCGCCCCTGGCTCCACGTCTCCATCGCCGTCGACGGACGTAGTCGTGCCGCCGCGGCGCTCCGCATCACGCCCCCGACGCTTCGACCTTCGACCCGATCGCGACCTCGAACGCGGCGATCCGGGAGCTGGCCCCGTTCAGCTCGACCGTGGACGCGGGCCGCTTCGAGGGCGCCCTGGCCTTCCCGATCGAGGCGGGTCTAAAGCTGGTGATCTGACGAGCGCCGCGCCGACCTTGCGGCGCGGGCGCCGGACCCGGATCCTGCGCTGGACAGAGGGGCGGTCGCTCCGGCGGCCGCCCCCATCCACGAACCTCCCGGGCCCCCGAAGGCCCGCACTCGGGAGAACCGCATGCGTCCCGCCCGTCTCACCTTCCTCTCGTTCGGCCTCCTCCTGGTCGGCTCCGCCATAGCCCCCGTCCGGGCGCAGCTGGCCGCCGGTGCGCCCGGCTCCGACCCGGGGCCGTGGTCCATGGAAGCGAGGGCGGGCCTGGTGTGGCCGGCCGGCGTCCTGGCCGACTTCGAGCGCATGGCCGGCGGCACGGGCTTCGGCGTGGACTACAGGGCGCTGCCCCGACTGGGCGTGCGGGTGGACGCCGGCGTGGACTTCCTGCTGGGCCGCAACGCCCCCTATCCGGACCTCCTCATGGCGAGCGTCCCCAGCATGACGCTGTGGAACCTGCGCATCGGCCCCGTGCTGTGGCTCACCCCGCCCGACGGTTCGCCGCTGGTGGTGAGCGTGGCGCTGCTCGGTGGAGCGACCATCATGGACACGGACGACTCGGGCATCTTCGCCTCGGCCGACGGGAGCCGGGATTTCACCCACACCTACCCGGGGATGGACGGGGTCGTGTGGGCGGGGCTGCGGGTGGGACCCCAGGTGGTGGTGTTCCTGTCCGGTCGGGCCCGGGGCGTGTTCACCTCCCGTACGGACACCGAGGTGTTCGGACGGGTCAGCTCCAGGGTCGATCCGGCCGGATTCGCGTCCGCCTGGGTGTTCCCGCTCCAGGGCGGAGTGCGCGTCCTGTTCTGAGCGCGGTCGGACTGACCATCCCCCGGTCGGACCTCGTCCGAGTCTCGCCGGTAAATTCCTTGCAGCAGAACGAGCGGAGACCTTCACGATCGCGGAGTCGGGCGCACCGGGCGGGGCCACGCACGCACCGCCCGGGTCCCGACCCGCCCTACACGGGGTAGCGTTGAGCGAACAGAGCGGGGAATCCCGGGCGGAGGCCCGGGCCGATGGATACAACGCCGGCTACGCGGAGCAGCTCTACGAGCGCAGGCTGCGCGATCGGGGCCTGATTCCGCCGTCCCTGGCGGACTGGGTGGAGGACGGCGCTCGCTCGGCCGCCGGGGTGCAGCCGGCCGTGGAGGCTCCGGCCCGGGTGTCCGCCGACCGGCTGCGCGCGGCGGCGCGGGCGGCGGCGCTGGTGGAGGCCTACCGGGAGCTGGGCCACTTCGCGGCCCGCCTGGATCCGCTGGGCTCGGACCCCGGCGGTCATCCGATGCTCAAGCCGGAGTTCCACGGCATCGGGCCGGATGAGCTGGCCGGGATCCCGGCCGCCGCCCTCGGGCTGGAGCGCCTGGGCCGTACGGCCGCCGAAGTGATCGACCGGTTGCGCGAGATCTACTGCGGGCCGATCGGCTACGAGCTGGGCCACGTCGAGAACCCGGCCGAGCGCGACTGGCTGGTGGACTACATCGAATCGGGACGCCACCGGGTAGAGCTGTCGGCCCAGCAGGCCGCGTCGTTGCTGGACCGGCTCACGCAGGTCGAGGGACTGGAGCGCTTCCTCCAGCGCGCCTACCTGGGCAAGAAGCGCTTCTCGATCGAGGGCCTGGACATGATGGTCCCGATGCTGGACGAGGCGCTGCGGCGCGCGGCCGCCTCGGGCACCCGCGAGATGCTGCTCGGGATGTCCCATCGCGGCCGCCTCAACGTGCTGGCCCACATCATCGGCCGGTCCTACGAGGCCATCATCGCCGAGTTCGAGGACCAGGCCGGCGAGGGCGTGGCCCGGCTGGTCCCGGCCGACGGGACCGGGGACGTGAAGTACCACCTGGGCGCGGCCGGCGTGGCCCACACGGAGGCTGGAGACCTCGACGTGTACATGGCGCCCAACCCCAGCCACCTGGAGCACGTGGACCCTGTGGTCGAGGGCATGGCCCGGGCGGCGCGCGACCGGAGGCGGCGCGGCGAGCGGGGAAGCGAGGAGACGCGCACGGCCGATGCCAACCCGGACGCGCAGCCCGTGCTCCCCATCCTCATCCACGGCGACGCCGCCTTCATGGGCGAGGGCGTGGCCGCCGAGACCCTGAACCTGTGCCGGCTACCCGGCTACGAGACGGGCGGCACCCTCCACCTCATCGCCGACAACCAGCTCGGCTTCACCACCGACCCGCGGGACGGGCGCTCGACGCGCTACGCCAGCGACATCGCCATCGGCTTCCGGATCCCCGTGGTGCACGTGAACGCGGACGATCCCGAGGCCTGCCTGGCGGCGGCGGAGCTGGCCTTCGAGTACCGGCGCGAGTTCGGCCAGGACATGATGATCGACCTGGTGGGTTACCGGCGGCACGGCCACAACGAGGGCGACGAGCCGGGCTACACGCAGCCGGCCATGTACCGGGCCATCGACGAGCATCCGACCGTGCGGGCCCTGTGGGCGGACCGACTGGCGGAGGCCGGGATCGTCTCCGAGGAGGAGGCTTCGGCCATGGAGGACCGGGTGGCCGAGCGGCTCCAGTCCGCCCGGGAGCGCGTGCAGGCGGGCGGCTCCGACGGCACCACGGAGAGCCCCCCGGCCTCCGGCCAGCCCTCGGCGGCGGAGCGTGCGCTCACGGCCGGGCTGACCGAGCTGGACGACCCGTCGGAAGTCGACACCGCGGTGTCCGAGGAGCGCCTCCTGGATCTGGACCGTGGCATCCACGCCTGGCCCGACGACTTCGAGCTGTTCCAGAAGCTGGGCCGCCAGCTGGACAAGCGGCGGAAGGCCCTCGCCGAGGGCGAGCCGCTCGACTGGGCGCACGCCGAGGCACTCGGCTTCGCCACCCTGGTCACCGACGGCGTCCCGGTGCGGCTGAGCGGGGAAGACACCGAGCGCGGCACCTTCAGCCAGCGCCACCTGGTCCTGCACGCCGCGGACGGCTCGCGGAGCTGGGTGCCGCTCGAGCACCTGTCGGAGGACCAGGCGCCCTTCGCCGTGTGGAACAGTCCCCTGTCGGAGGTGGCGGCGCTGGGCTTCGAGTACGGCTACAGCACGATCGCCACGGACGGCCTGGCGCTGTGGGAAGCGCAGTTCGGCGATTTCGCCAACGTGGGCCAGGCCATCATCGACCAGTTCATCGCCGCCGGACGCTCCAAGTGGGGCCAGGAGTCCAGGCTGAGCCTGCTCCTGCCGCACGCCTACGAAGGCCAGGGGCCGGAGCACTCGAGCGCGAGGCTGGAGCGCTATCTCCAGCTCGCCGGCCGGGGCAACCTGAGGGTCACCTACCCGACCACGCCGGCCCAGTACTTCCACCTCCTGCGGCTCCAGGCCCTGCGCCCCGCGCGGCGCCCGCTCGTGGTGATGACGCCCAAGAGCCTCCTGCGCCATCCCAGGGCCCGCTCGCCCGTGGCCGAGTTCACCGGGGGTCGCTTCCGGGCCCTGCTGGCCGAGGAAGGTCCGGTCTCCGGTGGATCGGGAGACCGCCCGGTGGCCGACCGCCTCATCCTCTGCTCCGGGAAGGTCTACTACGACCTGTCCGAGTCCGACGCCCGCCAGGAGGCGGCGGAAAGGGACGGAGCGCCCACCCCGCTCCTGCGGATGGAGGAGCTCTACCCGTTCCCGGAGGCGGCCGTCCGGCGGGCGCTGGAGCCGCACGAGGGGCTCCGGGAGGTGGTGTGGGCCCAGGAGGAGCCGGAGAACATGGGGGCCTGGACCTTCGTGCGGCCCCGCTTGGAAGCGCTCCTCCCGGAAGGCGTCGGCCTGCGCTACGCGGGCCGGCCCGAGATGGCCAGCCCGGCCGAGGGCTATCACGCCGACCACGACCGGGAGCAGCGGGGCATCGTGCGGGCGGCGTTCGACCTGGAGGCCGGTGACGCGGCCTGACGGCCGCCCGCTCGCCCTCGCCCTCCTCTTGCTGGGCGTGGCCGCTCCTGCCGGCGCCCAGCTGCGGCGCGATCCGGCCGTCCCCCACGCCTCGGCCGCCCGCGCCGGCGAGCTCCTGCTCGGGGCGGGGTTCGGCTGGGACGGCGACCGGAGCTTCCCGCTTTCCGGGCTGCGAGGGAATCTCCTGCGTGTCGGCACGCTGACCGTGGCTTACGCGGTCGCGGACGGCGTGCTGCTCGAGGTGCGGGGCGACGCCTGGCACGTGCTCCGCATCCACGGCCGCGAGCCCTCGCACGTCCCCCTGGCGTCCGGCGTCGCCGATGGTACCACCACGGACGCCGGCGACTTCCGCATCGCCACGGTGGCGCGGCTCGTGGGAGGCGCCACGGGGCCGTCGGCCGGAGTGGACGTGGCCGTCAAGCTGCCCAACTCCCAGCAATCCCGTGGCATCGGGCTCAACACCACGGACTTCGAGGGCAGCGCCTTCGGGAGCTGGGGGGGCGAGCGCGTGCGGGTCACCGGGGAGCTCGGGATCGGGATCCTGACGGCGCCCCTGCGCACCTTCATCCAGGACGACGTGCTCCTGTACGGGGCCGAGCTGTTGTGGGATCCCGACGGCGGCGCCGGCGGCCTTCCGCGCATGGCGATCGGGGTGCGCGGGCGGGCCAACACGCGCCACGTGGTGCCCGTGGGCCTGGAGGACCAGGGGACGGCCTCGGTGGGATTGGACTGGGAGAGGGGAGGGTGGCTGGTGGATGGGTCGGTGCTGGCGGGCTACGCGGCCGACAGCCCCGACTTCGGGGTGCGGGTGGGGATCGCCCGAAGGCTGCGGCTGTAGGGAAGCGGCCGCTCCGCGGCGCCGCCTGGCCCGCGGAGCGGTGACGCCGACGGACTAGTGGATCCGGCGCTTGATCGTACGGGCCATGCTCTGCAGGTCGTCCACGATCTCGGAGTGCAGTGCCTCGATGTCTTCCCGCGGACCGCCGGCCTTCTTGAGGTCCTGTAGCTTCTTCTCGGACTCTTCGTACTTGGCCTCGAGCCGGTCGACCATCGCCTTGATGCGAACCTTGGTGGCGGCCCTCGCGTCTCCGATCTCCGTGCGAAGCTCGGCCGCCCGGTCCTTGAACTTGGCCAGGTTCGCCTCGGTCCTCTCGATGAGCTGATCGATCTGCGCGCTGGTGGTTGAGCTCATGTGCTGGTTCCTCTCTCCGACCCAATGACTGCCTACTGCGGGGCGCGGACCGCCGCGACGGGCCGTGCCGCTTTGCCGAACGCCTCGGACATGCTCTTCCTACAACATGCGGGGGGGCTCTCCCTCAGGGGAAGCCCCCCCGGGGACGCGACGGCTCCGCGACGCGAGCGTCGCGGAGCCACGCGAGGGTCGTACGGAGTTGGTGCGCCTGGCGTTCCCGTCGGCGTTCCCGTCAGGGACCGTGGTGCGCTCTGCCCGGCAGCGTCTCCCGGATCGGGAGCTTGGGGAAGGTGCTGGAGAACAGCGAGTAGCACAGCCCGAACAGGCCGATGAAGCCGACGGAGATGGCCAGCTCGGTCCAGCCCAGCGGGATGCCCGTTCCGTGCCAGGTCGCCGGCACCACCTCCAGGAAGCGCTCCAGCCAGAACCCGAGCAGGGTGATGCAGCCCACGAAGGCCAGCCAGCCGGACCGCATCTTGGGCTTGCGGCCCAGGAGGAGGACGAAGGGCAGGGCGAAGCACAGGACCATCTGCACGGCGTAGAGGCCGTACCAGTGGCCGGCCACGCGCTGCTCGAAGTAGATCGTCTCGCGCGACAGGTTGCCGTACCAGATGACCAGGAACTGGGACCACCAGAAGTAAGTCCAGAAGATCGTGAAGGCGAACATCAGCTTGCCCAGGTCGTGGAACTCCCACTTCCCCCAGGCATCCGAGAGGTCGTAGCGACGGTGGTACCGGTTGGCCAACACCGCCGTGAGCGCCAGCATGGAGAGCCAGCCGCCCACGAAGAAGTACGCGCCCCAGATGATGCTGATGAAGCCCGGCACGAGCGACATGATCAGGTCGATCGCCATGAGCGTGAAGATGACGGCCCACAGCAGGATGAGGATCGGGCCGAACCGCGCCAGGTTGGAGGTGGCGTGCTCGACCTCGGCCTCGTCGCCGCGCCAATGGCGGCCGATCCACTTGACCAGGCCCCGGCGCCATCCGGTGAGCCGCTCGGCGACCATGGGCGCGTCGGGCCGCAGCGACATCCTCAGGAAGGCGAAGCTGGCCACGTAGAGCACCAGCGCCAGGATCGTGTTGCGCCAGAACACGCCGCTCCGGGTGAGCCAGGTGTGGTTCACGTGCCCGCGGTGCGGTCCCATCGGGCCGATCCACGGGAAGATGTGGGTGGCCCCGAACAGCAGCATGAGGACCAGGAGGACCAGGGAGGCGGGCAGGAAGGCCCCCATTCCCTCGGCGATCCTCCGGAACCGCTTCCCCCAGTGGCCCTTGGCGGTGTGCAGCACGGCGCCGAATATGACGCCGGCCTCCGCCAGGGAGGTCCAGAACAGGAAGTTGGACCAGATCACCTGCCAGGCCCGGGTCGGGTGGCTCCCCGCCGTCCAGAAGAAGCCCACCGCCCCGATGGCGATGGCGATCCAACAGGCCAGCAGCGTCCGTCCGGAGATCTTCCCCGGAACGGTCGAGAGGGCCTTCTCGGGCGTCACCTTATACGTGTCGGAGCTCAAGATCGTCCGCTCGTCTCTGCTGGGTTCGCTCCGTCGCTCACTTCGTCGCCGCCGTTCACCGGGTCCCCGAAGCCGATCCCGAGGCCGCCGAGTCGGCCGCCACCTTCTGCAGGCGCCGGACGTACTCGACCACGTACCAGCGCTGGTCGGCCGGGATGCGGTCGTAGGAGGGCATCAGCCCGCGTCCGTTGGAGATCATCCCCCACAGGTATCCGTCCGATCGCGCCGTGGCCGGTCCGGTGGCCAGGTTCACCGCCGGGATGTAGGGGATGCGCCGCGGATTCTTGCCGTCCTTGTTGATCACGGGCCCGCTGCCCGTGCCGTCCGCGCCGTGGCAGGGGAGGCAGAAGTTCTCGAACAGCTGCTTCCCCCGGGCCACCTCGGCGGGCGTGCCGGTGAGCGGGTTCCTGGCCAGGCTGTCCGCCTGCAGGAGTCCCAGGTGCCAGGTGGCGTCGGCGGCCACCGCGCCGGCCGGCGGCGCCTTGGGCTGCTGCTCGAACGTCTCCACGGACGGCTGCTTCGTCATCGTCGCGAAGTAGGGAACCGCCTTGACGATGTTGTCGCATCCCGCCGCCAGGACCACCGCGGCCAGCGACAGCGCCAGGCGCCGCCAGGCGGTCCCACGTCCGGCCGATGCGCCGCGTGCGCCCGGTCCGCTCACGCCTCCACCTCCACGGCCTCGGTCTCCCGTACCTTCTCGAGGGCCCGGTCGCGGTCCCGGGCGTCGACCGGCACGAAAATGCCCCACCGGTCCACGCTGAACACGGCCCGGTAGGCGGGCGACAGCTTGAGCTTGGGTCGGTGGGCGTGGACCATCCAGGAGAACATCGCGAACAGGCCCGTATACAGGATCGTGAGCTCGAACATGATGACGATGAAGGGCGGCCACGAGATGATCGGCTTCCCCTGTCCGATGAGCGGATAGGCCAGCGACGTCCCGATGGTCAGCAGGTTGGCCGTGGTGAAGCCCGTGATGCCGCCGATGAGCGCCCAGCGGCGCACCGGACTGGAGTAGATACCCAGCGCCTCCTCGAGCTCGGGACACATCACGGGCGAGAACACCTCGAGATCGTCGAAGCCCGCCTCGCGCAGCGTCTCGATGGCCCGACGCGTCCCATCGATGGACTCGTAGTGGGCCAGCACGCCGCTCACGTTCGCCGCGTCAGCCATGCTCGTGGGCTCCCTGGTGCGCCAGGTGCTCCTTCACCTCGGCGATGCTGATCGTCGGGAGTGCCTTGGTGAACAGCAGGAACCAGAAGAAGAACCAGGCGAAGCTGCCGACGATGATGCTGATTTCCACCCAGGACGGCCGGTAGAAGCCCCAGCTGTAGGGCTCGTACTCGTGCGCCAGGGAGGAGACGATGATCACGTAACGCTCGTAGAACATGCCGATGTTCACGAAGATCGAGACGACGAACGCCGCCGAGGCGCTGCGCCGCACCTTCTTGAACCACAGGGTGGCCGGCACGATCACGTTGCAGAAGGTCATGACCCAGAACGGTCCCTGGAAGGACCCGTGGGCCCGGAAGAACAGGCTGGCCTGCTCGGTGGGATCGGCCGAGTAGTAGGTGATGAAGTACTCGGCGGCGTAGGAGTACGCCACGATCAGCGACGTGAGCAGGATGAGCTTGGACATGTTGTCCAGGTGGTAGTCGGTGATGTAGTCCTCGAGCCCGAACGCCCAGCGCATGGGGACGAGGATCGTGATCACCATCGCCATCCCCGAGAAGATGGCCCCGGCCACGAAGTAGGGGGCGAAGATCGTCGAGTGCCACCCCGGCACGATCCCCATCGCGAAGTCCCACGACACCACGCTGTGCACCGACAGCACCAGGGGCGTCGCGATGGCGGCCATGTACAGGTAGGCGCGCCGGTAGTGGCTCCACTCCCGGACCGTGCCCTGCCAGCCCACCGAGAACAGGCCGTAGACTTTGCTCTTCCAGCCCCGGAGCCGGTCGCGGATCGCGGCCAGGTCCGGAATCATCCCCGTGTACCAGAACAGGAGGCTGATCGTGAAATAGGTCCCCACCGCGAACACGTCCCACACGAGCGGGGACTTGAAGTTGGGCCAGATGAAGCGCTCGGAGGGGTAGGGGATCAGCCAGTAGAAGTACCAGGTGCGCCCCAGGTGGATCAGCGGGAACAGGCCCGCCGTCATCACGGCGAAGATGGTCATGGCCTCGGAGGCGCGGTTGATCGTGGTGCGCCAGCCGGATCGGAACAGGTAGAGAATCGCCGAGATCAGCGTTCCCGAGTGCGCGATGCCCACCCAGAACACGAACGAGGTGATGTAGACGGCCCACATCACCGGGTGCGAGTAGCCGGCCACGCCCAGGCCCTGGTCGATCTGCCAGGCCCAGGCGATGCACCCCCACACCACGAGGGCGAACACGAACGCCAGCAAGGTCCAGTACCGCCACGACGAGACCATGATGGGACGCATGATGTCCCGGTTCGCGTCGGCGAGGGTGAGCCCTCGTTCCTCCGTATCCCAGTGGTCGGCCATGCGTCCTCGTTACGTTTCTTGAGCCAGCTCCGCGTGCGTCACATCGCGGAGATAGGTGACAGCTGGTCGCGTGTTGAGCTCTTCGAGCACGTGGTAGGAGCGGGCTCCCTTCGCGATCCGGGACACGCGGCTCGTCGGGTCCTTGAGGTTCCCGAACGTGATCGCCCGGGTCGGGCAGGCCGCCTGACACGCGGTCTGGAAGTCCCCGTCCTGGACCAGCCGGCCCTTCTCCTTGGCCTGCACCTTGGCCCGGTCGATCCGCTGCACGCAGAACGTGCACTTCTCCATGACGCCCTTGTCGCGGACGGTGACGTCCGGGTTGAGCTGGAGGTTGAGCGGATACGGGAAGTCGTAGCTGAACCAGTTGAAGCGCCGCTGCTTGTACGGGCAGTTGTTGGAACAGTAGCGGGTGCCCACGCACCGGTTGTAGACCTGGACGTTCAGTCCCTCCGGGTTGTGGTAGGCCGCGTACACCGGACACACCGGCTCGCAGGGCGCGTCGCCGCACTGCTGGCACATCTCGGCCAGGTGGGTGGTCTGGAAGCCGCCATCCGCGGTCGCCTCGAAGTAGCGCTCGATGCGGATCCAGGACATCTCCCGGCCGCCCGCGCAGCGTTCCTCCCCGACCACGGCGAGGTTGTTCTCGGCGTAGCATCCCGCCACGCACGCACCGCAGCCCGTGCAGGCGTTGAGGTCGACCGTCATGCCCCAGCGGTACGGGCTCATGGGATCGGAGTCCCAGGCCGCCTCGACCAGCTCGGTGAGATCGACCTGGTGCTCGCCGATCGCCTTTCGGGCCTCCTCGACTCCCATGATCTCGGAGACCTCGCGCCCGTAGTCCAGGTCCGAGCCCTGGAGCTTGGCCAGCGGGGCCTTCCGCCCCGTAGCCGTGAGCTGGACGGCCACCCCGGCGTAGGCGAGGGAGCCGGTGGCTCCATCGACCGTGTCCGGGAGGAGGTCCAGCGGGCTCACGCCGCGGCCGGCCGCGTTGCGTCCGTAGTGGGTGTGGCCCTGGCCGATCTGGATCCCGACCGCGTCCTTGCGGATGCCGGGGTAGAGGTAGACCGGAGCGCGGACCTTGCCGCTCTCCGAGGTCACCTCGACCTCGTCACCGTTCTCGAGCCCGAGCGGCCTGGCCGTGTCGGGGTGCATCTCCACCCAGGAGCCCCACACGCACTTGGTGATCGGGTCGGGGATCTCCTGCATCCAGCCGCGGTTGGCCCCGCGCCCGTCGTACAGGTAGCTGCCCGGGTAGACCACCAGGTCGAACTTGCCCCGGGCGGGAGCGTTCGCGCCCCCGGAGAAGGAATGGGAGGTGACGGTCCGGGAGAGACCCACCGAGGCCGCCTTCCCGGGTGCTGCCTCCCAGCGCCCCCCCTGCCGTTTGGTGTCGAACCACCACTCGTCGAAGCGCTGGCTCGAGCCCGACGCCCGGTGCTTTTCCTGCCAGGCGTTCTCCAGGTAGCCGGCGAAGTCCTGGGCGCCGAAGTCCGCCTTGATGCCGGCGGCGTCGGCCGCCTGCATGAGGATGTCCTCGCGCTGGCGCGTGTCGAACACCGGCTGCATCACCGGCTGGCCCAGCGCCCACGCCCCTGGAAGCACTTCCGCGTCGCCCCAGGACTCGAGCTCGTGGCTGCCCGGCAGGATCCAGCCGGCCGCCGCCGTGGTCTCGTCCATGTGCGAGTTGAGTGACACGACCGTCGGCACCTGCCCGAGCGCCTCGGCGAAGCCCGCGGAGGCCGGCAGCGTGAACGCGGGGTTGGGGCCGGCCACGATCAGCGTCCGGACCTTCCCGTTCTTCATGTCGGCGATCAGGGTCTTCATCTCGGCCAGGGTGGCTCCCTGGCCGCGCCGCGGACCCACGCCGAACTGCACCGTCGTCCCGATCGCGCCGGCCGCGTAGTTGAGGAGGGCGACGGCCAGGCAGGCGTCCGTGGCGTCGGCGCCCTGGCTCTCCGGTCCGGGGGGGAGCGCCACCGGGCGCTCCGCCGCGGCGATCTCTTCGCCCAGCTTCTGGATCTTGTCCGCGGCCACCCCGGTCCTGTCGGCGGCCCACTCGGGCGTGTACGTCGCCAGCGCTCCCTGCAGCTCGAGGCCCCGGGAGCCGCCCTTCTTCTGCGCCACCACGTGCGCCACCGCCAGGGCGACCGGGCCCGACGTCCCGGGGCGGGCCGGCAGCCAGTCGTCGGCGTTGGAGCCGGTGAGCGACAGTCGCGGACCCACGAAGGTGAACCTGGCGTGACGCCCCTTCTCGATGTCGCGGGCGTGCGCGAAGCGTCGGCCCAGGGTCACGGGCTCGAGCCACGTGGCCAGGAAGTCGGCCCCGAAGGTCACGATCCGGTCCGCCTGGTCCACGGCGTAGGTGGGGATCTCGGCGCGGCCGAACGCGATCTCGTGGGCACGCCGCAGTGCCGCGTAGTCGAACGTATCGTAGCGCACGTGCCGGGCGCCGACCGCCTTCGCCCACTCCGCGGCGAACCGGTCGCGCGTGCCGGTCCCCGTGCCCGTCAGGAGGACGACGTCACCGTCCTTGACCGCTTTGCCCAGGGCCTGGATGCCGTCCTTCCACGCGGCCTCCTGGAAGTCTCCACCGCGCTTCTGGCGCGGTCCGGGAATCCGGTCGGGGTCGTAGAGGTCCTGCAGGGTCGACAGCCCCAGCGCCGACATCGAGTCGGCGTTGAGCGGGAAGTCGGGATTGCCCTCCAGGTTGAGCACCCTGCCGTCCCGCACCCACGCGTGGATGCCCAGCGGCTCGGGGCCCGCCTCGGCCAGGAGGCTGGCGTACAGGGTGTTGGTGCCCGGGGTGATGCCCTCGGGCTGCACCAGGTACGGGATGAGCTTCTGGTCGATGTGGGGCGGGGCCGGCCGGCACGCGGCGGCGGTCGCCCCGGCCCCGGAGAGCCCCAGGATCTTGAGGAAGGTCCGCCGGCTCGTGCCGGTGGACGGCTCCTCTTCGGGACGTGGGGCTTGGGTGTCGCTGGACTCGCTCATGTCGGCTCTAGTAGTGGCAGGTCGTGCAGTCGAGGGGCGCGCGGTGCGCCGCGTACTGCTCGCTGATCGCCATCGGATACAGCCCCGGCTTCTCGGTGCCGCCCGGGTTGGCGGGGATGGCGGCCTGGCGGACGAGCTTGTACTCGGTGGCCACGTCCGTCGGCTGGGGCTTCTGGCGATGGCATCGGAGGCACCAGCCCATCGTCAGGGACTGGATCGGGATCGTGTCGCTCTGGAACTCGTAGACGCGGTCCATGTCCTGGACCGGACCGTGACAGGTCTGGCACTGGAGGTCGTTGCGCAGGTGCGGCTCGTGCTTGAACTGCACGAACTCCGCGATCTTGTAGACGCGCACCCACGGCACGGGCTCCTGGCGCTGCCAGTAGGCCCGCAGCGTGTCGATCGGCGCGAGTCCCGTCCCCACGATCCGGTGGCACCCGATGCAGGTCGCCAGCGGAGGCATGATCGCCACTTCGGAGTGCCGCGAGTTCGTGTGGCAGTACTCGCAGCTCATCTTGAGGTTGGTGGTGTGGAAGTGGTGATTGAACGGGATCGGCTGGGCGGGTCCCTGCGTCGCGCTCTCGGCGAGCTGGATGGCGACCTGGGCGGCGCTGAGGCTGTCGTGACCCTGGATCGGGGCGCCGATCGGCTGCGGATACCAGCCCGGCGATGCGGGCGTCGGAGTCCCGGAGGTCTTCGCGGCCCGCGCCGCGGCGGCTCCGGCGGCTCCCGCGGTTCCCGTGTCGGCGGTCGCCCGACGGGCCCGGGCCGCACCGGGGACACCGGGCACCTCCCGGGCCGCGGCCGAGGACCCGTGGAGGATCGGCCAGGCCGCGGCCACGGCGAGAAGCACCGCCGCCACCGAGCCCACCGTCGTGTAGGTTGCCTTCCTCATTCTCCGCTTTCTTCCGTCACGGTCGCGCCGACCCCGCACGTCCCAAGCCGGGGCTCGGCCGCCGCTAAGGTATCAGCCTCGCAGCCCCACGCAACCCGCACGGTTCCGATCGGTCGGCGGCGATCGGCCGCGCGCGCGAAGCTGTAGCGGGGGGCACCTCCCGTCAACCACGGGGGGGAGTCCCCCACGGGCTCCAAGGGGGTCTCCCCACCGGCCGTGGCGGGCGCCGGGAGCCCTCCCGGCGCCGCGGCCTGACCCTTGCCCGGGTGGAGGAGTCGGAGGGGAGGTACCTGCGGACTCCCCGGCTCCATCCCACCCACGGAGGACTCCCATGAGGTCACGCACGTGTGCTCTCCTCACGTCGCTCGTCACGGCCGCCGGCCTGGCCGGCACGGCCCTCGGCTCGGCTCCGGCGTCCGTCTCCGCGCAGGGGGCGGGGTCGCCGCAGGCCCACCATGGCTTCTGGCTCTCGGGCGGACTCGGCGGGGGATGGACCAGCCACGGCGGCGGCGGCGGCGGAGCGTACATCCGTCTGGGCGGCACCCTGAGCCAGAAGTTCGTGATCGGGGGCGAGGCCATCGGATGGGGGCGCGACACCAACGGCGGGACCGTGAGCCGCGGGAACGCCGTGTTCGACGTCCTCTACTATCCCTCCACGACGTCGGGTGGCTTCCTCAAGGCCGGCGTCGGGTTCGCGAACTTCACGCGCGAGATCACCGACCCGTTCGGGGGCACCCTGTCCAGCGACCGGCAGGGAGCCGGGGCGGTGCTCGGGGCCGGATGGGACATCCACCTGGGCGGGGGCAACCTGTACCTCACCCCCAACGTCGATGTGCTCCTGCAGGGCTACGACAACCTGAGCCGGGTCGACGCCGTCTACCTGTTCACGCTGGGCATCGGCTTCCACTGATCGGACCAGCCGGGGGGGGCGGACGGACCGGCCCCCTCAGTCGAGGCCCAGCAGGAGGCGGGGCGTGCGGATCACGACGCGGATCACGCCCACCAGGGCGGTGGCGTTCCTCCCCTTCACGTGCTGGAAGTCGCGGATGAAGTCGACGCCCACGTCCCAGTCCATGTCGACCGACCAGCCCCGCCCCAGCCCGCGATGCCACACGCCGGCCAGCGCCGGCCGGATGGTGGTCTCCGTCTGCCCGACCAGGATGCGGGGATAGGCCGGGAGCGAGTCCGCCGGGGGCGTGAGCGGGTCGTGCATGTCGCCCTCCCCCTTCTGCTGGAAGTCGATCCGGGGCTTCAGCACGAGGCCGCCCACGCCCAGCCAGCTCGCCTCGATGGTGGCCACTCGCACGTCCGTCTTGTCCCATCCGAGCCCGATCCCGTCCACCGTGTAGCGCTCCCAGGGGAGGTAAGAGGTGCGGTACACCAGGCTCTGGACGGCCGTCCCCTGCAGGCGGAGCCCCACACCCGGGGCGATGTGCGGGAGCTGCACCTCCACCGTGCCCCCGATCCCGCAGCACGACTGGTCCGTCTTGTTCAGGGCCGTGGAGTTGTCGGCGATGAGGCTCCCCGACAGGACGAGCCCATCCACGGGACGCCACCACACGTCGGCCTGGGCCAGGTCGTTCCGGGTCTGCTTGTTGGAGCCCGTCTCCTTGGTGGTCGTCTCCCACAGCGCCACCGGATTGAGGATGCGCCAGTTGAGCCGGGCGCCCGGCCCTCCCTGGATGACGGCCTCGGAGAAGGCGAGCATGAAGTTGTCCCTGGCTCGCCACTCCAGTCGGTGGACGGCCAGGTAGCGCGCCGTGTCTCCCGGGAAGTCGTTGAAGGAGGAGAGCGTCCCGATGAGGAAGATGCGGTCCGACCCGAACCGGTAGCCGATCTGGTCCCAGCTGTAGGCGTAGTCGGAGAGCAGGAAGCCGGGCGTGTGCGGAGGGCCCCAGTTCCGGTTCATCCTCCCCGCGAACACGCGCGCGTACTTCCACTGCAGCTCGGCGTAGGCCTCGTCGAAGCGGATCCCCTCCTCGGGCAGGATCGGGAAGTTGCTCCTGGACACCACCCGCCCGCCGGGGTACTGGGCATCGTGCCGGTAGATGCCGTCCCGCACGGCGTGGACGGCGCCCGCCAGGGGGCCGCCCCGGGCCTCGGCGTCCACCGACACGTGCTCGAGCACGCGGTTCACGGCGAAGGGGCCGTGCAGCCGGGGGCGCAGGGGGTCGCGGCTGGTCTGCGTCCAGTCCGCCGCCCCGCCCGAGAAGCCCACCGAGGCGTATCCGTCCTCCTTCTTCCCTCCCAGGACGGCGAGCTCGGGCGCGAACTCCCGCTCGAGCTTCTCGAGCCAGCGTCGCTCGAACGGATGGAGGTCCTTTCCCCGCAGCGTGCGGATGGCCCGCGCCACCTCCATCCGGCGGTACGGCTGGACGTCGGGGGACAGGTCGTCCAGCCGTCCGGCGGCGATCCAGTAGTCGAGGATCGGATACTCCCAGCTTCCCATCTCCAGGTACGGGGAGGCGTGGAAGGAGGAGGCGGCGCCGGAGTCGGGCCCTGCGGACGAGGGCGGAGCTTCCTGGGCGAGCGAGGAGCGCGGGGGCGCGGCGAGCGTGGCTCCGAGTGCGGCGCAGGTGGCCACGGCGACCGACCACGCCGACACGGAGACGCCGCGCATCAGTCCAGCCCGAACAGGAACCGCGGCGTCCGGATCATGACGCGGAACAGGCCCACGAGCGCGGTGGCGTTCCGACCCTTCACGTGCTGGTAGCCACGGATGAAGTCCACCCCCACGTCCCAGTTCATGTCCACGGTCCAGCCGCTCCCGATCTGCCGATGCCATTCCCCGCTCAGGGCCGGCCGGATGGTGGTCTCGGCCTGGCCCACGATGATCCTGGGAAAGTCGGGTAGGGCTTCGTCGGGTGGCCGGAGGACCCCGTGGAAGTCACCGGTGCCCTTCTCCTGGATGTCGATTCGGGGCTTGAGGACGAGGCCGCCGACCCCGAACCAGCTCGCCTCGATCGTGCCGAGCCGGAGGTCCGCCTTGTCCCAGCCGAGTCCGACACCGTTCACAGTGTACTGCTCCCACGGGTGGTTCGTCCGGTACAGGAGGCTCTGCATGGCCGTTCCCTGGATGCGGAGGCTCCAGCCGCGCGCGATCCCGGGAAGCTGGACGCCCACCGTCGCGCCCATCTGGCAGCAGGCCACATCGGTCTTCCGCAGGGAGCTGGTGTTGTCGGCCAGGAGGCTCCCCCACAGGACCAGGCCACTCGCCGGCCTCCACCACACGTCGGCCTGCCCGACGTTGTTGCGTTCCTTGTGGGACTCCTTCGTCGTGAGCGCCCACGGACCGATCGGGTTCACGACACGGAAGTCGAGGCTGGCGTTCGGCCCTCCCTCGATGATGGACTCGGACAGGCTCAGCATCACCTTGTCGCTCACCCTCCATTCGAGCCGGTGGACGGCGAAGTAACGCGCCGTGTCACCCGGAAAGTCGTTGAACGTGGCGAACAGCCCGGTGGCGAAGAACTTGTCCGAGCCCAGCCGCCATCCGACCTGGTCCCAGCTGTAGGCGTAGTCGGACAGGAGGAAGCCGAGCGTGTGCGGAGGCCCCCAGTTCCGATCCATGCGTCCGACGAACAGCCGGGCGTACCGGGTCTGGAGCTCCGCGTAGGTGTCCTCGGCCCGGAGGCTGGCCTCGTTCAGAAGGAACAGATCCTGCCGCGGGGTGACGCGCCCGTTCGGGTATTCCGCATCATTCCGGTAGATGCCGTCCCGGACCAGTCGCAACGCTCCCACGACGGGCCCTCCCTGCGCGTCGAAGCCCAGGGACGCGCGCTCGAGGATCCGGTTCCGGGCGAATTGTCCGTGCAGCTCCGGCCGCAGCGGGTCGCGGCTCGTCTGCGTCCAGTCGGCCGCGCCGCCGCTGGCTCTCATGCTCGCGTACGCCGTCTCGCGGCGGTCGCCGTCAAGAATGGCCAGTTCGGGCCGGAACTCGGCCTCGAACCGCTCGAGCCATCGCTCCTCGAACGGCTTGAGGTGCTGACCGCGCAGGGAGCGGACGGCCCTGGCCACGTCCATGCGGCGGTAGGGCCGCGTGAAGGGGGAGAGGCGGTTGATGCGGCCGGAGGCGATCCAGTAGTCCAGGATCTCGTACTCCCAGCTACCAAGCTCGAGGTAGGGTGAGGCGCGGAACGTGGCCGCCGGGTCGGGGCGCTCTGGCTGCTGGGCGCGCGCGCTCGTCGGGGGGCTCGCGAGTGCGACGAGCAGCATCGCTACGACGGCGGCGGGATGGGCGGCGGCGCGTCCGGTCCGCGTGCTCGCGAACCGGATGGCGTCCGCCACGGGACTCTCCTTGATGTGTCGCACGCTCGTCGGCTCCGGCGGCGGGGTTCGGTGTGCGGGCCTCGGGCCGCTCGAGCCCCGCGGCCCGAACACCGGGTCGAGGCAAGGTAGGCCGGACCCATGGCGCCTTCAAGACGCCCGCCCGGGGAAGCGTCCGGCCCCGGCTCGGGGAAGCATCCGATCCCCGTTTCGGGAACCGCCCGACGGGTCGATCGTATAGCATCCGTGGCTTGACGAAATCGGCTGCCCGAGCTACGATGGCTGTCTTGCGAGCGGGCTCCGTATCACGGTCCCGCTCGTACGTTTCTCGGGCCGTGGCGAGGGGCCGTAGCTCAGCTGGCTAGAGCGCTACGTTGACATCGTAGAGGTCACTGGTTCGAGTCCAGTCGGCCCCATTCAGCGAAGAGAGACGCGAGGTTGGCGCCGGCGGCGGTCATTCGGGGCTGTAGCTCAGTTGGTCAGAGTGCCGGTCTGTCACACCGGAGGTCGCGGGTTCGAGTCCCGTCAGCCCCGCTCTGACGATCTCGTTGTTTGAAAGAGAGCCGTGTGCACGACCCGCATGACCCTTCCCGGGGGGCCGTAGCTCAGTTGGGAGAGCGCTTGAATCGCACTCAAGAGGTCGCGGGTTCGAATCCCGCCGGCTCCACTGATGACGGTGTCGGGCCGGCCGCGCCACCGTAGCTCAGCGGTAGAGCACTCGATTCGTAATCGAGCGGTCGTCGGTTCGATTCCGACCGGTGGCTCTCGCGGGTGTAGCTCAGCTGGCAGAGCGCAACCTTGCCAAGGTTGAGGTCGCCGGTTCGAACCCGGTCACCCGCTCTCGACACGCAAGGGATGGAGTGCAGGGTCGGTAGCACACGGTGAGGACCACAGGTTCTTCGGGGCGTGGCTCAGTCCGGCAGAGCGCTGCGTTCGGGACGCAGAGGTCCCCGGTTCAAATCCGGGCGCCCCGATTGGAGATCCTGGAGGACGGGGCGTGGCGCAGTCCGGCAGCGCGCGTGAATGGGGTTCACGAGGTCCCGGGTTCAAATCCCGGCGCCCCGATTCGATCGGAGAAGGCCCCGCTAGCCAGCGGCTAGCGGGGCCTTCGTGCATCCGGGACTTCCGCCCACGGGGCCGTCGTCGCGTCGAACGGGCCGCGGGGGGGCGCGGGGAGGGTGTGACGGGGTTCTTCAGGGAGGGATGACAGACATTGGCAATGTATGTCAGTCTTTGACATTCCTTGCCAAAGTTCGACATTCGGTCGCGGAGGACCCCCTGAACGTCTCCCTCACCCCCGAACTTGTCGCATATGTGGAGGCCAGGGTGGCCTCCGGGTCCTTCCGAAGCCGTAGCGAGGTCGTGCGGCATGCGCTCCGCACCCTGGGGATGAGAGAGCCCCTGCCCGGGCCGTCACACGGTTCCCCGGTTCCGTCTGACGTGTCCCCGGGTCCGCCAGCTGCGGGCGGGGCGTCCACGGTCCCCGGCGGGCCCGGCCGGCCGGACCCTGATCCCGCGCTGGATGCGAAGATCCGTGAGCTTGTCGAGCCCGCACGTGCGGTGCGGGACCGGATCCGGAAGGTCGTCTTCGGGCAGCGGTGCGCCGACCCGCGGATCCTCGTGCGCAGGCTGCGCTCGTCATCGGATCTCCTTCCGGGTCCGAGTGAGCACGCTCCGGGGTCCGACCTCACCGCCGACCTGCTGGTGAGGTCGATCGGGGCCCCGCTGTTGGGAGGCTTGCAGGAGATGGAGTTCGAGATCCAGGCTCGCCTCGGACTGCACATGTTCGTCGAGTTCGAACACGTGTGGCTCGAGCGAGGGCACCCGGACGACGTCGTCGTAGTGCTTCCCCTGTGAACGGGGTCGACGGGCGGTGCCTCCCTGCCGAGCCCCCGGACCCCGGGCTCCTGCCCGACAGCCGGCAGGGGCCGGTCGTGTCCTAGGCAGGTCGGCTGCCGGTGGGTCGGGAGGCGAGGCGCGCCACCGCCTCCTCGGCGCCGAGGCGGTCCAGGCTGACGGCCTTCCCCTCGGGCGCCCCCTCCTGCAGCCACCGGCTCACGATGAGGCTCGGCACCAGCTCCTCGGGCGGGAACACGGGCTCGGCGCGGAGCTCCGCCACCCGCACCGCGTAGCACGCGTCGCGGATCGCCTCGGGCAGCGGCGCGACGCCGTTCCCGCCCTCGATCCTGGCCTCCCTCCGCTCGAGCACGCGGCCGCGGGCCACGGGCACCAGGACGCGGAGGTCGGGGCGCGCGTGTGGGAGCAGGATGAGCCAGGAGCGCTCCAGCCACGGCTTGTGGCTCGCGCCGCGCAGGAGCTCCAGCTCGTCGAGCCATCCCAGGCGCCGCTGCGCGTCGGCCGCCGCCTCGTAGTCCAGCTCCGAGGCCCGCCGGTCCCGCTCCTCCAGCAAGCCGGCCCGTACGGCTCGCGCGTGCGCCGCGTCGTCCAGCGTGCGCTCCGCCTCGCGCACCTGGGCCCTGTAGCGGTTCAGCCCGGCCTCCCCGATGCAGGGGGCCGTGCACAGGCCGATCCCGAGCTGGGCGCAGGGCGAGCCCCCCGGATCGGGCCGCAGGGGGCCCTTGCAGGCCCGGAGCCGGAAGATCTTGCGGGCCAGCTCGGTCATCTCCGTGGGGAGGCGGCGGCCCTGGAAGGGACCGAAGTAGCGCGCGCCGGGCTTCCGGGCCGAGCGCACGACGCGCAGCCGCGGGTAGGGCCGGGACCAGTCGATCTCGATGAACCAGCCGTTGGAACGGTTCTTCAGGGCGCGATTGAAGCGCGGCCGCCCGGAGACGATGCGCTCGGCCTCCTCGAGCCGAGCCTCCAGGTCGGTGCCCGTGGGCCGCACGCGGACGCGCCGCGCCAGGCGGACCATCTGCGCGATGCGCTCGTCGCGGGGTCCGCCTCCGTAGAAGTAGCCACGCACCCGCCGGTGCAGGTTGACGCTCTTCCCCACGTACAGGAGGGTGCCGTGCCCGTCCTCGAACTGGTAGACGCCCGGGCGCTTCGGGAGATCTTCGGGGACCCAGTCGGGGACCGGCGATCGGCGGGGTGACATGCGTGCGGGGTCTCGGCCGGAGTCAGAAGGTGCGGTCTTCGGCCGGCTCTTCCGCCGGCGTGCCACCGTTCCCGATCTCCTCGTCCAGGAGGGTGGCGGGGTCCCAGCGCTCGATCATGCTCACGAAGGGCTCGACCAGGTCGGGGTCCAGGTGGGTGCCCGCGTTCTCGCGCAGGATCCCCACCACCCTGTCGGCGGGCAGGGGCGCCCGGTAACGGCGCCGGGTGCGCAGGGCGTCGTAGAAGTCGCACACCTGCACCACGCGGCTGGCCAGCATGGTGGTCCGCGGGAAGCGGGTGCGCGGATAGCCCCCGCCCTCGGACCCGATATGGTGCTCGTAGGCGACGACGGCCGGCAGGGCCATCTCGTCGCCGCTGTCGAGCAGGATGCGGCAGCCTTCGACCGGATGGCGCTCGATGACGGCGCGCTCCTCGTCGGTCAGTCGGCCGGGCTTGTTCAGGATCTCGGACGGCACGGTCACCTTGCCCACGTCGTGCAGGAGCCCGGCCGCGCCGATGCCGCGCACGGCCACGGCCGGAAGCCCCATCTCCTCCGCCAGCGACATGGCGAGGATGGCCACGTTGATGCAATGACCCGCCGTGTACTGGTCGGTCTCCTTGAGGGTGAGGAAGGGGGCGATGAGCCGCTGCGCCCCGTGCATCCCGACCGCCAGCGACTGGACGATGGCCAGGGTCTCGGCCACCGGGACGGCGCCGGTCCCCTCCGCCTCCTCGTGCAGCCACTCCAGGGCGCCGGCTTCCTCGGCGAGCTCCACGCCGCCCAGGTCGCGCTGGCCCCGGCCCTCGGCCTCCGGGTCTCGGAAGCCGAGCGGTCCGAAGCGCGCGTGGGCCAGCTGGAAGGTCGGGGCGTCCGCCGGCGCGGCGCCGGGCGGGGCCCCCGCGGCCTCGGCGCCGTCCCCGCGCAGCCGCTCCTCGATGGCCTCCAGGAAGGCGGCGACCTCCTCGCGCTCGATCCCGCGCCGGAACTCCAGGCGGCCCACGTCCGCCTCCTCGAGCCGGGTCGGCCACCCCGCCGCCCTCAGCTCCCGCAGCGGGCTGTTCGCGTACACGACCTCGCCCTCCAGGATGGAGAAGGAGGGTTGGGGGTCGCCGCGCAGGAGCTCCGTGAGCGAGCGGTGTACCTCGGCCACCAGGGCGCGGCGGTGCGGGTGGTCGGACCGGTACAGGCTGGCCGCCGAGAAGTAGCGCCACAGCGTGGTCAGGAACTCGGTGGCCTGCCGCGCCGCGCTCACGAGACCGTTCGCAGGTCAGGGTGCGACAGGAGCTCGCGGACGACCGGGTCCTCGGGCCAGTGGCGCGCCAGCCCGGACGCGGCCTCGCGCACCACGGGCGAGTCGGGTCGGGGGCGCCGCCGCCAGAACAGGATGGGGTGACGGCGCAGGCTCAGGTCCAGGAGGGTGCGCTTCGCCGCCGGGGCGTCCGACAGCGACAGGGCGCGAGTCGCCGTCACCCGGAGCTCGCCCGGCAGCTCCGCGTCGCCGGCCAGGCGGGCGAGGCGGGGGATGAGCCCGGGCTCCAGGGCTCGCGCGCCCTCCAGGGCACCGAACCCCAGGCTCAGGGTGCGGGGGTCGGTCTCCTGCAGGCAGAGGTCGATGGCTTCGGCCCGTGTGTCGGGGTCGCGGAGCAGATGCTTGTACGCTTCGCGGCGCACGTGCGCGTTCTCGTGCACCGCGAAGGGCCGCGCGGAGAATCCCGCGGGTGAGCCGATCTCGTAGAGCAGAGCCAGCATGTTGCGCTGCACGAACCAGCGCTCGTCGCCCAGCCGCGACATTACGAGCCCGCCGATGTCTTCGCCCAGCGCGGCGAGGATCGAGAACGCCTTGCCGCGGACCGACCGGTCCTGCGACTCGATCAGGATGTCGAGGAAGGGCTCGGTGACCAGTCCCGGATCGTGCGGCGCAAGGCGCCCCAGGGCCTCGAACTCGGGCGGCTGGGTGGCGAGCAGCTCGCCTACGACTTCCGGGCGGGCCAGCCGGTCCCACAGGTCGGCGGCGACCTCGCTCCCCGCGGGGGCGCCGTCCACGATCTCGATGATCTCGACCCAGCGCCCGGCCGTTTGCAGGGAGGCCACGGCGCGCTCGCCCGCCGAGCCCAGTCGGTCCACCTCGATCGACATCTGGAGCACGCGCAGCGCCTCGGGGGCGTGCTCGGCGTCGACCAGCGGCAGGCCGCCCAGCTCTCCGGTGGGGTCGCTCATGCGGCGCAGGGTCTCGGCGTAGGCACTGTCGCTGGAGACCGGCTCGTCGCCCCATCCCGTGATGGCCCTGCGCACCTGGTCGCGCAGGGAGTGGTCGGCCTCCTCGCTGGAGAGGGCGCCCTCGACCTGCGCGTGGCCGGAGAGCTTGACCAGGATGCGGAGCATCCAGTGCGACACGTCGACGTCGCCCAGGTCGGAGGAGGTCTCCACGAGTCGGACCAGGAGGTCGGAGGGGAGCCAAGCCGTGGTGACCTCGAGGAGCTCCTTGCGGTCGGGGGAGCGCAGGCCGTTCTCCAGGACGCGCCGCACGTCGGGCCGGGCCAGCACCCGGAACAGCCCGGTGAAGCGGTCGCGCAGGTCGAACTCCCCGTCAGGGTGCTTCAGCTCGTGCGCGATCTCGAGCAGGATCCGGCCGATGTCCTCCATGCCCTCCTGCTCGCCGAGGGAGGTGATGGCCCGCGCCACCGCGGCGGGGTCCACCCGGCGGGCGGTGGCCATGACCTCCTGGGTGGGCTGACGCTCCCAGGATCCGTCGGCCAGCTCGGCGGGCAGCGCCCTGGCCGCATCGCCCAGGCCGAGCCACAGGCGGGCCGCGCGCCGGTCCCGGTCCTCGAGGGCGTCGTCCGGGGAGACCTCCTCCAGGGTGAGGCGTTCGTAGTGCCGGGGCTCGATCCACAGGTGGGGCCAGCGGGCCGCCATGCCGGCGCGTCGACCCAGCCGGTCCTCGTCGCTGGCGGGGCGCTCGCGGACGGCGGTCAGGAGGGCGCCCAGCTCGGAGCGGCTCGTGCCCGGATCGAAGCCGAAGGAGGACAGGTCGTGCTCGTGCAGCCGGCGGGCCAGGCCCGGGAGGTGGGAGGAGCCGATGTCGGTCCAGGCCCCATCGAAGAGCAAGCGGTCCGGAGCCACGGTGAACTGAAGCGCTCCACGCTCCTCCAGCAGGGGCGCGAGGCGCTCGTGCAGGTCGGCCGCCAGGTCACCCAGGGCGGGGTGGCCGGGAGGATACAGGCCGTACCGCTGCAGCGCGCGCGCGAGCGCGACCAGCCACTTCTCGATGTGTGACGGTACAGCCTGGGCCGGCTCCCGGGTCACGGTCACCTCGGCCGGTGGATCAGGGGTGGAGGGCGCGCTCCCGCTCGACGACCTTGAGGGCCGCGTCGACGATGCGCGGATCGAACTGACGGCCGCGCTCCCGGCGGAGCTCGGCGATGGCTTCCTCGGCCGACTCGGCCTCGCGGAAGGGCCGGTCGTGGGTGATGGCCTCGAACGCGTCGGCCACCGCCACGATGCGACCGTGCAGGGGGATGTCCTCGCCGGAGAGCCCGCGCGGATAGCCCGACCCGTCCCAGCGCTCGTGATGGGTGTAGGCGATCGCTCGCGCCAGCTGCATCACCGGCAGGTCGCTGGCCGAGAGGATGCGCGCGCCGTTCGTGGCGTGCGTCATCATGATCTTGCGCTCGTCGTCGTCGAGCTGGCCGCTCTTGAGGAGGATGCGGTCCGGGACGACGATCATGCCCACGTCGTGGAGCGGCGCCGCGTCCCGGATATGGCCCACCTCGTCGTCGGACAGCCCGAGCTCGGTGGCGATCCGGGCCGACAGCTCGCCCACGCGCTCGGCGTGCTGCTCGGTCTTGAAGTCACGGTACTCGACCAGCCGGGCCAGGATGTGGAGGACGCTGAGCTCGGCCCGCTCGGCCTTCTGCCGAAGATCCTCCATGGCTCCGCGGTCGGCGCGGGCCTCCTCGGAGCCCTCCTCGCTGCGCAGGCGCCGGGTCTCCAGCACGTGGCGGACCCGGAGCCGTACCTCGACCGGGTCCAGCGGCTTGCGGAGGAGGTCCTGCAAGCCCGCCTCGACCAGGCCGACGCGGGTCCCCGCGGACTCGCTTCCCGAGAGCCCCAGGACCGCGGGCCGCGGGAAGTCGGCTTCCCGCTCCGCCAGGTCCCGGAGGATCTGCTCGGCGGCCGGATCGGACACCCCCAGATCCAGGAGGAGGAGGTCGGGCTGGAAGCGCCCACAGAAATACAGTGTCTCCCTGGGCTCGGTGGTGCTTTCGATCCGATGGTAGGCCGCGTCGGACAGGATCCGCTCGAGCTCGCCCACCACGGAGCGGTCCCCATCCACGATCAGGATCTTTGCGTCCTGTGCCTCGAATGCCACGGGTTCCTCGGGTCTCGGAGTGTCGAGGTGGGCGGTCCGGACTTTGCACTTTCGTCGTGGCCGCCCGACGGCGTCGTGGCCGGACCGAGTGCATAAGCTGTGCGCGCTCGCGGGCCTGCGCAACACGCGCGACGCGGGGCGGGGACACGGAGAGGATGGGCGGGTGCGCGCGGCCGTTCGCGCTCCCGATCGCGGGTCGGCCAGCGCGGCCGGCCGCTGGACGAGGCCAGAAGACGTGAGCCGCGGAGGGCCCAGCGAAGCCCGGTGGACACGGCATCGTAAGTCAAGGCATGACAATGACCAAGGTATCCGAACTCAAGACAGAGGCGCGGCGGGAGGAGGCGGCCGGCAACCACCGGCGGGCCATCCAGCTCTACCTGCGCGCCCTGGAGGAGGGACGGAGCGCCGAGTACTCGACGCCCGACCCGGGCCTGTCCGTTCGGATCGCCGACCTGAACTTCCGCGAGGGCGAGCCCGGACGTGCCATCGAATACTACCGGCAGGCCGCCGAGCTGTACGCGGAACAGGGGCTTATTACCAATGCCATTGCAGTTTGCAACAAGATCCTCCGGGTGTTCCCGTACGAGATCGAGTGCTACCGGACCATGGCCCGGCTCCACCTGGAAGTGGGGCTCGTGGCCGAGGCCCGTAAGAATCTCCTCCACTACGTGGACACGGTGAGCGAGCGCGGGGAGCCCCGCGCCGCCCGCGTCGCCATGCGCGACTTCCTCGAGCGCGCCCCCGACGAAGCGGTGGCCGAACGCCTGGCGCGCAGCCTCCAGGATGAGGGCTACGCCAGGGAGGCCGTCAACGCCCTGCGGGACGTGTGGTTTCGCCGCGCCGACCGCGGCGAGTCCAACGCGGAGCTCGAGACCCGCATCCACGACCTGCTCCCCGGCGAGGAGCCGGCGGACTGGGAGCCCGGCGACCAGGCGGAGGACCTCTCCGAGCCGGCCGACGTCGAGGACGCGATCGAGGCCGCGCTGCGCGAGCCCGAGTTCGAGGCGGAGCCCGAGCAGGAGGCGGAGGCCGAGCTCGAGGAGGCGGGAGAGCCCGAAGGGTCCGCCGCGTCCTGGCTCGACGAGCCCACCGCGGAGGAGGAGCCCACCGCGGAGGAGGAGCCCGACCTCGAGGAGTCCGCGTTGCCCGAGGTCCAGGTCTACCGCTACGAGGTGAGCCGGGAGCTCGAGGCGCGGCAGGGCGAGCCCGCCGAGGAGGAGCCCGCGCGCGAAGAGGCATGGGCCGAGGTATGGCCCGAGCGGCTGGAGCTGGTGGGACAGTACCGCGAGCTCATGTCGCGAGCGCGGAGTCTGGCGACCGAGTTCGGTCGCGAGCCCCCGGCGTGGAGCCGGGTCGTCGAGAGCGAGACGATGGAGCCGGAGGCGACGACGCGGCCGGCCAGTTCATTCCCAGACAGCGAGAGCGGGGGAGCCATGTCCGAGCAGACCGAGGATCGCAACGGGACCTGGGATTCCGGGGCCGACACTTCGGACCACTCCGGGAGCTCGGGCCAGGACTCGTTCGGCTCGGGCTGGGAGCCCTGGCCGACCCACGAACCGCAGACCGAGGAAACGGAACCCGAAACGATGGAGGAAGACATGTCCGTGATCGAGACCTCGGAGGCCGAGGCCTCCACCACGGAAGTCGAGGAGTCGGCCGAGCCGTTCGCCGCCGAGCCGGCGGTCGAGGAAGCGGCGGAGACGAGCCACTCCAACGGCCGCGCGCCCAACGCGTCGGCGTGGCAGGGCGAGGGCGCCGAGCTGGGCGAGAGGGCCGAGCTCCGCCGCGGCCTCGACCTGCTGGACGAGCTCCTCGAGCTCTCCCCCGACAACATGGACCTGCGTCGGCGCAAGGTGAGCTACGCCCGCCGCCTGGCGGATCCGGGAACGCTGAGCGACGCCTATGTGGCGCTGGCCGAGGGGCTGGCCGAGCGCGGCTCCCGGCGTAGCGCGCGAATCCTGTACGAGCAGGTGCTGTCGCTGGACGAGGAGAACCAGACGGCCCAGGCGGGCCTGGCCCGGCTCGACGCGGTCGAGCTGCAGGAGAAGCGGCGCCGGGGTGGCCAGGAGTCCGACCTGCCGTCCGCCGGTCCCGCGGACCGCGAGGCGCGAAAGGCGCTGGGCGAGAAGCTGTGGACCGAGTTCGAGATGACGATCCGCGAGCTCCCCTGGCTGCATGCGGCCACCCAGAGCTTCCAGGCCGTCGGGCCGGACCGGCAGCCGGCGCTCGAGACCTTCCAGATGATGGCGCACTACTTCATGGCGCGAGGCCGGTACGAGCAGGCGGCCGAGGTGCTGTCGGCGGCGCTCGACCTGTCCGACCGGGGCGACGAGGCGCTGGTCGACGTGCTCTACTACCTGGGCGTGGCGCGCCGCCGGCTGGGCGAGGATGCGGCGGCCGACGAGCTGTTCGAGCGCGTGGCCCGCGTCGACGCGGACTTCCGCGAGTCGCTGGAGGTGCTGGGCGACTGAGGCGCCGCGAAAACGCACGGCCCGGCCAGGCCGGGGCGTCGACACACGAGGGGGCCGGGAAAATCCGGCCCCCTCGCTGCATCGAGGCCCGATCGCGATGCGCTCTACTTGTACAAGTAGAGGGCTCGGGGCTGGTGCCCCCGCGGGAGGGGGCCCGTGTCCCGCCATTTGTCATGAAAAAATGTAAGACAAATCCCCACACGGTCTATCTACCATTGCCCCACGGCGCCCCTTCCCTCCGCACGCCATCCTTGGAGCGTCGTCGAGAAACCGAGACCTGGAGGGAACGGTGATGGATACGAAGCGGATGGATCGTCGAAATGCGCTGAAGGTGTTCGGGGCGGGAGGCCTCGGATTGGTGGGGCTGGCCTGTGGAGCCAGGGGACCCGGTCGGGCCAGCGCGGCCGAAACGAGCGGGGACGCCGGGACCGCGGGCGCGGGATCCACGGCCGGATCCGCCGCGGCGGGCGCCACGGGCGCGGCCCCGGGGGCCGCCCGGGCGGTCACCCTGAACACGCTGGCCGCGGACCCCGAGGCGCTGCCCGGGCCGATCGCGGGCGCTTCGCCCCGGACGCGCTCCTTCCTGCTCGAGCCGCGCGAGGGCGTGGGCGAAATCGAGCCGGGCGCCACGTTCGACTACATGACCTTCGGAGGCCAGATCCCCGGCCCGATGCTGCGGGCGCGCCAGGGGGACCGGATCCGTCTCACGGTGCGGAGCCCGAAGACGAACATCCGGCCCCACAACGTGGACCTGCACGCCGTGTACGGGCCAGGCGGCGGCGCCTCGGAGACGCTGGTCCTGCCGGGCCAGGAGAAGACGATCGAGTTCAGGGCCTTGTACCCGGGCGCCTTCATCTACCACTGCGCCGTGCCCGGCATGGACATGCACATCTCGAGCGGCATGTACGGCATGATCCTCATCGAGCCGCCCGAGGGGCTGCCGAAGGTGGACCACGAGCTCTACCTGGGCCAGCACGAGGTGTACACGAATCGCTCGGCCGGTGAGGGCGGGCACCACGCCTTCGACACGGCGTCCATGCTGCGCGAGGACCCGACCTACGTCCTCCTCAACGGGCAGAAGCACGCCCTGACCGCCGACGGCCGCGGCCCCATCATGGCGAAGCGGGGCGAGACGGCGCGCGTCTACTTCGTGAACGGCGGTCCCAACCTGACCTCGAGCTTCCATCCGATCGGGAACGTGTGGAGCAAGGCCTGGATCGCCGGCGCCCTGTCCAACGAGCCCCTGCGCTACGTGCAGACGCTGCCCGTCCCGCCCGGCTCGACGGGCGTGTTCGAGCTCGAGTTCCCGGTGCCCGAGCCCATCAAGCTCGTGGACCACGCCCTCACGCGCGTGACCCGCAAGGGCATGCTCGGGATCATCGACGTCCGGGGCGCGAAGCAGGCGAGCATCTTCCGGTCGGTGGACACGCACGCCTGACGGCGGGCGTCTCAGTGCTGCTTGCAGGTGGCCCCGTCGATCGTGTAGTCGGCGGTGGCTGACTCGCCGGATCCCACCGAGAGCTGGCCGATCGAGGGCGTCGCGTTGAACTGCAGCGTGTCGTTGCCGAACACCGCGTAGCGGTCGTAGCCCATCAGGTAGGTGCCCGGAGCCACGAAGTCGATCGAGTAGGCGCTGTCCGCCCCGACCGTCCCCGAGCTCACCGCGTTCGGGTCGGTGGACAGGGTGGCGGTGGGCACGAAGTCCTGGACCGAGCGCGCCGTCCCGGCCGGGCACTCGGGGATCGCGCCCAGCTGGCCGCTCACGCTCACCCTGCCCTGGATCGTGCTGCTGGCCTGGAAGTCGGAGGCGATCATGACCGGGTGCATGATCCACTGGCTGGAGGCCGCGGCGTCGTGGCCGAAGCTCTGGCTCACGTCGAAGTCCACGACCAGGATCTCCTGGGTTCCCTGCAGCTGGACGCTTCCGCCCGGCAGGTTGACCTTGAAGCCGCTCTGCGCGCAGCTCGGGCACACCAGCGTCCCCGTCCGGGATGGCGAGTAGGCCGAGGCGGCGGGCAGTTGCGCGCCGCCCAGGGCGAAGGCGACCGTGTCTCCGTTGATGTCGGTGGCCACGACCACGGCCCGGGACACGAAGATGCGGAGCTGGGCGTAGCTTCCCGACGGGACCTGGACGCCCTGGACCAGGTCCCGGGTCGTCCCGGCCAGCGTCAGCAGGTCCACCAGGTCGGTGGGCTGGTCCACCAGGGTGACGCCGCCCGGGCCGCTCGCGCTCTGGCCCTGGAGCTGGACCGAGTCGATCCCCACCCAGGCCTCGAGCAGGTCGCCGGGCGCGTCCGTCAGCTTGAGGGACACCGATGTCGTGCCGGTGCCCGTCGAGTTGCCGCATCCGGCCACGATCGGGCCTGCCAGGACAACGGCCGCCAGGGCCGCCCACGTTCGTAGGGTTCTCATACCTCGACTACCTCCGACTGACTGAGCACGTCCTCTCCGGACCGGTCCTCCATCGTACTCGGACGACGCTCACCTTGTGCCGGTCACATCGACCCGCATCGATGCGCACGTCCGGCCCGAGGCGTGGTAGATGTGCCACAAGCGTGGCTGGTTGCGAGACCGCGCGCGTCGTCGGATGGATCGCAACGGTCGCGTAAACAACAATAGTACAGTGTGTTACGGCTGAGTATGGCGCCGGGTGCGCGCCGGCACGGCCTCTGCCTCGGGTTCCTGCATGGTGACACGCGGGTCAACCGCGGCGTCTCCATGGATGCGAGCGGCAGGTCGATCCGGGAAGTGCGGGAGCGTGACGATGTCCGATGAGAGCTTGAGCGGCACGACGTGCCGGTTGATCCGGGAGGATGGAAGCGAGTGGATCGTCACACGCTTCGACCTGCGCGAGGGCGGTGCCTGGATCACGGCCCGTCGGATGCCCGAGTGTGCCTCGGTCCCTTCCACGTGTCACGGTGCCGACCTCGCGGCGCACGCTACCGAAGACGGCACCCACCTCGGCAACGGCCACGCGGCGGAGAACAGCTACAGCCGGCCGGAGGCGAATGGCGCCGAGCGGCTGTACGAGACGCCGCTGCGTCACGGCGACCGCCTGGTGTGGACGCGCCGGGATGGCACGGTAGCGTGGGCGATGCGCAACCCGACCGGGGTGGGCATCGAGTGGCGCCACCAGGACGTAGACGACGACCAGTTCTTCGCGGGGGACTTCCGCTGACCTTCCCCATGCTCTATGTATGGACGACGGTGAACCGTCGACCGTCCCGCATGTCCGTCTCTGACCGCGCTCGGAGAGGAGCACTGCCATGAACCGGAAGTCCGTCGGCCTTCTGCTCGAGTACGTGGGCTACCTGGTCCTCGTCATCGTTCTCTACCAGTGGTCGGTCCTCGCTGGCCAGCTGGCCATCGGCGTGCTGGTGGCCTACTCGGGGATTCGCCTCAGGCTGGGCACGTAGCGAAGCCCTGCTTGACGGGAGGCCACAGCGAAGGCTAGGACCGGCCGGAGCCCCCGGGCTCGGCCGCCGACCGCCCGGTAGCGGCCTCGTACCGGTCCAGCATCCAGCAGGCGGCCCACCAGCAGCCCAGGGTGAGAACGGCCGCCACGTACCCGTCCACGGCGTAGTGCCAGGCGAGCTCGATCGAGCCCAGGAAGACCAGGACCGTGAAGGCCCCGAACGGGACCGCCAGCCAGCGCCGATAGCGAGCCGCCACCAGGGTCGCCAGGACGGCCATGGAGACATGCAGGCTCGGCATGGCCGAGATCCCCTGCACCGAGTGCACGGCCACCCCCGTATACCCCTCCCACAGGTAGCGCTGGATCTTCAGGGCCGTCACGGAATGGACGGCATCGACCCGACGCAGGTAGTCCATGAGGGGCGTGTAGGGGTCGGGATGCCCGACCACCTGCCCGTAGTACGTCGGGCCCGCGGACGAGAACAGGGTCGCCAGGACGCTTCCGAGCACGGCCCAGCACAGGACGAAGGCCAGGAGGAACCGGTCCCGGAGGCCGCGCCGGGGCGACCAGCACTGCCACAGCAGCGTACCCATGATCACCACGTACCAGATGGCGTAGCCGTCATCGAGGACGTGCGTCACGACCGGATGTCCAAGGAACGGCTGCAGCAGCCGCCACGGGTCGTGCCCCAGGGCCAGGGCCCGGTCAGCGTGGTAGAGAGCCTGGTCCCAGCTGAACGGGTGGATCACCGGGATGGCCGTCTTCACGGCCTCGAAGAGCTGGAGGAACACCACCATGAGGAGCACGGCGGCGGCCGCGCCTGCCACGCGGGCGATGCCGAAGCGGGAGGCCAGGTGCCGCAGCCACCGGCCCACCGGCCCCCTGGATCCCACTTCCCCGGCGCCCTCCCGGGTCCCGTCCGCGCCCGCGCGGCGCCAGTCCCTCCACACGAACTGGAGCGTGGATCCCACGAGACCGATGGTGCCCCCGACCAGGAACCAGTAGGCCGAATCCCGCAGGACGCCGAACGCGATGATGTGCCAGCGCGTCCCGGTGCGGACCTCCAGCACGGCCCGCCCGGCCGCGTAGAGCGCGACGAGGGCGACCAGGGGGAGGAACTCGAGCGCGACGCCGGCCATCTCGCGGCCGACGGTCCGCGCCCGCCGCTCCGCTCGACCTTCGCTCACGGCGTCAGGGGAAGCACAGGCCCTCGCCGTCGACCGGGAGGTCCGGGGGCGGAGTGGAGCGGACCTGTTCGAGGGCCCGAGAGCCCACGCGGCCGAACAGGCCGGCGAGGCTGTCCCCGTAAGCCTCGACCCACTTCGGGTCCAGGGACAGCAGGTTGAACACGGGCCGCTTCCGGGAGACGAGGGCCAGGTCGGGCGACCCCATCCGCGTAAAGCGGTCCCAGTCGTCGGTGCCGTTCTGCCAGTGCAGATAGGCGTCGTACACGGAGTCGGGATACACCGTCTCGCGCCGGCCGTCCATGCCCACCCGCAGCCGGGGGGACAGGTGCCAGAGGGCGTACTCGCCCCAGTCGAAGTACACGGCCAGGTCTCCGCCCACGCCACTCCGCTCCAGCAGGCCCACGGCGCGGGCCGGATAAGGGATGCCGCGGTCGGGCGCCAGCGGGATGCAGCGGAAATCGGGGAGGGACTGCACGACCGCGAACACTCCGACCAGACCGGCCACCAGCCCGAGGGCCAGTGCGCGCCCGCGCCCGGTCTCTCGGCGTCCCCGGGCCTCCGCGCGCGCGTCGCGCCGCGCCCGCAGGGCACCCAGGTCGCGTGCCAGGAGGATGGGGACGGCCAGGGCGTACAGGGGCAGGTGCCGCGTCGCGCTCAGCGGCAGCAAGGTGAGCACGAACAGGAGGGCGAGAATCGCCGGGCGGGGCCGTCGCGGTGACCGCCACAGCGTCCAGCCGGCGAACAGCACGTAGGCCAGCCACACGCCCCCCAGGCGCGACTCGATCGCGAGGTGGCGCCATTCGCTGATGTCGGGTCGCGCCCCGGTAGCCGTATGCAGCAGGAACAGCGGGAGACGAAGGCCGTAGGGGTTCACCAGGAGCGCGGCGAGCGCGGCGACGCCGATCGCCATGATGAACAGGAGACCGCGCCGCCCGGGCCCCCCTCCGGGCCCTTCGGGCTCTCCGTCCGAACCCCGGTGCTTCCACCGGTCGCGTCCCCACGACAGCACCGTGGTCGCGATCCACAGGCCCAGGACGGCCACTCCGGCCAGCACGCCGCCGTGCAGGTTGACCCAGGCCGCGAACACGACCGGGACCAGCCACAGCCACCGGAGCTCGCCCTCCTCGGCCGCCTCGATGAGCAGCAGGGTGACCACGAAGAAGAGGTACGTGAACATCTGGGGGCGGATCGTACCCAGGCCGAGCAGGGTGGGCACTCCGAACAGTAGCGTGAGGAGGGCTCCGCGCACGGTGCCAAGGCCCGAGCGCCACAGGTGGACGAACACGAGTCCCAGCACGAGGAGGACCATCATCGACTTGAGCGCCACGAGCCCGGGTGTGTGGAAATGGTCCCACAGTCGGCCAAAGATCACCTCGGTCAGCCACTCGTGGTTGATCCAGGTGTGTCCCGTCGTGAGGTAGGAGTAGGGATCGACCAGCGACACGCCACCGATGCGGGTCGCGAGCTGTCCGAAGCGCACGTGGCCCCACAGGTCGGGGTCGGCGATCGTGTCGGCCCCCAGTCGGATCAGGACGCCACCCACCAGAGCGGAGATGCCCGCGTCGAGAGCCACGGCCGGCAGGAGACGCCGCTCGTCGACCGCGGGGGGGGCGGTCCCCCCAAGCTCCGGGTCGCCTTCCGGGTGCGCCGCGCTCACGGCTGGGTGGTCTTCCACGATGGCAGTCCGCGATGGGGGGGCCGGGACGGGGGGCCGGTGCGCCTCCACGGCACGCCCGCCGCGCCGGGTGTGGCTTGCATGAAACAGTGACGTGCGATGATTTGCAAGTCTTCGTCCGATGCCACCGGCGCCGCGGCGCCCCGTGACACACGATAATGTACTCTGATAACACTAGTTACAGTCATGGATCAACCGATTCGTAGCGTGGCCCGGGAGTTGCTTATGGACTCCTCCGACGCGGCCCACCTAAGCCGTGTCGGCGGGTAGAGTCGTGTCGGACGCGGCACGGCCATTCGGACCGGCACGAGGCCGGGACCACCCGTTGGGGTGGCGCACTTATGTCTGCCGGGGCTGGATCCCCGGTCCATTCCTACCCACTCGGTGTCGTTAGTCCGCGGGCACGTTCCCGCGGCGGGCCGTCTCGCATAGTCGAGGACCGGCGCCGGGCACTGAGCACACGGAGCGGAGCGGCCGATCTCGGGCCCATGGGGCCCGATCAGCCCGGACAGCCACCCGAGCCTTTTCCCTGGACGGCCTTATGGCCAGGAGGATTGCATGACGCAGCTCACCCAGGCTCTCTGGAGCGACCAGTCGGGTCAGGACCTCGTCGAGTACGTGCTCATCATCGTGGTGATCGCGCTCGGCGTATTCGCCGCGTTGACCGCGCTGAGGAACGGTCTCGGCAGCGCCTTCAACAACGCTGCCAGTAAGCTCAACGCGCAGGCCACCTGAGCGGCATCATCGGCACCCGCGGCGCGTGCGGAGGTCGGGACTCGTGCCCGGCCTCCGCCGCGGCCCCGGTGCGACGTGGTTGGACGGCACCCGGCACATCCATTCTCACACCACGGACAGGAACGACCATGCCGAAAGACGTCGTCCGGCGCCTTTGGAGCGATGAGCGCGGCCAGGACCTGGTCGAGTACATGCTCATCATCGTGGTCATCGCGCTCGGTATCGGCGCGGCCATGCTCGTCCTCCGAGGCTCCATGGAGGGCGCGTTCAACAAGGCCGTGAGCGACTTCAACACGCAGTCGGGAGGCTGAGGCGGCCCATGCTGGCCGAGCTGACATTGTCGGCGCTCGTTCTCCTGGCCGCTGGGGCGGCGTGGTGCGACGTGCGAGAGCGGCGCATCCCCAACGCCCTCACGGCGGCCGGATTGGTCGGAGCGCTCCTGCTTCGCGTGCCGCTCGGGCTCGCGGCCATCTGGATGGGGCTGGCCGGGGCGGGGATCGCGCTGGCGCTGTCGCTGGTCTTCTTCCTGGCGGGCGGAATGGGCGGGGGCGACGTGAAGCTCCTGGTGGCGGTGGGCGCCTTCCTGGGCCCCCACCGGTTGTGGCCCGGGCTGCTGGCCATGGCGCTCACGGGCGGCCTCATGGCCGCGTGGCTCATCGTCCGGCGCGGCGCCATGGCGGAGACCGCGGCCAACATCCACACGCTGTGGATCACCCTGGGCCGCAGGACGTTTACCGGGTGGAAGGGGGAGGAGTCCGAGGCGGCGCTCACCCTGGACACGCCCGGAGCGCTCACGGTGCCCTACGGCGTCGCGATCGCGGTGGGAGCCCTGGTCGGCTGGTTCATGTGAGAATGAGGATGGGCACGATGAACGGCCGTACGAGGCACCGTCGGGACCGGGGTCAATCGCTGGTCGAGTTCGTGCTCGTCCTGCCCATCCTGTTGGTCATCGTATTCGGGATCATCGAGTTCGCGAACGCGTGGCGGACCGAGCAGATCATCACGACCGTGGCGCGCGAGACGGCTCGCGTGGCGGTGCTTCCGGACATGGCCAACAGGGACGCGGACGTCGCGGACACGGCCAACGCACGACTTACCTCCATGGGCCTCCAGTCGTCGAGCGCGACGGTCTCGCTCACCCTGTGTGCGGGGTCGAGCGCCACCTGCATGGGCCAGCCCGACAAGGTGCAGATCACGTACCCTTATTCCTTCCAGTTCTTCGGGCCGGTCATGAATCTCATGTGCGGTTCCGGCTGCGGTTCCAGATACGGAACGATCAACCTGTCCTCCACCGCGACCATGCGGAACGAGTAGGAGCCCGAGACCATGCGCAATAGAATCGGAATCATCCTGGTCCTCGCGCTCGTGGCCGGCGGTCTGGCCGCGTACCTCGCGGTGACCTTTCTGAAGGGGCCCGGCAACGCCCCGTCGGACCAGGCGCCCGCGACCGTCAAGGTGGCCGTGGCCTCCAAGGACCTGGCCGTCGGTTGGGTGCTGACCCCCGAGGACGTGAAGCTGGTCTCGTGGCCGGCCGGCGCGGTTCCGGCGGGTTACGCCACCTCCATGGAGGAGGTGGTGGGTCGCGGTCTCATCACGCCGGTCCGGACCAACGAGCCCCTGCTGGCCAGCAAGCTGGCCCGAAAGGGCACCGGCGGCGGTCTCGCGATCGCGATCCCGGAGGGCATGCGAGCCATGAGCGTGCGCGTGAACCAGGTGATCGGCGTCGCGGGCTTCGTCTTGCCGGGCACGCACGTGGACGTCCTGGTCACATTGGACAAGTCCGAGACCGGGAACGACGCGCGCACACAGGTCCTGCTCCAGAACGTGCAGGTCCTCTCGGCCGGACAGGAGCTCCAGCAGGGCAAGGATGGGCAGGACAAGCCCAAGACCGTGCCGGTCGTGACGCTGCTGGTCACGCCCGACCAGTCCGAGAAGCTGACGCTGGCCGCGACCAAGGGGCAGCTCCAGCTGGCGCTCCGCAACACGCTGGACACGGACACGGTCTCGACGAGCGGAGCCCGCCTCGCGGCGCTGCTCCCGTACGCGCAGAGAGCCAGATACCGACCCGTACGCACGACGCGGCCTTCGCGGCCGCCCTCGCGGGTCAACGTGGAGGTCTACCGCGGCAAGGAGCGCTCGACGTCCACGGTCGATACCACGGTGACGGGAGGTGGCCGGTGAACACGCGCACGCTCTTTCGATGCCGGCATGAACCGGCTGCTGGCACGATGGCCCTCCCGGGTGCGGGCCTCGCCCTCGCGGCGTTCCTCTTGATCGGCGCGGCGGGCCCCGTCGGGGCCCAGCAGGCCGGCGTGTCGAGCCGAACCACGGCGCCCGCCGCCTCGACGCCCGCGCAGGTCGCGGCGGCCGGCGAGGGAGACGTGCTCACGCTGGGTGTCGGCACCTCGAAGGTGGTCGAGTACGGCAGCACCCTGGCGCGCGTGTCGATCGGTGACCCGGACGTGGCCGACGCGGTGGTGGTCTCGGCCCGCGAGGTCGTGGTCAACGCCAGGAAGGTGGGAACGACCACACTCCTGGCCTGGGACCAGGCCGGACAGCGCCACCGCTACGAGGTGGATGTCACCGCCGACGCCGGAGGCCTGCAGCGCAACCTAGACCGCTACTTCCCCGGCTCAGGCATCCAGGCCACGGCCACCGGGAACGCGGTCGTCCTGTCGGGCACGGTCCCCAACCAGCAGGTCGTGGACAAGGCGCTGGACATCGCCAAGAAATGGGCCGGCACCACGGTCCCCGTCGTCGACAACATCAAGGTGCCCGACCGGGGACAGATCCTACTCCAGGTGCGCTTCGCCGAGGTCAACCGCTCGGCGATGAAGTCCCTGGGCGTCAACATCCTGCGCATGAATCCGAACAACCCCCGCGGGGGCAACGAGATCGGAGTGTCCCCGGGCGGAGGCAGCTTCTCGGGGACCTTCCTGGGTAACGGGCCCGACAAGACGTTTTCGGACGCGGTGGACTTCTACCTGTTCCATTCCGCGTCCAAGCTGGCCGCCTTCATCCAGGCCCTGAAACAGAAGGGGCTGTTCAAGAGCCTGGCCGAGCCCAACCTGATGGCCGTGCCGGGCGATACGGCCTCCTTCCTGGCGGGCGGGGAGTTTCCCTTCCCGGTCGTACAGGGGGGCGGCTCCGGCAACGCGGTCACGATCCAGTTCCGGGAGTTCGGCATCCGGCTCAACTTCGTGCCCACGATCACGAACTCGGGCGCCATCCGAATGCGGGTGGCCCCCGAGGTGTCCTCGCTGGACTTCTCCAACGGCCTCGAAATCTCCGGCTTCAAGATCCCGACGATCCTGAGTCGGAAGGCCACGACCACGATCGAGCTGGGCGACGGGCAGACCTTCGCGATCGCGGGCCTGCTGGACAATTCGCTCACCCACGACGTGAACAAGGTCCCGATCCTGGGCGACATCCCGATCCTGGGCGCCCTGTTCCGCTCGGAGTCCATTCGCCAGAACCGGAGCGAGCTCCTGGTGCTCGTGACGCCGCACATCGTGCAGCCCCTCGACGAGGCTCCGCCCGTTCCCACCGGTGAGCCGAACACGTGGGGCATGGACCAGAAGGCGCTGGGCGACACGATCCCGTCCATCCTGCAGATGATGGGGCAGTCGGCCAAGAAAGGCGGAGGTGAGTAGCCATGACGGCACGGGGCGGCACGTCCTTGCTTCTGACCAGGCTCCGGGAAGAGCGGGGCGCCAGCCTGGCCATCGTGGCGGTCGGCATGGTCGTGTTCCTGGCCGGAGCCGCCATCTCCGTCGACCTGGGCATGCTGTTCGTGGCCCACGGTCAGGCCCAGCGCGCCGCCGACGCGTCGGCGCTGGCGGGCGCCGGGTGGCTGGTGACGGTTCCGGGCGACACGACGGGCGCCCGCCAGGCGGCCATCCACTACGCCGCCAGGAACGACATCCTGGGCGACTCGGTGGTCGTGAGGCCCGGTGACGTGACCTTCCCGGAAAACAACAAGATTCGGGTGTGGGTCTATCGAACGAAATCTCGGAACGATCCCGTGCCCACGATCTTCGCGCGCGTCCTCGGGGTCGACGTGGTCGACGTGGCCGTGAAGGCGGCCGCCAAGCTCTGGCCGGCGGGCGCCGTGGACTGCGTGCTCCCGATCATGCTTCCCGACCGGTGGGAGGAGCTGGGCGGGAATCCGGACTTCTTCGATCAGGGAATCGACAACTACATTCCGTGGTTGGCCCCGGATGGCAGCGTGAACTCCGGCTACACCGGCTACAGCGAGAATGACTACGGCACGCAGGTCGTGATCCGCCAGGTCTCGGGGGGCGGGGGAGACGCCAACCCCAGCTGGTACTACCCCTTCCGGCCGCCGGGCATGGCGGGCGCGGCCGACTACAAGGCGGAGATCCGCGGCGACTTCTGCGGCGGCCCCAACAGCATCGATTATGGGGTCAACGACACGGTGACCACCGAGCCCGGCGCCATGGTCGGCCCCACGCTGCAGGGCTTCCAGGACCTGATCAACCAGGATCCCACGGCCGTATGGGATGCCAGCGGAGGAGACGGGACCGGGTGCGTAACGCACGGAGATGGGATCTGCAGCGGCAGCCCGCGGATCCGGCCGCTGCCCCTGTTCGACCCCAGGGAAGCGCCCGACGCGGGAGCCAAGCCGCTCACGATCGTGAACTTCGCGGGACTGTTCGTGGAAGGAATCCAGAGCGGCAACGTCGTGGGCCGGTTCCTGGGCTACACGAGCGTGCACCCCGGTCCGGCCGCGGACAGCACCGGCGGCGCCGCGGGGCTCCCCAAGGTGATACGGCTCGTCGAGTAACGAGAATGGGAGACAACGTGCAGGAACGATCGTGATCGAGCGAGAGCGACCCAAGAAGGGCGGCGAGACCCGGCCCATCAAGGCGGCCGTCATCTCCACCGACCCGGCGTGCCTCGAGGCCGTGCGTGCCGCGCTCGCGGACTCGCCGGACGTGGAGCTGGGGCTCGAGCTGGACGTGCCCTTCACGGAGATCGCGGACCCGCAGCTGGACCGGCTGCGTCGGCTGGAGCCGGCCGTCGTCCTGCTCGATCTCGAGTCCGATCCACGCGTGGGACTCAAGTTCGCGCAGTTTCTCCTCGACGAAGGCTACACGCAGGCGATGATCGGAGCCGGGGCGGATGTCTCCCCCGAGCTCCTGCTGGCGGCCATGCAGGCGGGCATCGTGGAGTTCCTCACCAAGCCGCTGAGCATGGACGACCTGCGCGAGGCGCTCGAGCGGTTGTGGAGGAAGACGGGACGCAAGTCGCGCGAGGACGTCGAGCACGAGCCGGGACGCGTCCTGGCGGTGTTCGGGGCCAAGGGCGGGGCCGGATCCACCAGCTTCGCCACGAACCTGGCGGTGGAGATCCATCGGCTGTCGCGGCGCAAGACGCTGCTGGTGGACCTGGACCTCGAGCTGGGAGAGACGGCGCTCCTCCTGGGCATGGAGCCACGCTTCAGCTTCGTCGACCTGGTCAGGAACTTCCACCGCGTCGACGCGGGGCTGCTGGCCTCCTACATCGAGCGCCACGAATCGGGCATCGAACTGCTGTCGGCGCCCTATCAGCCCACCGACCCGGAGGAGATGAGCCCGGACCGGGTGTCCAAGATCCTGGGCTTCCTGCGCGACAAATACGACTACATCGTGGTCGACACGCCGAAGACGTACAGCCCGGTGGCGCTCACGGGGATCGAGATGTCGAGCGAACTCTACCTGCTGACCACGGCGGACCTCCAGTCGCTGCGAAACGTGACCCGCTGCCTCCCGCTCCTGCGCCAGATCGCGGAGCGCAAGGAGAAGGGGTGGCTCAAGCTGGTCGTGAACCGCTACGACTCGCGCCAGCTCATAAGCCTGGACGAGGTCGAGAAGACTCTCGGTCTGAAGGTGTTCGCCACCCTTCGAAACGACTACCGGGCCGTGATGGAGTCGATCAACGCGGGCCGCCCGTCGGTCATGGACGGTAAGTCGCCCTACGCCCAGGATGTCCGGACCATCGCGGCCCGAATCGTGGGCGTCGCGCCCGGCGACGACGAGGACAGGGGCGGGTTGCTCTCCCGCTTCCTCGGAGCGATCCGGGGTGGGCAGGAGCCCGTACGGCGCGATTCACCCGAGCATACGGTGAGATCCAGTGGTTGAATTCCAGAGAGACCCGGAGCGGAGCCGCGCGTCGGGCTCCCCACCGTCGCGGCCCCCCGTGTGGGAGCGCGACGGCAGGGTGGCGGAGACGGATCGCCGCTTGACCAGCGACGAGGTGACCGAGCTCAATCCCGTCTTTCAGGAGATCAAGACCCGGGTGCACCGGCAGCTCCTGGAGCGGCTCAACCTCTCGAACCTGAGCGACCGGAATCGCGACGAGGCCATCGCGGAGACCAGGGCCATCGTGCGCAGCCTCCTGTCCGCAGAGGAGACGCCGCTCAACCTCGAGGAGCGCGAGCGGCTGGTCGACCAGATCCTGAACGAGGTGTTCGGGCTCGGGCCGCTCGAGCCGCTGGTCCGGGATCCGACGATCTCCGACATCCTGGTCAACACGTACGACCAGGTCTACATCGAGCGGGACGGGAAGCTGCAGCAGACCGACGTCACGTTCCGCGACGACCGGCACCTGCTCCAGGTCATCGACCGGATCGTGTCGGCCGTGGGGCGCCGGATCGACGACGCCTCCCCGATGGTGGACGCGCGCCTGCCCGACGGATCGCGCGTGAACGCGATCATTCCGCCCCTGGCGGTGGACGGCCCGCACCTCTCCATCCGCAAGTTCCGCACGGACGTCCTCTCCGAGGAGGATCTCCTGCGCAACGGAACGGTCACGGAAGCCATGCTGGAGGTGCTGCGGGCCTGCGTGAAGTCGCGGCTCAACATCCTCATCTCCGGCGGCACGGGCGCCGGTAAGACGACCCTGCTCAACGTGCTCTCCTCCTCGATTCCGCACACCGAGCGCATCGTGACGATCGAGGACTCGGCCGAGCTCCAGCTCCGACAGCCACACGTGGTGCGGCTCGAGACGCGGCCGCCCAACATCGAGGGACGGGGCGCGATCACCCAGCGGCAGCTGGTCATCAACGCGCTACGGATGCGGCCCGACCGGATCATCGTGGGCGAGGTCCGTGGGCCCGAGGCGGTGGACATGCTGCAGGCCATGAACACGGGCCACGACGGCTCGCTCACGACCCTGCACGCCAACAGTCCGCGCGATGCGTTGGCCCGCCTCGAGACGATGATCTCGATGGCCAATCTGAACCTCCCCGAGAAGGGGATGCGCCAGCAGATCGCCAGCGCCATCGATGTGGTGATCCAGCTGGCCCGCCTCTCGGACGGGAGCCGACGCGTGATGACGGTCGCCGAGCTCGTGGGCATGGAGGGCGATGTCATCACGATGCAGGACCTGTTCGTGTTCGACCGGGAGGGCATCGAGCCGGACGGCCAGGTGCGGGGCCACTTCCACCCGACCGGGATCCGGCCCAAGTTCGCCGAACAGCTCAGGGCCTACGGGCTCGACCTGTCGGAGACGCTGCTGGCCGATCAGCCGGAAGCCAGATCCAGGAGCGCGCGGCGGTGAGCAACTTCTTCGCGTCCCGGCTCGGCATCGCCATCGTGGCTTTCGTGGCCACGGCGCTGGGCGTCACGGCCCTCGTGCTCCTGTGGGAGGGCGCGCGGGGCCTGGGCCATCGGCTCAGGGTGCGCTCGCAGTTGCAGCGCCTGCGGGGAACCCGGGCCGAGCCGAGGGGCGAGGGACCGGGCCTGCTGCGGCCGGAGCGGGCCCGACTGGAGTGGCTCGAGCCGCTCCTCCTCAGGCTCCCGCACCGCCGCGATCTCGAACACCTGCTTCAGCAGGCGGACGTGGACTGGGGCGTGGGCGCCCTTCTCCTGGTGAGCTCGGGATCGGGGCTGGCCGCGTGGGTGTTCGTGATGGTCCTGACCCAGAGTGGCGTCTGGGCGCTGTTCGTGGGGGCGGTGGGCGCCCTGATTCCGTGGCTCTACCTGCGGCGCAGGAAGCGCAAGAGGTTGGCGGAGTTCGAGGAGCGCTTCCCGGAGGCGATCGACCTCCTGGGACGCTCGATCCGTGCCGGACACGCGTTCCAGACGGGCCTCCAGACCATCGCCGAGGAGAGTCCGGAGCCCGTGTCGGGCGAGTTCCGTCAGGTGTTCGAGGAACAGAAGTTCGGCCTCCCGCTCCGGGAATCGCTGCTCGGACTGGGGGACCGGGTGGAGCTGGTGGACGTTCGCATGTTCATCACCTCGGTCCTCATCCAGCGCGAGTCGGGCGGCAACCTGGCGGAGAACCTGGACAACCTGTCGGGGATCATCCGGGAGCGCTTCAAGTTCCGGCGCACGCTCCGCACGCATACGGCCCAGGGCCGCATCACCGGTTATGTGCTGGCCGGAGCTCCCATCGCTGCGGGACTGGGAATGTACCTGCTGAACCCGGAGTACGAGCGTCTCCTCTTCATTGAGCCGCTGGGACGGGTCATGTTGCTGGTCGGCGTCGTGATGCAGGTGATCGGTTTCTTGATCGTCCGCCGCATCGTGGACATTGAGTTCTAGGATGCCCGGGGCAGCGCGGAGGGGTGGATGATCTACGTGGTGGGGTTTCTCACGGCGACGGCGGTCGCCCTGCTGGTGCTGGCGGTGGCCAGCGTGCCTTCGGGCGAGGCGCGCACGCTGCGCCGGCGCCTCGAGGAGCTGCGCGCGGGCGAGGCGTCCTACCAGGAGCTCCAGGAGCGTCGCCGCCGGCAGGCCAAGCGCGAGCGGCTCGAGACCCTGCTCGAGGCCGTCGGGGAGCGGATGGGCGGAGCCGATCAGGGGCGCCGCAGCCAGACGATGCGGAGCCTGCTCCGCTTCGCCGGGTACCGGAAGCCCAACGCTCTCACGGTCTTCCTGGCCTCGCGGCTCCTCCTGGCAGCGGGTTTCGGCGTCGGGGCCCTGTTCCTGGCCACCGTGTTTCCCATGTCGTCGCTCCAGCGGATCACCTACCTGACGTTCGGGGTCCTGCTCGGCTGGATGCTGCCCTACATCATGGTGAATCGGCGCAGAAAGCACCGGCAGCGGCAGCTGCAGCGTGCCCTCCCGGACGCGCTGGACCTCCTGGTGGTGTGCGTGGAGGCCGGGCTGGGTCTCAACCAGGCCCTGCAGCGCGTGGCGCAGGAGATGGACCGCGTGAGCCCGGCTATGAGCGACGAGCTCACGCTGACCACGCTCGAGATTCGCGCCGGCACGCCCCGCGAGGAGGCGCTCCGGCACCTGGCCGACCGCAACGGTCTGGACGACGTCCAGTCGCTGACCGGCATGCTCATCCAGACGGACCGCTTCGGCACCTCGATCGCCCAGGCGCTCCGCGTCCACGCCGACTCGCTGCGCGACAAGCGCCGCCAGCTGGCCGAGGAGGCGGCGGCCAAGACGAGCGTCAAGATGCTGTTCCCGCTCGTCTTCTTCGTGTTCCCGGCCATCTTCATCGCCCTTCTCGGGCCGGCCGTGTTCAGGATGCGCGACCTGTTCAAGGGGCTGGGCGGCCCGTGAAGCTCGTGACTGTCACGAACCGGGCCCGGGGCGCCCAGCTGGGCCACCGGGTCGAGGTGGCCGACGGCTTCTGGACCCGGCTCCGCGGCCTCCTGGGCCGCAAGGGGCTGGATACGGGTGGGGGCCTCCTGCTCACGCCCTGTCGGGGCGTGCACATGATGGGCATGCGCTTCGCGCTGGACGTCCTCCTCCTGGATGGCGGGCGGCGAGTCGTCGGGATGTACCGGGACCTGGCTCCGGGGAAGAGGACCCGGTTGCACGGGGAGGCACGCCACGCGCTCGAACTCCCCGCCGGGACGATCGAGCGCACGGGGACCCGTGAGGGAGACGAGCTGACATGGTGACCAGGGCGGAAGGCAGGGTGGAGGACGCGTTCGGGGCCGACGAGCACCTCGAGCCCGACCGGACGACCGGCATTCCGCCGGTCCCGGAGACCCTGGAGGAGACGGGGCTGGACGAGGCCTTCGTGCTGGACCTCCTCATGCGCACGCTCTACCGGCACGGCGCCACGAGGGGAGACCACCTGGAGCGCCTGCTTCGGCTGCCCTACTCGCTCCTGGACGACCCGCTGCTCACCCTCAAGCAGCGCCGCATGGTCGAGGTGCGGGGCACGCACGGACACGGGCGCCGGGGCTACGTCTACGACCTGACCGGAGACGGGCGCGCGCGGGCCCGGGAGCTCATGCAGACCTCGGCCTACGTGGGCCCGGCCCCGGTCCCCATGGAGGTCTACCGGGAGTGGATCGTCACCCAGTCCGTGCGGACGGCGCGGGTGAGCCCCGAGCAGGTCCGTCGCGGAATGAAGCACCTGGTGCTCGATCCCATTTTCCTGGACACGCTGGGCCCGGCCATCAACTCGGGACGGTCCGTGTTCCTGTACGGGAGCTCGGGCAACGGCAAGACCGTCATCGCCGAGGCCGTGGCCCGGCTCATCGGCGGGACGATGTTCATACCGCAGGCCCTGCGCATGGACGGGCACGTGGTGCAGCTCTACGACCCCACGGTGCACCGGATCGTCGAGGACGCGTGGGACGACCAGGGCTACGAGGACTTCCAGGGCGAGCAGGTCGGGGAGGCCACCTTCGTGCGCTCCCCCGCCTACCACGACCCGCGCTTCGTGGAGATCGAGCGTCCGGCCGTGGTCGTCGGAGGGGAGCTCACCCTGGAGCAGCTCGAGCTGCAGCACGACCCGGCGACGGGCGTGTTCCGGGCGCCACCCCAGGTGAAGGCCAACGGCGGCGTGCTGGTGATCGATGACTTCGGGCGCCAGCGGGTGCGGCCGCGCGACCTCCTCAACCGGTGGATGTACCCGCTGGAGAAGCACGTCGACTTCCTGAACCTGCCCACCGGCCAGAAGCTGGGGGTTCCGTTCGAGTGCCTCCTGGTCCTGGCCACGAACCTCAATCCCTCGGACCTGGTCGAGGAGGCGTTCCTGCGCCGGATCCGCTACAAGATCCTGGTCGAGAATCCCACCCGCTCCCAGTACGCCGAGATCCTGAAGCGCGCCTGCGAGGCGAGCGGGGTCAGGTTCTTGTCCGAGGCGCTGGACCAGATCTACGAGGAGTATTACGGGCCGCTCGGGATCGCGCCCCGCAAGTGCCATCCGCGCGACCTGGTGCGGCTGGTGGTGGACATGGCGGGCTACTCCGGCACGCCCCCGACCCTCTCCCAGGACGCGGTGCGCTGGGCGTGTCGTTCCTACTTCCTGAACGCGGGCGGAGACGAACGGATGCTGTCGGACGGAGCGGGGGTCGGCCATGCCGGATGACTCGAGCCCCGGCTCGTGGCAGGAACGCGCCCGGGACGTCCCGTTCCGCGGCCCGCTGAGCCCCGAGGAGGAGGAGCAACTCTCGCTGCGCCCCGTGCGCCACGAGGCCGACGTGCGCCCGCTCCACCCCGAGGCCGAGCCGCCCGAGGAGCCCGACGACCGGGACGTCCGTGACGCCGGGGCCCGGCCTTCGAGCCCCGCCGGCGGATCGAAGCCGCCCTCCGCCGGGAGGGAGCCCGACATCCTGGAGACGGGGCTCGAGGAGCTCCGCCGGGAGGCGGTGCGCCTGGGCCGCGAGGACGCCGAGGCGGGCGTGCCGGAGCCGGACGTGGCCGGAAGCCCCGAGTCCGAGCGCCACCTGATCGAGCGCGCCCGGGCCCTGTTCGCGCACTGGCGGGCGCAGGAGCACCGCCGCATGGACGAGCTCCTGGGCGAGATCGAGGGGCACGTGGGCTCGGTGCAGGCCAGGGCGGCCCTCACCATCGACCGGTTCGAGCGCGTCACCAACGAGCTCATCCGCCTCAAGGCGCGCATGGCCAGGCGCCGCTGGGAGGTGAGCGAGGAGCTGGCGGCCGAGAAGGAGGTGCGCTCCGAGGGGTTGTCGACCCGGGTGTACGTGGGGGCGATCGCCTTCCTGGGCTCGGTCGAGTTCTTCGCCAACGCGCCCGTGTTCTCGGCCCTGCTGCCGCGCGATCCGCTGTCGGACCGGCAGATGCGGCTGGTCACCGAGACCTCGCAGGGGTGGCTGGCGGGGGCCGAGCGGGTCATGGCCCACATCCTGTTCCGTCCCGACGCGGCCCTGCTCGCGGCCGGTGTGGTCACGTTCCTGTGCGTGCTGGCCCATTTCTTCGGCCACTCGCTGCGCGACCTGGTCGTCAAGCGTGACCGCCGGGTGCGGCGCGAGGCCGTGTCCGCCAAGTCGCCGCTCGAGAACGTGATCCCGATGGTGCTGACCGGAATCGGCCTCGCCCTGGTGCTGAGCGTGCTGTTCGAGGCGCGCATGACCCTGGGAGAGGTGGGCCACAACCAGTACACGCAGGACATGGCGGCCGTGCAGGACCTCCGCCGTCAGGCGGCGCTCATGCGCTCGGACGGAGACCTCCTGGCCGCCAACCAGAAGACCAACCAGGCCGACGACATGCAGCAGGCGGCGGAGGACCTGAGGGACTACGCCGCCTCCATGAGCCGCATGAGCTTCCCGATCCTCCTCCTCAACACCACGCTGGTGCTGTGTGCGCTGTCGGCGGCCTACTTCCACCGCCGGGACGCGCGCCGCGAGCGGTTCGACGACGCGCCCTACGAGGACGAGCGCCACGCGCTGGTCGACAAGGGCGAGGGGCTGGCCGAGCAGGCGTCCGAGCTGCTGGCCGACCTGGGCCGCTCGGTGCGGAGGCTGAGGAGCCGGGTCCGGAGCCGTACCGCCGAGGACTGGCGGGCCGCGGCCCACCACCTGGAGGCGACGGTGGCCCTGTACCGGACCGAGAACGGGCGGGCCCGCGGGCTGGACCCGCGCACGCTGCCCGCCTTCGCCAAGCCGGTCTCCCTGGAGCTGGACCCCGAGGCGGCCGCCCGGGAGATGGGACATATGGTGTCCCTCGAAGACCACGAGGCCGAGCGCGACCGCCTGGGACAGAGGTTCCAGGCCGCGCGCGCACGCTTCCTGGAGGAGGCGCTGGCAGGGTGAGGCAGCCGCACCCGCAGCGGGTCCGACGGGGCTGGCGAGGCCCGGCTACGGCTGCCGTCCCCAACGCCACCACGCCCCTCCTCCGCCTCCTGCTCCTGGTCCCCTTCCTGGTCGCCGCCTGCGGCGGCGGGAAGGGGTCGGGAGCGGGAGCCGCCGCGGGCCAGAAGGCGGCCGCGGCCCACACGCCGCAGCTCGTGGTGTTCGTGTTCGACCGCTCCGGGAGCATCCCGGACTACAAGCTCGAGCTGGCGCGGCAGCTCACCGACCAGCGGATCGGCCAGCTCACCTTCGGTGACCGGATCGCGGCGCTCGAGGTGCTGCAGCTCTCGCTGTCGGAGCCGCCCAGGCGCTGGTCGCAGCCGGTGCCCGACGCGGAGTTCCCGGGCCGGAACATGGCCCGCGACTCGCTGTCGCGGGTGCGATTCCTCAAGGACGCGTCGGACTACCTGCGGGCGTTCAGCGACACCGCGGGGCGCAGGAGCATCGCCGGGACGGACCTGCTGTCGACCCTGCACGACGCGGCCTCGGAGGTGAGGGCGTGGCCGGACGACCAGGCCACCCTCTACCTGTTCTCGGACATGATGCAGGCCAACCGGCAGGTGAACATGGAGTCGGGACCCGTTCCGGGCCCCGGGTGGGTGGCGCGGGAGGCCGCGGCGGGGAAGCTCCCCGACCTGGGCGGCGCCTGCGTGATGGTGGTGGGGGCCCGCACCGACACGGACCTCTCCCAGCGGGTCAAGGCCTTCTGGGACGCCTACTTCAAGGCCACCAACGCCGTGCTGCTGGACCGAAACTATACGCTGCGGCCCGTGCGGCTGCCCGAGCATCCCTGCCAGGGCGCGGGCGGTCCGGCCTGAGGCCGGCGGCCCTCGCGGCGCGACCGAACGACCAACCCGAGTTCAAGGAGGCTTCCGTGCGCTCTTCGCGTTCGATCCCGGCCGGCCTCGCGGCCGCTCTCGCTCTCCTGGCCCTGGCGCCCGCGGGCGCGGCGGCCCAGGAGCTGGCCCCGTCCTTCAGCGCCGAGCTGCACACCGGCGTGGCCGTGCCCGCCGGCGGCATGCACAGGATCACCAGCGCCGGGCCCTCCCTGGGCGCGGGCGTGCTGTACCGCTTCCTGCCCAACTTCGGGGTGCGGGCCGACTTCACGGCCGACCTCATGGACGGGAACCAGGACAGCTTCGGGAACCAGTTCCCGTCGATGAAGCTGTTTCACGTCACGGCCGGCATGCAGGCCGACCTGCCGCGGCCCCACTGGCAGGACGTGCCCCTCACCACGACCGTGAACCTGGGGGCGGGATTCACGATCATGGACGCCAACCAGAACGACGTGCCGGGTCCGGTGGGGGCGTTCTCGAAGACCTTCTTCGCGGCCACGGGCGGGGTGCAGGTCGGCTACCAGTTCACGCCGACCTTCAACCTGTACGCCTCCGGCCAGGCCTACCTGACCTTCGGCAAGCGCGCCGACCTGGACGTGTTCGCGAGCCACTCTCCGGAAGTCGGCTCGTTCCGGAACGTGTGGGACTTCCCCTTCTCGCTCGGGGCCCGCTTCACCTTCCCCACGGGCGGGTAGCCGGGCGGCGTAGCGCCGCTCAGCCTCCGCCGCCGCTCCCGGACTTCGGGGCGGGCGGCGGAGCGGCTGGAAGCCCGGGGGCCGCCGGCCGCGGCTCGGGGAGCCGCGGAGCGTAGGGGATGGGCGGACGCGCGTGCGTCCCGCCCCCCGCGGCGCCCGTCCCCCCGTGTCCCGGGCGTCCGACCCGGCCGCCGCGTCCCGGTCCCCGCGCGCCCGGCAGGATCCACGCCCCGTACAGCGGCCCGGCCGAGGACGCGGGACCCGCCGGCGATGCGGCCCCGGCCGGTCCGGGTGCCTCGCCCGCCGCTCCCGGCGGCGGCGCTCGCCTTCCGTCCCGCCCGTCCGCGTTCCCGCTCCCCGATCCCCGCACCACGACCACGCCCGACTCCGAGGTCACCGACACCGAACCGCGGGTCCCGGCGCCCGCCGCGCCGCTCGAGACCAGCTTGGCCGGACCCGTCGTGGGATGGCCGAACGCGGGGCCGCGGCCGCCCGCAGCGATCACGGTCTCGACCACGCGCGGCTCGAGGCCCAGGGCGACCACGGTGGCGTAGGACGGACAGCCGCAGGGCGGCAGGCCGCGCTCCCGCTGGAAGGCCGACAGGGCGGAGCGGGTGGCGCGGTCCAGGGAGCCGCTCCGCACACCGGGATCTTGGCCGACGCGCCCGAGGCCGGCCTGCAGGGTGACGATCTCGCCGACCGTAAGCTGGGAGACGGTGCGCCTGGCGCGGCGTCCGGTGGCCGGATCGAAGCGCTCGACGACCGGGATCGGCATGCGGACGGAGGAGGCCGCCTCCGGGGCCGGACCGGGGGACATCTGGGCCCGGGCCGGTCCCGCCAGGGCCAGGATCACGGTGAAGCCGAGAACGGCCGGGAACGCGGCTCCGACGGCGCGTCGCTCCATGGTGCCTCCTTTCGCTTCGCATACACCGACTCCGCGGGTGGGGTGCCGGTGCCACGTTCGACCGGCTTCGGGACCCGGCTCCCGCCGGCGCGGAATCGCCCCCCTTCCCATCGCCCCCCTGTGCTGTGTACAATATCCAGTCGCTCGTGACCGACCCGTTTCACCGTCGCTTCTCGAGAGGAGGCGCCGTGGCCCCGTCGCGCACCGAGTCTTTCGGCACCTACCCGGCATTCGTAAACGACATCCTGGAGGGGGTTGCCGGCAAGGGACCGCCCGCCGTCGAGTTCCTGGCCGTCCTGTTGAGCGCGGTGGCGACGGCCCTCGTGCTCCTGGGACCGCTGGGACTGGCCCGCTGGGCGTGGGGCCCCGCCTTCGTGGCGGGCCTGGTGGTCCTTCCGTGGAGGGGGTGGCGCGGCGTGGCGATGTTCGGCGGCGTGGGGGCGGTCCTCCTGGCCGTGGCCGGCGTGGCGACCTTCGGTCCGCGCGCCCCCCTGGACCCGGTGCTCTACCTGCTCGCCGCCACCGCCGTGGTGGCCACCGTCGAGGCGGTGCGGGCGCACCGCTGGCGGTCCCTGCTCCTGGACCCGATCACGGGCCTGCCGGGCCCGCCGCTGACCCGGGCGATGCTCCGGCACGAGGTGGCGGCCGCCCGCCGTGGCCGCCCGCTCAGCGTGGTCGTGCTGGGGTTCTCGGGCCGCACCGACGAGGAGCGGCTGCGCGAGGTGGGGAAGGCGCTCCGCAGCCGCGGGCGCGCGATGGACGTGGTGGGTCGGCTGGGCCCGGACACCTTCCTGGGCATCCTGCCCACCGAGAGCCCCGAGGGCGCGGCCGTGTTCGCCGATCGCATGCGCAGCGCGGCGGCCTCCGTCCCCTCTCCCAGCGGCCCGGCGCCGGACCTGGGAGCCGGCATCGCCTTCTTCGACCGGGACTCCGCCGACGAGGGCTCGCTCCTGGAGCGGGCCACGCAGGCTCTCAACCAGGCCCGCACCGGCATGGCGGGCCCGATCCTGCTCTACACGCGCTCGGGCGTGCAGCCTCCGCGGCTCCAGGTGGTGAGCTGAGGGCGGGTCAGGGGCGGCTCGAGGAGGCCTCCCCGCCCTCCGGGGGGGGCGTCCGCGCCGGACGCGGGACCTCCACGAAGTCGAACGGCCGCCCGAACGGCGAATAGTAGCGGTGCTCGGGCAGCCGCCCGAGCCGCGTCCCGAACGTCTCATCCAGCACGATTCTGAACAGGTCCACCAGCCCGACGTCGTCGGGTATCGAGGTGCCGCCCCCCGGGAGGTGGACGGCCACCAGGTTGGCCATCCGGGCCCACGCCATCGTCGCCGGCTCCTCCCCCGGAGCGAGGGGGCCGTGGTCGGAGACCACCAGGATGACCGGCGGGTCGCGCGACTCCGCCAGGATCCGCTCGAGGGCGTCCCCGATCCGGCGGTTCACGAACCGGACCTGTTCCACGTACGCTTCGTGCTCGGACCACAGCCCGTTCTGCTCGTCCATCTCATCGGCCACCGTGGCGTGACGGAGGATCGTCCCGTCCCGGTCGAACAGGTAGGGGTGATGCGGCGGCAGGAAGTGGTCGAACACGAACTTGGGCCCCGGCCTCGAGCCCATGGAGGCGAGAGCGTCCAGGTTCCGCAGATGGCAGCGGGCCAGGTCTCCCACCTCCAGCGGCTCGGCGACTCGCAGCCACGTCGTCTCCACCAGGGAGCGCATGTAGTCGATTCCGAACACGCCCCCCCGGCAGTGCAGGACCTCGTCCGCCTCGGGCGCCGTCCGCGTGGGGCCGTACGTCGAGGCCAGGTGCACGTAGTCGTAGCCCAGCGCGTGGAGGAAACGGTACAGTTCCGCGTGGTGGAGGAGGGCGTACGGCCGGGACAGATCGCCGGACCCGGGGCCGGGGTCGTCCCGTAGCTCGGGCAGGTAGCGGAGGTTGAGGAGCGACGGGAGCGACAGGAACGTCCAGGCGTAGTTGGCGGTGCTGCGGGGCGCCACCTGAAAGCCCAGGGACCGCAGTCGATCCAGGAACGGTCCGTCGTCGAAGCCGTCCAACCGGCGCAGGACGTCCGCCCGTCCGTATCCGTCGAGGACGATCAGGTAGATGTCGGGACGGGGTGTCGCCGGGTCCACCGTGGCGGCGGCGTCGGCGAGCGGCCCGGCCAGGGGCGGGCTCCGGCGTCCGGTCCGTGCCCCCAGGAGGGCCGGAACGACCAGGGCGAGCAGCAGGAGCGCCGTGACGTTCGCCCAGCGCTGGACGCGTTCCAGGCGTCGTTCGCCGGGGCGGAGGAGGAGGGCGGCCGCGAACGCGGTCAGGTAGAGCGCGGAGACCGCCTCGTGCAGGTCCAGGCTGTCCACGCTCTCGGGGTTGAGTCCCGGTACGGCCCGGACGAGGTGGGTGACGGCGCCGCCGTAGACCCGTCCGTAGGTGAAGAACAGGACCAGCAGGAGGCTGGCCAGCAGGGCCCCGCGCCGCCGGTCGCCCACCGCCCGGCCCAGGAGCCACGAGACGCCGGCCGCGAGCGGCAGTCCCGTCCCGAGGACGGCCAGCAGCACCGCCGCCGGGACCGCGCCGGGGTTGGCGGCGGCCAGGAACAGGAGGAAGTAACCCGTCAGCAGGGCCGGGTGCAGCGGTCGCTCGAGCCAGCCGGCCGGGACGCGCTCACCCACGCTCCACCTCCCGCCGCATCCAGTACAGCCATCGCCCCGAGCTCCCGACCGGCAGGCGCTCCCTGAGCTCGAACCTGGCGCTGAACGCCTCCTCGAACCGCTCCCGGCCGTACCAGGGGAAGACGTCCGCGCGGCTCACCAGCAGGCGTCCCACCTGCGGGTCCTCCCTGGGCACGAACTCGATGAGGAGGTCCCGCCCCAGGCGCGCCATCCACTCGGCCTGCAGGTCGAACGGGACGTTGCTCCCGATGGCCAGGTGGTGGACGAGCGCCAGCGCCAGGAGGACGCCGGCGGGCCCTCGATCCTCGAGGGAGGAGCGCTCCCGGCCGGCCCAGCCGCCCGCGGCGGTGGGCGAGGCCAGGTCGACGAGGAGCGGCAGGGTCCACCCGGGCCCCGACGGGGCGCGCTCGCCGCGGAGCGCCCGGTAGTGGAGCTCGGTCGCGCCCGGATCCGCGTCCAGGGCCACCACGTCGCGCCCCGCAGCGGCCGCGACGCGGCTGAAGGCGCCCGTGTTGGCGCCCAGGTCCCAGACCGGGCCGGGCCCGCAGCCCTCCAGCAGACGGCCCACCAGCTCCTTCTTGAGCTCGAGGCCCTCCCGTCCGTAGCCGTGGTCGCGCGCGTAGCCCGCCCACTCGGTTCCGCCGGGATCGAAATCGAGGCCGCGCACCGTGTCCTGGAGGCTGGACAGGAGGCCGCGCAGGGCGCGCTCGTCCATGCGTCCGCGCCGCGCCCTCTCGGCCCCGGGGCCCGGCTCCGCGTGCCGGGCGATGCTGCGGGCATGCATGTGCACGTGGAAGAGGCGCGACGGACGGAGCCAGGAGGCGGCGGGAAGCATCCGGCTCGCGGTCCTCAGCGGCACGCCATCGGGGAAGACCGCGGACAGGCGCCCGAGCGTCGGGTCGCGGTCGCTCACCAGGAGGAGCGGGGCCAGGAAGTGCCGGCAGAACTGTCGGTACGCCACCCATGGCCGTCCCTCCCGGTAGCGCTCGAAGGAGAGGGTGTCCACGAACACCGGCCGGGGGCCCCGGAACTGGACGTTGATCGCGCTGGCGTCCTTCAGCGCCATCCCGTGGTCCAGCGCCCGCTCCATCAGCTGGAGTGTCAGGAGGGAGGCGTCCCGCAGCTGCCCGAAGCACCACTCGAACGGATAAGAGACGAACGGGATCCGCTCCGGCTTCAGGACCCGGCAGGCGTCCGGGGCGGCGGCCAGCGCCGGGGAGACCTCCTCGTGCCGCACCAGGAGGCCGTCGGCGGCCAGAGCCTCGTACAGGCCGCTGGCCATGAGCCGCTCGTAGTCCTCCCGGCCCGCCTGGCGGACCTGCCGGTACAGGACGCCGTCGCGGCGGAACAGGAAGCCGGCCGGGTCACGGAAGGAGGCCGGGTGGGCGGCGATGTCGCCCCCCGCCGACCGTTCGGTCACGGGTCAGTCCGGCTCGTGCCGGTCCCGGCGCTGCCGTCCCGGGAGCAGGCCCTTGAGTGTCCGCCAGATCCGCTTCATGGTGAGGAGCGCCGCCAGCACCCCGGCGGCCGCCACCTGCAGGACCAGGCTTCCGGAGGCGGGATCGATGTAGGCGTGGGCCGGAGTCGGCACGAGAGCGACCGTGACGAGGACGGCGACGAGGACGCCGAGGGCTCCGGGCCGGCCGGAAGACCGGGTCGCGGCGCGGGACGGCCTCCGGGATCCAGCGGACGGCCCGACGGATTGGAACGGGGCGGAAGTCCGGCGCATGGGCTCCTCCGTGGTGACGGGGGGCGAAGGGCGCGAACCCTCGGGGCCGCGCGGTCCCGACCCGGGGCCCGGTCCGCACGACGTGGCGTGAGGCAGCAAGCCGCATACCGACGAGCTCCCGCGGCGGCCGCTCGGCGCCGTAACGTCGTAAGCTTTGATATACCAAGATCTTGCCGTGGCGACCGCGGACCCGCGCGGGCCCGCCCCGGTCCGAAAGGGCGGCATCGACGCGTTGGCCTGAGGCACGGGCGCCACGGGTGTGTGGCGGGGCCGGCGGGCGCCCGGACGGCCGGTCCGCTTCCCGACCCCTCCGTCCCCGGGGGGATGCCCCCCTTGTCTCGCCGACCGGAATTTTCCAACATCCCCCAGCCACAGGAGAACCGCCGGGCGCCGGCCGCGCCGTATCGGCCGGCCCCCGGCGCTGCCGTTCCCCGCACCACGGAGGCAGCCGGCGTGGCGCGCTTTCACCTGAGGACCCT